>Ga0255338_1001563_pt1 | contig 41812 bp, 71 predicted proteins | sample MeOH1_35cm_T4_19_FD_203715 | JGI IMG/M metagenome (GOLD analysis project Ga0255338, IMG submission 203715) | Sandy soil microbial communities from University of British Columbia, Vancouver, Canada - MeOH1_35cm_T4_195 | ecosystem: Engineered > Artificial ecosystem > Sand microcosm > Unclassified ... | reverse complement strand
TTGACGGTCCAGCGGGTATTTCCACATCGGCCGCGCAATGGTGAAGATGGAGGACAGGTGCGAAATGTAATTGCCACGCGTCGATGGAGACGACTCTAGTGACTTCGCGAAGTCGCAAATGACCTCCGAGTCGATCGCAGAGCACTTCTTGGCGGCGATCGCGTGGGCCTTGATGGACCGCAGAACCTGGGCCTTGGTCTTGCCCATGGCCTTCTCGGACTCGGCAATGTAGCGGTCGATTGCGGCGGACAGGGGCGGGTCGTTCTGGTTGGCTCGGTCAAGGGCGCCGGGAACCGCAAGCTCCTTCTCGCGCTTCTCAATCCATGCCTTGGCAGCCGGCTTGCGGTCGAATGTCCTGCTCTGGTTCAGCACCACCACGCCCTCCCGCATGATGGATATTTTCGCCAGATATGCGATGGTGCCGTTCGCGCGCGGGCGTTCGATGATGGTTCCCATTTGGTACAAGCCCCTGTGATTTGGAACATTGTACCAAAACTGGCCCTAAATGACCCCAAATAGCAAGATATCACCCCGGAACGCGCATCAAGGAAAACCGGCGCAAACCGTTGATAAGTCAGAAAAACAAGTGATTTCAACAGACCGAACATTCGCTATAGCACCGATGATGGACTGGACTGACTCTATAACGCGCAGTCAATAAAACAAGGCATTTCTTCAATTGTTGGCAGTGTCGTGTTCTAAGAACATCAGTTCCTAGTGCCGATCTCGCCGTAGTAAACCGCCGTCTCTCGGACCCCGCCATCCGCCACCGCTAGCGTTGGATTTCCGCATCGCGGGCACGGCCAAGGATCACAGGCCAGATGTCCCGCAGGAATGATGACCTCGCCAACCGGAAACTTGCTGCTGCAAGTCAGGCACGCCCATTGCTGTTGCAGAATGTCGCTCATCGCGTCATCTGCTCCAATTCCTTCCGGGCCGCGGCGCGGCGCCCGTCGAGATAGTCCGCCAGATCCTGCAAGTGCACACCCTTGGCTGACTTCTGGCTGGTCTCAGCGCGAACCAGGGGCAGCTTGATCTCGCCGGCTCCGACCTTCCGGACGAACTGATCGGTTCGCAGGTGCGGGAAGTAATCCGCACAGACCTTTTCGGCCGGTATGATCGCTTGGCCGTCGTATTGCGCCATCAGAAGGAATGCTGTGTTCATCGGCTCATGTGCCTATGTTTCTCGAATGCTCGAACTTTGGAACTCGCACCTTCGCGAGCCCCATGAGGCCGGCGCCGCCTTCGTAGGATCGACGCGCGTCCTGTGTCCGGCACGCATCATCGAAAATCTTCAACTCATCCTCGTCTAGAAGACCGACGAAAAGGCCATTGATCCGTGAAAGCGTGTCCCATTTGCTCATGGCGTTATCCAATCGTTAAGGGATCTGCCGGCAGCGCTCCCGCAGCCGCGAGCGCGTCCCGAATTTTGTCAATGCCGATCTGTGGATGCATTCCGTTCGGCCAAAGCGCAGTTGAAAATGGAAATCTGCTAAGAACGTCTTCAGCTAGTTCCAGTGCCGCCTTTAAGCTTTTGTGAGAGTTGACAGCATCAACGATAAAGGCAGCGTCGGCCTCGTTCTCCGCTGGGGTCCGATCCATGACATGGGCGATAGAAAAATTATCTGCTCCCATGATGACGCGGCCAGTGCCCCCTGTGCTTTGCTCGAAACTTGAAACCCTCCAAGGGAGTGGTGTGTGTTCACTCATGGGATTCTCCGTAACCTGAGGTTAAGGCTGAATGCGCGACGAGTTCCAAATAGAACTCGTGATATCGAACCATCCGAGCGACATCCTTTTCGGTCACGCCTTTAAGGCGGCGAATATCGCTATTGTGCCGAAGATCCTCGATCTTGACGCGAACAGCATCCGGGTTCGACTTAACCGACTTTCGGTAGTCTGACTCGCTATCGCCCTGGTATTTGGTCAGGGCGTAGATGCCCATGGCAACGCGTTCGCTGAAACCCAGCCCAAGCAGCTCGGGGAGTGAGATGTCTGTATCCTCGATCAGATCGTGGCCGACCGCGATGCACTGCAATTCCTCATCGTCCGTTCGCAGCCGATGCATGACGGTGAGCGGGTGCAGGATGTAGGGCCGGCCGCCCTTGTCGAACTGGCCTGCGTGCCGCTCGGTAGCCAGCGAGATCATTTTTGAAAGCATCTGACCCTTCATGTTAACACCCCGTCTCAGCACTCGTCTGGCCGTCTGGATTCTGGGAGGCGGCGCGGTCCAATCGTTCGGGAGATGTCGGCATCGGATGCCAAAGCGTTGGATAAACCGATACCGCCGTGTAGTCACCGCGCCCTGTGTTGCACCACCACCATGTGTCGTCCTCGCCATCGTAATAGGCCTCGCCCATGATTGGATCATCCCAGACGATGACCGGGATATCCTTCGGCGCCGTTTCAATCGGCTGCCACTCCCCCACCTCTGCGCTATGGGCTGGAGAGCGGGCGAGGGCAGCGGCGGCTTGCTCCATTAATTCAGGAGATTTAATGCCGCCTCTGTTGCGAAGGAATAAAGCTCGACCCCGCAAGCGCGCAACCAGCTCCCCCGCCTCTGTCTTGCTATCGTGCGGGAGTGGAAAGCGGGGAATCGCCATCAGCCTATTCAGGATTTGCCCACGTACTTCCGGATCAATAAGATTTTGCCGTGAAACAAAATCGACCAACTCTCCAATCGTTCCGACTTCGCTCACCGACATTGCTCGATCTCCAATCCATTGCTCGCAGTTTTAAGACAGCGGGTTTGCTCGATGCTGTTCATGGCTCGCTCGTCTAGGGCTTGACTGAGAACGAACATCGCTCCCGCAAACATGGCTAACACGATGAACGGAGTGAGGATGGAGACCATGAGAGTGGTGGGGGAAGGCATGTTTCAAATTCACACTGTTGGTTGCTTCGGGACCATTAAGTCAGGAGAGAGCGGGGCTTTCTGCTCGGGGCCGGTTCGAACTGCGGCGTCTGAAGAGGGACACGCCTTGAATCACGGGGACGTACTCGCGCGCCATCTTGAAAAAATCCTGCGCCTCGGCGTATGGGGCCTTGTCTTCCTCGGGCCCATCCATCGCGCGCAATGCCAGACTGGAAAAATGACGGCTTATATCCGGGAAATTAAAGCCGCCCTCTCCGTCGATGGTGCTCAATTGGCGATAATAGTAGGCGAAATATTCAATGGTGCTTTTGTTGCGCAGCGTGAGGGGACGCAGCCGATCGAGCAGCATGCCGCTAGTGCCACACGTTCCGTCAGAGACAGTGCAGCCGCCCTCATCTCGGATTTCCTTGATCTGGACGATCTCGCGGTCAAAGACCGCCCAATCGCCAACTTTCCAATTAAGATCTGACATTTTCAAATTCCTCTTTGTTCAGTTGATCGCAAACCCAAACCAGCCCGCTCCGTGTCAGCCTGAATCATTCCCCCTCACATCGGATACGGAAAGCGCTGTACGCATTGCGGTAAGAGTGGCTAGTCCAATCCAATCGCGTGACGCCATCCCTCGGTGCCAAACTGGTCGTCCTGCTCGTTGTCGTCTAGAAATGCTTCGAGCGCGTCGATATGCTCCAGAAGCTTTGACACATCATCCGGCAATGCCTTGCCGACAAGGTTCTTGCCGCGAATGATATTGATCGTCTTTTCGGTCTGTGGATCGGGCATTTTAGATTCTCCTGTTTAATGTGGAAACGGAATGCCACCGGGTCCGGGCCATTGGTAAAGGCAGGACGAACGCGCCTTCTCCACTTCCACCACCGGGCAGTTCAATTCCTTGCACCTGGAGGCAATATGACGGGAGCAGGTGGGGCAGAACTGAGGGGGAACGTGGTTCACCTTTCCACCGCACTTGCGTATGCGCCTATCGGTCATCAGGGAGCGGAGGTGCTTCAGCAGGGAGGTCATGCATCCACTCGCTTGCCGGTCAGCATCTTCGTGAAGGCGGAAATGTCGGTCTTGCGCTCGACAACGGGGCGGAAGCGGCGGGCGAAGAAACACGCCTCGGCAACGTCACCGTTTTTCCATCTCGCTTGCGGAGGGTTGCTAATTTCTTCGAGGTAGATCGCGTTCTCGTAGAGCCCGCGAACTGTGTAAACGCGCCCACGGACTGGACGGTTAGGCATATTCAGCAAACTTGCGACCCAATCGCTATCATCCACACAAACCACTTTCTGCCCAACTCGAAACGCCATTTCATTCCCCCTGTTCGATGATCGCAAACCAGATGCGGCTTGCTCCGTGGTGAGCCTACGCCACTCTTGCGAACCGACTGGCGACGAGCTGCATCGCGTTCAAGATTGAATAAAGCTCCTGCTCGCGCCCGATGAACGACTTCGGATCGGCGTTCGATATTTCGAGCAGCCATGTTGTGTCGTGATGCAATGCCGACAGAACGGCGTCGGTGTCGCTCGGCTCCTCGGAGAGGATGATGGTGGGGAAGGAGTGGTGCATGTTATGCGGCCTCCACGAGGCCGGCGTCGTGCATCAGCTCGTCGGTACAGTCGGAAACGTGACCATTTTCGACGTGATGGATGAAGGCGATATTGTTGTATTCGCCAGTGCTAATGCGAGCGACGACACCGCGGCGGGTGATCTCCGGATCTACGATGGCCTCAAGACCGCGCTTGCCGTAGTCGATCATCACGACGAAGTAAGAGTGGTTCATGTCCGTGCTCCCCGATCTGATGGGAAACAGACTATGGGAAATTTCCTGTATTGTAAACAGGAAAAATACAATCGACAAAAAATAATTCAGCCTCGGTGGTTAACCGAGACTATAAAAAGCTGATAGCGCTAGGAAAAATAGCTCCCGACGACCCTATGGCGGATCTGCCATTCGCTCTTTTTTAGAGTAAAATCCTTCGGCGGATTGTACTGGCGAACTTTCCAGACCGACTCAGTTTCGCCTCGGTACTCCTTGATGACGGCATGAGTGGTGCCGTCCTCTCCGTGGTTGCGGAACAAGCAATAGTCGCCCAGTCTTGGGGGGAGGTGAGGGTTAATGAGGGCAGTAGATCCAGGCCTAAAGGCCGGGTCCATGGAATCGCCCGTCACGATCATCCCGTAGCCGTCCCGCACCCTTAAAAGGGGCGCCGGACGGACTACCCAGTCCACCGGTTGGTCAGTCACTATTAGCGCCCCACTGCCGCCCTGTGCAGTCCCGAAGACCGGTAGATCCTTATCCCCTACAAGTGAGGCCCCCGGCTTCGTGCCCAGAATGCTTTGTTCGTTACCAGCCAGTATGGACGGGGGGTCCGTGGGCACAATCAAACTTTCGCGGGAGTTGGCGGTAGCCTTAACGTATTCCCTTTTCGGCAATGTTGAGGAAAAGCCGCGGAGCTGGTCTTCTGAAACCTGCAGTATCTCAGCAAGTCTAATCCTGTCCCGCTCATGCAATTCGCGGGGGGAACCTCTCTTTAGGAATTGTTGCAGGTAGGTCTCGTTCTTGCCAAGTCTGTGCGAAACCTCGGCCATGTTAAGCCCAAGTTCCTGTAGCTTCTCCAGAATCAGCTTGCGGACCAAATCCATCGCCTCCGTATAGGATATTACCCCCACGGACATGAACTAGGAACTGCCCTGTTGACAGGATGGGAAATTTCCTGTATTTCCTAATCTATGACTATTCATCCTGCCATCCGATTGCTGATTGCCGAAATCGAAGTCTTCCGGGCCAAAACCGGAATGAGCGCGACGGCGTTCGGGACCCTTTCACTTAAGGATCCGAAATTCGTTAGCGATCTCGAAAAGAAGGGGCGCACTCCAAGCCTGTCCACGATGGACAGGGTGAGGGCGTTTATGCGCGCGAATGAGCGCCCGTCCGCCGATCACGCAGCCGAACAGGCGGGGGCCGTATGAGCCTAATTCGCTGGCCCCTCCGGCTTTTCAACGGGCTGCGCCAGCAGCAGCGCGGAATCGATCGTATCTCGCAGAGCCCTTGCGGCAACTACGTTGCACTTCAAATGCGCAACAACGCTAGCGACGCTGGCTACGCCACTGTCAGACATCGGAACGTTTCCGGTAACCACCAATGTTATCCCAATGATGCCGTTCATATGGGACAGCGCGGGAGAACTGTCGAAGTAAATGATGTTCAGGGGCATCGGGGACATTTGAATGTCCCGGTCTCCGAATTTCAATACGCCAGCGTTCAGTCCGTCAATAATCTCAGTCATGACCGTTACATCCTCCCGTTGAAAGCCCGATTTGGCCTGTCCTGCCGAGCCTTTGTCAATGCCTGGAGGTCGGCATGATTGCTCAACGCTTCGCCCGTAAAACTACGGTGCTGATCCAGATCAGCAAGCCGACAATCGCGGCGATGGCCGCCGGCACGATCAGTAATAGCCAGAGCCAGCTCATGGGGTTCGCCTCATGAAAACGAATTCAGTCCCCCTCTCAGGGGAAGCAACGGTCGTCGCGAAACCCCAGCCCCCCAAGCCCAGCGCGACGATCGTTGCAATAAATCAGAGCGGTCGGCAACGCCTCGGGGGCGCAAGCACGTTGCCGACCGCTACACGCAGCAATTACGCACTGCGCGATTCCTTACCCGCCATGACCGATGCCGAGCGCAGTAGTGCTGCCGGCAAGTTCGTCATCGCATTCCTGTCTGTCTGTTTTCTTATCCCGATGATCTGTGTCGGGGTCATGATGGGGAGTCGTTAGCCGCTTCAAAGCCCTCTCGTTCGCGCGGGAGAGCATCTGCCAAGTGTTGTTATGTGTGTCGTCGGCTTCCATGTTTTGAAATTAAGCATGGAGGCTTGGGTAAATGAGACCAATTTTTGGGAAGCGTTCGCCAATGAACGGAGTAGCCAATATCAGCCGCAGCGCCGCTGCAGCGCTTGTAGACCGCGAAGAGCGGCGAACGGGCTCTCGAATGGTCGCATACGAAATCGTTGCGCAGACAGTCGGCACATCGGCCGAATGGCTCCGCAAATTCCTTTCATCGAACGGGGCTAAAGAGCCTCGGCTAACAGTCGGGTTCAACCTGATCCAGGTCTACCGCCGGGTATGTGAGCGCGTCGAACAGGCAGGAGACAACGAACGACAGCTCAAGGATGAAATTGATGCGGCTTTGGAAAGCGCTGGCTTACTGGTGGCGCCAGCGGAAGGAACGGATCGCAGCGCAGGAGAAGTTGCGACGACTAGTTCGGGGAAGCGGTAAATGACAGGCATAGGTAAAATCTATTTTGTCGCCGCACCAGGTCGCATCAAGGTTGGCTATACAAAACAGCCTGAACGGCGTTTGCGGTCACTTCAAGCGACAGACATGGAGCCGTTGACGACCCTTGGCGTCATCGACGGAGACAGAACAACAGAGAAACACCTGCATGAAATGCTCCGCGAGCATCGGCTGCGCGGTGAGTGGTTCCAAGATTGCGATGCAGTGCGGATCTTGATCACGCAAGCCATGAATGGCGAGATTGTCTTGCCGGAAGAGGACTTGGGTCCAGTTGGGCCTGAGCTAGACAACAAACCGCGCGATGACTTTGACCCTCGCCTGATGTCGGTTTGCTACGACCGCTGCACTGAGTTGAAGGCGGCGATTCATCGGGGCGAGGACAAATACAAAATCAGAAGCATGTCGCAGGAGCTTATCGCTCTGACTGAGGTGATGCTTGGGCAGAAACTGGGCGCCGGAGGCGAGGCATGACCAACGCCGGTCGCAAGCTTCGACGCTGGACTTTCGCTGAGATCGCCCAGCTCAACCAACTTTACACCGCCGGAAAATCGCGCGCCGAAATTGCAGCCGCGCTTGGAACCACCGACGCTCGTGTACGGCAGCGCCTTCAATGGGAATGCCAGTCGAGCACGCTGGGGATGGCGCGCAAGAAACGCCGCATGGAGCGGAGGAAGCAAGCAAACAGCGAGCTTAGATCCCCGCGCGAGTTCTTCGACATGGTGACCTCCGGCCCGAAGCCGACGGAAGAGGCGCTGAGATCGCGGGAGGCCCGGTGGGCCGCCATGCCTCGCGACCTTACCGGCGCGTTCTTTGGCGACCCGCCAGTCGGCTTCTCTGCGCTGGAGCAGCGGGCATGACCTCCACCCCCGTCACCGCCAAGCATTTCTTTCTGACCAACCCCGACCGCGGCGATGTCGTCGTAAACATCCAGGTTGAGGGTGAGGAATTGCAGCGGTTCCGGATCAACAAGGATCACCTCTTTGCTGTGAACGCGATGAGCGCGGATATTTTGATGAAGGATTACAAGTGACCATCATTATGGGCGTGGACCCAGGCATCAGCGGCGCAATCGCCTTTTACTTTCCGATGGTGCCCAGCCGCATCGCGGTTGACGACGTTCCCGTGGCCGGCGGTGAGATCAACACGGCAGAGCTGGCACGGATGATCCGCATTCACCGACCGACGCTGGCTGTAATTGAACGTGTGTCTGCGATGCCCGGCAACGGGGCGGTTTCAATGTTCAACTTCGGGAGATCATACGGCGATGTTCGTGGTGTCGTTGGTGCATTGGATATCCCGCTTCACTTCGTCACGCCGCAGAAGTGGAAAAAGTACTTCGGGCTGTCAGCCGACAAGGACCAGTCGCGTCTGCGCGCGATTCGCATGTTCCCGACTGCGGCAGAGAGCTTCAAACGCAAGAAAGATGATGGCCGGGCGGAAGCCGCGTTGATCGCGCTGTACGGCGCTGAAGTTCTGATGAGGGCTGCGGCATGAAGTACACTCGTCACTCACCATCGGCGCTCAACCTCTTCGCCGCTTCGCCAGCACTCTTTGTGCTCGAAAAGATCATGGGCCACAGGCAGCCTGGTAACGCGCCGATGTACCGCGGCACGGCTGTGGAAGACGGCGTGACGCACGGGCTAATGCACCCGGCCGCGCCGCTGGACGAATGCAACGCCGTCGCCCTTAAAAAGTACGACACAATATCGGCTCTATCTGGCGACAGGCGGCGCGAAGAATACCGCGCGACCATCCCCGACATGGTGAAGTCTGGGCTAGATGAGTTGCGGCCCTATGGGGTGCCGACCGAATGCCAAAAGTTTGTCGAGTGGAAGCCGGCGGGGCTTACCTATCCTATCGTGGGATACCTGGACTATCATTGGGCCGACCATAACATCACGGTTGACCTCAAGACGACCGAGAAAATGCCGTCGTCGGTCAAAGTTGCCCATGCACGCCAGATCGCGCTTTACGTCACCAGCAACAACGCTGATGCCCGCGCTTGTTACGTGACACCAAAGAAGCACACGACGTACCAGATCGACAACGTGGACGCCCATCGCAATGCGCTGCACCAGATGGCGCTTCGCTGCGAAGCATTCTTGGCGCTGTCTGAAGATCCAAAGTTTTTCATCAACATCACCATCCCCGATCTTGACAGCTTCTATTGGGGCGGCCCGGCGCGCGAACTGGCGTTCCAGCACTGGCACATCTGAATTCCCGGCAACGGGCATGGCAACGCTGCAAGCCTTATTGCGGCACGTAGAAAAGGAAAAGACAAATGGCTCTCGGTATGAACTTGAATGGCAGTAGCGGCGACGGCGGCAACATCGTCCCGTATGTGAAATACGACTCCCGTGCCGGCCGCTTCTCGCGAGCTGACCGGAAACAGGGACCGGACGGCAACTACGCCAACGACGTTGTTGATATCACCACGACATTCAAAGCCGTGGTCGATATGGAGAATATCGAAATCGGCTACTTCAAGTTTGCGGCCGGCTCGGCGCCGTTGTCACTGCTTGCGCCCCTGGGCTCGCCCATGCCGCAAAAGCCCGGTGATGCCGACTGGAAGCAGGGCGTCCGCTTCATGCTGAAGCTGCACGCGAATTGCGGCGGGGATGTCCGCGAATGCACCTCTAACGCCGCTTCGTTCCTGCGCGGCTTCGATGAACTTCATTCCGCTTACGAGGCCGGCAAAGCTGCGAACGCCGGAAAATTGCCGATCGTCTCGCTGACCACAACGCAGCCGGTTACGTCAGGGCAGGGGGCGAAGAAGTCCACCAACTACCAGCCCGTGTTCGAAATCGTTGGCTGGGCGCCCCGACCGAACGACCTCGTTTTCGTCCCCAAGGCGATCGGACATCAGACGGCAGTCCCTCCCGTTGAGTTCGTCACCGCGCCGGCAACCGGCTCGACCGTGGTCAGCGCCCCCAAGGTTCTGGCGACCGCAGATAACGACTTCGGCTAGTTCAAGGCAGGCTGGGGCGTGTTTCGCCCCAGCCCCTTTTTGTTGCGTGCGTAACCGACGAGGGAGATTTGCAGGGAAATAGATGGGGCAAGTGCAAGCATCACATCCAACATTCACCGATTTGCCCGCCGATTTTCCGGCGCTTCGCGAACTCATGTCCCGGCGACAGTGGGTTGCATGGCGTTATCTCGAGCGCGATGGCGACATTACGAAACCTCCAGTCAACCCGCACAATGGGTACGGAGCCAGCCATTCGGATCCGGCGACATGGGGGACCTATGAGCAGGCCTCCAAGTGGGCTCGAGATCATGGCTTGCCCGGCGTTGGCTATGTTATTTCCGACGACGACGATTTCACCGGTGCCGATTTGGACGACTGCCGCGACGACGAATTCGGCGGCATCGAGGATTGGGCCTATGAACTCGTCAAAATGGCCGAAACCTATACCGAGGTCAGCCCGTCCGGCAGGGGGCTGCGGCTGATCTGGCGCGGCAAGATCGACAAGACGATCAAATGCGACCCGATGAGCGTCGAGGTTTACCGCCACAAGCGATATCTGACGATCACTGGCAACCACATTGATGGTACGCCCCGGGAGATCAAGCCAGCCCCCTTGACCGAAGCGGCCTTGCGCCGCCGTGTAGAGTCGTTCCGGCCGACACCGCAGCCGGCGCCCGAACTACCGGCCCGCAAGCAAGGCGGCATCATCTCGAGCGCATTGGCCCAAGTGGCCGGGCCCGGGGGTAATAATTTCTTCCGGTCCTCGAATTCCATGGCCCTGCAGAACCTGTCGCAGTGGGTGCCAAGCCTTTTCGGTTCGTTGGCCGAATTTCAGTCCGGCACCGGTGCTTGGCGCGTTGCGTCCAAGAGCCTGGGCCGGGACCTGCAGGAAGACTTATCGATCGCTCCAAACGGCATTGTTGACTTCGGCCTTCATGATATGGGCGACCCGCGGCTTGGAAAGCGGACCCCGATTGACCTTGTGCTCGAGTTCGGGTCTCAGAGGACGGCTACGGAGGCCGCACAGTGGCTTTGCGAGCGCATGTCCATTGCCCCGGAATCAATAGGCTGGCGCTCCAGCGAGTCCGTCCCGGGCGTAATGGAGCGCCCTGCAGCCACTTCGACCCCGCCTGCCGGCATCCCATTGCAATCGGCGTTTCCGATTGCCGAGACGGCCATCCCGCCGCGCGATTGGATTATCCCGGGCCTGTTCCTCAAACGGCATCTTAGCGTGCTGGTGGCGCCGCCAGGATCCGGCAAAAGCCTCCTTACGTTGCAGCTCGCCATTGCTGTGGCCACCGGCACGAATTGGGGCGGATGGAAGGTTCGTGGCCGCAAGAAGGTCCTCGTCGTCAACGCAGAGGACGATATGGACGAAATGCGGCGCCGATTGTTCGCCGCTTCGCTCGAGATGAAAATAAGCCAGACCGACCTCGAGGGCTGGCTTTTTCTGGCGTCTGCCCCTGAAAGCATCGTTATCGCCCGGGCGGACTCCAAGACAAAGACCGTCGTTAGGACCCCGCTTCTCGAAGATCTCGTTCATACGATGGTCGAGAACGATATCGGATGTGCCGTCGTTGACCCCTTTGCCGAAACCTTCGAGGGCGACGAAAACTCCAACTCCGAAATCAAATGGGCTGGCATTCTCTGGCGCGAGGTCGCCCGGCGCACCGGTGCCTCCGTTATGCTGGTGCACCACACCAAGAAGTATGCCGGCGCCATGGCCGGCGACGCCGACGCCAGCCGCGGCGGCGGAGCCTTGATCGGCACGGCCCGGATCCTGTCAACGCTCTTCGCGATGACTGAAGACGAAGCCTCGACCATGAATGTCGCCCCGGAGGACCGGACGAAATACGTTAGATTTGATGACGCCAAGGCCAATCTCAGTTTGGTGACAGGCCAAGCAAAATGGTTTGAAAAGAAGAGCGTAACGCTCAATAATGGCACCGGATTCGTGCCAGGTGATGAGGTGGGTGTTTTGGCTCCTTGGGAGCCCCCCGGGATGCTCGATGGCGTTTCCATGTTCACGATCGGCCAGGTTCTGGACACAATCGACCGCGGTTTAACGGACGAAAACGGTTTACCGACAGGACAGTTTTATACGGCGACAGCCAGTGGTCCGAGCAAGGACAGGTGGGCAGGTGTCGTCATTGTCAGGCTGCTGGGCTGCGACGAGAAGCGGGCAAAGCATCTCCTCAAGGACTGGCTAAAGAACGAAGTCCTCCAGACCTACGAGTATGCGGATCCGGTCGCTCGGAAGCCCCGAAGCGGCGTCCGATCCGTGCTCAACAACCGTCCTGACAGGCCGTCCAAATGATGCATTCCCAGACCGAAATTTGCATGCGAATTCCGCTTTCCGGCGGTCGTTTTTGTGTCGTTATTTTCGACCCGGTTGGGCCGGCTGATTTTGCGCCATTGCACGAATTGAATAGCGCACGAATAGCGCAAGCAAGTGCGCCATTATTCCTGAAACCCCTAAAGGAGAATGGCGCTGGCGCACCATTGCTCCATTCAGCTCCGTTACCGTCGCATGAATGGCGCAAGTCTTCTCCTTCAGGGGAGTTTCTTGGCGAGAAAGTAACCCCCAAATCTCCCCGGGAAGAACTGCTCGAGGCGAGGGAGGTTTTGGCCTCCAAGGCGTCCCAGATGGCCGGGCTGGATGACCGACTGGCACCGGTGCGTCTCGAGGAGCGCGCAATCAGGGACAGGATCGTCGCCACCCACGCAATCAGCAATGGGGTGGTCATGCTGGATCTGGACCGCCGGGGCGATCGGGCGCCGCTCTTTGCGAAGCTCGACGACATAGCGGCGACATGGGGCGGCCTGAAGTCCGAAGGCAAGATCCTGTTTGGCGAGGTTAAGACGCTCGAGAGGCAGATCGAACACCTGCAGCGGATAATCCAGAAGCCAAACCGGAAGAGGGCCTGACCATGGCAAAACTCCAAACCGAAACCAACCTCTCAGCCGCCCAGAGTTCGTACGCTCCTCGAGCCATGATGGCGACCGAACATTCATGGGCGCGGACACCCGGCACGTACATCGCCGGCCGTGCTTATCTCGATGGCGCCGACGAGACAGCTTGCGAGATGGAAGCGAAGTGGGGCTGCGATCGGCTGCGGCTCCTCGTCAGTCCCGAGCTGCGGGAGAAGTTCGATCGGCAGCGCTACCTGCTCAACCAGGCAATCTGGCATGGCGAACTCGAGGCCGTGCGCCGGGAGAGTGGGCGGATGGTCTCCGCGTGGATGGCGTTGGACAGGGCTGCCGAGTCCGCCGGCGCGTCAAAACTTTCTGCCGCGGTATGGGAGACCACGCTGGCCGACGGCTCTGTGGCGGCGATTGTGGTCGACGACGCGCATGCTCATGCCGTGGTCGCCGAGGGCCGAAAGGTTGCGGTCTACACCTTGGACGAAATCGGCCGTCTGCTTTCGAGCTATCCGGGCATCGCCGTGGCGAAGCTGACGTTCCCAGGCGCGACGATTACTGCGGTGCGCCGGTCGATCGAGGATCCGCTGAAGGCAATCAACGACACGCAGGAGCCGTTGGATGATCCAATAGGTTTTTAATTCAACCGACCACGGAGCGATCTGCTCTTGGTTTGCGATCAACGAAGCAGGGAGAGGGTGAGAATGGCACTTATTTTGGAAAACATTTCTAATCTGGAAATACAGAAGCTGCCGGACGGCGGCTACATGATTGGCGACGGCTTTAGTCGCTCAGGCGACTATCGACAGATGCGCTTCGCCTCGACCTCGATTGACGAGGCGCTGAAATACATCAAAGCGAGGCTCGAACCCAAGGTAGCGAAGCCATGACACCGTTAGAAATCGAGATTTTGCTATTCTATTACTACTGCGCTCGCGACTATCGGGAGGGGGATCACTCGGCACCAGCGGTGAAGGCGGCGTTGAACAATTTTCTGACGGCGGACATGATCAAGCATTCGAACTTTCATGTCGAGCGATTTGATGATGGTACCTTGCGCGCCCGATATGCCCTGACCGACCGCGGGAAGGCTTACATCGAAGCGCTTAAGCAAGTGCCATTGCCGGAACAGATTTGGGTTGTGCCAGCGCAGCCGGAGCGTCGCGCAGAGCAGGCCGCTCTCTCCTGACTTAAAGGACTGACCACACCTAACAGTTTGAGTTTGAATCAATTTCCACCAATAGCAGGGGAAGACATCAACATGTGGTACATCGCGATCACTAACCCGAATTGTCACCGCCGCGCCGAGGCCGGACTGGCAGCAATCGGCTATCGGGCGTTCTGGCCCAAGCTCCGGAAATGGGTTTCCCACGCCAGAACCAAAAAGGCGAAGGAATATCCGGTCTTGGGGCGGTATCTGTTCGTTGAAGTGCCGGACAATAATTTCTATGCCGTCGGCAGCGTCAACGGCGTGGAAGCCATCGTGAAGGGCTGCGACGGTCAGCCTGCCACGATCCCAGCCAAGGTCGTCTGGCGCTTCCACGACCGCTACGCCGCCGGGGAATGGGACTTCGTGAGCAGCGAAGCAAATGGGCTCTGGGACATGGACCCGGAGACCGGCCAGATGACGAAACGCAATAATCGGATTCCTGTCGGGGCCATTGTCCGGATCATGGAAGGCGAGTTCGCGGACATGCTGACCGTCATCCGCGGACGAAAGAACGGCAAGCTGGAATTCCTGCCACCGGGCAAGCGGGAGTTTTTCTACACCCGAGAGCAGAACGTGAGGGCGGCGTGAGCGAGACCAATATTTCCAGGGTGATTGAATTGGAGCGCGGTGACGCTGCGCGCAGGGCCTTGGAAGAGGCGGCGAGGAAGGTAGAGGCGCAGGAGGGTGGCGAGACATACCGCAGGGCATTCAAGGCGGCGGCCCAATTGCTGCGCGATCTGAAAGCCAAATGGCCGTGAACACATGGGATACACCGCATTCATGACGGGCTGCACAAAATCAGTTCTTAATCCGCACCGACCGATGCGCGTTGCACCCGTCGGGCGGCTTGTGTCTTTTGGTCCCTTATTCGGTTTCTGGCCTAATGGTGTGAGATCGAAAGTCGCGACACGCGCCGGGGTGCAATTCCTCGGGGGATCGCCAGATCGGGAGCGATAATGACCGCTGAAATCATTCAGTTCATTCCCCGCGCCAACCCAGATCGAACACTCGCCCTTCAACCCGATCCCATTGCCCAGATGGCAGTTGAGATCATGAACCAGGTATGGCCGGAAGACACCGCCCCGAGCGAGATGAACCCGGATAAGGACAGCGCGTGACCCTCTGGCCCTTCATACTGAAAAGCAATCACGTGGCCGTACAGCGAGAGAACTACACGCTGCGGGACGCCTTGCGTGAGGCGAACAAGGAACTGGCGAAACATCGGCAATTGCTAGCAGGAATTCGCGCCGGACAGGTCGATATCGTCAGGGTACTGGACAAAATGTCGGAACGTGCATGACCACCAAGATCGCAGACGACTACTCAACCATCAAAGATCAACTCTCCCGCCTTGAAGCCGAGAAGGCCAAGCAGCGCACGGAACCGGCGGAAGTACCCGCTCCGGAGTTGAGCTACGACGCGACGTATTTGCATGGGATGGATTGCGCGTGACGGCTCTGGCCAATCCGAAGCATGAGAAGTTCGCGCAGGAACTGGCGAAGGGCAAAACGGCAACAGAGGCTTACGTCACCGCCGGGTACAAGGCTCATGACGGCAATGCTGCAACCCTTAGAGGAAATCAGAGGGTTTTAGATCGGATAGCGGAATTGCAAACCGCTGGCTCTCTTCGCGTCGAAGTGACGATCGCCAGCTTGATCAAGGAGGCGGCCGAGATCCAGACGGCGGCTCAGGCCGACAAGCAGTACTCGGCCGCGACATCCGCCCTGACCGCGAAGGCAAAGCTGGCCGGGCTCTGGATTGAAAAGTCCGAAACCGAGAATGTGAACACGAATTATGTTGTCTCAGGCGACCCCGTTGACAACGTTGAGGATTGGGAAGCCCAGCACGCTCCGAAGCACTAAGCTCGCTTGGTCGCCCCAAGCTGGTCCACAAACCGCCCTCGTCAAATGCCCTGCCGATGAAATCTTCTACGGCGGCGCCCGCGGCGGCGGCAAGACAGACGGGATGCTCGGCAAGTTTGCCATCAAGGCGTCTCGATACGGCGAGCATTGCGTAGGCGTCTTCTTCCGGCGGTCTCGCGAGGATCTGAAAGAGGCCATCGAGCGCTCTCGCCAGATTTATGGGCCGATCGGAGCGAAGTGGAGCGAACAGAAAAAATGGTGGACGTTCCCGAATGGAGCCCGCCTCAAGTTTGAATATCTCGACCGCGACGCTGACGCGGACAACTACCAGGGCCACAACTATACGGATGTATTCTTCGAGGAGTTGACGCACTGGGCAAGTCCGGTGCCGGTCAACAAACTGAGGGCTACGCTCCGCTCTCCTACCGGCGTCCCGTGTCAGTTTCACGCTACGGGGAATCCGGGCGGACCCGGACATCAGTGGGTCAAGGCGCGTTACATCACTCCGTCCCCGTCCGGCTGGACCTTGATGTGGGAAGACTTCACCAATCCCTTCACGGGTGAGGTAGTTCGCAAGAACCGGGTTTTCATCCCGTCGAAGCTGAGCGACAACCGATATCTAGGCGGCGGCTATGTCGCCAACCTATATCAGTCGGGCTCGAAAGAACTCGTTAGGGCATGGCTTGCTGGCGACTGGGATGTGGTCGAAGGCGCGTTCTTCGATTGTTGGGACGCTAGCCGCCACGTTATCAGGCCTTTCGAGATACCAAAGGACTGGACCAAATTCCGGTCTGGCGATTGGGGCTCGGCCAAACCGTTCTCGTTCGGCTGGTGGGCGATCGTTGGCGACAAGTACAGAACAGCCGAAGGTGTTTGGTTGCCACGCGGCTCGATCCTTCGCTATCGCGAGTGGTACGGAATGCAGCCCGGCAAGCCAAATGTCGGGCTCAAGCTTCACGCCGAAATCGTCGGAGCCGGGATAGCCTCTCGCGAGGAGCGGGACGGCGAAATCAACTACGGAGTTCTCGACCCCGCAGCGTTTACCGAGGATGGCGGTCCATCGATTCATGAGTGCCTTATGAAGGGCTCAGGAGCGAACACGGCGGGCAGTTTTAAAGTGGTCTTCCGGCCTGCCGACAATAAGCGAACGCCTGGGCGCGGCGCTATGGGCGGCTGGGACCAGATGCGCGGCCGGTTTGTCGGAGACGACGACGGTAACCCGATGATTGCGTGTTTCTCGACGTGCATTGACAGCATCAGGACCATCCCCGCGCTGCAACACGATGAAACGAAGGCTGAAGATCTCGACTCCGACATGGAAGACCACGCCGCGGATGAGTGGCGTTACGCCTGCATGTCGCGGCCTTGGGCTAAGGCGCCAGAACCGGCAGAGACCAAGAACGCTTCAGGCTACCGATCCTATGAATCCGAAACCCGTGACGATGACTGGAAGGCGTACTAAATGAACGGCACGGGCTACGCTGTAGGAGGCGCGGCGTCGTCTTCTGGCGGCGTCAGCAACGATAAGCCGGGGAAGACTGACTACTGGTCGCTATCCAAGTGCAAGAAGGCATACCTCGATTATCTCGGCAACAAGACGGCTGAAATCGAGGAGCAGAAGGACGCCCGGCGCTATTACCACGGCGCACAGTGGACGGAAGATCAGCTCAAGAAGCTCAAGAAGCGCCGGCAACCGCCTTCGACCAAGAACCGCATCGCCAGGAAGATCAACGGCACGATTGGCCTGATCGAACGGCTGCGGCAAGACCCGAAAGCATATCCCCGCACGCCGGAGCAGGCGCAGGGCGCCGAGCTGGCGACCGCGGTCCTTCGCTATGTGCTGGACGAACAGCAATGGAAAGCCAAATCTCCGGAGTGTGCGCTCGACGGCGCAATCGACGGCATCGGCGGCGTTGAGATCGAGATTGAGCAGGGCGACCACGGCGACCCCGAGGTGGGGTTTGAAATCGTCGAGCCGGATTCGTTTTTCTATGATCCTCGCTCCTATCGCGGCGACTTCTCCGACGCCAGCTTCATGGGCCTCGGCAAGTGGACCGAGCTTGATACCGTCAAGGACATGTTCCCTGACAAGGCCGACGAAATCGGCGGCATGGATGAGGACGGGTCGGACCTGACTTCGAACCCCGACCGTGAGCAGAAGTGGTTTTCTTTCGACGGCACCAAGAAGCTCATTCGACTGGTTGACATCTGGTACAAGCACAAGAAGGGCTGGTGCTGGGCCATCTTCACGGGATCGGTTGTCCTGATGGAAGGCCGCTCCTACCTGACCGATGAGAAGAAGCGGGAAACCTGCAAGTACATCATGTTTTCCTGCAACGTTGACCATGACGGCGACCGTTATGGCTTCGTCCGGAACATGAAGTCGTCTCAGGACTCGTTCAACTTCAAGCATTCGAAGCTGAACCATATCCTCGCATCGCGCCGGCTGATTATGTCGCAGGGCAGCGTGCAGGATGTCGAGAAGGCCCGAACCGAATGGGCGCGCGACGATGGCGTGGTTCTGGTCAATGGCAACGTCAATGAAGGCATCAAGGCCGATGATCGATCGTTCGATTTCGCCGGCTGGGCCAAGCTGCTTGAGGAAGACAAGAACGAGCTTGATAATTACGGCCCCAACCAGGCGCTGATCGGAGACGTTCAGAACCAGTCGGGGCGAGCGATCCAGTTGCTTCAGCAGGCCGGCATGGCCGAGCTTGGCCCGTACATCATGGGCCATCGTGGCTGGAAGGTCAGGCTTTACCGGATCATCTTCTCGACCGTCCAGAAATACTGGACCGCCGAGCGCTATATCCGGGTGACCGACGATCAGGGGCTGGCTCAGTTCATCCAGCTTAACGGCGTGGGGACCGATCCCCGTACCGGTATGCCCACGATGGTGAACGCGCTGGGCTCACTCGACGTTGATATCATCCTCGATGAAGGCCCGGATACGGTCAACGCGCAGGCCGACGTTTACGAGACACTTTCGCAGGTGCTGCCCGCCATTGCTGGCATGCTCACGCCGCCGCAGGCACAGGCCGCGGTCAATGTGCTGCTGGAGACTTCTGCGCTGCCGTCATCCGCCAAGAAGGAATTCCGCGACGCTTCGAAGCCGCAGCAAGATCCGGCCGCCGAACAGGCCAAGCAAATCCAGTTGGCCGGCGAGGCCGCGAAGGTGGACGAAACCAAGTCCAAGACGATGTTGAACGTGGCAAAGGCGCAGGAGACGGCAACGCCGGAAATGGGCCAGCCACAGAAGCCCGAGAAGTACGAGTTGCCGCCAGAAATCCAGAACGCACAGGCATTGGCCGAGATCGGTCACAAGAACGCACAGGCGTACCACATCACCACGCAGGCCAATCTTGCGCCTGTCGAACTCATTCACGACAGCGCGCACAAGGCCGCCGACAGGCAGCAGCGCGACGACCACTATCAGCCGGCAGGAGCCGAATAAATGCCCATCCAATATAACTCGCTTGCCCCGACGCTGATTACCGGCGCGACCGTTCCCGAGCAGGCCGACACCACAGGTTCGGTCTATTCGAACAACGAGGGCCGTAAGGCGACCTATCGCTCTGCCACCTCTGGCGTAGTCGTTACGGCCAACGGCGTGCTGATGCAGATCATCGGCTCGGCCACGAAAACCGTCCGTATCACCCGCATTGCCTGCAATGGCATCCTGACAACCGCCGGCATGGTCCTGATCCAGGTCAACCGGACGACCGCCGCAGCTTCGTCCGTTTCCAACGCTGTAGCGGTTACGCCGCGCCTGCTTGATACCGGCAATGCCGCCGCTACCGCCGTCGCAACCAGCTACACGGCTGCCACGCTTGGCGCCGGCAATACGCTGCTGGCCTCGGCCCGTGCGCTGTACTCCCCGGCGACCGCGCTTTCGACCGGCGTTGAATTCCTGTTCGGCAACCGCAATGGCCAGTCGCTGGTTTTGCGTGGTGTGTCGGAATGGGCGCAGATCACGGTCGCAACATCGTCCTTCACGGGCGCGTTGTTCGACATCGACGTGGAATTTACTGAGGAATAGTGCCGATCCAGCTTCATGAAATGATCTCGGTCGAAACCCCGCTGGGTCACGGCTACGCGATCATTTTTGAAACCGGAGACCATGACAATTATTGGACCGTGGCGCTTGATAACGGCGCACTGGTCACATTCACGCAAGATCGGATCAAGGTTTCCCGCGACTACACCCACAGGCGCGGAATATCTGACGATCAGATGAAAGAGATCGTTGGCGGCTGACGATATAGCCGCAAGACTACCCGCACGCCGACAGCGATATGCCGGCATACGTCTCGCCACGAAACGGCGGCCACTGAGGAAACATGGACATCAACGACGAGGAACTTTTTAACGCTACGCTGACTGACGAACCCATTGAAACCACGGTAGAGGCGGAAGCGCCCGAGCCCGAAGTTTCAGACGGCGTAAACCGTGACGAACAGGGCCGCTTTGCTCCAAAGCCAGCGGAACCCGAAGTCGCGGCAGTGCCCCAGCCCGAGCCGCAAGGTAAGGACGAGGCACACGTACCGTCGTGGCGACTGCGAGAGGAGCGAGAGGCGAGGGAAGCGGCAGACCGCCGGTTCAGCGAGGCTCAGGCTCAATGGCAGCGTCAGTTCCAGGAACTGCAAAACCGACTTCCAAAGCCGGAAGAACCGAAAGCCCCCGATGTATTCGAAGACCCTAACAAGTTTTTGGAGCATGGCGTTCGGCAGGCGATTGATCCAGTCGAGAGCAAAATCGGCAAGGTCATCGAAACCTTTTCGCAGCGAGACGCGATCAGGGAGCACGGCCAGGAAACGGTAACCGAAGCTTATCGCGCGCTCGATCAGGCCGCGAACAAAGGCGATCCCCGCGCTGTCGCGATGGTGGCCCGCGTAAAGCAGTCGATGGACCCGTATGGGGAAATCGTCGGTTGGTATAAGGAAGCCTCAACCTACAATGAGGTGTCCAAGGCTGGCGACCTACAGGCCTGGTTCAACCAGGAACTGGAGAAACGTCTTGCCGATCCGCAGTTCGCATCAGCGCAGTTGCAGAGAATCCAGTCAGGCGTTCGTAACCCTCCTCAGGGACAGACACCAACCAACACCATCAAGCTCCCGCCGTCGATCGGCAAAATGCCCTCATCTCAATCCGCGTCCGATGACGCAGGCGACATGAGCGACGCGGGGTTATTCGCACACGCAACGCGCTGACACCTTCCGAACTGCAAGAAACAACCCGCCCTTTGTGGCGGGTTTTTTGTTGAGCGGATGGTGACGGCGCCGAAAGGCAAAGACAATGGCTGTTACCACCGTCCAGAGCAATAACAAGCTCATCAGGTTCACTCAGGAGATCAACCGCGAATACGTCCGCGGCAATCTCTTCTCCCCCTACATGGGCACGTCGCTCAACTCGATCATCCGCATCCGGAACGAACTGAAGGCCGGCGGCGAACAGATGAACATTCCGCTGGTCTCTCGCTTGACCGGCGCGGGTGTATCGACCGGTACGCTGGTCGGCAACGAGGAAATGATCGACAACTACGGCATGCGCGTCTGGCTCGAATGGGCCCGCCACGCTGTCGTCACCAACAAGGCGGAAAACCAGAAGGACGCCTCGGATGTCTTCGGCGTCGCCAAGCCGCTGCTGTCCGACTGGGGTAAGGAACTCCAGCGCGACGAACTGATCTCGGCCCTGATGGCGCTGCCGTCGGAGTCGCAGCCCTCGGCCGGCGTCCGTGTCAACGGCATCCAGTACGATCTGGCGACCACCGGTCAGCGCAATACGTGGCAGACGGCGAATACCGATCGCATTCTGTACGGCAGCGCGACGACCAACACCAAGTCCACCCACGCGCTTTCGCTGGCGGAACTCGACACCACCAACGACAAGTTCACCGCGACCAATCTGGCGCTGCTGAAGCGTATCGCGATGGGTGCCAGCCCGAAGATCCGCCCGTTCAAGACCGACAGCGGCTACGAGTATTATGTCGCCTTTGCCGGCCTCAACACCTTCCGCGACCTCAAGCAGTCCCTTGAAACCATCAACAAGGATGCCCGGCCGCGCGAACAGAACGGCGTAGACAAGAACCCGTTGTTCCAGGATGGCGACCAGATTTACGACGGCATTATCGTCCGTCAGGTTCCGGAGATTTCGTCCTTCGTGACCAACGTCTGGACCACCCTGAAAACCGCAGGCACCACCTCGAACCGGGTCGAACCCGTGTTCCTGTGCGGTCAGCAGGCGGCGGCAATGGCTTGGGGCCAGATGGCGAAGCCCACCTTCCGCAAGGAAGATGATTACGGCTTCATCACCGGCTCCGGCATCGAAATGGCCTACGGCGTTTCGAAGATCTTCAAGAAACACCCGAACACCGGATCGAACTTGGTGCAATGGGGCCTTGCCACCGGCTTCTTCTCGTCGGCTGCCGATTAATCCTGAACCTGGAAAGGACAACACAACATGGTTGCTTCTCTTAACTCGTCCCGTCCGGTTCTGGATCAGGACGCGCGTTCCGGCCAGAGCCGGATTCGTTCTATTACCGCTGCGACGACTCTCTCTCAGGAGTTGCACGACGGTCAGACGATCTACCTCAACAACACGACGGGCTTTGCCACGACCTTGCCCGTTGCGAACGGTACGGGTATGAAGCTCCGCTTCTTTATCGCTGCGACGGTATCGAGCGGAAGCCACACGATCGTCACCGCCTCGGCCAGCGATGTCTATAAAGGCTTCGCCCATCTGTTCGGTGACGACGCCGCCGCGCTTGGCGGTTTCTCGACCACGACCGGCGTTACCATCACGATGGACGGCTCAACTCGCGGCGGCTTTGCCGGCGATATCGTCGAGCTTGAAGACGTGGCTACTGGCGTGTGGTCGGTTCGAATGTTCGGTCACGCGACCGGCTCCGAAGCCACCCCGTTCTCGTAAGCATACTGGCGGCCATCCTTCGGGGTGGCCGCTCTTCTTTGAGGGCTTGCCATGGTCGATATCACCAAAACCCGCGATCAACTGAAGGAGCGGGCTGCGAAGGATCTCGGCATCATCGAGCCCGGCGAGGCCCTGTCTACCGAGGACGACGACACTTTCGACGGGCTGGTCGATCCCCTGATTGCCCAGCTTTCCGCGGACCAGATCGTCTACATCGACGACAGCGAAGCCATCGACGTGGCGTTTTTCCTGCCGCTGGCTCGCTTGCTGGCGAATATCGCCGGGCCTGATTTCGGCTCTCCGATCAATGAACAGGCCAAGATGGCAGACGAGGCCATTCTTCGCCGGATGACATCGACCCGCCCGACCTATGAAGTCCACAAGGGCGAATATTTCTGATGCCCAAGATCGTCTTTCCGGTATCTCACTCGCCGGGTTTGCGGGCATCGGAAGGCGCGGGAAGGCTTTACAACTGCTATGCGGAGCCGATGGGCGAGGGTGGCCGAGCGGCTGCCGTTCGCCATAGGTCTCCAGGACTGGTCAACTTCGGCACGACGGCGCGCACGGGATGCCGTGGCTTTATCGAGGTTGGCGGCACGCTCTATGTCGCATTCAGTGGCAAGCTTGAGAAGTTCACATCGGCCGGCGGGGCATCAACCAATGTTGGTAACCTCAACGGAACCAAGAAAGGGTTCTTTGCCCGCAATAATGCGACGACGCCGGATAAGGTGTTTGTGGACCCCGATGGCAATATTGCTACGTTTACTCCGTCTGCGGTAACGAACTCGTTTGACTCTGATTTGCCGGCGGTCAATTCGGTCGCTCAACTGGATGGCTATTTCATCTTCACGACCGGCAACGGTCAGATTTGGGCGACCGATCTTAACGCCGTCACGGTCAACCCGCTGTCATTCACTACCGATCAGAACTCGGGCGGCTTGCTTCGTGGCGTGACTTGGGGCGGTCGGTACTACGCTTTCGGGAACAAAGCCACGGGCGTCTATGTCGATGCAGGAACGTCGCCGTTCCCGTTGGCGAGGAACGAGGTAATCCCGCGTGGGATCGGCGGGCCGTACTGTGTGACAGGACACGAGGACAATTTCTCAAAGGCGTTGCATATCATCGGAGACGATAACGCCGTCTATCGACTTGACGGCTATACGCCGACGAAGGTTTCGCCTCCCGACCTTGATACTCTGATCGAGGCGGTGAGCGACAAGACGACGCTTGAGATGTGTTCCTATATCTCCCGCGGCCACGCTTTCATTCAGATCACATGCCCGGCATGGACATGGGTGCTCAATCTCAACAACGGCAAATGGCATGAGCGGCCCAGCTATTCGCTCACCTACAGCCGGATTACGCAGACCTATTACGCCTTCGGGAAATGGCTGTGCGGAGATGCCCTGACCGGCAACGTGCAGCAGATTTCGAGCGCCATCCACCAGGAAATCGGCAACCCAATGACTTGCGAAGTCTGGTCGGCGCCGCTTCAGGACTTCCCGCAGCGGTCGCGCGGCGCTTCGGCGTTCTTTGATTTTGCGGTTGGGGTGGGTGATGCCGAGGGGGAAGACCCGATAGCGACCGATCCAGAGGCTGAGATTTCCTACTCGGTCGATGGCGGCGAGACGTTCTCAATCCCGAGGGTTCGCAAGCTCGGCCGGCAGTCGCTTGGTAAAACGCGGGTGCGTGTCAACCAGATCAAAGCGGCCGGGGCGCAAGGATATATCTTCAAGGTCCGCATGTCCGATCCGGTCCACTTCGGACTGATGGGCGGCGAGTTGGTTGGCGGGCCTCGGGCTCCATGACCACGACAAAGGTTACGCTGCCCACGATTGGCGAGAAGCTGATTGATGCAGAGGGGCGCGCAAACAAGACTTGGTACGACAAGCTGAAGTTTATTGAGACGCTTCAGCCGCTATCAGATATTCCGGCGGCTGCTGCCACCGTCACGTCGATTGATGCGACCACCGGAGCTTTCACGCTCGGGTATGGCCTATCGAGGGCAAGCCAAAGCCTGCTTGCCGGCCTGACCAGCATCAGCGCCGTGTTAGGCGCCGATGTCAATTTGAACAACACGGCAAACTTCTTTGATGGGCCCAGTGTGGCCCAAGGGAGTTCCGGTACTTGGTTTGTTTTTGCTTCGATTGTCTTGACGAACACCGCGGCGGCTGCCGATGCATATCAGGTCAAGCTCTGGGATGGGACGACCGTAGTTGCTTCGAGTTACTTCAAGCAAAATATCGCAACGATAAGTTCGGTTCACGTTTCGCTGGCAGGGGTCATTACATCCCCGGCTGGGAATTTGAAGGTTTCGGTGAGAGACCCCGCCACTACCGCCGGAAAAATCTCTGCCAGTGCTTCAGGGATCGGAAACGACTCGATGATTGTTGCGGTTCGGATAGCTTAGCCTGATAGGAGGCTCCCATCGGATTATTTGATGTTTTCACGGGCGACCCGGCAAAGGAAGCCGCAGCCAAAAATGCTGCTCTGCTTCAGCAGAACAAGACCGATGGCACGAACGCGCTTCAGACCGGTCAGACCGGCGCGCTGGATTCGCTGACGACCGCAGGCGGCTATTACAAGCCGCTGGCCGATAAGTACGGCGCGGCAACCACTCTCGGTCTCGACTCCCTCGGGGTAAATGGCGCTGATGGCAACGCGCGGGCGGTCGATGCCTTCCATGCGGGACCGGGATATAACTATGCCGTCAATCAGTCGCTTGATGGCGTGGCCCGGAGTGCTGCGGCGCGAGGCGCTGATATTGGCGGCAACACGCTGGCGGCCTTGTCGGATCGCGCCGGCAACATGGCGAACCAGGAATATGGATCTTGGCAAGATCGCCTGAACGGCTACGTCTCGCCGGAACTGTCGGCCACATCGGGCATGGCGGGAGCGGAAGCCGCGAAGGCTCCGGTCTACACGGGCACGGCGAGCAATATCGCCAATCTCGGAACGGCGACCGCAAACGGCATCGCCAACCAGAACACGCAAAGCGCAAACGCCGAAATGCAGGGATCTAGCAATCTCTGGGGCCTGGGGCTGAACCTTGCAAAGCTGGGTGTTGGCGCGGCCACGGGCGGAACATCGCTGTTGGGTGGGGCACTCATGGGCGGCGGTAGCCCGTCAGGATACGGACGATAAGCCATGGCTGAACTGACCGTTCCGCAGGTTGATTTCTCGTCGCTGGGGCAACTGCCTGCGCTTTACAAGCAGGGGCAGGCCGATGCTTTGCGCCAGCAGACGTTGGCGAACTTGGGGCAGGGCGGGCAGGCCGATGCCGCGACGCTGCTGAAGTCCGGCGACCTGTCGCTGGCTCAGCTCGGGATCAATTTGCAGAACCGTTCGGCCGATGACGCATGGCGCCGGGAGGAGTCGGCGCGGGCGCAGAAGAACGCTGATCGTTCTTATGGGTTGCAGGCGGCGGCGGGGCGGCGTGCGGACGAGGGTCCGGTAGAAAAGGCCAGTCAGCGTATTAAGCTGCTGCAATCGCAGGGCATCGATCCGGCTTCGCCCGAGGGGCGCTCTTACGTTATTTCCGGGGAATGGTCAGGGCCCGGTGCTGGTGGCGCATCGCTCAATCCCGTCTACGGCGTCGGACCTGACGGCAAGCCGGCAATGGTGCAGACCACAAAGACCGGGCAGGCAATACAAACCAAGCTTCCGGATGGCTTCCAGATTTCGAAAGACCCGATCAAGGTCGATCTTGGAACACATATCCAGCTTATCGACCCACAGACGCGGCAGCCGATCGGACAGCCAATCCAGAAGGATTTGGCTGGCGCAGAGCGCGAGAAGATCCTTGGCGAGGAGACCGGCAAGGGACAAGTAGCGCTCCCGCAATTGTTGGCCACGTCGAGCCAGACGCTTAAAGCGATTGAGGACGTTCGCAACCATCCGGGGCGCGGGTTCATGACGACTGGCGCACTCGGCGGGATGCCCGGAATTCCCGGAACCTCCGGCCGTGGCTTCACCGTTGCCCTCGATCAGCTGAAGGGCAAGACGTTCCTTGAGGCATTCAACGCTCTGCGGGGCGGCGGCGCGATTACGGAGGCCGAAGGTTCAAAGGCCACAAACGCTATGGCCCGTCTCGACCGTGCCCAGAACAAGGATGACTTTGAAACCGGCCTGAATGATCTCCGTGACGTTGTGAAAGCGGGCATGATGCGCGCCGCGGCCAAGGCAAAGGGGGCCGGTCAAACGATGGCGCAGGATGCGCCAGCAGCTCAGCCGGCTGCTGGCGGCATTACTCAGGCTCAATACGAATCGCTCCCATCGGGATCGACATTTACCGCTCCTGACGGCTCGCAGCGGGTCAAGCCCTAATGGCTAACTGGTGGGATGCAGCACCACTAGCTGAGGCGCCAAAGGCGGCTACGGCTATGCCGGCCACCGGGGCAAACTGGTGGGAAGCGGCCCCACTTGCGAACGAGGCGGCTAAATCACCCCAGATGATCCCCGGCGAGAACGGCGCTCCGACCCGTGTTGTCATGGACATGTCGGCCAAGCCCGACAAGGGCGCGCTCGATGCCGGCGCGCGTGGCGTTGCAAACGGCCTGACCGCCAATTTTAGCGATGAAATCCGCGGCCTTGTGGAAGCGTCGGGAGCAAACCCCGACGAGCCCGCCAGCGTCTATAAGCTGATACACGGCGCACTCAAATATTGGGGCGGGGATGCCGACGCGAAGAAGGCTTACGACGAGGCCGTCAAGCGCGAGCGCGATCTGACCAAGACGGCAGAGGAGCAACATCCGGTTGCGTCGATCACGGGCAACGTTGCCGGGGCGCTCGCATTGCCAATCGGTGCTGCGGCACAAGGTGCAACCCTGCCCGCGCGCCTTGCGCGCGGCGCTGGCGTTGGCGCGGCTTTCGGCGCGGCCTCGGGAGCCGGTGAAGGCGAAGGACTCACGGACAGCCTCGCCAAGGCGGCTACGGGGGCAGCGGTTGGTGGCGCTATTGGTGGCGCGGCAGTCCCGGCACTTTCGGCGGTTGAGGCGGCAGGGCGTGGAATTGCAAAGCTTGCTCAACCGGCAACCACGAACCTGCGAGGGCTCACCAATACGGACGCAGAAGCCGCGCGCCGGATACTTCTTTCCCAAGGACGCGACGCCAAGACGATCAATCCAGGCATGTCCGAGGCCGAATTTGCGTCTGCGAAAGCGTCTGGCCTTCCAGTAGTCAATGCTGACAGGGGCGGCGAAACCGTTCAGGCGCTGGCCCGGTCGGCCGCCAATACCTCCCCGGAGGGCCGCGCTGCACTTGAAGCCGTCACCGGCGAGCGATACGCGACGCAAAACCCGCGCACGGCACAATACCTCAAGGAGACCTTCGACTTTCCAGAGCCCGGCGCTGCGCTCGATCGCATTCAAGCTGCGGCCCGGATGCAGAACCGACCAGCCTACCTCAAGGCCTATTCGGAGGGGCAATCGATTTGGGATGACGGGCTGCACCAGTATTCACAGGCGCCAATCGTCCAGAAGGCCATTCAGCTTGCTTTCGTGACCGGCCGCAATAAGGCCGCGATGGAAGGCTTCCCGGTCATGAAGAACCCGTTCGTCCTGAATAGGGAAACGGGCGCTCTAGAATTGACGCCGGGGGCCACTCCGAACCTGCAATTCTGGGATCACGTAAAACGCAATCTCGACCAGATGGGCGCTGAAGGACAGGCATTTTCCAAGGCGCTCCGCAATCATCTTGACGAATTGGTCCCCAGCTACAAGGACGCGAGGGCCGGAGCCGCCAAGTATTTCGGAGCCGAAGACGCGCTGGAGGCGGGCGCCAAGTACGCAACGATGGGCGGTCGGGATGCGCTTTCGATGGCAGAGGCCCATAAGGGCCTGTCGAAAATGGGGCCGGCCGATCGCAAGTTGTTCGAAACTGGCTTCGTTTCGAACCTGATTGCCAAGATTGAAAGCCTGAAGGACGGGCAGGACGTGGTTAAGAACGTCTTCAATTCAGAGCATGCGAGAAACCAAATCCGGCTTGTTCTTGGTGAAGCAAAAGCGGCCGACCTGGAGGCGCGCCTTCTGACTGAGCGCGCAATGAACGGCATCAAGAACGCCATTCAGGGAAATTCTACAACCGCTCGTCAATGGATTGAGCGCGGCCTTGCTGGCGGCGCGACGGGTCTAGGCGGTGTCGGGGTTTACGACACAGATCCTTCAAAGCTCAGTGTTGCTGCCATGGCCGGCGCGTTGGCGGCAGGTAGTCGTCATATCGATCATCGCGTAGCCCGGCGCGTGGCGGAAATGCTCGCCTCTGACAATCCGGAAGTATTGAAGGCCGGAACAAAGCTCGTTGCGAAATCGCAGGCGCTACGGGAGGCGTTCCGAAAACTCGATGTCCCGGCGGCGCGGGTTGGCGGCGAACAAGCGCCAGTTATCCCGGCGCTTCAAGCGGCCGGCATAAGCCGCGCCGACGATCAGCCAAACATTCCACGGCCACCAGGCCAGTAGCATCACCAGCACGCAATAGACCAGCAGAGCCGTCCTTTTGGGCGGCTTTTTCTTTGAGGCATCCAATATGCTCAAGCGCTTCTTCCTCGCACTGGCAATTACCGCAGGGCTGCTCACGCAGGCCCTCGGCGCCGGTTCAATCAGTCTATCACTCAGCCAGCAGTTTGACAGCCTCGGCCGGCCGCTCAATGGCGGGAAAATCTACTTTATCCAGGCCGGGACGACCTCAACCCCTCAAAATGCCTATCAGGATAGCGCCCTCACGCTCCCGTGGCCTAACCCGCTTACGCTGGATACCGCGGGCCGGGTGCCTCAACTGTTCTTCGCAGACGGGAATATCAAGGTCCGAATTACGAATTCGGCGGGTGTTTCCCAGCTCGTTGCCGATAACATCTTGGTCGTCGGCGCGTCGTCGGGAGGTGGCGGCGGCGGCACGGTCGATGCAACAACTGTACTTGCGACCGGCGACCTCAAGGTCAAGTACGGGACGGGGGCACTTTCCGGGTTTGTCCGCGCCAATGGCCGAACGATCGGATCGGCTACCTCCGGCGCTTCCGAACGGGCAAACGCTGATTGCCAGTCCTTGTTCGAATATCTCTGGGGTGCCGACGCGAACCTATCCGTTTCGACCGGCAGGGGTGTTTCTGCCGCGGCAGATTGGGCGGCAAATAAAACCATCACTTTGCCTGACTGGCGAGGTCGCGCGCTTGCTGGGTTGGATGACATGGGCAACTCCGCAGCAGGGCGGCTGACGGCCTCGTATTTTGGCACAAGCGCGATTGCTCTGGGTGCTGCTGGCGGCGCGGAAAGCAAAACCCTGCTGACCGCGAACCTCCCAGCATATACCCCCTCGGGTTCGATTGTTTCGACGGTCGGCGGCTTGTCCAACTTCCAGCGCAATAATGGCGACGTGCTGGTCAACAATACCGGATCGTTCTTTGTGCCGCAGTCGAATGCGGGCGCGGCCACCGTAACCTCAACTTTCACCGGCACCGCGCAGGGCGGCACAAGTACGCCGGTTGCCATCGCCTCTCCGATGATGCTCGCAACCATCTATGTGAAGCTCTGACCGATGGCATATCTCACCAACTTCGACCAATCCAACAAAGCCGATTGGGCCTTCGACGTGACGGCGACCGATGCCGATACGGGCGAGGCCATCGACTTCACGGGCGCGACTGTGGCGCTCGTGGTGAAAGATGAGGGTGGCTGCACAAGGCTATCCGCTAATGATGGCGACGGCATCACCATTTCCACCACGACGCTTTCAGTTCTGTTCCCAGATGAAGACATGAAGGCGCTTTGCTCCGGCACCTACCGCGTCGGTATGATTTACGAACTGAATGGCGAAACCAATCAAATCTTCACTGGGACAGTATCGATCTATGACGGGGTAGCATCGATATGAGCGCTCCGCAGATCAAGGTCAAAATCCAGCGCCGTCCGGTTCTCAAGCTGAAGGTTCTGCCGAAATTCCCCGCGAGTGTAACCGTTGAAAGCCCGATCGTGCTGGATCGGACGGGCGGGAATTATGAGTTCTCGTTTGATGTGGACGCGCTCAGAAGATCGCTTGATCCAATCTATGGTATACTAATAGGCGACAATTATTGGTCTGGGACAAATACCTTCACCAATATTTCCGGTCCCCAGTCGGATCAGACGTTTACTCTTAGCGGTTCTCAGGCTCCCGCCGGGTTCACACATACTGCGACAATTGGCGGCATAACCACCAATCACGCCCGCGGTTTTCAGGACATCGTGACGATCAGCGGCGGCGTCACCTACGATAGCCACGCTTACAGCATTACATTGAATGGCGGGCCGACTTCGGCGCCTGGTGGCGTAGCGGTTGAAGCTGGGGCGTTGATTGGCGGAATTACGGCGACGGCTGGCGGGAATGCTTTCCACATCGACATGGTTTCGACTGTCCCGCTAGCGGCACCAAACGGCAACCTGACGCAGACGACGGCGGCCCGACACCTTCTCAGCCGAAATGTAGCGGCGACCAGCACAGGATATGATCGCGGCTATGTGGTCGAGAACAACGGCACGGTGCAGGGCAAGGGCCCGGCGTTTGCTGCCGAGGGCTACTCGATCGGCTTGCAGCTCATCGAAAGCGCGACGTTCGGCAATTTCTCCGACTATCTCTACTTCCGTGGGGTGACCTCAGATTTCAACGTCCTGCACGCGACGCGAACCGCGGCCACCTCGATCTATCTTAAGACAAGCGGCCAGGGCCTTCGCCTTCTCGACGACGGGACGGGGCTCGGCAATCCGTCCTTCACCTCCGACGGCTATATCTCTGCCGAGAATTACCGGATTGGGTCGGTTACTTTCGCTCAAGCCATCGCCGGACCGTTCCATCAGATCAACGATGCGGCCGGCAACGTATCTCTGTTCCTTGGTACAAATTCGAACGCCAGTCGGGCAACCGATTTTCAGTTTCTGTCGAAAGATGGAACAGTAACTTTCGGCAATATCTCTACATCAGGCTGGCGTCTAGGCGCTGTAGGAAGCAAGCTGGGTATTGCATTGTTCTCTGGCAACACCAGCGGCACGGTAACCGTACAGCCGCAGGCGGCGGCGGGCACGTATAATTTCAACCTGCCGATCAATGCTGGCTCGTCAGGTCAGGTGCTTACGTCCGCTGCGGGCGGATCGTCTCCGATGACCTGGAGCGATGTTCAGCCGCTCGACGCCACGCTGACCGCGCTCGCCGCATTGAACAGCACGGCCGGGCTGCTGGTCGAGACAGCGGCCGACACTTTCACCAAGCGAACGCTGACCGGAACGTCTGCCGAAATCACTGTTACCAACGGTGACGGAGTGTCCGGGAACCCCACGCTGTCGCTTCCGTCGTCGCTTACATTTACCGGCAAGACGGTCACGGGCGGTACGTTTGCCTCGGTCGGATTTTCGGGCACGCAAACCGGAAATTTCACCACATCCGGGGATATCGAGATTGCCAAGACGACGGCCAACCTCATTCTAAATAAGTCGGCCGATAGCGGCCAGAACGTCATCTATGGCCGCGCGGGCGGGTCGGACAGATGGGTTTTCCTGTTCGGCAGCGCGACCGCCTCGGACTGGAGCTTGCTGCGCTACAATCTGTCTGGCGTTTTTCAGGGCACAGCGATCAACGTCGCGCTTTCAACCGGCGACACGCAGATCGGCAGCACGACGGAGGCTACCGCAATCAATGCGGCTTCGTTCTATACGGCCGGCGGCCTCGGTGTTGCAAAGAAGATCATTGCGGCCGGGCAAATCAGACCAGGCACTTTTACCGTTGCTGGCCTGCCGGCGGGGGCGACTGGCGACGTGGCGTATGCCACCAATGGCCGCGCGATGGTGGGGTCAACGGGAGCGGCGAACATTACCGTGCAGGGCGCGGCGGCGGGTACCGGGGCCTTGGTTTCCTATAACGGATCAGCTTGGAAACTCGCCGGAACAAACGAAACCGTTCAAGCATAGGATTGATTTATGGCCGACACGATCACAAACCACTGGCGCCGAGTGCTTATCGTTCACGATGAAGAGGGCAGGTTTGTCGAGATGTCCGGCTGGCGCTGGTACATCATCCGGAACGACAAGGGAGAGATTTCCCGGCAATTCGAGGGTGAGGCCGAGGTCGTCACCACCAGCCATGAGGAATTGAAGGTGCTGCTGGGCGAAACGATGCTAAAGGCATCGGAGGCCGCCGCGATCGAAAAGGTGAAGTCAGCCGCCGTTACCGCAGAGCTGGACGATCACAAGCGCAAGCTCGAAACGCTCGATCTGGAACACAAGGAGCTAAAGGCGAAGATGATGGGGGAAGCTACTTCGTAGCGAAGGCGCTCCAGAGATTGCCTTCCATCATAGCTGCCAATCGACGGAGTAATTCTGTTGGTGCTGGATTGGCTACCGCTAAATCCGCTGCGCTCTTGGTGCGATGATTTAGAATAAGATCACGCATCAAAACATCCATCTGCTGGACCCTTTGCGCCTCTACTGTCGCACCGTTGATGTTCCATGTGAATGCAATCAGCGCGACGGAATAGGCCGCGAGACTGGCAGCGCGCACGTACAGGGTCGGAAGAACAAGGGCGACGGCAGCAAGCGGTGCGCCGAAGGTTGCATACCGGGATGGGTTGATGCCGCCCATTAACCCCCGCCCATATGCAATCGTCGCGATTAAACCGAGAGAAAATAGGCCGACCGAGACGGCAAGTCGCCGCTGGCTGTTGCCACTCAGCCATGCAAGCGCTCCGAAGATACCGAAGCTGACGAGCACGAAGCATCCGATGACGCCAGCCAACATTCTCTGTTCAACGAGGGGCGACCCGGCGAGGACCGTTAGCCCAGCGATTCGCTCCATCATGCCCGGTGCGCCAAGGTGGGGCGCTACGATCTGGGCGCGGTACATAATGAACCAACAGGCTGCGGTGCCTACCGCTAGCACAGTACCCGCCAAGGAAACGCGGTTGATGCGAATGAGAAACGTCAGGATGATCGCGGGATAGACGGCCAGAAATCCCGCCGTTGTCCAGCCGCCGAGAATGAGGAGGGCGGCCAAAACGATGAGCAGCGCAAAGCTCTCCTTGATGACTGCATAGTAAGCAGCCGCAATGGATAGCAGGCCGAGCAGAACGGTAAGCGTAAAAGTAATCTGAAACCCCGTGAGAAGGTTCTCGACAGATCGAGGCGAAAAGCAAATGAGGAGCGCGGCGATCACGCCAGCCGTTCCAATTCCAGCCGACCGCAAAACTGCGCCGACGATGCCGCCGCTTAGAATAAAAGCGATGGCCGATCCCATCGCGAGTGGCCGCAAATCATATCCAAACGGCCTGTCCAGAAACAGAAAGATAAGCGTTGAAAGGCCGATGGGGTGTTCGTTGTGGGTGCGGACTAGTAGCTGCGGCCACGTCACCTCCTTGTCGCGGTACTGACGGAGCCATTCGAACCACGTCCACCCATCCCAATAAGGCTGTGAAGCTGAATAGCACCAAGTGGCAGCAATGACCGCAACGGATAAGCAAAAGAACGCCAGCGCCGGCACACGATAACTCGTCATCAGCTCGCCTTCCCATGGGGAGGGCTTTCCTACCACCACAACCCCACAGCGAACACCCCCGAAATCGTCTTCTGGCGAGGATTATACATGGCCGACCTAATCAAGCTCAAAGACGCCAACGTAAGGCGCTGGGCGGCAGCAAAGCTCACCCGAGGCCCGGAATTCCTCCCGGTTGCAAAGCGGCTGGTTGCATCAAAGCCGCGCTATCTGACCGTCTCGCAGAAGGCCGGCATCCCGTGGCCGTTCATTGCGGTGACGCATCAGCGGGAATCTTCGCAGGATTGGGGCGCTTCACTGGCGCAGGGAGATCCCTGGAATCGGGTTTCGACGCACGTTCCAAAGGGCAGGGGACCGTTCGCCAGTTGGGAAGATGCGGCCTATGACGCGCTGGTCAATTGCTCGCCCTATGCATCCCGCAACAAGGATTGGTCGATCGGTGGCGTTCTGACTTTGCTCGAACAATACAATGGCCTCGGCTACGTCAACCGCGGCCTGCCGTCGCCCTACATCTGGTCGGGGACCGATCAATACAAATCCGGCAAGTACGTTGCTGATGGCGTGTTCGATCCCAACGCGGTCGATAAGCAGCTCGGCTGCGCCGGTCTCATCATGGCGATGATGTCGCTTGATCCGACCATCACGTTTACCGGCGCCACGATCACACAGACCACGACGCTGCCGCCCATCACAGCCCCCGCCAAGCCCGGCTTCTGGGCATCGCTATTTGCTGCAATCTTCAAAAGGAAACCATGACATGACCATCTATTCTATTGGCTTCGCGTTCGGCTTCGTTGCCGGCGGCGCTCTCATTTGGTTCTGGAAAGACAAGATCCAGGAACTCGTCATCGGCGCGAACAGGCTCTCCGCAAAACTCAGCGCGAAGGCTGACGAACTGAAGGCGAAATTCTGATGGACCCTTCCATCATTGCCCCGCTCGCACGGGTGCTGCTGCGGTATATCGGCGGGGCTTTGATCTCTGCCGGCATTGCCATCAGCCCTAGCACGCTGGCCGACCCCGATCTGGTTCAGATCCTTTGTTTCCTGATCGGCGGATTGGCAACGGCGGTTTCCGAGGGCTGGTACATCGTCGCACGCAAGCGAGGGTGGAGCACTTAGCCATGTGGGGTCTCATCTTCGGCGGTCTTACGACTCTCGTTAACGGCGCAATCACAGCCTACAACAAGTCGAAAGACGTTTCCATTGCCGCCATCCAGTCTGCTGGAAGCATCGCCGCCGCACAGGTGCAGGCGATGTCGCTTTGGATCGGCCACCCGCTTTCTCCGCCAGCCATCATGTCATACGGCGTTGCCATCTGGTTTTTCAAGGCCACGGCTTGCGACAAGGTGATCGGTCCCGCGCTCGGCTATCGGTGGACGACCGACCCGATTAGCGGGGAGACAGCGGTTATCGCCGGTCTTGTGGTGTCCGGAATGTTCTTCTCCGGCATCGCCAACATCATCAAACGATAGACGGCCCGGCACGTCGCGCAAACGACATGCCGAGCCTTACCCGAAACGAGGCTACGAACCTCATGACAGGCTGGAAATAGGAATGGCACTAAAAGGTGAAAACTTTATGCGGTTCATCAAGCGGTGGCCGAAATGAACATTCTCGATCTTCTGCCGCAAACTAAAGCGGAAGTCGTGACCGCCACAACGGACGCGGTGGCCGTTGGTGCTGTGTCTTCGCCACTCTGGCTGCACGAAACATCAGGGATAGCGAGAGACTTGCTTCCATGGTTCGGCATCGCGTGGCTTGCCATACAGATTGGCGTGCATCTGCATAAGAGCTATTGGCGCAAATGAACCGCATCAACTGGCCTCTGGTCGCCGGGCTCGCAGCAATGCTGTTCTGCCTGATCTTCATGTACACGCATTCGTTGGTGGGCTGATGGCCTTCTCGCCACCACCGACAGACGAGCAGTTATTGCTAGCCGTGTCAGTGTCCAAAGAATACGGCTTCACGCTTTCGGCAGCCAGAAAGGCCGGGGTGTCGTCAAGCTCTGCGCTCAAGCACCGTGTAGATTTGGCTGCTCGACGCGGCCTGATGGGCACTAAGCCAGTCCTCCCAGGTTTCCAAATCTCCAAAACGACGACGGTCACGAATCAGGACGGCGATGTTGTCAGGGAATTCATCCAGCAGAGACCAGATGCGGGGGAGCAGTTCGAGGTTCCTGCTGGACATGCTGTTAAAGGTGTCAGTGCTCTTGTTGGTTCTGACGGCCGTACTATCCAGCAATGGATTAAGACGAAGGAAGAAACGCAAACCAACCTGATCGCCGCGATCAAGGAGGAGTTTGAGCAGTACAGGGGCGTAGCTAAACTAACGAAGCCCCCGAAGGACACCAATTCCGATTTGATGCAGGTCTATCCGGTCTGCGATCCGCACATCGGCATGCTGTCTTGGGCATCGGAAACCGGCGAATCCAACGATCTGAAAATAGGCATCGACCGCGTTGATGGCGGATTGCAGCGGCTTATCTCTCTTGCCCCGCCGGCAGAAACCGCCGTTATCATCCAGACCGGCGACTTTCTGCATTCCGACAGCCAATCAAACGTGACCCCAGCCTCCGGTCATCAACTCGACGTGGACGGGCGGGCGCATAAGGTCAAGCTCGCAGGCGTCCAGCTTCTCAGGCGGTCTATTGACTACGCCCTGCAAAAGCATTCCCGCGTCATCGTCAAGAACCTGAAGGGCAACCACGATCCAGAGTCCGCCGCTTGGCTGAACATCGCGTTGGGATTGTTCTACTCCAATGAGCCACGAGTGGATATCGACCTAGACGACGGCAACAACGATATTTGGCTGCACCTGTTCGGTGCCAACTACATCGGCGCCACACACGGCCACACCATGAAACCGGAGCGCATGGCGATGGTGATGGCTGACGACAATCCCGAATTTTGGGGCGCCTCCAAATATCGCTGGATGATCTACGGGCACATTCATCACGAGACAGTCAAAGAAGTGGGTTCGGTTCGGTGCGAGTCGTTCCGTCAGCCAGTTCCGAAAGACGCTTACGCGCATAGCCACGGCTACCGGGCGGGTAATTCAATGTCGGCAGTCACCTTGCATAAAACAGACGGCGAAATCGGCCGGCACAAGATCAACTTTCCGAGGTGTGGGGTATGACCAAGCCATCATACCCGAAGGGCTACTATCACGCGACTGACGGCGAATGGATTCCCGTTCCGTGGAAGGGCTTCAAGGAGCAGTGCTGTTCGTGCGCGTTGATTCATAAAACTGACTTCAGAGTGGTGGACGGCGTTCTGCAATTCAAGGCGACCGTTGATAACCGCGCGACATCGGCCGCCCGTCGTGCATTCAAATTCGAGAAGGACTAACCATGATGTCAGCGGGGCTCGTCGCGTTCGTCGGATTAATTTATGCCTACATTGCTGCCGAGCAATTCTACCTTGAGAACCCCTCCGTTGGCGTCATGTATCTTGGCTATGCTGCGTCGAACGTGGGAATTTACTTCATGGTGAAGTGATGCTCGTATATATTGCGGGCAGGATTCGGGGCGTTGAAGGCTACGCCACCCACTTCGCCAAAGCCGCCGACAAACTACGCTTACAGGGATATTCTGTATTCAACCCAGCCTCCGCAAATCAGGAGGGCAGGCCGCTCAACCAGATCATGGCGTATCTTCTGCCGCAACTGTGCGAGTGCGACGCTATTGCGATGCTGCCCGGCTGGTGGACGCGATTCGGCGGGGCTTGGATCGAGTGGTTGCTGGCGAAGTATCTCGGGCTCAAAGTCCTGTATTTGTAATTGGCTTATTTAGATGCAGGCGACATTGGAATCGGCATCCAATGCGTCGGCTGCACTCTCAGTGGTCGCCAGTTGCCACTATGCCTCCAGCAATTCTGTCCTTTGCGACTTACGCCACCCCATCCCCAGAAGCCAATGACAACGATGTTCTGAGGGCAGGCGAGCAGGCGAACCTCTCCGGTCTTCGGAGCAGTACCTATAACCCGCCATTTCAACAACCGATTCCCGACTGATTTATAGATGGGTCTCGTCATTCCCCCTCCTTCATGTTCTTTTCCTCAGCGGGTGGGCATCCCGCGCCTAGGTGATGTTTAGGAGCAATTCAGTCCCGCCACGGCGCATGCCGTACTTGCTCGCGTCCGTCACGAAATCTGACCGTCTGCATGGTGTGCATTTGCAAGTTCTGGCATTCTTCGATCACCCGCGGAGCCCAACGATACCAGCGCCCCTCAGTTATCATGACGCTTGGCTCGACCCATCGATTGCCGACTGCGCGCTCGACCCAGGGGAAGAACCAGAGCGGCTTCCAGTGCAGACCCTCGTCGTCAAACCAAGTGCCCATCATTCCTCCGGCTTTAACTGCTGAGTAAGGCACTCGTCGTCGTATCTGGCGCCGAGAATGTCGTAGAAATCGACCTCTTTCGGATCGACCGTTATCCAACACGATCCGCGGCCCCTGGATGCCACGTGGGCACAAACCTTCTTGCATGACGGACACTGCAAGACGCTGCCGCGGCTCATTTGATGAGCCTGAATCTCGGTCTCCGCTCCGCATTCGCAGCAATAGATGTGCTTCATAAACTACCTACAAAGGCGAAATTTGATCTTGGATGCGCTGTAGGTCGTCGGCGTCGGTGTCGAGCGGCTTATCCATCCAATCGAGACTGACGAGCTTGCCGCGCTTCAAAACACCAATGTTGAAATCGTCGGACTCTCGCTTCTCCAGGCCGTGCGCTATGGCTTTCTTCCGGTCCTTGAAGCGCCGGCCATCGTAACCGTAAAGCACCTCGAACGGCCGGCCATTGCCGCCAACAATCTGGCCCATCAGAACGATGTATTGGGTCATGTTCGCGCTCCCTGTCTATTTAGGTGATCCCTGCTCAACAGTGCTTATGTGCGGCGTAGCGCAGGCGTTCGATGTGGTCGAGTTTGTGCAGGGCGTCGTTTGCGCGGGTGGTAAGCGGCCCTAGCTTGGCTTTCACCATATCCACAAGGATCAACCTGACGATCCGCTCAAACTCTACCTGATGCTGTTCAAGCTCGTCCCCTTGGTCGTTGGGCGAACCAACCGAAAGATCCGTGTCTCCGATCATGGTCTACCTCGATGTTGCATGCTGACGACGCGTTAACGCGGTTTTCGGCCCTTGCAGGTTTTTGGGCAATCGGGGTAGTGGCAGCCCCCGTGGTACGGTGCGAAAGGACAAGCGTCGATAATCTCCCCTGGTGACCGCTCGTCCACATTCAAGCTTTTGGCGATACCAAGCTTCCGAGCTTGGTCCTCCCAAAACAATCTGTCGCGAAGGCTCATTCCGTCACCTCGTGCGGTTTCCATGAAAGCAGAGGCCACCCGCACAGCTTCGCTAGTCGCTTGCGCTCGCGGCGGTCGCCTGTGGTGGTCCAATATTTATGCTTTGGCTTGCGGCGCACCTTCACGGACTGCGCACCAGCGCCGTTCCTAAAGGCATCGCGAGTATGCTTGCCGGGGGCGAGGTAGTCGTAACGGGGCGTCTTGCGCTCCATATCCGTCCACCCCGCATAGTGGAAGTTGCTGGCGCGGTAGATGTAGCCAATGTGTCCGAACTTGGTGTCGGCGTAGGAGACGACAATCCGAGGCGGCAGCATCTTGAGCGCCCGGCTGATAAACCAGCTCTCGGTATTCGGCCCCATGTTGTCGCTGATCCAAAGCCGGTTAAGTTCGATCACCAAGCTTGGGTCGGTCGGGCAGGCGCCCATTTGGAGATGCCGGGATGGTGGGCACCCGAAGGTACAGACGCCGACCATCTCCCCGTTAAAAAACAGCCCATAGGCATATGAGACGTTCGTCTTTCTGTGCAGATAGTGGTGTTCGACCACCATCTGCTGCGCCTCCTTTGCGAACACCTCCCGAACGGTCAGACGAGGGTCTTTATGGAGCGGTAAGGCCGGAATCGAGCCGCCCTCTGCCGGTTGGACCGGCCGCATCGCCACTATGCTTTCACCGCGAATCACTTTTCTCATGCCCCAGTGTAGTTTCAAGAAACCCTTATTTGCCGGCCACTTCTTCGCCTAAACTTGCCGTTCAGGCGGTCTGCCGGACGCGCTTCAGCGAAGCCTCGATTTTCCGCCACGGGATCTTGATCTGATCGGTTCGGATGTAGGCCCCATCCGCCGCCCGAACTTCGTGGACGAGAAGCAGATGGCTATTGTCCTCGTAGTACCAATCGTTCGGGCCGACCTGCTGTGGGCTGAGACTTCCCGCCATCACTCCGCCCCCACCACTTGCACATCCCACCCGGCTCCAGTGCGGTCAGGGTCTTGGGGCTGGTTGGGGAAGAGGAGTTTTGCCGTCTCGGCAAGGGTCGCGATGTCAGATGCGGTTCGGGTCGAGATCCCATCCTTGTCGATCAGTTCGAATCTTAGCTCGCTCATGTGCTTCCTCCGTCTTTCCATTTCCAGATTGCGTATTTGTCGCCGGTCTGGCGAAGGTGCGTGTAGCGCTTCAGCGATTGCCAGGATCGATGCCCGGACACCGACGCTACGTGCGGGATGGTCCAGCCCATCTCGAACAGCCGGGAGATGCCGTCGTGGCGAAGGTCGTGAAAGTGCAAATCGTCGATGCCGAGCAGCTTGCAGGCCCGCGTGAACGCCGCGGAGATTGCATCAGCCGAGGCCGGGAAAATCTCCGCTCCAGTCTTCGGCATTAACTCGATGATCCGCTCGGCCTCCGGGACCAGATCGCACCAAGTGTCGTTGCCGGCCTTCTCGCCGGGGTGCTTCATGTCCCGCACCATGACCCTGCCGGGTTCAAGTCCTTTCCATTCGATGCGGCTGATCTCGTCCTGCCGGCGGGTCGAGAAGATCGCGAACGGGATAATCATCTGCATAGGGATCGAACCGGCCCGGCGCTTCTGGACCGTTCCGAAATGAACCATGAGCCTGTCGAGTTCTTGCAGCGTCGGCCGGCGGTCCCGCTCGTCGCTCTTTGAAATGATCCCCATCCTCCGGAGGACGATTTGCGCGTCGGTCATGGCTTGACGGTCCAGCGGGTATTTCCACATCGGCCGCGCAATGGTGAAGATGGAGGACAGGTGCGAAATGTAATTGCCACGCGTCGATGGAGACGACTCTAGTGACTTCGCGAAGTCGCAAATAACCTCCGAGTCGATCGCAGAGCACTTCTTGGCGGCGATCGCGTGGGCCTTGATGGACCGCAGAACCTGGGCCTTGGTCTTGCCCATGGCCTTCTCGGACTCGGCAATGTAGCGGTCGATTGCGGCGG
>Ga0255338_1001562_pt1 | contig 41918 bp, 41 predicted proteins | sample MeOH1_35cm_T4_19_FD_203715 | JGI IMG/M metagenome (GOLD analysis project Ga0255338, IMG submission 203715) | Sandy soil microbial communities from University of British Columbia, Vancouver, Canada - MeOH1_35cm_T4_195 | ecosystem: Engineered > Artificial ecosystem > Sand microcosm > Unclassified ... | reverse complement strand
GGCCGCGGGCTTGTGCGCATGCGCAGCCTCCATCACCTCGTGATATGCGCGCTCGACCTCTGCTTCCTGCACGTTCAGACGTATGGCGCGCGCCTCGGTCTTATGCGCAATGTCACGCGATTCGATCTTGAGCGCCACCTTGCCGCCCAGCTCGGCGGCAGCGAGCGCTGCCTCGCGCGCATTGCGCGCAAGGCGCTCGCGTGTGACCGGGAAGCCGCATGCGGCGAGCAGGGCTTTCGCCGTGCGTTCGGCAGGATCGGCGCGCAACGCCTTCAACCGGTGCCGTATCCGCTCGGCGTCCATGCCCTCGGGTCGACGTCGTGCAATGAGCGGCCGCTGCCGGATGCGCCGATTGAACTCGCCGTAAAACATGGCCGCACGCCACGCCTTCACGCAATCGAGCGTGTTGCGGTACGCGGGCACGCCTCTTTCGATGATGTCGCGCACGCCGAAGCCTGGACGGTCGTTGCAGCCGCCCGTCCACAATACGGCAACCGGCTTGTCCGAGGCCTGCGCCGCATCCGCCGCCTGCAGCACATCGCCGGACAATGCCATCGTGAAGATCGGAATGACGGCATCGATGTTGCCGTCCTCCGCGATTGCCGAAATGCAGCGGCGGAACACGTCCGGCTTCCCGATTGCCATGTTGGTGACGTCGGTGGGATTCGAAGTCGTGCCGAGCTTGGGCAGCGCGTGGGCGAGCTTCGCTTGCGTCGCTGCGGTGTATTGCGGCCAGCTCATGCCCGCACCGGCGCCGAGATCGACCAGCAGCACGCTGTTTCCGCCCGACACGGTGGTCGCCGCGACGCGCGCGCCGCGCGGCCAGCGCCGGGTGCGCAGCCACATCGCCGCCTCGTACAGCTCGTCGCAGTCGTGGACGCGTATGACGCCGAACTGACGGAACGCGGCTTCGTGCACCGCATCCGATCCCGTCATCGCGCCGGTGTGGCTCGCCGCCGCCCGGCTGCCGGCTTCCGTCCGCCCGAACTTGAGCATGACGATCGGCTTTTCGCGCTCGGCGGCGGCGCGCGCGAGCTCGACGAAACGGCCGCCGGAGGGAATATGCTCGGCGATCATGAGAATCACGTCGGTAGCCGCATCGTCCACGAGGTAGCGCCCGAAATCCACGATATCGAGATCGGCGGAATTGCCGCAGCTCACCTCGTAGCTCACGCCGATGCCGAGCTCCTGTGCGCGCCACATCACGTTGACCTGCCCGACGCCGCCGCTTTGCGAGACGACGGCCACATTGCCCGGTGCGCGTCGCGGCCCGGCGATCGTCGCCGTCGTGGTCATCGCATAACCATCGACGAAGTTGACGAGGCCGTTGCAGTTGGGCCCCATCACCCGCAGCCCCGTCTCGCGGGCGAACGAGGTGATGCTCGCCTGCAGCGCGCGGCCCTCTGCGGAGCCGGTCTCCGCAAATCCGCCCGTGTACACGGTAGCGAAGCGTGCGCCGCGCGCCGCGCATTCCTGCAGTATCGCGAGCACCCGCTCCGCCGGCACGACGATGCCGACGTGATCCGGCGCCTCCGGCAGCGCCTGCACGCTCGGATAGCACGGTAGTCCCCGCAATGTCGAATGACGCGGATTGACGGGGTACACCCGTCCGCGGTAGCCGAAGTCCAGCATGCGCTGCAGACAGCGCCCGCCGAAGCGGCTGACTTCCTCCGTCGCGCCGACGAGGGCGACGCTGGCCGGCGCCAGCATGGGCCGGAGATCGACGAAGCGAGCGGATGATGTCATATCTTGCAGCATGTCGTGCCCGGCACAGCGAGGGGAGCTACGGGAACGGACGAAGCGCTATTCATCGTTTTCGAGGTTTACCAAGGCCACAAATCTAAGCCGTCGCCCGTGTTTGGTCCATAGCGCCGCGTGCATACGGCCATCGATCTTCCTGCATGACCTGTAAGCGCGAGGACCTGCGCCTTCCCATGGCGGCAATGCAGCGGTGAATCCGGAGCTGCAAAAAAAGAAAGCCGGGCGTTGCGCCCGGCTTAAAGGGGGGAAGCAGGTGCCGAGGATATAGGGCCGACTGTGTCGGCGCAATGACAACGGCATGCTGCATGTGACAAGCATCACATCCGATCGCGTTTATTATGACGCGCGCATAGAGAGACCCCCATTGCCTGGAGTCGAGGGCGCTTAAGGCGCGTCGCTTGCAAGGGCTTAAGGACATGAATGCACGAACGGCACTGGTATGGTGGCTTGCCGCCCTGCTCACGGCATGCGCCGGATTGCCGGCGTCCACCGGCGGCCGCTACGATCATCGATTCGCATTGCCCGTCGAGCGCGCGGCGCAATGCTTCGCGCACAATGCCCAGGCGCACAGTTCCGCCCTCGTGGCCGAAGTGACGCCTCTGAAAAATGGCCGGATGGACGTCATCGTGCGCGTGAGGAACGGCGTGTCTTACGCCACCGCAACGCTGGAACCGTCGGATGGAGGCTCCGCCGGCACGATACGCCTCAACGTGGACAGCTCGGAGGGCAACCGCAGCCTGGTGGAGTCGCTGGTGCAGGGCTGCTGAGCTGCACCGATCTCCCGCAGCGCGTCAGGCTTGCCGCTGGCCGGTGCGCGGACTGCGGAAGCTGGGCGGCCCCGTGTAGCCGTGCTTCTCGGCATCCGCCACGCAGTCCAGATAGTACTTGAACTGTTGCGACGACATCGCGACCAGCGTTCCGCTCTCGCTCATGCGGCGCCATACCCAGATGTCCTGGCGGGGGCCAAGCAAATCGAAGTACCACTTGTCCATGCAACAGTCATTCGTTCCTGTCGAGCAGTCAATTCTATCCGTGTCGAACGCTGGAGCGACGCTTTTTCAGCGCGCTGCCGGCGGAAGCCGGCACGGCATTTGCTGCGCAATACGAATCGACGGGCCGCCACCGTGATGGTGCGGCTCGGCTTGCGGTAACATTCCGCCCTCACCCTCCATAGACGCTCTCCATAAAGAGACGGAACCGGCAGACATGGCAGTCCTCACCCACTGCGTCATCGCGGCACGCGGCCTCATACGCTTTGCAGGAGAGGATACGCGGCCGTTCCTCCACACCCAGCTCACGTGCGATGTGGCGGGCCTCGCTGCCGACGGTGCGACCTACGGCGGCTACTGCACGCCCAAGGGCCGCATGCTTGCGACTTTCCTGCTCTGGCCTGTCGAGGACGGTGTTCTGCTGCAGTTGCCGGCGATGCTGCGGGAGCCCGTGCAGAAGCGGTTGTCGATGTACATACTGCGATCGAAAGTGCGCGCTACGGATGCAAGCGGAGACTACGCGCAATTCGGCATCGCAGGCGACGGTGCCGGCAAGCTCGTGGAACGTCTGCTCGATGCGCCGGCAGCATCGATGCTGCGCGTGACGCGCGCGGGCGGTGGCATGGCGCTCAAGCTGCCCCTGGACCGCTATCTCCTGCTCGTTCCCCGCGCGCAGGAGCAGCGGATCGCAGCCGAGCTCGCCGCGCATACGCAGCCCGCAGGCGAGGCGCTGTGGAACCTGCTCGACGTCGAGGCCGGCATCGGCAATGTGCTGCCCGAAACGCAGGAGCAATTCGTGCCCCAGATGCTCAATCTCGACGCGATCGGCGGCGTGAGCTTCAACAAGGGATGTTATCCGGGCCAGGAAATCGTGGCGCGCATGCACTATCTCGGGCGGGTGAAGGAGCGCATGCATCTTGCCCGTCTGCCGGCCGATGCGAAGCCGCGCGCAGCCGACAAGCTGTATGGCGCCGATCTGGGCGCACAGGCCTGCGGCATGATTGCGAACGCCGCAGCCGCGCCCGACGGCAGCAGCCACGTGCTTGCGGTGATACAGTTGAGCAGCGTCGCGGCGGGCGCCGTGCGCTGGAAGGCCGTCGACGGACCGGCCCTGGAGATCCTGCCTCTGCCCTACGCGCTCCCGCTGAAGTAGGCGGCGCCCGCGCGTTAACAGATCAGCGACCGCAGCTTGTTGCCCTTTGCGAGGATCTGCTCATCGGGCCCGCGTGTGTAATCGCCGCTGCGGTCGTAATAACCTCTCACGTTTCCATCGTGCCTCCGAAGCGTTGCGTACGTGGTCCAGGCGTAGCAAAAACCGGCCCTGCGGCATGCGTGCGATGCATCGATGCTAGGCGCCGCCTGTCCACGCGACGTAGAGATAGAGCACGCCGATGCACACCACGGTCAGCATCACGCTGTAGACGCGATTGCGCGCGAGCAGCGTCCCGAACGGCACGCCATACCGGCCATGCAGCGCGAGTATCGTGTTGGACATCGGACACGACGTGAGGCCCACGCCCCAGCTCATGAGAAACGTCATCGCGAGGAGATTGGGGTCCGGATGGAGCGGCGCGAGCCACGGGCCGACGACCGAGGCCATGATGACCGGATGGAAGCCTATCCACGCGAAGAGATTGGTGACCACCAGCACGACGCTCGCTTCGGTCGCGCCATAGCGCGAGAACGGCACGCCGATGTCGAGGGCCACGATTGCGCCCGACATGCCGGCGGAAAGGACGCTGGCCGCGAGGAACAACGATGTCTCTCCGCCCATCTCGGGCAGCCGCACGTGGATCAGCCGCCGCAACGCAGGCCACGTGCCGCTGCCGTCCCGCACGAGCAGCGTGACGAGCGTCACCAGCGGCGCGAGCGTGGCGATGACCGCCAGCACGGACCACTCGCGCTTGTACTCGTGCACGAGCAGCACGCTTGCTGCCAGCACTGCCGGCACCCACAGCGACTCGAGATGCAGGGGATAGCCTTCGAATGCCTCTGCGCGCTGGTAGCGTCGCGACGACAGTATGAGCCAGGTGAGCACGAGCCCGATCACGGCGATCGGCAGGCCCGCCGCCACGAGCAGCGTCAGATTCGCGCCGGGCGCGATGGTGAGGGCGACGGCCATCGCGCCATAGAACGGAGACCATGTCGCACCGATGATGAAAGCCTGCGACAACGCCATCGCCTGCGGCAGCGTGAGCCTGGAGCGCGCGGTCAGCCGGTCGGCGAAGATGGCCACGGCGGAGAAATTGATGACGGCGCCAAAGAGATGCACGCCGATCAGCGTGCGCGCGAGCGCGAGCCGCCCCTTGCCCAGCGGCGCTTCGCCCATGCTGCGCCCGCCACTGATCAACTGCAGGAACGACACTGCGATGAGCAGGCCGATGAGCGGTATGTTCTGCGCGAGCGCGCGCCCGACGAGCCCTTGCTTGCCGCTCGCCATGCCCGCGGCTATTCCGGCGGCGCCGGCCAGCACGAGCAGCACCACGACGATCGCCTGCCGGCGCGAAAGCCGCAGCCACAACAAGGCGCATGCCGTCCACGCCACCACGCCGCACGCCGCTTCCGGAAAATCGGGGATCACTTCACCGAGGATGGACAGCGCGATGACCGAGAGCAGCAGCCAGGCCGCAACGATGTGGCGCCGCGGCCTGGCGCTCTCCGCGGGCGTCATGCGGCGCCCGCCGTGACTGACGACACCTAGATCACGCCCGACAGACCGCCATCGACGTGCACGCAGGTTCCCGTGACATAGCTTGCTGCATCGGAGGCGAGAAATGCGATCACGTTCGCGACTTCCTCGGCCTCGCCCATGCGGCCGAGCGGCACGGTCTTGCCGGTCTGCGCGTAATGCTCCTCGACCGAGAGCTTGCTGCGCGCGGCGCGGCGCTCCTGCTGCTTGGATTTGATCTTGCCCACCGCGACCGCGTTCACGAGGATCTTGTCGGGAGCCAGCTCTTTCGACAGCGCCTTGGTGAGCGCGAGGCCCGCGGCCCGACTGATGGTGGTGGGGAATGTGCCGGCGGCCGGCTGCTTTGCGCCCACCATGTTGAGATTGATGATGCGGCCTCCACCCTGCTTGCGCATGTGCGGTATCGCCGCGCGCGCGGTGCGGATCTGCGCGAAGACCTTGATGTCGAGGTCGTGCTGCCAGGCTTTGTCGTCCACCGTGTCGAAAGCCGCCTGCCCGGTCTGGCCCGCGTTGTTCACCACGATGTCGAGACGGCCGTAATGCCGCGCGGTCTCGTCGATGAAGCGCTCCATGTCGCCGGGCTTGGAAGCATCGGCCACGACGGTGTGCACGTCGCCGCCCGAGCGCCGCAATTCTTCGGCATACGCGCTCAAAACTTCGGGACGCCGCGCGCAGAAGGCGACCTTGGCGCCCTCCTGCACGAAACGCATGACGATGGCACGTCCTATGCCTTCGCTGCCGCCGGTTACCGCCACGACCTTGCCGCGCAATCCGAGCTCCATGCCGCCTCCCTGTTCATTGTGTGAAGGCGTAATTGTGGCATATGCGGCTCGCGCCGCGAGGGGCCAGCAGTCCCGGGCAGGGAGCGCCTGACTTGTGCTCGACCGGTATGCCGGCAACCCGCACGACTGCGCCGAGACGCGCGATGTCGGTCTCCTTGAGCCGCGTTCCGAGCTGCGCCGGCGTGGAGCCGATCAGCTCGAAGCCCAATGCGTTGAGGCGCTCGCGCACATCGGGCAAGGACAGCACACGTGCGATGTCGCCGTGCAAGCGGGCGACGACCTCGCGCGGCGTACCGGCGGGTACGAGGTAAGCCGTCCACGCTGCATAGTAAAAGCCCGGCACGCCGGCCTGGGCCACGGTCGGCACGCCGGGTAACGCCGGCGAGCGCTGTCCGCCGATGGCGAGGATGCGCAATCGTCCCGCCGCGTGATGCGGCACCGCGTTCGACATGCCTGCGAACATCATCGGCACCTGCCCGCCGAGCACGTCGTTGAAAGCCGGGCCCAGTCCCTTGTACGGCACGTGCACGATGTCGATGTGCGTAGCGGCCTTCAGCATCTCCATCGGCAGATGCTGCGGGCTGCCGGTGCCGCCGGAAGCATAATTGAGCTCGCCCGGCCGCTGCCGCGCGAATGCGACGAGCTCCTTCACGCTCTTCACGGGCAGCGAAGGATGCACGACGAGCATCAGCGGTATGTTGGCAGCATGCGTCACCGGCACGAAATTGCGCAGCGAGTCGTAAGGCAGCCTCCGGTACAACGCCGGATTGATCGCGAGCACCGCGTCGTTGCCGAGAAACACCGTGTAACCATCGTTGGGAGCGCGGGCGGCCGCCTCGGTGGCGTGAGGGCTTCATGCCAACAAAGCGCGGCCCGGCGCAACAACGCGTCTGCTAAACTTCCCGACTCCCGCGCCGCCGGCAAGACCGTACGCATGCTCATCGCCGTACCCGACGACTATCACGGCCTCGTGCCGCAGCTCGACTGCTACCGCAGGCTGGAATCGCACGACGTGCGCGTGCTGCGCGATGCGGCGCCGCCGTTCGACTCGCTCGTCGAGCAGCTCCGCGACGCCGAGGCCCTCATTCCTATCCGCGAGCGCACGGTGTTCGACCGCGCGCTGCTGGTGGCGCTGCCCCGCCTGCGGCTCATCAGCCAGACCGGCCGCAGCTGCCACCATATCGATCTCGCGACCTGCACCGAGCGCGGCATCGCCGTGACCGCCGGCACGCATGCATCGCCGCACACCGTCGCCGAGCATACGTGGGCACTCATCCTGTCGGCCTTGCGCCACATTGCGGACGAGACCGCGTTGATGAAGCAGGGCCGCTGGCGCGAGCGGTTCAGCCTCGGATTGCACGGCCGCACTTTCGGGGTGTACGGCCTGGGCACGATAGGCAGCCTCGTGGCCGCGACGGCGCAAAGCTTCGGCATGCGGGTGCTCGTGCTGGGCCGGGAGGGAACCGAGGCGCGTGCGCGGGCGGCCAGCTACGAAATGGCGCGCGACCGCGTGCAGCTGTTCGAGGAATCCGACGTGCTGTCGCTCCACGTGCGCCTCACCGCCGCGACTCGCGGCATCGTGACGGCCGGCGATCTTGCCCGCATGAAGCCCACGGCGCTGCTCGCGAACACCGCGCGGGCCGAGCTCGTGGCGCCCGGCGCTCTCGTGGCGGCCCTGCGCAATCGCCGGCCCGGATACGCGGCCGTGGACGTCTACGAGAACGAGCCGGTGCTGCACGGCGATCATCCCCTGCTTGCACTGGACAATGTCCTCTGCACGCCGCACAGCGCGTGGCTCGAGCGGGAGACCTACGAGCTGTACTTCGGCGAGGCGATCGACAATCTGCTCGCGTGGACACAAGGACGCGCCGTGAAGCCGGTCAACCCGGAGGTCGCGCAAAACTGACGCCAAAGCGGCGATCGAATCGCTCGCGAGACGGGCTGCGCCTGTTAAAATGCACGCTTCCCCGACGGAAAATCTCCTCATGGCCAAGCTCTTCGATGACGAGCTGCACGAAGCGATGCAGCAGCTGTTCGACGAAACGATAGAAGCGGTGCAGCTCGCGAAGGTGAGTCCGGACCTGGACGATCTCTCGGCGACGTTCGCCGTGGCGCTGCTCAAGCTGGGGCTCGCCACCGGCTTCGTCGAGCAGCGGCATCCCGGATTCGCTAAGGAAGTCGAGGAAAAGCGACAACGGGTGATCGCCGCGCTCACCCAGAAGCATTAAGGCGCCATGTCCGCGCCCCGCCCGCAATGACGCGGCTGCGGCACTAGAGCAACCATGCTGCGATTTCCTATCTACCTCGACAACTCTGCAACGACGCCCGTGGACCCGCGGGTGGTCGACCGCATGCTGCCCTACCTGCGCGAGCAGTACGGCAATCCTGCGAGCTCGACGCACGCGTTCGGGTGCAAGGCGCGCGAAGCGGTCGAGCACGCGCGCGAGGAGGTCGCGGCGCTGATCGGCGCGCAGCCGCGCGATATCGTCTGGACATCGGGCGCGACCGAATCGAACAATCTTGCCCTCAAGGGCGCCGCTGCTGCGAGCGCAGGCCGCGGCCGCCATCTCGTCACCGTAGCGACCGAGCACAAGGCCGTGCTGGACACGATGCAGCACCTGGAGCGGCAGGGTTACGAGGTGACCTACCTCGCGCCCGGCCCCGACGGATTGCTCGACATCGACGTCTTCCGCGCGGCGTTGCGGCCCGATACGGTGGTGGCGTCGGTCATGCTCGTGAACAACGAGATCGGCGTCATACAGGACGTGGCTGCGCTGGGCTCGGTGTGCCGCGAGCGCGGCGTGGTGTTCCACGTCGACGCAGCCCAGGCCACCGGCAAGGTCGCGATCGACCTCACGCGCCTTCCCGTCGATCTCATGTCGCTCACCGCGCACAAGACCTACGGCCCGAAAGGCATAGGCGCACTCTACGTGCGTCGCGAATCACGTCTGCTGCTCGAAGCGCAAATCCACGGCGGCGGTCACGAGCGCGGCCTGCGGTCGGGGACGCTCGCCACGCACCAGATCGTCGGCATGGGCGCGTGCTTCCGTCTCGCGCGGGAAGAAATGGCCGATGAAGTCCCGCGCTTGAGGCGCATGCGCGACCGGCTGTGGGCCGCATTGGCCGATCTGCCGGAAGTGCGCGTGAACGGCAGCATGGAGCGGCGCATCGCGAACAATCTCAACGTCACGATAGCGCTTGCTGCAGGCGACGCGTTGCTGGGCTCGCTCACCGACATTGCGATCTCCTCGTCGTCCGCATGCTCGTCCGGCTCCGCGACGCCCTCGCACGTGCTGCAGGCCCTGGGGCCTGCCGCCGCAGCCGGCACCGCGATGCGCATCACCGTGGGCCGCTGCAACACCGACGAGGAAATCGATCATGCCGCGGCGTATCTCCGGCGGCATATCGTCGACAGCCGCAATGGAGGCTCGCTTGCCCGGTAACGCGCCCGCGGACCTGGGCAGCCCGGCGGACACCGCCACGCGGCGCCGCATCCTGATCGTGGACGACAATCGCGATTCGGCGGACAGCATGGCGATCCTGCTCGCGATGCACGGTTACGAGGTGCGCCAGGTGTATCACGGGCGCGATGCCCTCGCGGTTGCGGCGGAATTTCATCCCGATGCAGCGCTGCTCGATATCGGGTTGCCTGAAATGAGCGGGCACGAGCTCGGCGCGCGTCTGCGCGAAGTGCCGGGCCTCGACCATGTCATTCTGGTCGCGATGAGCGGCTACGGGCAGGAGCACGACCGGCAGCGTTCCGTCGATGCCGGCTTTTCCCATCATCTCGTGAAACCGGTGGACCTCGACCTGCTCCACCGCCTGCTCGCCGACATTTAGCGGGCATCCGCCGAATGAGCGACGATGCATATTCGGCATGAATCTCCTCTGTCCATCCGGGAGAGAGGGCATCGAGTGCCGATGATCGATCGAAGCCCGACAAGCGCGAGGAACCGATGATAGCCGTGATCTTCGAAGTGGAGCCCGTTGCGGGCCGCGAGCAGGAATATCTCGATACGGCGGCGGCGCTTCGCGCCCGCCTCGAGCGCTGCGACGGCTTCATCTCCATCGAGCGGTTCGCGAGCCTGACACAGCCCGGAAAAATCCTCTCGTTGTCGTTCTGGCGCGACGAGGCGGCGGTAGCGGCATGGCGCACGCTGGACGTGCATCGCGCCGCGCAGGCCCGCGGCCGAGCGGAACTCTTCGCCGGCTATCGTCTTCGCGTGGCGTCGGTGCTGCGCGATTACGGCATGCACGAGCGAGAAGACGCGCCTGCCGACAGCCGCCGCGTGCACGGCTGAGACAGTGCGGCGTTACAGCGACGCGGTGGTGGTCTGGGCGGCCGGGCTCGACTGGCTTGCGGCCGCACGCAGCTCACCCCTCTCGGCGAGCTGCTTGAGACGCGTGAGATCGTCGGCGAGCTGCCATTGCGGCTCCTCGCCCGTCATGCGCGCGATCACGGCGCCCAGCGATCCGCCGGGCGGCACGTACTGCAGCTCGACGTAGACTTCCGTCGCCTGCCCCGCGGGAGCGTCGGAGAAACGCACGAGCCCGAAGTTTTTCACGTGCGAGCCGGGCAACGACCGCCAGCGCAGCATATGCCCCGGCTCGTCTTCCACGAGCTCCGCGTCCCACTCGACGACGCGCCCCGCCGGCGCCTGCGCCATCCAGTGCGATCGCCGGTCGTCCACCACGCGCACGGCAAGGAGGTGGCGCATGAAGCGCGGCAGGTTGGAGAAGTTGCGCCAGTAATCGTAAAGCTCCGCGCGCGGCACGCCTATCGTCACGCGCTCCGCGGCGATGAGCGTCTCCTTCGCGCCCTCGGGCGGCTGCGGGTTCACGCGCAGGCCGAGGCGCTTCATGAGCGGGTTGTTTCCCGTATACGCCTGGTACAGCAGCGTGCCGCCCAGCGCGAGCCGCACCAGGCCCGAATTGCGCAAGCCGGACAGCAGCAGCATGCCGCCTGCGATGGCGTAGCCGATGCGATCCGTGCGCATCAGATTCAGCTCATTTCCGCGTGAATTCGAGATCACCAGAGTCGCTTCCTTCCATTCGAGTCTCCCGAGACAGTGCAACGGTTGTGCCGGTACGCGATCTGCAGCACGAAAAACATCTTGCCAGGAGCGACACGATGAAACGAGCCGAACACGGCACCAGCCTCGATACCGAAGCGAAGCGCAAGAAGCCCGCCGCAGCCCGCCCCGCAGACCGGGAAAGCGCCGCAGGACGCGAGCGAAGACGAATCCCGGCTCAAGGAGAACCGGCAGGACCTGGGCGTCGGCGACGATCACGAGACCGAGGACATGGAGCGCGGCCGGCGCGGCACGTTCCCGTAAGGTCCCAACCCCGTCCGGGGTGACATTTACACCCGGGAACGCATCCTTTACATCGAGGCCGCCCCCTCCGCGATGCGGGGGCAGGGCTCTTGTGCGCTCCGCGTTTCTTGACACATCGCGCCGGCGCTCGCTACCCTCGCGCTTCCACCGGGGAAGCACCATGGGTCACACTGCAGTAGAGAAAGTCCTGGCGTTAAGGAGCGGCGTCGCGCATGTCGCTGCGGGCGACGTCGTGTATCCGGATCCTGATTTCATCATGATCCACGACGGCGTCGTCGCGGGCGCGAAGCGCGAGCTCGACGCGCTGGGCATCGACCGCCTCGCCGCTCCGGACAAAGTGGTCATGGTCACCGACCACGAAGTGCTCTACGGCAGCGCGCGCGCCGCCGAGCGCGGCGCCTGCAATCGCGCGGCGGCGCGGCAGTGGGGCGTGAAGCAGTTCTACGACGTCGGCCGCGGCGGTCACGGTCACATCTTTCCGATGGAATCGGGCCTGCTGTTGCCCGGCATGTTCTATTTCGACAACGACCGCCACGCGACGAACGCGGGCGCCATCGGCGCCTTCGGCTTCCGCGTCGGCACCGAGATCAGCCGCGTGCTCGCCACCGGCACGAACTGGGTGATGGTGCCGCACACGGTCAGGCTCACGGTCAGAGGACGGTTGCCGCAGGGCGTGCACGCGCGCGATCTGGGATTCCACATCGCCGCGCAGCTGTACAGCGGCGCGCTTGCCGCGGACCTCGACTACCGCGTGCTCGAATATGCCGGCGACCTCGATCAGTTCGATCTCGCCGCGCGCACCGCGCTGTGCTCGAGCCCGACGGAGATGCGCGCTTACGGCGTGTTCTTTCCGCCGTCGGAAGCCGTGCTCGCGCATGCGTCGAGCCGCGCACAGCGGCCATTTGCGGCGGTCTATCCCGATGCGGATGCACGGTACGAGACCGAGCTCGAGCTCGACGTGAGCCGGCTCGAGCCGCAAATCGCCCTGCCCGGCGGCGTGCACAAATCCGTCAGGCTCTCCGAAGTCGCAGGCACGCGCATCGATCATGCCTTCATCGGCTCGTGCGGCTCCGGCATGTACGAAGATCTGCAATACGCAGCTGCGATACTGCGAGGACGCCGCATCGACGGCAACGTGCGGCTCTTCATCGCGCCGGGCTCGGAGGCGACGACGCGCCGCATCGCGCAGGACGGCCTGCTGCAGACTTTCATCGAGGCCGGCGCCGTGATGCTGCCTGCGGGCTGCGGCCCGTGCAACGATGCGGTGGTGGGCCCTGTCCATGCCGGCGAAGTCTCGATCTCCACCTCGGCCAACAACAATGCCGGCCGCTTCGGCGCGAAGGACGCGCAGCTTTATCTCGGCAATCCCGCAACCGTCGCCGCCTCCGCGGTCGCAGGCGAGATCGCTGATCCGCGCATGTTTACGGGACGCGACGCATGAGCGAATTCAGCTGGCGCCTGCGGGGGCGCTGCTACAGGCTGGGACACGACGTGCCGCATCCCGGCGGCGTCGTGCCGAACTGGATCATCGCGGGACGCCACCTCGATCCCAGGGACGTCATCCCGCATCTCTTCGCGGAGACCGACCCCGGCTTCCACGAGCGCTGCAAGCCCGGCGACATCATCGTCACCGGCCGCAACTTCGGCATGGGGCCCAAGGTGAACGGCTACATCGCGATGCAGGCTCTGGGCCTGGGGCTCATCTGCGAGTCCATGCCTTTTCTCGCCTACCGCGCCGCGATCGGTTGCGGGCTGCGCGTGCTCACCGATTGCGTCAACGCCACCGAGATGTGCGACACCGGCGACGAGCTGGAAGTGGATTTTCGCAACGGCCTGTTCGTCAATCACACGCGCAACGTGAGCCGCGAATATCCCCCTATCCCCGACGGCCTGCAGGAGCTCATAGAGCTGGGCGGCAATTCGGGATGGCTCAAGCGCTGGTGGGCGGACCGCCAGGCGGCATCGAAGAGTGACGACAGATGACTGGAACCGGTCTCAAAAACTCAAAAAGCAATAGACAGGATTGACATGATTTACAGGATTAGAGCGAACATTTTTGAATCTTGTTAATCCTGTTAATCCTGCCCAGTTTCCGTCTTCTCTTGTTTTCGAGATGGCTTGGATGAGTGACGACGCGCTGCGCCATAGCGCGGCATCCTCACGCATCACCTCGTTCCGTCACCTTCACTTCGTCACCTGCTTGCGTCACTTTTTCCCGCCGCTCGTCGAGCGAGCACGCTTCAGCGCCGCGCGCACGATGCCCCCGATCAGATCCGGATACTCGACGCCCGCGAAGCAGCGGTTGTCGCCGAACGTGTGCGGGCTCAGGTCCGGATTGGCATTGGCCTCGAGGAAAACGAGCTCGAGCTCCGGCGTGAGCCGGTAGTCGATGCGCGCATAGTCGCGAAGCTTCAGTCCATGGAACACGCGCGCGCTCGCGGTCTCGATGTTGCGAACGACTTCCGGCGGCAGGTCCGCGATGCGATAGCCGATGTTCCACTTCGCGCGGTAGGCGGCGTCGGTCTTGATGCGGCTCGTCGCGATCGTGGGCGCCGCCGCGCCGCGCTTGCCCACCACGAGCTCCAGCGGCGGCAGCACGCGCGGCTTGTTCCCGAGCAGGCCGACGAACAGATCGATTCCCGGCACATATTCTTCGACCAGCAGCGGCGTTTGCGTACGGCGCCGCACGGCGTCGATTCTATGCCCGAGCTCCCGCGCATTGCGCACCAGCGCGCTCTTCGCGATCTCGTCGGAGCCGTCGCCGAACTGCGGCTTCACGATGAGCGGATACGGCAGGTCGATCGACGGCATGCGCGTGCCGTCGACGATCGCCCCGCGCGGAACGGCGATGCCGAGCGAGGCGGCGATGGATTTCGCCAGCGACTTGTCGCGCGCGAGGTGCATGCCTTCCGGACCGGTGCCGGTATAGGCGAGCTTCATCGCGTCCAGCACGCCTGCGATCGCCGCATCGAGACGCCGGTCGCCGTCCAGCCATTCGGTGAGATTGAAGACGAGCCTGGGCTTCAGGCTGCGCAGCCGGCGGACCGTCTCGTCGAGCCCGATATCGAACGGGACCACTTCCACGCGCTCGAGCTGCACCGACAGACACTGCAGCACTTCCTGCTCCATGCTGCCGGCATCGGGCACGAAGGCGCCGGCCTCGTCGTACGCGCCGGTCTCCACGTCCACGAGCAGCGCGATGTCGCACGGCTGCGCGCCTTTTTTCGTGACGGCCATGACGCGCATTGTACCGCGTGCGGCGCCGTACACGAAAAAGGGCGGCAGCCCCGCCCCCTCCACAGCCGTGGTCACGCGCTCACTGCAGTCGCGCCATGCTGCGCGCATCGCCCGTCAGCTCGAGGATGTGCATGCCGGTGTTTGCGCGATCGACGATGTAGATGTAGCCGCGATCGTCGACTCGACATTGCTGGTCTGTATCGCCGGTCTTGCAGCGCGGCTTGCCGTCACAGGAGCGGCGTGTCGCTGTCCGCGGTGACCGATTGCCGCTTGCCGTTGACCACGAACGCGGTCGTGACTTTCTCAGCCCGATACATCCTCCTCCGGATATGGGCTGAGCTGTGTCTCCTCGCACGCGGCGCGTCGGCTGCGCTGGCGTGGAAATCATCGTAGCGCGGCGCGCAGGCGCGCGTGGCGCCTCCGTGCTGCGCTTGCGACGTGTTATGAGGCGAGCCGCGTGCCGGCGCGAAAGAATCCGCGCGGCGTACGATGCAGCAATTCGAAGCCGGTGCGAGTCACGCGTATCATCTCGCCGACCTGTACGCCGGCCTTCTGGTCGGGCGTGATCACGTTGGGCTGCACGACGAGCGTCATGTTCTCTTCGAGCGTCATGTCAGGCAGCGGGCCCGCCGGCCGACTCCTGGGCCCCAGCACGGGTGCGAAGTAGCCGCCGCCGAAGCCGTGCACCAGATCGTCGCAGACGCTGTAGCCGCGCGTTTCGATGACACCGGATGCCTCGATGATCTCCCCCATCGTCGTGCCGTGGCGGATCACCCTGGTGATCGCATCGAACGCCGCTTCGGCGGTGTCGTGCAGATCGCGATACAGCGCCGTCGGCTCGGCATCCACCGTGAACGTGCGCAGCACCTGGCCCGCGTAGTCCCACCAGAACGCCGACAGCTCGCAGAAGATGACGTCGCCCTGCGCCACCTTGCGCGGCGAGGGGTGCTGCGGCGGCACGAAGATGTGCGGATTCGCCATGGCGGTGCGGCCGATGTAGTGGATCATGGTCGTGCCGCCGTGCCCGACCCAGGCGCGCTCCACGATATTGCCGAGCTCGCGTTCGGTCAGGCCGGGCCGCGCATGCTCGAGCAGCGCGGCGAAACCCGCATCGGAGAGCGCAGCGCCTATGCGCAGCCAGTCGATCTCCTCTTCCGATTTCACCATGCGCAGCCGGATGTATTGCTTGTCGAGCAGCACGACATCGAAGCTCTGCGCAAGCTGCTGGTACTTCGCGATGCCGAGCGGGCCGATGAGGCCCACGCGCTTCGCGCCGCGACGCTTCAATTCCGCAATGGTCTTCGCCATGCCCTGATGCTCGCCCCAGCGCGTGTCCACGTCCTTGGCGATTTTCCTGCCGAGCGGAAAGTGGTTGTACCACTCCATGTGCATCAGGAGCTGCTCGCCCGGCTTGAAAATGGCGAACGCTTCCACCGTGCCCGGCCAGCCGGTCACCCATTGCGTGGCATTGCCGCTGCGGTGATCCGTCACCACGAGCAGATGGTCCGCGCCGGCTTTTGCCATCACCTCGCCCAGCGCCTGGTGCCGCCGCGCATACTCCGCGTCCGAGAACCGCGGATACTCCTGCGCCATGATCGCTTCGAGCCGCGGCTCGATTTTCAACGGCCCTGCTGCGTCGTTACGATTCATATCCGGTCCGTGCCCTGCTTCTTCAGCTGTTCCTCGAACCACGGATACGCGCTCGTCGCCGACGGCGGATTCGCCGGCGGGGCAGGCTTCACCCATGACGGATTTAGCTGCGAGAGGCTCGTGAGGCCCATGAGCCCCAGCGCCGCCCGTATCTCGATGTCGAGGAGCTGCAGCATGCGCACGATGGCCGCCTCGCCGCCGGCGGCGAGTGCCCAGCCGAGCAGCTTGCCCACGCCCACGGCACGCGCGCCCAGCGCGATCGCTTTCACCACGTCCGTCCCGCGCAGGATGCCGCCGTCCATCAGCACCTCGGCGCGCCCGTCCACTGCAGCGGCGACTTCCGGCAGCACCTCGATGCTGCCCTGGCCATGATCGAGCTGCCGCCCGCCGTGATTGGAGACGTACACCACATCGGCGCCGTGCTCCACCGCGAGCCGGGCATCTTCTGCGGTCGCTATGCCTTTCAGGATCATCGGCACCTTCCAGTGCTGCTTCATCCAGACAATGTCGTCCCAGGAGAGCTTCATCTGGAAGGTGGGATCGCCGAAGCCTTCGCGCACGTTGACGCGCGAGATCAGGTCGCGCTCGCGGCGGCCGTAGTAATTCCGGTCGACGGTCACGCACAACGCGCGGTAGCCCGCCGCTTTCGCGCGGTCGAGTATGTCTTCGATCCACTTGCGGTCGGAGCGCACGTAAAGCTGGAAGATGAGCGGCTGCCTGACGGCCGCCTGCGCCTCCGCGATGCCGGGCTTGGCGGCGGTGCTGATGAACGCCGTCGTGCCGTGCGCGACGGCGGCGCGCGCTACCGCTACCGCGCCGTCGGGATGCGCCATGCCGACAAAGTATCCGACGGGCGCGAGGAACACCGGCGAGGCGAGCTTCTGCCCGAGCAGCGTCGTGGTGATGTCCATCTGCGAGACGTCGACGAGCACGCGCTGGCGCAACGCGAGCGCATCGAGCGCATAGCGGTTGCGCCGCAGCGTCGTCTCCGAGTCGGAGCCGCCGCTCAGGTGATCCCACAGTTCCTGCGTCAGTTTCTGCCGCGCCGCATACGCGATCTGCTGCAGGCTATTGAATTCGGCACCCGGCTCCTGCGGCACTTGCTGTTTGCTCGCCATTCACTTGCTCCCTGCGGTGAGAGTTTCGCTCAACCAGTCCGCGATCATCGGACGGGCCTTGTACTGCACGTTGTTGCAGACGTGGACGCCTTCCTCGTACACCACCGTGGTGACGGGGCCGGGCACTTCCCTCTCCACGCGATACGCCTGCTCGGGCGGCGAGGCCTTGTCGCGCCCGCCGTACACCTGCAGCAGCGGCACCCGGATACGCTCCGCAGCCCCCGCCATGGTGATCTTGTTCTGCACGTCCGGCGCATCGGGACCGAAATACTGCCTGATCGCCGTCTGGCCGAGCGGATGCATGTGCGAGTACAGGCCCGCGGGCGTGTACCAGGCGCTCACCGACACGGCGGCACGCACCCGATCGTCGAACGCTGCCGCCCGGCAGGCGAACAGCCCGCCGTACGAGATGCCGCCCACGGCGATGCGTTTCGCGTCGACGTCGCCGCGCGACTGCGCATAGTCGATGGCGGCGCTCAGCACCACCTCGTAATCGGGGCGCATCTTGAGCTTCGTGCTGACGAGGCCCTGCCCGGGGCCGTCGAACGCGAGGTACGCCATGCCGCGCGCGACGACGTGCTCACCGAGGTCGTACAGCTCTTCCTTCGTGGAATCGCCGCCCGGGCACATGATCACGAGCGGCGGCTGCTCGACGCCGTCCGGCCTGCGCAGATAGCCGGGCAGCTGCACGCCTGCGTAAGGTATGGACACCACCTCAAGATGCGGCCGCACTAGCGGCGCAGCCTTGCGCAAACACTCGGCCGCAAGCTCGAGCGCCGACGTGAATTGCCGCTGGTCGTGCACGAAGTAGAACGTCGCCCAGTGATAAAAGCTCGCGGCGCGCACGTAAGCCTGACCGGCAGTCGTCGAATGGCCTGCCGCAGCCGCCGCGTCCGCAATCTTCACATGAGCCTGCGCCGCCTCGCTCCACACGGCGCACCAGTCGTCCCAGCGCTCGATGCGGCTCTTGATCTGCTCGAGCTCCCAGGGCGACACGTGGTTCGCGAGCATGCGCCATGTGAAGCGCTCGTACATCATCTCGACGTTGCTGTCGCGCATCTCTCCTCCTCCTGGAACCACCTGGCCGCCGGAACAACGAAAAAAAACCTGCCGCCGATGAACGCCGCTAAAAACCGGAGGAGTGACCCTCACTCCTCACCCCTCATGCGACGCGCGCCTCCGTCCTACAGACCCACGCCCTTCAGTGCGTTGGGTATGTACCGCTCGCCGGCCCCGGCGCCCGGTGCGAAGACTGCCGTCAGTCGCGCGATGTCGGCCGCCGGGAGCGCGAGCTCGACCGCCGCCGCGTTCTCCTCGACGTTGTGCGCGTGGTTCGTGCCCGGTATCGGCACGATATCCTCGCCTTGCGCGAGCAGCCAGGCGATCGCGACTTGCGCCGGCGCGACGCCGTTCGCGGCGGCCACCGTTTCCAGCTCACGCACGAGCTCGACGTTGCGCTTGAGATTGTCCTCGGAGAAGCGCGGATGGCGGCGCCGCCGGTCGCCTTCGGGCAGATCGGCGACCGACTTGATCCTGCCAGTGAGCAGTCCCCGCCCGAGCGGCGCATAAGCGACGTAGCCCATGCCCAGCTCGCGGCACGCCGGCAGGACGTCGGCTTCGACGTCACGGAACCACAGCGAGTACTCGGTCTGCAGCGCGGTCAACGGATGCTCCCGGCATGCGCGCCGCAGCGTATTGGCATTGGCCTCGCACACACCGATGAAGCGCACCTTGCCCTGGGTGATGAGCTGCGCCATCGCGCCCACCGTCTCTTCTATGGGCACGGTGGGATCGACGCGGTGCAGGTAGTAGATATCGATCACGTCCACGTCGAGCCGCTTCAGGCTCGCATGACAGCACTCGACGACGTACTCGGGCCGTCCGTTGGTGCCTTTCTTGCCGTCGGGCAGATCGATGTTGCCGAACTTGCTCGTGACCAGCGCCTCGCCCCGCCGGCCTTTCAGCGCGCGGCCGAGCAGCACTTCGTGCCGCGTGGACCAGTAGGCATCCGAGGAATCGAAGAAATTGATGCCGGCATCGAGCGCCTGGTGTATGGCGCCGTTGAAATCCTGCTCGAGCGGATCGCCGAATTGTATCGGCTGACTGCCGCGCCCCATGCCGATCGCGGATACCTGCGGGCCGTTGCGGCCCAGTCGACGATATATCACGTGTGAGCTCCAGGCAAGGCGAGCCGCCCTGCGCATTGCCGCCGTTCGAGATCGACGACTGCGACGTGCTCGCTCACGGAGCAGCCGACGTAACCCACGCCCCCGAAAAACGCGGTGTGGGAAGAGCCCTGTCCCACCTCGATGCGAGCAATCTCGGAACGCGAGCCGGCGTCGTACAACCGCACCGCGTCCGAGCCGAAGCCGGTTGCAACGACATGACGCCCGTCGGGCGAAACGTCGAGGCCGTGCGCGTAGCGCTCCGTCGGCAGCAGCGCCACGCGCTCCATCGTCTGCGTGTCGAACACCGCCAGCGTGTCGTCATAGAAATTCGCCGTCCACAGCCAGCGGCCGTCAGGCGTGATGTCGATCGCGTGACACCAGCGTCCGCTCTCGACCGTGCGCACGAGCTCGCCCTCCTCGGTGACGCAGCTCACGCTGCCGTCCCAGCTGTTCGCCGTAAATATGCGCCCGTTGTGCGGATCGCTCGCGAGATGGGCGGGACCGTCACCGACGGCACAGCGGACGACGATGGCGCCGTCGGCCAGACGCACTTTCACGACTTCGCTGCCGCCCGCGCAGGGCACCCAGACGTGCTCACCGTCCCGTGCGAGCAGCGGATCGTGGGGTGCGCGGCCCACGGCGATCGTCTCGACCCGGTAACCTTCGCCGGCGGGGCGTGCGAGCGTCACCGTACCCGTCCCACCGCCGGTCACGCAGACGATGCCGTCCGGGCTCACCAGCGGCAGCTGCGGCATGCCGGGCGCGGACCACGCCTCGCGCACACGCAAGTTCGCCGCATCGAGCGCGAGCACCCGATTCTCGCCCGGGTCCGCGACGATCAGCGTGCGGGCGTCCGCATCGAGCGCAAGATGAGAGGCTTTCGTCGCAATATCCGCGACGGCCGCCACTTCCCCCGCGCCCGCATCGATGCGCGCCACGCGAGAACCGCGCTCGCAGGTCCACACGGCGCCGCGGCCGTCGGTCACGACGTGATGGACGCCGCGCATGCTGCCCTGCGCAGGACTCGCCGAGCGCTCGATGGTCACGCGCCAGCCGTGCTCGCATGCCTCGAGATCATGGCGCGCGCCCGCTTCGAGCAGCCACATGCGCAGCCCCGGCCCCCAGTCGTCGACGCGGGCCGTATAGCGCTCGCGGGGCTGCGCCTCGTTGTAGCGCGCGATGAGGGCGGCGCCGGTCTGCGGCACCGTCCAGCCGCGGCAATCGAGCTCGGTCATCGGCGCGTCTTGGAGCGAGCGCGGCGTTTGCGTGCGACGCGCGGCGGTACTGCAGCGAGACGCGGCGCAGCGGGCGGCAGCGTGGGCACGGCGGATTCGACTGCGGGCGGCGCGATGACCGGCGCCGTGTGCGCGGGCGGCAGCTGATCGGGCGTCGCATGGACGGTATAGATACGGGGCGCCGTGCGGTTCACATGCATCTGGAAAATGTCGGGCCGGTTGTAGTGGCCGGCGAAATCGTGCCGCAGCTTCATCTGCACGCCCACTTCGATGTTGCACTCGGCGTACAGTATGCCTTCTTCCGCGCCCATGGGACCGGCCACGATGCGGCTGTTGGGCGCGACGATGAGACTGCCGCCGCAGCAGTCGGGGCTGCGCAGAAACTTTTCCCCCTCGGGCCCGACCTTGAGCTTGCGGATCATGTCCTCGTCCACCGTGCCGCACGCCGAGATGACCCACGCCTTGGTCATCTGCGCGAAAGCCTGCGAGTCGACCGCCACCCGGTTGCGCAGCGGATCGCCGCTGGTGGGAAAGTGGTTGGGCCAGCTCATCACGTGGATGCGCGTGCCTTCCGCCGTCAACGCGAAGACCGCGAGCGGATTCGAGTTCTCGCCGCAGATCAATCCGCTCATCGGGCCGAACTCGGTCTGGAAAGCGCCGAAAGTGTCGCCGAAGCCGCCCGTGTGCACCAGCCGCTCGCCGACGGTCGGCATGATCTTCTGATGCTTGGCGATCATTCTGCCGTCGGGCCCGATGTAGACCTGGGAGTTGTACATCGTGCCCAGCGTCTGGGGCATCTTCTCGCACACGCCCATCACGACATAGGCATGAGCGTCGCGCGCCGCTGCGCACAGCGCATCGATCTCCGGCCCCGGTATCTCGATCGAGTTCTTGAAGAGCTCCACGGCAAGCTGGTTGGCGATGGCGCTGGTGGCGGCGTGGTGGTGATACCACACCGGATGTCCGGGGATGTAGCCCTCCGGAAACGCGATGACGCGCGCGCCGTTGCGGCCGGCTTCGCGGATGAGCCGACAGGCTTTTTCGGTCGACGCTTCGCGCTCCAGATAAACCGACGCCGCCTGAACTGCTGCCACTTTGACTACCGGATACTGGTCACCCATGCTTCGCTGCTCCTCTTGCCGATGTCGCCGACTTTTTTCCTGAAGCGTGATTCGTGACTGGTGATCGGTGATTGGCAGCGTGCAGCGCTGCTGCGCGCCCCTGTTCACCACTCGCCATTCACGGTTTTCTAGAGGCCATCGCTGATGTTCACGTTCTCCGGCTTCAGCTCGATACCGGAGGCCTTCGCCTGCAGCAGCAGCAATTGCGAGAAATCCTGGTCGTAGCCGTGCCCGATCAGCGTCTGCACCAGGTCGCGCGTCATCGAAGCGAGCGGCATCGGCACGCCGAACTGCTTGCCCGCATTCAGCCCCAGGTCGAGGTCCTTGCGCAGGAGCTCGGGCGTAAACGTGACATGGAAATCGAGATTCGACAGCGCGGGCGTCTTGTAGCGCGTGAACATCGAGCCCATGACGCTCTTGTTGAGGAAGTCGAGGAAGGCATGGCGCTGCATGCCGGCTTTTTCCGCGAGCACGGTGATCTCGCAGAGATTCTGGATCACCACGCCGAGCATCACGTTGTGGCAGATCTTCGCGATGCGCGAGAGCTCGCCGTCGCCGACATAGCTCACGCCCTGGCCTATCGCTTCGAGGTACGGCGCGACGGCATCGAACGCGTCCTTGGGCCCCGAGGCGACGACGGTGAGCTTGCCCGCCTTGATGACCTTGGCGTTGCCCGACACCGGCGCCGAAAGAAACCTGATGCCCTTCTCGGCGAGCTTTGCGCGGATCTCCGCGGACTCCTCCAGCGAAATCGAGGTGCTGTCGACGACGATCTTGGGGGCCTTGCCCTGCGAGAAGACGCCGTTCGCGCCGAACAGCACTTCCTTCACGTCCTTGCCGGTGGACACCATGGTGAACACGACATCGCAGGCCGCGAGATCGGTCAGCGCGTTCGCGACCTTGGCGCCCGATTTCGTCAGCGGCTCGGCCTTGCTGCGCGTGCGGTTCCATACCGAGATGTCGCAGCCCGCCTTCGCGAGGCGCTCCGCCATGGCGTAACCCATGCGCCCTATGCCTATCCAGCCGAGGCGATGCTGCTTCAGATTTGCTTGTGCCATACCTACATCCTTTCACATTGAACACACGGTTACGAGGCAGCGCGGGCATACACGAGCCCGCACCGCATGTTTGCTAGCGCTCGACGGGCACGCCGACCAGGTTGCCCCATTCCGTCCACGAGCCGTCGTACACGCGCACGTGCTCATACCCCAGAATCCGGGTGAGCACGAAGTACAGCACGGTGGCGCGATGGCTCATGCGGCAATAGGTGATGATCTCGCTCTCCGGCGCCGCGCCCCGCGCCTGGAACAGCGCGCGCAGCTCGCCGGCGCTCCTGAAGCGCTCGTCGGCATCGAGCAGATCGGTGTAATGCAGATGCCGCGCGCCCGGTATGCGGCCGGCGCGCACCGCACCCACGTCCGGCCCGCCCGGACCGCCGACGCGCTTGCCTTCGTACTCCTCCGGCGAGCGCCCGTCGAGGATGACCTTGCCGCCTGTGCTCACCGCCTGCAGCACGTCGTCGCGCAATATGCGCATGGGCTCGTTGCGGGCAACCGGCGCGTACTTCGCCGCCGCGCGCGGAGCAGCCTCGTCGGTCATGAGCCGCCGGCCTTCCGCCTGCCAGCGCTTGCGCCCGCCATCGAGTACCGCGACATTCCGGTGACCGCAGTAGCGCAAGGCCCACCACGCATACACGCCGAACTGCATCGGCGCACCATAGAACACGACCAGCGTGTCATTCGTGAGGCCGCCCGCCCCGAGCCGCCGCGCGAATTCGTCCGGCGCCGGAAAATCGCGCGCCCGCTCGTCCCACAGCCTGTCCTTCCACTTCCAGCATACGGCGCCCGGTATGTGGCCGGCCTTGTACGCCTGCATCTGCTCCTGCCCGAGGCCCGCGATATCGATGACGATCACTTTCGGATCGTCGAGATGGGCTTCGAGCCAGGCCGAACTCACCAGGGATTCATGTTGCATTCGTCGTCTTAATCAAAAAACAATCTCCAGGTGCCGATGGCGCAGATGGAACGTCGCCCTGATTCTATCGGCGCATATCGGCGTACATCGGCTGAACGAAGCGTCAGGCCACGCCGTTGGCGAAGCGCACTTCGATCGCGGAACCTTCCACGAGCCGGCTCGCCACGCCGCCCGAAATCGCCGCTGCCTTCATCCGTTCCGGATCGCCGCGGTAATCGCGGGCGTCGAGCTTCAGCGTGATCACGATGCGATCGCGCGTCCCGCCGTTCGCGCCGGGCTCGAAATGCACGCCGACTTCCAGATCGCGCACGGGCTTGCCCTGCGCTTCGAGATACCCGCGCAGGCTGCCGGTGCAGCACGAGCCGACTGCAAGCAGCAGCATTTCGCCGGAGGTGAAGCCCGTATCCGCGCCGCCCTCCTCGACGGGCCGGTCGGTGACGACCGCATGCGTGCGGGCTATGCCCAGCAGGCGCTTGCCGTCCAGCTGCCTTACCGTGACGCCGGGCCGCATCCCGCCGCTCATGACTGCAGGTCTTGCGACCACTGGCGCGTCTCGATCACGGCTTTCACTTCACGCAGGAAGGCGGCCGCGTAGGCGCCGTCCACCGCGCGATGATCGAAAGTCTGCGCGAGCACACCGATTGGGCGGATGGCGATCGTGTCGCCCTCGGGGGTCTCGACCACCACCGGTTTCTTGCGCACGGCGTCCGTGGAGAGTATCGCCACCTGCGGCTGGTTGATGATGGGCGCCGTGATCACCGTGCCGAAAGCGCCGTTGTTGGTGATCGTGTACGTGCCCTCGCTGAGCTCGTCGGGACGGAGCTTTCCGGCACGGGCACGCGTGGCGAGGTCCTGAATTTCGCGTGCGATCTGCGGCAGCGATTTGTTCGGGACGTCTTTCACCACCGGCACCATCAGGCCTTCGAAGTCGAGATCCACCGCGATGCCCAGGTTGATGCGCGGGTGCACCGTCATGCTGTCGCCGTGGAAGCTCGAGTTCAGCCGCGGATACTTGCCGAGCGCGATCGAGACGGCCCGCGCGATGAACGGCAGATACGTGAGGGAAAAGCCTTCGCGCGCTTTCCACGCCGCCCCCACGTCGCGCCGCGCCTGGTCGATGCGCGAGAAGTCGGCCTCGACGACCTGCAGCACGTGCGGCGCAGTAGTCCACGATTTCTGCATGTTCTCCGCAACCCGCTTGCGCAGGCTTGTGAGCGGCTGTGCGCCTTGCGGCGCCGGCACGGCTACGGGCGCAGGGGCACGCGCGACGGGCACCGCGGCGCGCGCAGTTCCGCGCTGTGCGATGTGGTTCATCATATCTTCGCGCGTGATGCGCCCGTCGCGCCCCGTGCCCGGGATGTCGCGGTAATCGAGCCGGTGCTCGGCGCACAAGCGGCGCACCACCGGCGAGAGCCTGTCCTGCGAGCGGCCGCGCACGGCTTCCACCGGGCGGCGCGGCGCCGACGCCGCAGGGGCGGCAGGCGCAGAATGCCCGCTCTCTGCGGCTGCATCATGCAGCGCCGCTTCGGCCGCAGGCGAAGTCGCCGCCACGCCGGCCTCGCGGATCACGGCGAGCCGCGCGCCGACTTTCGCGGTGACGCCTTCCCCGATCAGGATTTCGGCGACCACGCCGCCCACAGGCGCCGGTATCTCGGTGCTGACCTTGTCGGTCTCGACATCGAACAGCGTCTCGTCGGCCTTCACGCTGTCGCCGACTTTCTTGTACCACCGCGTCACTATGCCTTCGGCGACGGTCTCGCCGAGCTGCGGCATGATCACATCCATTTATGCATCCTCATGTCTTCGTAAAACGCGTGACTCGTGACCGGTGACGTGTAGTCTGCCGGCATTGCCGTCGTCCCGACCGCAGCGATGCGCTGGCCTTTGATGACAAGCGCTGCCGTCATCGAGCACGCCGTCGCCGGCGCAGCCGCAATCGCATGCGTCTTCCAGCTCATGTCGGCCCTCCGGGGGTATGCACGCCTAATCTATTTTTTCGCGCACCTCGCGCACGATGCGCTCGACGGACGGTATCGTATGGTCCTCGAGCTGGTCGGCGGCGGGCAGCGGGATGTGCGGCGTCGTGATGCGGATGATCGGACCGTCGATATCCCAGAAGCACTCGTCCGCGACGATGGACGCAATCTCCGCGCCCCAGCCGCAAAGACGCGGATTCTCCTCGACCGTCACCAGCCGTCCCGTCTTCACCACTTCGCCGAGTATCGTCTGCGTGTCGAGCGGCACGAGCGAGCGCACGTCGACCACCGTGCACGAGATGCCGTGCTCCTTCTCCAGCACTTCGGCCGCAGCGAGCGAGCGATGCACCATGGCGGCGAGCGCGACGATCGTGCAGTCTTTGCCCGTGCGCAGCACCTTCGCCTTCCCGAGCTCATCGACGTATTCGCCGTCCGGCACTTCGCCTTTCATCGAATAGAGCGATTTCTGCTCGAAGAAGAGCACCGGGTCGGGATCCCGGATGGCGGCAGCGAGCAGGCCTTTCACGTCGGCGGGGAATGCCGGCGCGACCACCTTGATGCCGGGCACGGCCATCGCCCAGTTCTCCACCGCCTGCGAATGTTGCGCGCCGAAGCGCGAGCCCGAGCCGTTCGCCGTGCGGATGACGAGCGGCAGCGTGATCTGACCATCGGTCATGTAGCGCACCTTCGCGATCTCGTTCGCGACGATGTCCCAGCACACCGCGAGAAAATCCGAGAACATGATTTCCGCGATGGGCCGCAAGCCGGTCATCGCCGCACCCATCGCTGCGCCGAGGATCGCCTGCTCGGAGATCGGCGTGTCGCGCACGCGCTTCGGGCCGAACTTGTCGAGCAGCCCCACCGTCGCCTTGAACACGCCGCCCGCGGCCGCGACGTCCTCGCCCAAGAACACCACGCGCTCGTCGCGCGACATTTCCTGCGCGATGCCTGCCGCTACGGCATCGCGATATGTCAGTTCCGCCATGCTGCACTCCCGTCTGCCCACACGTTCTTTTCGATGTCCGCAATGGAAGGCGTCGGCGACGCTTTCGCGATGGCGGTTGCCTCGTCCACCTTGCCCATGGCCGTGCCTTCCATGTCGGCGAGCGTGCCCTCGGTGAAGCCGAGCTCGAGCAGCCGCGCGCGATACACCTTGAGCGGATCACGCTCCATCCAGCGCTCGAGCTCGCCTTCCGGACGGTACTTGGCCGGGTCGGCACGCGAGTGTCCGCTGTGGCGGTAGGTTTTCGCTTCGATGAGCGCGGGGCCGCCGCCCTTGCGCGCACGATTCATGTACTTCACCGCAGTGCGATAGACGTCGTCCGCATCGTTGCCGTCGACGATGATCGACTCGAGCCCGTACGCCGCAGCACGATCGGCCGCGGGGTGCTCCACTGCCGTCACGCTGCTGATCGGCGTGTACTCCATGTAGAGATTGTTCTCGCACACGAAGATCACCGGCAGCTTCCATACGGCCGCAAAGTTGAGCGCCTCGTGGAAGGCCCCGATGTTCGTCGTGCCGTCGCCGAAGAAGCATACGGCGACCTGCTCCGTGCCGCGATACTGCGCGCTCCACGCGGCGCCTGCTGCGACCGGCAGATGAGCGCCGATGATGGCGTATGACCCCATCGCGCCTTTCTCGACGTCGGTGAGGTGCATCGAGCCGCCCTTGCCGCCGAGCAGGCCGCATTGGCGGCCCATCAGCTCGCCCAGCACGCCCGCCATCGACGCCCCGCGCGCCAGCGTGTGCGCGTGACCGCGATAGGTGCAGAACGTCCAGTCGTCGGGCCGCATCGCGACGCCGAACGCGGCCGCGATGGCTTCCTGCCCGAGCGACAGGTGGCTCGTGCCCTTGATGAGGTTTTGCAGAAACAGGTCGTAGGCCCGCTTCTCGCAATAGCGCAGCTCGAGCTGCAGCCGGTAGAGCTCGAGCCGCGTTTCCTGGCCGACGTCGATCGCCGGCTCCGCGGTTCTCTTGCGTTTAACGCTCGTGTCCATAGTTATCCTTGGTTTTGCCATTCACCATTCATCATTCACCGTTCACGGTTCATGCGTTCAGTATTTGTTGGCGATGGGCAGCTCTTGCGCGGGGAACAGCGTGATCACTCTTGCGCCCTCCGGCGTCAACACGACTTCCTCTTCGATGCGCGCGGCCGACACGCCGTCCTTCGCGGGGCAGAACGTCTCCACCGCGAACACCATGCCGGCCTTGAGCTCGTACGGATCCTTGAACGAGTTCAGGCGCGAGATGAGCGGACGCTCGTGCAGGCCGAGACCCAGGCCGTGGCAGAAGTTCAAGCCGAACGCCGCCATCTCCGTTTCGAAGCCGATCTCGGTCGATTTCGGGAACGCCTGCGCGACCTTGTCCGTGGACACGCCGGGCTTGAGCATCGCAATGGCATCGTCCATCCACTGGCGCGCTTTCTTGTACGCATCGTGCTGCGCCTTGGTCGCCGAGCCCACCGTGAACGTGCGGTAATAGCACGTCTTGTAGCCCATGTACGACTGGATGATATCGAAGTAGGCCTGGTCGCCGGGGCGGATCAGGCGGTCGGTGAAGTTGTGCGGATGCGGGCTGCAGCGCTCGCCGGCGATCGCGTTGATCGCTTCCACGCAGTCCGAGCCCATCTCGTAGAGCCGCTTGGTCGCCATCGCGACGACTTCGTTCTCGCGTATGCCGGGCTTCAGCGCCTCGAAGATGTCCTGGTACACGCCGTCGCCCATGGCCGCGGCGGTGTTGAGCAGCGTGATCTCGTCGTAACTCTTGATCTCGCGCGCGTCCAGCATCACCTGCTGGCCGTCCATCACCTTGATGCCGAGCTTCTGCAGCGCGAACAGGAACGGTGGCTCCACGACGTCGATCCCCAGCGGCATGTCGGCCACGCCTTCCTGCACGAGGATGTCCTTCACCTGCTGCGCCATGTCCTCGAACAACCCGACGCGCGGATTGACCGCGCCGCGCAGCCCGGTCAGGCCGGGAATGATGTGATTCTTCGGCAGCCACGGGCAATACAGTTTGTGGTGCCGCACGGCCGAGCCGAAGTCCCAGACCCACGGATCGCCGTTGCCGGTGAGCAGGCTCCAGCGCGTCAGCTTGTCGCGCGCCCATTCGCCGATCACCGTGCTCGAGATGTAGCGCATGTTGATCTGGTCGAATACGAGCACGGCGCCGAGCCCCGATTTCGCGAGCGCCTGGCGCGTGCGGGCAAGGCGGTATTCATGCAGGCGGCGGAAATCGACCCGCTCCTCGAAATCCACCTGCATGCGGCCGGGCGCCTGCAGCGGGCGGTCCCAGCGGTAGCTCGGGTTGAGCGGATCGTACAGTCCGTCCGGCGCTTCCTGCACGCGCTTCTTCGGATCGATGCTGCCGGCCTTGATGTTCTTCGGCTCGGCCTTGTTGGGTTTGCGGGCCATTTTCACTCCAGTGTTTTTTCGATTATCTCTTCGCCACGCCGAGCTGCGTCGCCATCCAGTCGGCGGTCTGGTCGCGGTAGCGGTACCAGTAATTGTTCACCACGTGATTGCCGCCTTCTATGATCGACAGCACGCAGGGTCCTTTCACTTCCGCGGCGAGCTTTTCGGCTTCCCTCGGGGAAGTGAGGCGGTCTTTCGTTCCCGCGACGATGTAGATCGGGCAGGTGATGTTCTGCGCCGCGCCTTTCAGCGTCATGCGCACGGCCGTCTTCGCCGCTTCGTCGAGGTTCGCGCTGTGCGAGCGCACGCGGAACGCTTCGACGTTGATGATGGGACGGCCTTCGAAGCTGCCCGAGCGCTCGTAAGCGCCCGACAGCGCGACGCAGGCCCTGATGCGCTTCTCGAACGCCGCGGCGCGCGGCGCGTAATAGCCGCCGAGAGAAACGCCCCATACGCCCACACGCTTCGCGTCGGCGTCCCCGCGTGTCTCGAGATAATCGATCACTGCCTGCACCGGCTTTTCGTACTCGGGACAGATCGGGAAGTCGTACTCGGCTTCGCCCTGTCCCGGGCCGTCGAACGCGAGCGTCGCCACGCCGCGCCTCAGGAAGCGGCTCTCGTAATCGTCCATCTCTTCCTTGGCCGAATCGAGGCCCATGCACATCACGACGACCGGCGGCCGGGCGACGCCCCTGGGCTTGCGCAGATTGCCGTAGAGGTGCTTGCCCTCATACGGGATCGCAACGCGCTCGCCGGGCGGATCGAGCAGCGGCAGCGCCTTGTTGCGGCACTCGACGGCTTTCGTGTGCGCGGCCTTCAACTGCATCATGTCGTTCACGAACAGAAACTTGCCGAAGTGGTAGCACACGGCGGCGCACGTCCAATGCTCGCCTGCGGAAAGCTTGCTGCCGTCCGCGTACGCCTTGTCGCCCAGCGCTTCATGCACTGCCGCGCGCTTCGACCACGCGGCGCACCAGTCTTCCCAGCGCTCTACGCCCGCCGTCACTTCCTGGAAATCGGTAAGCGGAACGCCATTAACCACGAACCGCGGCGCCCAGTGCGAGATCGCCGCTTCTACTCTTGCATCCTTCGCCATGTTTTCTGCTCGTGCTCGTTGCTGGTTTAATCGTTAATGGTTAATGGTTATTCGTCATCGCGATGCGCCGAGTTGCCGCGCCATCCAGTCTGCGGCCTGCGTCTGGTACGCATAGCGGCGGTTGTTGGCGACGTGGTTGCCGCCGAGCACGACGTTGAGCTCGCACGCACCGCCCACCTCGGCGGCGATGCGCCGCGCGTTTTCCGGCGGCGTGAGATGGTCGTGCTCGCCCGCAACGATGTAGACCGGGCACTTGATGTTGCCCGCGACGCCCTGGAGCGTCAGCGTCTTCGCGACTTCCCTCGCCTCGTCCATCGTCCTGCTGTGGCTGCGCACGCGAAACGCCTCGCGCGAGAGCTCGTTGCGGCCTTCGAAGATCTCCAGCCAGCTGTACGGCCCGGAAAGCGAGACGCATGCCTTGATGCGCTTCTCGAATGCCGCCCCGCGCGGCGCGTAGTAGCCGCCGAGCGAAATCCCCATGATCGCGATGCGCGCCGCGTCGAGATCCTTGCGCGTCTCGATGTAATCGACGACCGCTTTCACCGCGACTTCGAAATCGCCGCGTATGGGCATGTCGTACTCGGCCTCGCCCTGTCCCGGCCCGTCGAAGGCGAGCGTCGCCAGCCCGCGCGCAAGGCAGATGTCCTCGTAGACGTCGAACTCTTCTTTCGTCGAGTCGAGCCCGGCACACATCATCACCACCGGCGGATTCCCGATTCCTGCGGGCTTGCGCAGGATGCCGTACAGCGTCTTGCCCTCGTACGGGATGGGCACGCGCTCCCCGGGCGGATCCTGCATCGGCAGCGCGATGTTGCGGCACTCGACGACCTTCTCGTGCGCGCGCCGCATCTCGCCAAGGTTGTGCACGAACATGAACTTGCCGAAGTGATGGCACAGTGCCGCGCGCGTGTAATGCCCCGCCGCCGAAAGCTTGTACCCCTGCGCGAGCGCCTCGCGTCCCAGCGCCTCGTGATCCGCGCCGCGGCGCGACCATGCCGCGCACCAATCGTCCCAGCGCGTGACCTCTGCAGTCACTTCCTCGAAATCCACCAGTGGGACGCCGGCCGAGACGAAGCGCGGCGCCCAGTTGTGGATGGCGATCTCTACTCTCTTGTCGCGTCCTGCCGTTGCATTCATTACGTCGACTCGTCCTCTAGTCTGCCCGCGCTCCCGACGACTTCACCACTTTGCCGAGCTTCTCGATCTCGGCGCGCACGTACTTGTCGGTCTCCTCGGGCGTGCTCGAAACCGGCTCCGCACCCTGCCGCTGCAATAGCTCGCGCACTTCCGGCATGTCGAGCGTCTTCACGATCGCGCGGTTCAGCTCGCGCACGAGGGGCTTGGGCGTCGCCGACGGGACGAACACGGCGAACCACGGGTCGTACACGAAGCCCGGCAGGCCTGCTTCGGCCGCGGTCGGCACGTTGGGCAGGCTCGAGGAGCGCTTCGCCGTGCTCACCGCGAGCGGCCGCAGCCGTCCGGCCTGGATGTGCGAGAGCGCGAGGAGCTGCGGCGCCCACGTCGCCTGGATGCGGCCGGCGTAAATCTCGGTGAGCTGCTCCGCAAAGCCCTTGAACGGCACGTGGACCATCTTGATGCCCGCCGTGCTGGTGAAGAGCTCCCCGTTCAGGTGACTCGCGCTGCCCACGCCGGCGGACCCGTAGTTGAGATCGCCCGGCTTGGACTTCGCAAGATCGATGAATTCCTTCAGCGTCTTCGCCGGCACCTGCTGTCCGACGACCAGCACGTTGGGCACCGATGCGATGAGCGTCACGCCGGAAAAATCCTTCACCGTGTCGTACGGGAGCTTGGGATACAGCGTGGCGTTGATGGCCTGCGCGGCGGAATTGAGCAGCAGCGTGTAGCCGTCGCCGGAAGCCTTCGCCACGATGCTCGCGCCTATCGTGCCGCCTGCGCCGCCGCGATTGTCGACCACGACCTGCTGGCTCCAGATTTCCGTGAGCCTCGGGCTCAGCGTGCGCGCGAGCGTGTCGGTTGCGCTGCCCGGCGTGAACGGCACGACGAAGCGCACCGGTCGATTGGGGAAGCTCTGGTCCGCAGCGTGGCCCACGCTCGCCGCAAGCGCGATACCCACGAGTCCCAGGCAGCCATAAGTCTTGATATTCATGTCATCCGCTCCTGTGCTCGTTCAATCCGCGCGCGCGCCGGAGGCTTTCACCACCTTCGCGAGCCGCTGCACCTCGTTTTTCATGAAAGCGTCGAACTCGGCCGGCGCCATGGTGTGCGGCGTCGCGCCCTGAGTCAGGAAACGCTCCTTCACGTCGGGCAGCGTGACCACGTGCGCGACTTCCTTCGCGATTTTCTCCTTCACGTCGCGCGGCATCTTCGCAGGGCCCAGGAGACCGGTCCAGAGGTTGAACTCGAAGCCAGGCAGCCCCGCTTCCGCAACGGTCGGCAGATCGGGCAGCACGGGGCTGCGCGTCTTCGTCGTCACGGCGAGCCCCGTGACCTTGCCGCTTTTCACCATCGGCACCGATGCCGTGATGGGCGCGAAGAAGTATTGCACCGCCCCACCGATCACGTTGGTGATTGCCTCGGGCGTGCCCTTGAACGGCACGTGCACGACGTTGATGCCGGCGGCGAGCTTGAATTCCTCGCCGTTCATGTGCGTGCCGCTGCCCACGCCTGCGGACCCGTAATTGAGCTGCCCCGGCTTGGACTTCGCGAGATTGATGAGATCGCGCACGCTCTTCAGATTGAGCGACGGTGTTGCGATCAGCACGTTGGGCACATCGGCGACGAGCGTAATGGCCGCAAAGTCCTTGATCGTGTCGTACGGCAGCTTGGTGTAGAGCGAAGCGTTCACGGCATGGCCGATGGACACCATCATGAGCGTGTGTCCGTCCGGGTCCGCGGAGAGCAGCAATTGCGAGGCGACGATGCCGCCCGCGCTCGGGCGGTTGTCGACCACCACCTGCTGCTTCCAGTCCTCGGAGATCTTCTGGCCTAAGGCGCGGGAGAAGAAGTCCGTCGCGCTGCCCGGCGAAAACGGCACGAGCATGCGTATCGGCTTGCTCGGATAGCTCTTCTCCGCCGCCATGGCAGAGGTCGCTGCCAGCCCCGCGGCAAGGCACGCCGCAATCGTTACACTCTTGCGCTTGTCCATCTCGGTTCCCCTCGATTGTTTACGCTTTCGTACACCTTCGAATGCACGCAGCTCACTGGATTTTCAGATTCGATTGCCTGACGACGCCCTCGAACCGCGCGTATTCGTCCTTCATCAACTTCTCGAATTCCTGCGGCGTGCCGTACACCGTCTCCGCGCCCTGGCGCAGAAACTTCTCTTTCGTGTCCGGTTGCCGGAGCACCTTGATCACGTCCGCGTTGAGCTTCGCGACGATGTTCCGCGGCATCTTCGCCGGGCCGGCAAGGCCGAACCAGCCTTCGAACGTGTAATTGGGCAATCCGGCTTCCGCCGTAGTCGGCACGTTGGGCAGCCCTTCGAGCCGTTTCTTCGTTGTCACCGCCAGCGCGCGGAGCCGCCCGCCCTCCAGCAGCGGTGTCGCGGCCGCGACCGGGAAGATGTAGTACTGCACGCTGCCGCTCATCAGCGCGCTGGACGCATCCGAGAGCAGCTTGAACGGCACGTGCACGGCGTCTATGCCCGCGGAAGATTTGAAGAGCTCGCCCGCCATGTGCGAGAGGCTGCCCACGCCTGCCGAGCCGAAGTTGAGCTGACCGGGCTTCGCCTTCGCGAGCGCGATGAGCTCTTTCAGGGTGTGCGCAGGCACCGCGGGCGCTACGACGACCACGTTGGGCAGCGAGGTTACCTGCGTGATCGCAGTGAAATCCTCGATCGCGCGGTACTGCCCTTTGCCGCTCAGGAGCGAGTTCACGACGTGCGGCGTGCCGATGAGCGCGAGCGTGTAGCCGTCCGCCGGCGCGGATGCAACGATGACGCTGCCCACCACGCCGCCGGCGCCCGGCCGGTTGTCCACCACCACCTGCTGCGAGTACATCTCGGCGAGCTTCTGGCCGAGCGTGCGGGCGAAGAAATCGCTCGCGGCGCCCGGCGGAAACGGCACGACCATTCGTAGCGGCCGTGTCGGATAGGTGTCCGCGGCATTTGCGATACCCGCGCTGCATAACGTCGCGCCGACTGCACACAGCAACCACCAGGATTTGCCCGTCATCGCTCTCTCCTCACTTAGATTGCGTTGAGCTCTCTTGCCATCCAGTCGGCCGATTGCGCGCGGTACTTGTAAGCGCGATTGTTGGCGACGTGATTGCCGTCCTCGATCAGCAGGAATTCCACCGGGCCGCGCGCCTCGCGCGCGAGCCGCTCGCCGTCCTGCCAAGGCACGATGCGGTCCTGCTTGCCCGCGACCACGAACAGCGGACAGGTGATCTCGCGCGCAGCCTCTTTGAGCGTCAGCGTCCTGCCGAATGCGTGCGCCTCGTCCAGGGTCTTCAACTTCGCACGCACGCGGAAAGTTTCGCGCGTGAGCTCGGGCAGGCCGTCCCAGTCGTCCGCCCAGTCGTACGGCCCGGAAAGCGCAATGCAGGCGCGTATGCGTTTTTCGTACGCTGCGGCGCGCGGCGCGTAATAACCGCCCAGAGAGACGCCCCACAAACCGACGCGGGCTGCATCGAGGTCGGCGCGCGTCTCGACGTAGTCCACGACGGCCTTCACCGCGGCTTCGTAATCGCCGCGTATCGCGTGATCGTACTCCCCTTCGCCCTGGCCGGGGCCGTCGAACACGAGCGTGGCCATGCCGCGCGCGAGAAACGTCTGCTCGTTGCTGTCCATCTCTTCCTTCGCGGAATCGAGCCCCATGCACATCACGACGACGGGCGGGCGCTCCGTGCCGCGCGGTTTGCGCAGTATGCCGGCAAGATGACCGGCGAGGTACGGGATTTCCACGCGCTCGCCCGCAGGCTCGAGATACGGTAACGCGCGGTTGCGGCACGCGACCGCCTTGAGGTGCGCGGCGCGCATCTGCGCATAATCGTTCACGAACACGAACTTCGCGAAGTGGTAGCACACCCCGGCGCGCGACCAGTGCTCGCCCGCCGAATAGCGATAGCCCTGCTTCATCGCCTCGTCGCCGAGCGCCTCGTGCACCGCGGCGCGCCGGCACCACGCAGCGCACCAGTCGTCCCAGCGCTCGACGCCGGCCGTGACTTCCTCGAAATCGGTGAGGGGCACTCCGTTGGCGACGAAGCGCGGTGCCCAGTGGGCGATGGCGGATTTGACGCGGGCATCGGTCATGCGGCGGTTCCGGGGTGTCGGTCAGGGATAGGCAAACAACGGCTTGCCGGTCGTGTAGAGGTGATGGAGCGCCTCGATGAAGACGTTGATGCGATCGTAGTTGCGCAGCCCCGCATACCGCGGAAACCTGAGCTTCGCGACCAGCGATCTCACATCGGGCGCGGCAACCAGCGTGAGCTCGGCGGCCCGGGCCGTCGGCATGAAGATGAAGAGATCGGAGTCCTGCTCCACGGCGCGCACGACATGGTCGGCCTGCTGGAATCCGATGTCGTACGTGCCTGCCTTCAACGCTTCGAGCTGCCGCACCGACGATCGGGTGAGCGTCACTTCCACGTTGAGCCCCGCGCGCTCGAACAGCCCGCGCTCCCGCGCAACGTATACGGGCCAGGTCGTCGCCACACCTTCCGAGATCAACGCGAGCGATATGCGCGGGCCTTTGCCTGGAACGGTCACGACGCGCCCCTCGCAGGAGGCGCCGGCAAGGTCATCATCGGCGTTGCGGCGTAAAGTCGGTGCATGGAGCCGAGCTATACATGGATTCGAGGAGCGCGGCGCCGGCGCCTTTGCGGCACACGGCGAGCAGGGCGATGCTAGGCTGCAATAAACCAATTGTCAAACACTGCGCATATTGGTTTGAATTGGTTTATCGTACGCTGCGCCGCAGAATACAGTCGAACTCGCAGGTTTGAGGTCGACCTTAATAAACCAATTGACCCGATTGGTTGAAGTATGCGAGAGTTGCCCCGACCGACTATCACCCTATGCCCCCTACTGTAAACCGCGGCCTATCCCGCGAAGGCGCCCTACGCGTGCGCGAGTTCATCGAGAACGCCGTGGGCGACGGCTCGTTGCCGCCGGGCGGCCGCCTGCCGACCGAGCGGGAGCTCGCGGAGCGATTCGCCGTGCCGCGCAACGCCGTGCGCAAGACGCTCGCCCAGCTGGAAGCGGAAGGCTCCATCACCCGCCATGTCGGTCGCGGCACGTTTGTCGCGCAGGCAGCAGGATCCGGCGCGCGGGACTACAACGGGTCCGGGGTGTCCCATACCAGTCCGGCCGAGCTGATGGAAGCGCGCCTGCGGCTGGAGCCCGCGCTGGCCGAGTTGATCGTCACCCACGCGACTCCGGCCGATTTCGAACGCATGGAAGTCTGCATGGACCGGGCGGAGCGCGCCTCTACCCTGGACGAGTTCGAATTGTGGGACGCCGCCCTGCATGAAGCCATGGCGGGGGCGACGCACAACAATTTCGTCGCCCGCGTGCTCGAGATGGTAACGTCGGCACGGCAGCAAGCGGAATGGGGCAAGCTGAAGGACAGGATAGTCACGCCCGAGCGGCGCCTCCAGTACCAGGACGAGCATCGCGCAATCGTGGCTGCGCTCAAGGCTCGCGACGCAGAGCAGGCGCGTCAGGCGATACTGACCCACTTGCAGCACGCGCGCCGCAACCTGTTCGGGTACTAACCGGCCGCTAGACCGGATAAGTGAGCCGCCGATACACGTTGCCAGGCTGAGCCCGCTTTACCAGCGGCCCATCTGCGGATATCGACAGCCGCCGTCTGTTCGCGATTTACGGAAAAGCGAGCGCCGCGGTCTCGATTCTTGCTTGCCTCGTGCGGTCGCGGACCCGCGCGGCTCGCTCTTTCGCTTTCCTATGCGGAGTATGGCGTATGGACGTGTCGTTCACCTCGGCCGTGGTCATCCTGCTGCTGGTGATGGACCCGATCGGCAACATCCCGCTATTCGTGGCGGTCCTCAACGATGTCGCCCCGGCGCGGCGCACCCGCGTCATCCTGCGCGAATGCATCATCGCCTTTGCGGTCCTGCTCGTCTTCGTCTTTTTCGGGCGCGGCATTCTCGACCTGCTCGGTCTCACCGACACGGCGCTCAACATCGCGGGCGGCGTCATCCTGTTCATCATTGCGCTGCGTATCATTTTCAAGCACCCGGAAGGCGTGTTCGGCGCGGGGGGTGAAGGCGGCGAGCCCTTCATCGTTCCCCTCGCCGTGCCGGCTATTGCCGGACCCACGGCCATCGCGACTGTCGTGCTCCTCGTATCGCGGGCGCCTGAACGCATGATGGACTGGGTCGGCGCGCTCACCGTCGCGGCCATCATCACGCTGGTTTTGCTGCTGTTCGCGGAACGCATCGCCGCGCTCCTCGGCGCACGGGCGCTCGCTGCACTGGACCGGTTGATGGGATTGCTGCTGACTGCGATCGCGATCGAGATGCTGTTGAACGGCATCCGCAGCTTCGTCGATCAGTTGCGGGCGGTGCACTAACACTTCGTCGCGCGCCAATCGATCATGCACATCCGGCGATGCGGCACTGCAACGTTTCCTGATAGTCGGGGCCAGCCGTCAGTGGAGCGTGCGGTACGCCTACATCCTGTTGTTTCATAGACATTCACTCCGCCAGGCGCGCCGTGAACATGGCGCCACGTCCGCTTTGTGAGCCGCCTTTCCTCCCTGCGCCCCGTGTCTGCTTGACTTTAGCGATATCAACAGAAGCTGTGGATAAGGCTGTGCAAAACGAGTTGGTGTAAAAAAGTTCCCGGCGTTACTTGAGTGATTCGCTTGGGGCTGACTAAAAAAAAGGCGGTGCGGCGTGGCTCGGATGGCGAATGCCTCGAAATCATGAAGGCATGCTGCACTGGCACTATGATGCGTAACCAGCCTGCCTCTACCCGAGGTCGCTCCCGGCATGCGTGCATCACGACTTCCTGGGCCAGAACGCAGGATCCAGCCACGGCCCCAAGTGGGGTATCGTGACTATCCCAGGCATCCTCGGCGCTGCCGGGTGGTCATAGGCCAGGGTGTAAGCAAGGCAAGGTCAATCTCGAGGTTTCTGCATATCACAGAACTCTGTCAGCGGGGCCGAACGCTCCGGGCAGTGACCATTCCGGCGAAGAATGTCGCCGCTCGGCAGCTTCAGTCCAGTCTCGCACCCGAAATTTTGACGGCCTAGGGAATGTGGACGATGCGCACGCTCGCTGCGGCCGCAACATGAGCGCACGCGCCCAGCAGCAGGGCTGTAGCCAGATGTAGCGAACGCATCCTCTCCTCCGAGAGTTGTGTCGCTTGATATTAACGTCTTGTCGGTATCGCCGCATCGATCGTCCGTTCAGTGCAGCGTGCGGACAAGCGCCCCTACTTCACGTAGCTGCATAACGCCGCAATGTCCGCGTTGCCTCCGGACAGGATCACGCCGACGCGCTTGCCGCGCACGTCGGCTTTGCCTTCGAGCAACGCGGCGGCGCCGAGCGCGCCCGTGGGCTCGACGATGATCTTCATGCGCTCCCACAGCAGAAACATGGCCTGCAGCAGCTCGTCGTCCGTCACGGTGTAGACGTCGGACACATACCGTTGAATGAGAGGAAAGGTATGGCGGCCCGGCGCGTTCGTGCGCGCGCCGTCGGCGATGGTCTGCGGATTCTCGACCCGCTGGATCGAGCCCGTGCGGAACGAGCGCTGCACGTCGTCGCCATGCTCCGGCTCCACCGCGTACACGCGGATGCCCGGCGCGAGCCCTTGCGCCGCGATTGCGCTGCCGGAAACGAGGCCGCCACCGCCGCAGGGCACGAACAACGCGTCCAGTCGGCCGGTCTCCTGTATGAGCTCCAGCGCAGCCGTGCCCTGCCCCGCAATGATATGAGGATGATCGAACGGCGGGATCAAGGTGAGCCCGCGCGCCCGCGCCAGCCGGTCCGCGATCTCCTCCCGGCGGTCGCGGCTGCGGTCGTACAGCACCACGTCGGCGCCGTACTCGCGCGTCGCATCGACTTTCACCTTCGGCGCATCGTCCGGCATGACGATCACCGCCGGCACGCCAAGGAGTTGTCCGGCGAGCGCGACGGCCTGCGCGTGATTGCCCGAGGAGTACGCGATGACGCCCGCCTGGCGCTGCACCGGCGTGAGCCTCGACAACGCGTTGTAAGCGCCGCGAAACTTGAACGCGCCCGCACGCTGCAGATTCTCGCACTTGAAAAACACGCGCGCGCCGGTGCGCTCATCGAGCATGCGCGAGGTCATGACCGGTGTGCGGTGTGCATGACCGGCAAGCACCTCGGCGGCAGCCGCCACATCGGCGTAACGCACTGCGGCGCCGTCGTTCTCCATCGATATGTCCGTCACTTGATGTCTCCAGGGCTGGCAATTTTAGAGGAATCGAAACCGGCCGCGCTCGAGTGACGAAGTGTCGTCGATTGCCGTCGAGTTCTCGACGGTACGCCACCTCGAAAACCACCCGATCCGTTGCGGCTGCATCGCTATCACCTGATTTTCATAAGAAAGCCGGGGCCAGCTCCGGTTGGCATGGAATCTGCGATGACGTCCGCATCACGACGATAAACAGGGGAACACCATGATCATCAGCCTCGACGAGTATCGCCGCAAGAAAGCGCAACTCGCACCGGTCGCGGTGGCGGACGAGCAGCAGGAACTGCTATGCGTCAATTGGGCGCCGAGCCGCATCATCCCGGTCGAGCGCCTGGTGCCCGCGCCGCCTCTCGCAAGCCCGGCCTTGCCCGGCGATGAAAAGGACGAGGACCTCGAAGCGTTCCGCTCGCTCGCTTACGCTTTGGCCACGCAGATCTAGCGCGGCCGCACTCTACACCATCGCAGCGATGAGGCGATCGCGTGTAAACGGCATGTCGCGCAGCCGCACACCGAGCGCGGTGTAGACCGCATTGCCGATGGCCGCGGCAGTCGGGCCTTGTGCGCCTTCCCCCGCTCCGACGGGCGGGTGGTCCGGCCGCTCGATCAGCTCCACGTGCACCGACGGCGCTTCGGGGAAGGTCAGCACCGGATAGCCGTCCCAGTCGCGGCTCGTCACCTGCTCGCGGTCGTAGGTTACCTGCTCCTTCAACGTCCAGCTCGCGGCCTGGATGATGCCGCCTTCGATCTGGTTCCTCACGCCGTCGGGATTGATGATCTGCCCGACGTCCACGGCGGCCCACATGCGCGTCACGCGCACGTCCTCGGCGACCGCGACTTCCGCGATCACCGCGACGTAGCTCCCGAGGTTCTTGTACTTCGCGAAGCCTATGCCGCGCCCGCGCGTGCCGTCGCCCTTCTCGTTCGGCAGCCAGGCCGCCGCCTTCGCGACCGTCTCGATCACCGCGCGTGCGCGTGGGTCCTTAAGATAACGCAGCCTGAACTCGATCGGGTCCGCTCCGCTCGTCGCGGCAATCTCGTCGAGGAACGATTCGATGGCGAAAACGTTCGCATGCGCGCCGAGCGAGCGCAGCGCGGACGTGCGCAGCGGGGCCTCACGCACGAGATGATTCACCACGCGTTGCGCGGGAAATTCGTAGAGCGGAATGGCGTTGCGATGGCTGCCGCCCGCCGGGAGCGGCGGATTGCCGGCGGGCGCCGCGGGAGACGGGCGCTCGAGATGCCACGCTGCGAGGAGATTGGTGCCGGCCTTCGCGCCGGGCCGAGTGCTGTGCCCGTGACTCCACAGCTCGTGCGACCAGGAGACGATATCGCCGCGGTCGTCCAGAGCCGCTTCGAGCGCAACCACCATGGGCGAGCCGTACGGCTCCCACGCGAATTCGTCTTCGCGCATCCACTGCACGCGCACCGGACGGCCGGGAACGGCGCGCGCGAGCAGCACGGCATCGAGCGCGGCATCGTCTGCACCGTTGTGACCGTAGCAGCCGGCGGCTTCCGCGTGCATGACCACGATATCGGTGTCCTTGACGCCCAGCACTTTCGCGAGGTCGCCGCGCAGCGGGAAGATACCCTGGCTATGCGTCCACACGGTGTAGCGGCCTGCCTCGAGCGTCGCCACCGCGCACGAGGGGCTCATCGATGCATGGGCAATGTGCGGCTTGGAGTATTCCGCTTTCAGGCGCCGCGCGGCGCGCAAGCCGCCGGCCGCATCGCCCTTTTCGCTGATGATTTCGTCCTCCGATTGCATCTTCAGCAGATAACGCGGATTCAGGTCGGGTAGCGGTGCACCGGCCTGCCACTGCGCAAGACGCGCAAGGCGCCGCTGCGCGCGGATAGCCTGCTCTTCGCGCTCGGCGACGACGCCCAGGAAGCTTCCATCCCTGACGACCGCGCGCACGCCCGGCATGGCCTGCACTTGCGCGATGTCGACGTTCACGAGGCGCGCGCCCGGCCCCTGCGGGCGCACGA
>Ga0255338_1001561_pt1 | contig 41921 bp, 50 predicted proteins | sample MeOH1_35cm_T4_19_FD_203715 | JGI IMG/M metagenome (GOLD analysis project Ga0255338, IMG submission 203715) | Sandy soil microbial communities from University of British Columbia, Vancouver, Canada - MeOH1_35cm_T4_195 | ecosystem: Engineered > Artificial ecosystem > Sand microcosm > Unclassified ... | reverse complement strand
CTCGACCATCCACGCTCCCTCCGGCTCCGTGTTACCCTCCCGGCACGTACAACCACTGCCGGGGTACTGCGTCGCTGGGATTTCTAGCTTACATCAAGCCGCGCTGCTTCAGGGAGATCCACTTCGCGCTACCAGTGAGTTGTCGCTAAAGCAACTGGCACCCGTTTCCGGGGCAGCTTGGAAGCAATACCGTACCCGGACGAGTGCTTTAGCAGCCCGGCCGGTGCCGTGGGTCTCCACGTCGATCCGCTCTACGAGGCGCTCCACCAGGTGGCGCTTCTCTTCGAAGGAGATCTCCTCGCCCAACCTGGTGCCGAGTGTCTGCAGTAGCCCGCCGGCCTGGAGCAACCGCTCCCGAGCTTCGGTTACGGCTTCCACCTGGCGCCGGGTGTGCTCCCGCTGGACCGCCAGGGCGTTCTCTTCCTTCTCGATGGCGGCCAGCTGCGACTCCAGGTCGTCATCGTTGATCCAGCCCTTGCGGTAGATGGTCAGGACCCGCGCCCGTTCGCCGGCGTTGGCGGCAACGGCGGTCTCGATCTGCTGCAGCTCCTTCGTGCGGTCGAACTGGGTTTCACCTTGCGCGGCCAGAATGCCGCGCAGTTCCTCGACCACCGGAGCGGGATTGCGCAAGAAGCCCTCGATGTCGGACCAGATCTCCTCTTCGACAGAGCCCGGAAGTGACTTCGACGGGCAGAGCGTCGTCGGCTCGGTGCACCGGCCCGGCTGCTTCGCCTGGCACCGGTAGTAGCGATACCCGCCGAGGGTGGAGCCGTAGTAGGGGCGGCCACAGCACCCGCACCAGACCAGCCCGCGGAGCAGGTACGAATGACGACTGCTCCGGAGGGCATAAGTCCTCCTCTTGTCCATCACTTCTTGGGCGCGCTCCCAGATCTCCACGTCCACCAGCGCCGGCACGGGGCGGCGGATGATCTCGCGGCCCGGCGCCTTGCTCTCTTTGCCCCATTCGTGCGTCCCGCAGTAGGCGCGCGTCTTCAGCATGTTGTGAATGCGCCCCTCGGACCAGCGGCCGGAGGTGGGTCGGCCGCTGGTGCGCTCGATCCGAGAGCCGGCCGCGTACATCGTGGGTATCCCCGCCGCGTTCAGGTAATCGGCTACGGACTCGCAGGAGAGGTCCTGCTCCACGTAGAGCCGGAAGATTAACCGCACCACCTCGGCTTCCACCTCGTCCACCACCAGCGTGGCGTGCCGGCCCTTCCCGGCGATCTGGTAACCGTAGAGCCGTTCACTGCTCAGCCAGACCCCATTCCGGGCCGCGCGTTCGATCCCCTCACGGGTACGATCGGCGATGTTGTCGCGCTCGAGCTCGGCCGCGCCGGCCATCATGGTGAGTTGGAACCGGCCGGCGGGCGTGGAGGTGTCGAACGGCTCGGTCAGGCTTCGCACGGTGCAGCCCGCTTCCTCCAGTTGATCGACGGCCGCCAGGATCACCCGGATAGCGCGCCCGAGCCGGTCCAGCTTGTACAGCCAAACCTGGGTCACCCGGCCCGCGCGCGCCTCGCGCAGCAGGCGGGCACCTTCCGGGCGCTCGCCGAAGGGCACCACGCCGCGGACCCCGTCATCAGCGAAAACGTCCACCAACGAGACGCCCTGCAGGTCGGCCATGCGCTGCCCGAATTCGACCTGCGTCTTGATGGTCTGGCGCTCTCGCTGTTCGTCGCCGGAGACACGGCAATAGAGGGCGACCCCGGATAGAGCGACTCTTGGGACAGGCGGCATGTCCAGGCTTTCCGTTGCTGGGAATTGCGGTTAGCGCTTCAGTGGGGAACTGATGGCCTGCGCTGGCAACGCACGCACTTCACCTATGCGCTTTATCACCGCAGCGAAAAAGGGCAACGAATAGGATGCTGATATGAAGACGAACATCGCGGTCAACCGTCCAGCCGTGCTGGACATTGAATTCTGAAAGAACCGCTCAAATCCCGATTTCGCTTTCACCCTACGCCTGCGTTTCGGATCTGAATGGAACAACGCGAGCAAAATGTACGCACCTGCAGTTAGGCCGTAGATTAGCAATAAATATGCCGCCACTCGCAGATCCGTAATTGGCATCACTGAAACTGATCTATATGCATCCGAGCACATTAGTAGGAAAATTGTAATGACCCGGCCAAACGAGGCAAGAGCAAGTCCACTAACAGTGATCCAGTAGGCCGTCATAAGAACCGATGGTCTGGGCGCCACGGGTATTGCGCCACTGGAACGTCGTCGCAGGAGTATGCGCTTCGCTCGAACTGAATTGATGACGTTGGACGCAATCACTGGATGTTTCACGAGCGCATCGCGTTTAAGCATTCGCCATCTGCGTTGCACATACTCTGCGGGGCACTCTGCAAACCCACATATCCCCTCGTCACTCAGCCCAGAGAACATAAGTTCCACTGGAAATAGCCAAGCGAGCGCAAATTCCTCTGCGAACTGGCTTGCCTGGGAGTATTCTTCGATTAATATCTCGGCGGATGCCGTTCTCTCGGGCAAATATAAAGGCTTCGGGTCTGCCACGCTATTTATGATCGCAAGGCCAATCGACTTGAGCGCATTCAGCCGCCACTCGAAAGTGAAATCAAGATCCGGTAAGACCACGAGCCAGCGATGATCACCATCAGGAAGGCAATATGGGCAGGCCACGGTCGCTATTTCGTATTTAATCTTGCCTGCCTGATCGAGCGCACGCGCTAGAGCGATAACTTCGAGTGACGAAGGCGCCTTTGGCCAATCTGCGGATTGGTACCTGGCCCGATACCGGTTCACGACATTGTCAGCCGGTCCGTCGAAGTGAAGTCCCTGCTCCAATGCTATCGCTCCTGTTCAACGCGGGCCGGGGGCATAAACAGCGCTCCGGTAACGGCGTGGTCCTCGAAGTGACATGGTTCGCTTGCAGCCAACCTTCGCCGGATGTCGTCAAGTACTGACCTAACCTGCTCCAAGGTGAGTGACCGCGCGTCTCCGGGGAAGCGCGGGATGGGCACGACCTGCCCTGGAAACTCAGCCTGGAGTTCACGGAGCCCCCGCATCAGGACGCTGACTGCATCAAGGGCTTGCTTCATCGCCGGATCCTCTACCCGTTCGTAGCCAGCAAGCTCTAGCCATTCGTTCACATCAAGGCCGAAGCCCTGCGCGAACTTGACCACAGACTCCATTTCAGGCACGTAGCCCTCGGCCATTCGCCCGATGGTTACGTAGTTGACTTGGGTCTTGCGATCAGCCCCGCGGTTCGACATCGGCGCGCCTTCGCTACCGTGCTTACTTAGCACGTCGCGGACCCGGCGCCCAAATTCCTCGTTCGCTATTCGACGCATATGGTAGTGATAACATCACCACCGCACCTCTGGATACGCCAGCATGCAAAAAATCGCAAATCGGTGGTGACACTATCACCACCGACCGCTATAATCTCCTGGTAACAGTATTGCCACCACCAGAGAGATCGATGGACCAAACTCTATCTGACCTGCGCGCGCTCCTGGCAGCCACCGGCATTCGGCAGAAGACGGTGGCTACCAGACTGGGGATGCATAAGTCGCGGCTTTCCAAAATCCTCGGCGGCGACATCCGGATGCCGGCGGATTTTGAACCGAGGTTTCGCGCCGCACTGGCAGAGATCGCGGTTGAAAAAGCAACAAGCGAGCTAGCGGTTTCAAGGTCTCGCGCCCGAGTACTCCTCGAAGCAGCAGGCGCGAGATTGAGGGGCCTGTAATTGGAACAGGCTGTAAAGCAAAAGCGTAGGCAGAGCCCCTCGTACACCATCGTGCGGGAGTACGCCCCGGATCGAGCGCGGATGCTCGCAGCCGTCCGCTACCTGCTGGGCGTGCCGGAGACCGAGGGCGGCGGACAGCTTTTCATCCCGAGAAGCAAGCCGCCGGTGTTGGCGGTGGTCGATGACCACCAGGAGCAGGCCGCGTAAGCGGCCGTACGCACGAACGGGCTACCCAAGGCGTTCGCAGCGCCAGAGGGCAGCCCGCTGTTAACCGTCCGGAATTCGCAGTTCCGGGCAAGTCACTTCGAAAGGACCCACTGATGAAAGACCCTTCCTCTACTAGTGTATCCAACGGGGACAAGTCCCGAAAGGATACGGCGGGTTCGAGGATTTTTTCGGCTTCGCAGGACGCATTGTTCCGGAGCCCTGACCCGCGAGCCCTAACACTGCTGGCCCCCCTTGGCTTGGATCACTTCCCCACCCTCGCCGAAGCAAAGGCACTGGAGGCGCGGTATCCGGACCAGGTAGGCGCCCGCACTGGTGATCTGGCCGACACCTACCTGATCAACATCCGCGGACTGACCCTCTTCCTCTACCCGGAGGCTGCCCCCGAAGCTCCGCTGACCGAGGCGGAGAGTGCCAGCATTCAGCGAGCACTCCGCACTCAAACGCAGATGGATCCGTACTACGACAAAGCTCCCCTGGTCGAAGCGGATCACGAAGCAATGCACAGGCTGACGGTGCAGGCAGCCCGGGAGCTTGACCCGGTAGTGGTCCGGGTCCGAGCGCTGGGCACTTTGGTACGGTCGCAGCTGGCCGGCTTCATCGCCACGCCGGCCGAGCGTGACGCCGCCCTACAGCTCTGCTCCTACCTGGTGGACGCCTTCTGTGAAGGGCTCTGTGTTGGGCGAGATGCGGATGACCCGGAGAAGCTGGACAATCCGCATTGCTCCAGCCTGCACTGGCGCTTGCGGGTGGAAGCCACGGAAGCGCAAGCGGAGGGCCTCGCCAATGCAGCCTGAATTCCTCGGCAGCCTGGAAGCGCCCACCCAACAGGAGACCATCTCCTTCGTGACGGCTCCATTCCAGATCCGGCACCCGGACGGCACGGTCCTGTTGGCGCTGGAACTCGGAAAGACCGGACCCGTGCTGCGCCTCTTCGATTACGAGGGAAAGCCAGCCTTCGAGCTCTCTGCTGACCGTGAAATGGGGACCGCACTCTACCTGCAGAGCGCCCACGGCAAAGACCTGGTGTCGCTAGTGGACAACGGCGAGGGCGGCCCCGTCTCGGTGCACGCGAACAAGCCGGAGGACGAGATGAGCGACCACGCGCGGGTGGAGTTATTCGCGGGAGCGGAGGTCGGCGAGATCAGTCTGCGCCGGGAAGGCAGGGGCGTGGCCTGCCTGGACACTTCCCACGGCGGTCACCTCCGAACTCGCACGCTGGAAGCGTAGCCCGATCGTTCTGCCCCGGTCTTCGGGCCGGGGCTTCTTCTTTACCGCCAAAGCAGGCGAGGGCTCACAGGGATAGCTCTCGCACGAACCGGAGATGAAGCTCCCTTGATGAAGCTGCGACCCTATCAAGAACGCGCAGTGACGGCGGTCCGCACCGCCCGGTTGCAGGGGCGCCGTCGCGTCCTTTACTGCAGCCCCACCGGTACCGGTAAGACGCAGATCTTCTGCGGCATTCAGCGCACCCTCGGCGGTCCGGCCCTGGTGCTCGCCCATCGCGGCGAGTTGCTGGAGCAGGCCGCGCAACGCTTCCAGTCACTCAACCCTGGGCTCCTGGTGGACATCGAGCAGGCCGACCAATGGGCCGACCGGCGTGCTGAGGTGGTGTGCGCCAGTATCCAGACCCTTTATCGGGGTAACCGGCTGGACTGGTTCCGCCCGCGCCTGGTAATCGTGGACGAAGCACACCACGCGCCGGCACCGTCCTTCCGCAGTGTGCTCGAGCGGTTCGGATGCTGGGAAGAGCACGGCCCGTTCCTGGTGGGCTGCACGGCTACGCCGAAGCGGCTGGACGGCATTGCACTTGGTCACATCTTCGAAGAACAGGTCTTCACCTACAGCATTCGGGAGGCCATTGAAGACGGCTGGTTGTCGGACGTGCGCGGCTTCCGGGTTCGCTCCCAGGTGGACCTCTCCCGCGTGCACCGAGTGGGCGATGACTTCAATAAGAGCGAGCTCGCGGCAGCCGTAGACGAGATCGAGCGCACACGCGCGGCGGTGCGGCATTGGCAGGAAGTTGCCGCCGACCGCCCCACCATCGTCTTCTGCGTCACGGTAGCGCACGCGGAGCACGCGGCCGAAGCCTGGCAGGACATCGGGGTCACTGCGGAGTGGATCGACGGCACGATGAAGCCGGAGGAGCGGCGGGCCGTGATTGCTCGCTTCAAGAACGGGGAGACGCAGGTTCTCGTTAACGTGGAGATCCTGACGGAGGGTTTCGACCATCCGCCGGTGTCCTGCGTCGTCATGCTCCGCCCTACCCAGAGTTGGGCGCTCTATGTCCAATGTGTGGGCCGGGGCACCCGCGGCGGTTTCAACTGCCCGGTGCCCGGTAAGAGCGACCTGGTGGTGATCGACGTGGTAGACAACACCGGCCGGCACTCCCTCGCCACGGTACCGGCAATGCTCGGCTTACCGGCAAACCTCGATCTGCAGGGGACGTCTCTGCTCCAAGCCGCCGAGAAACTGGAGCAGCTGGCCGAACGCCTGGAGAAGATCGACCCGTCAGAGGTGCCCTGCGTGGAGACCCTCGACACGCTCTTGGAGCAGATCGACCTGCTCGCGAACGTGGGACCACCGGATGAAGTGCGGCAGGCTGGCTGTCGGCTCTCGTGGGAACGCCGGGGAGAGAACGGATACCGGGTCCGCTGCGGGACCGAGCGCCGGGACCGCGCCCGGTTGGGAATGGAGCGCGAAGCCATGCTCTGGCATACGGGTGTCCAGTGGCAGTTGGCTTACGTCATGGGCGGGCGGGTAGAGGGTGCCGCGGTGTGCCCGGGGCGCCTGGCCAACAACCTCGTCGGCGCTCTTCTCTGGGCTGATCAGTCAGTCCTAGCCCGCTGGCCTGACGCTGGCTGTTTGGCCGACCAAAACGCGCCCTGGCGGGATCGCCCTGTCAGCGATAAGCAGGCCAAGGCCCTCCAGCGGTTCGGAGTAGCGCCGGCCATCATTCAGCGGCTTGCTAACTGCGGCGAGGCGTCGGACCTGCTCAACCAACTCCACGGACAGCGGCGCGGGGGTGACCTGTGAGTGCCGGGTGGACGGGTAGCCTCGGCGACTTCCTGGACCGCGAGATTATGCCCCGGCTCACCCCGGAGCAAGTCTTCACGCACCCCTCGCACCAATTCCAGAAGGAAGCGGATAAATGGCGCGGCGGCTGCCCGCACCACAACAGCAAGAGCGGCACGGCGTTCGTCGTGAACCCGCGCTCGCTCGAATGGTGGTGTCCGGCTTGTGGCGCCGGCGGAAGCGCCATCCAATACCGCTACTGGCTCAAGCATGCCCCGCAGTCATCGCCCCGCGGTGACGCCTTCGTGGAGGCCGTGCGGGACTTGGCGCACCTGGTAAACCTGGACCTGCCTACGCGGGAGTTGACCGCCGAGCAGCGGGCGCAGGCGCAAGCCTGGGAGACGCGGCGGGCCATGCTCACCGTAGTGATCGAGGCCGCGCAACGCTCCTTCTGGGATGAAGTAGGATTCGCCGCGCGTGAGTTCATGGAGCAGCGGGGCTTCAGCGAAGCGGCGATGCATGAACTCGGCTTCGGCTACTTCTGGGACCGAGAGGAGATCGAGCACGCACTCAAGCAGGCCGGCCACGATCTCAAGGAAGCCCGGGAAATGGGGATCACGGCGAAGTCTCTGGAAGGCTTTGTTATTATCCCCTGGTTTGATGAACGCGGGCGACCGCTCACCCTGTACGGTCGCTGGCACAAGCAGAAGCCGCCATTGATGCAGTCGCATCCGGGTTGGCTGGCGAAGCGCGAGCGCCTGGGGAAGCTCTGGAGTGACACGCCAGAGGAAACCCGGGGACCGTGGATTGAGCCCTTCCTCCCAAAGACGGTAGCCCTGCCCGGACCGCGCACCAAACAAAGCCCGCTCTATCTCGACCGCGCGCTCAAAGCTCATCACAAGAGCCTGGTCCTAGTGGAAGGCGTGCTGGATGCGGCGATCCTGCAAGCGGGTGGCGAGACCAACGTCATCGCTTGCGTGGCGGCGCAGCTCTCGCGTGAGCAGGCGGCCTGCCTCACCCGGCACGGCGTTGAGCGGGTGGTCATCTGCCTGGACCCGGACAAAGGGGGAGAGTCCGGGGTCCGCTCCTGCATCAAGAGCCTGGACGAAGTAGGTATCATCGCCTACGTGGCGCCGCAACTCCCGGACGGTCAAGACCCGGATGAATTCGTGATCGCCCGGGGTATCGAAGCCTGGAGGGGGCACATTGCCCAGAGCGAGCATGCCTTCAGGCACCTGGCCCGCGAGCTGGTGCAGGGGCAGCGGGGCGATAGCGAATGGACGGACACCACCCTGGAGAAGACCCTCCGCAGCGCTGCGGCCTTCGCCCAGACTACCCCGACGACACGGGCCGCGGAACTGGATCAGTTCTTCTGGGACGAGATCCGAAAGGCGACGGGTATCGATCGTTCTGGGTTGACGGCCCAACTAACCCGGAGCGGCCTCGCGCCCAGCGCCGAACCGAGTGAGATTTTCGCGGCGGCGGTCGAAGCGGACGAAGGCGCCCGGGTGGAACTCATCCGCCAGTTGGCCCGGTCGGTGGCACGGGCGCCGGATCTGATCGACCTGTGGGGCGACAAGCTGAAGGTGGCCGGCTTCATCGGGAAAACCGCGTTCAAAGAGCTGGCGAAGGCGCAGAAGCAGAGCCAGCGCGCCGAGAAGATCAAGGCGGCAGCCGAGCGCCGGGACACGATCCGGAACGAAGCCGGGCGGGGCGATCTGCCGCGCATCGAAGCCAACAACCAGGACCTCCCGGTAGTATCCGGGCAAGCGCTCGACGCGATCCGCGCGCAGAACGAGCCTCCGTTTCTCTTCATTAGCAGCGGCGTGCCGCAGCGCCTCTTTCGGGACGGGGAAGAGCGGATCAAGCTGGAAGAGATCACCGAAGACCGGATGCGCTACATCCTGGCCCGAGTGGCGAACTGGTACACCTCGCAGGTGATCGAGGATGAGGTCATCGAGAAGCCGGCCCTGCCACCGGGCTACGTGTGCGAGGATCTGCTGGCACATGAGGTGCTGCCGTTCCCGTCTCTTTATCGATTGGTAGAAGCACCGGTCTTCGGGGCTGACGGGAAGGTGATGACCGAGCCCGGCTATCATCCGAGCTCCCGCACTTACTTTGCGCCGGCCTCGGGGCTGGAAATCCCCGAGATCCCCGCCAACCCCTCGGCAGCCGAGATCGAGCACGCGCGGAACATGCTCCTGGTGGAAGTGCTGGGAGACTTCCCCTTCGTCTCCGATGCCGAACGCGCCCACGCTGTCTCTTTCCTGGTGCTGCCTTTCATCCGGGAATTAATCGTCGGCCCGACACCCCTTTACCTGGTGGATAAGCCCGGCCCCGGCACTGGCGCCACGCTCCTGGTGGACGTGCTCTCCCAGATCATCTTGGGACACGAAGTCGCGATGATGACCGAGGGCGAAAGCGACGACGAATGGCGGAAGCGCATCACGGCAAAGCTGATAGAGGGGCCTTCCATCGTCGTCATCGACAACATCCGGAAGCGCGTAGACTCCGGCTCACTGGCCCTGGCGCTCACGGTCGGTGTGTGGGAAGACCGCGCCCTCTGCACGTCCAGAATGGCCCGGATCTCGGTCAAGTGCGGCTGGATCGGGACCGGGAACAACATCACCCTCTCGGACGAAATGACCCGCCGTGTTGCCCGCATCCGCATGGACGCGAAGATGGATCAACCCCAACTCCGGCCCGCGGAGAGCTTCCGGCACAAGGACCTGAAAGGCTGGGCGCAGGAGCACCGGGGGGAGCTGGTGGCGTCGATCCTGACCCTTTGCCAGGCCTGGATCGCTGCCGGTAAACCGCTTTCCTACCATCCCACCCTCGGGATGTATGAAGGCTGGTCGCGGGCAATGGGCGGGCTGCTGAAGGTCGCCGGCATTCCGGGCTTCCTCGAAAACATTAATGCTCTGCGCGCCTCTGCGGATGCGGAAGGGGCCGCTATCCGGACCTTCATCGGCTTGTGGTGGGGCAGGTTCGGTGAGCGCCTGGTCACCACTAAAGAGCTTTGGGAAGAGATCGTCGCGAATGAGGATCTGGAACTGCAACTTGGCAATGGCAACGAGAGCAGCCGCCGGACCCGGTTGGGCTTCATCGTCAAGAAAGAGCGAGAGCGCCGGTACACCTTCCACGATGAGAACGACCAGCCGTTCACCCTTCTCATTCTGAAGGACGAAGGCAAGTCAAATCATGGCAACCGCTATCAGCTTAAGCTCTGCGATGCGTCAGGAGGGTTTACGCGGCCAACTCCCAACCCTCCGGCCCAACCCTCCTTACTAGACGACGCGCTTGCTTGCTCTGGTGTAGCCACGGATACCAGTCAAATCCCCATTAATCAGGAGGGTAGGAGGGTTAAGGAGGGTTGGGAGGGTTTTTCAGCGGATACGGGGAGCGAAAAAAATACCGCTTCTGATGGCTCTGACGATCCAGAAGACCATGTTTTTTCTGCACCTGTAAACGGCGGCTGGAACCCTCCTAACCCTCCCCAACCCTCCGTGGACGGCCCGGACGGTCTAGACGACCTGGACGACGACTACAGCGCGCTCGATGACCTCTTCCCACGTGACGATGCCGGAGAGGGCCACGATGAAGGGCCACGGCACTGGCAGCTCTGATGCTGTTTCCGCAATTTCCGCACCGTCTCACGCGCGTGAAAGTGAGCGCTCGGCAGGTTTGAATGGACAGTTACGTTCTATGGCGCGTGCCATAAAGCGAGGTGAAGCGATGCGTGGGTTGATGCTGGCAGAAGACTTCGACTGGTTGGCGGCAGAGGTAGGGCTCACGGTCCACGAGACCGAATGCCAGTGTCTCCGCGCCTTCCTGGTGGATGGGCTGCCCCTGGAGACCCTGGCGCGCTCCGCTGATCTGTCGCCAGGCGAGGTGCAGCAAGTGCTAATGCGAGCGGCGGAACGACTGTCGGCGCACGATTGGCCTACTTCGGCAGAGCAGGCTTACCGCGAACTGCTGGCAGTGATGCGCGGCCCGCGGCCCAACGCGCCGGCAGCGCCGCAGATCGGCTTCGTGCCGGACCATCCGCACACGGCCGAGTACGCCCAGGCAGTAGCCACGCGCGCGACGATCCTGACTGCAGAGGACCTGGCGTTCGGAGAGAAGCGCTGGCGGGCGGTGTCACCGGTGGAGGCTGCCCAGCAGGGTAAGGCGCTGCGGCGGCAGGCACGGAAGGGGCAGGCCGATGACGCCGAGTAATGAGCGCGGGAACCTGGCAGTGCTCTGCCTGGAAGCAGGGCTCACCCGGATGGAGAGCTCGGTAATGATGGCCCACTATGGAGACGGGTGGTCACGTGACGAGACCGCGGCCCGGCTGGGGATCTCGCGCAACGCCGTGAACTGCCACATATCCAACGCCGGCAAGCGCATCCGCGAGAACGTGCGTCGCGCGGCGTGGCGGGAGCAGATCCACGAGCAGGTGTCGGAACTGCGGCGCTGCGTGGAAGCTGCTCGGTCAGCAACAGCCCCCTAAAATAGCCAGTTGACAAGCGGCGGCGCGTCTGCCTACAATCGACTGTCCTTTACCAAAAGTGCGTCTCGCCTCTGTAGGCGGGGCGTTTTTGTTGTACCGGCCGTGAGCATCCGCGCTCCGGCCGTTCGTCGTTTCTGGAGTACGTGCCGATGAGCCCGGCTTATGTGAAGATCTTCGAATACGCTGCCTGGGGCTTCATTGGCGGTGTGATCGGTCTGATGAGCAAGAACCGGCGGCTGGAGCTGCCCCGGCTCCACAGCGTGCGCGAGAAGGATGGACGCGTCTCCAAGTGGATCGACGTGGGCTTCCTCTCCTCGCCCTTCCTGGGTAGCGCCCTGGCGATCTACTTCGACACGCGGCCGGAAAACGCGCTGGCCTGGGGAATGGTGGCGGGCTACGCGGGCTCCTCGGTGATGACGCTACTCCAAGAGCGCGTGCTGACACTGGCAGGGTTCAAGGTGGGCGGGCTGCCGGAGATGCAGCCGGAAAGCGGGAAGCAACTGTGAAACTGAAAGACTTGCTGGAAGAGGCCGGGCTCGGTGACCTGGAAGGCCAGGCGCTCCGGACCCTGCGCGGCGCGCTCGATCATGAAGCGGCCGAGGCGGGCGGGAAGGTGTTGGGCCGAGGCCTCTGCGAGACCGTGGACGGCCTGATGGAAGCGCACGGCGCCAACCTAACCACGGATCAGGCCATCGCGGCCGGACATGCAGTGGCGGAGCAGATTGCTCTCGCGCTGGCGGCAGCGGGCCAGACGGTCATCAACTACGCGGCTCGGCAGGAAGCGGTGGTCCGCGCGAAGGCGGATAACGCGAAACCGGAGACGTTGAAGGCAGCGCGAGAGTTGCGGGACGCCGGGACCGCGCAGGTGAAGCGAGATCTGGCTGCCGTCATTCCGGGCAGCTAACCAAGTTCGGGCGGAGTCGGCCCCACGGCTGTTCTTGAACGTGCACCGGAACAGCGAAAACACGTGGCCACTTCGGGCGAGCCGACCCGCCCGAACACCTCTTGAGCTTCCCTTCCAAGCTCTGCTCTCGCTTGGCGCAACTCTGCTGCCCGTCGTCTCTCTGCCTGGGCAATCCCGCAGAGGTCATGTGACGTCCGACAGATTTCGACAGCCATTTGGTAGGGGTCGTGAATACGGCTACTCATCTCATTTACGGTGCCCACGCCGCGAGCCAGTCTTAACTGCTATTTCCGAGCGAGTTCTCCGCCGCCGGTGATTGACGCCAGCCGCCTGGTGTTCTAACCGGTTTCGGATCTGGCTGATACCACTCGCTCGGAAATGTCACTTTGAAGCGCTGCAGGGCTAAAAGCCAGGCATCTCGGAGGTCGGCTGCGTAGGGCGCCCGCGAAACGCTGGCCGCATCCAGGCCCTTGAGCAGGAGAGCGTAGCCTCGGGTTAGGCGGCCATCGGCTGCCAGGTCAAACGCTGCACTTATCGTCAGGACTAGCTCGTCCATCTCCTCGGTTGGGATCAATCTCCGCCCCTTTCGCGCTGGGTGGGAATTGGTCGATCCAACAGCTTCACCAGTGAACTCATTGTAGGCGCTCCTGCGATCAGTAACGCGGAACGATGGGTCCCTTTTCTTCGCCGACCCTCGGCCCTTAGTCCCGAACAGTAATGGGAGCAGCTACATGCGCCGTACGATCACCCTCAACAACGACCTGATCCGCCAAGCGATCCGGGCGGCGGGCTATGGCGCGCCGGCACCGGGGCAGCTTCATATTCTCGGCATTCGAGGCGCGGTCCCGGTGGGTGGCGACATCGGCGGTGACACGCTCACTCTCGACGGCAACCGGCCGGACCATTACGACGACAGCCTGGTCCTCTTCGGCACGCGGCTGGAGAGCTTCCGGGGCTCCGTCGATCCGGGCGTCTGGTACACCGAGAAGCCTCTGCATCCGGACGGCTGCGCCCACCTGTTGAACGGTGGGCCCTACGCTTTCGAACTCGGCCCACACAAGGGTCACCCTGCGCTCCGGCAGGCTGCCTCGTTCCCCTTCTGGCGCGACCTCGATCGCGACGGGATCCGGGACGGCACGGTTCCCGAGCAGCTGGTACGGCGCGGCGTCATCGGCCTAAACATTCACGCGGGCGGTAGTTCCGCGGTGGTCGGCCCCAATTCGGCGGCGTGTCAGGTCATCTGGGGTGGCTGGGGTGGTACACCTTGGCTGCAGTTCTACGCGGCGTGCAAAGCAAGCGGACAGCAGCGCTTCCTCTACTGGCTGTTGGATGCCGTGACTTTATCCCACGTGGGATAAACCGCCTGGCTCAAATGTCTGCCACGGCAGACACCGGAACCTACGCTGATGGCCCGTCCGACCAAGCTAACCCCCAAAGTGCAGGAGCGGATCGTCTCCGCCCTGCGTCTGGGCGCCACCCGTAAGGCGTCGGTCGAAGCGGGCGGGATCTCGTTCACTACCTACCTGGAATGGATGCAGCGGGGCGAGGATGAACTCACCGGTCCCTACCGGGGCTTCCGTGAGGCCGTCCACCAGGCCGAAGCCGACGTGGAGCTGCAGTTTACAAAGGTCATTCAGGACGCGGCCCTCGGCGTGGACGTGGAGGAGATCTCCGAGACCACCAAGACCGAGATCCGCATGAAGAAGACGCGGCATCCGGACGGGCGCACGGTGGAAGAGCCGGTAGCGGTAGAGGTAACCTCCCGCACCGTGACCCGACGCCGGGAGTTCGACTGGCGAGCGGGTGAGTCCTGGCTCAAGAGACGGCGTCGCGAGGAGTGGGGCGACAGCGTTACTCATGAAGGCGCGGACGGACAGCGCGGGGAGTTGCCTATCACTGAAGTGGTGGTGGAGAGAATGAGCCCGGCTGATGGCAAAGAACCTCTGGCGAGTTGAGCGAGGTAAGCTCGTTCTCTCCTTCCACTCCGGACAGCAGCGAGCTTGGGACTCGGAACGGCGCTTTGTCTTCGTCTTGGCCGGCACGCAGGGCGGAAAGACGAGCTGGGGGCCGTGGTGGCTGTGGCGCGAGATCCAGCGTACGGCCAAGCCCGGCGAACTGAACGACTACCTAGCCGTGACCAGTTCCTTCGCGCTCTTCCAGAAGAAGCTGCTCCCGGAAATGCTTGCGGTCTTCGTGCACGTGCTGAAGATCGGGCGCTACCACAAGTCGGCCCGCGTGATCGAGTTGCGGGATCCGAGTACCGGGAAGTTTTGGGCGAAAACCCCGGATGATCCGATGTGGGGACGGATCATGCTCTGCTCCGCGTCGGCGCCGTCCAACCTGGAGAGCGCCACTGCGAAGGCGGCGCTGCTGGACGAGTGCGGGCAGCGGGAATACTCGCTGGAGATCTGGGAAGCGATCCTGCGCCGGCTCTCACTGTTTCGCGGTCGGGCACTGGGCGCGACCACAATCTATGACCTGGGGTGGCTGAAGGTCAACATCTACGACAAGTGGGTCGCCCTCGACCCCACCATAGACATCGTGCAGTTCGACAGCACGGAGAACCCTGCATTCAGCCGCGAGGAGTTCGAAGAGCGCCAGGCGAGTATGCCCGCCTGGCGCTTCAACATGATGTATCGAGGGATCTTTACCCGGCCCGCGGGCGCGATCTACGACTGCTACATAGACGAGATCGGCGGTCACGTGGTGAAGGATTTCCCGCTTCCGCCGCACTGGCCGCGCCAGGTCGGCACCGACTTCGGTGCGGTGAACACGGCGCTCGTGTGGGTCGCCGAGAACCCCGAAACCGGCCTGTTCTATGCCTACCGGGAGAGCCATGGTGGTGGCCAGAGTTCTCCGGAGCACGCGGGCGCTGCCCTGGAACTTGCAGGGGCCGAAAACGTGATCGGCTGGTACGGCGGCAGCCCCTCGGAGACGCAACAGCGGATGGATTGGGGCGCCGCCGGTGTGCCGATGGCGCAGCCCTACGTCGCGGACGTAGAAGCCGGGATTGATCGCGTTTACGCGCTGCTCAAGATGCGCCGGCTGTACGTGTTCGAGAGCTGCCGCGGGCTCCGCGGCGACCTGCTCAACTACAAGCGTAAGCTCGACAAGCAGGGCCTGCCCACGGACGAGATCGCCGACAAGAGCAAGTTCCACCTGGCCGATGCTCTGCGCTACGTGGCTCCCGCCCTCGGCCTGGAAGAAGTCAGCTACGGACCCTCTATCTACTCATGATCGACCAACTCTACCTAGAACAGGCCTACCTGGCCGATCACGAGCGCCGCACCCGCATTATGAATGCGTGGCGGGCGTACGAGAACCAGCTCCCGAAGCCGCTGAAAGTGGAGCCCGGGACGCCGGACGATAACATCCTCCTCGGCTTCGGGCAGACGGTGGTCGAGAAGGGCCGCAGCTTCCTCTTCCCGGACGGGATCAGCTTCGAGGTGGACGGCCAGGCGAAGAGCGACGCCGACACCTGGCTGAAGGCGTGCTGGGATTCCAACCGGCTGATGAGCACGCTCCTCGACATCGGCACCAACGGCGGGGTGTGCGGCGATGTGTTCTTGCGGCTGAAGCCGGCGAAGAGCGCCTCCACCTTCCCGCGGGTGGTGGTCCTGGACCCGGCCAACATCACGGTGGTCACGGACGAAGACGACTACACCGAGGTGTTGGCCTACGTCAACCAGTGGAACACCATCAGCCACGCCACCCGGAAGCCGGTCGTGCGGCGGCAGGTGATCGAGCGAGACGACGCCGACTCCACGCGCTGGACGATTACCGATTACGAAGGTGCGACCGGCGGGCAGTGGATCGTCCGCCGCGAGCCCACCCCCTGGCCGTATGACTGGGCGCCGATCTTTCACTGCCAGAACCTCCCGGCGCCGAACTCCTACCACGGGTACAGCGATCTGGAGTCGGCGCTGGTGGACCTGAACAAGGCCCTCAACTTCAACGTGAGCAACACCGGGCGCATCCTCCGGCACCACGCCCACCCGAAGACGGTGGTTACCGGCATCAACGCGCCACTGATCGCGCCGAACTCTCCGGGGCAGCGAGCGATGGCCTCGGCCGGGGTGAAGCCGTTCGACATTGGCGCGGACGGCGTAATCAAGCTGGCCAACCCGGACGCAAAAGTCTGGAACCTGGAGATGCAGAGCGACCTCGCCTCCAGTATCGAGTTCTACCGAGAGCTGAAGAGTCTCTTCCACGAGATCTCGCGCATACCGGAAGTCGCGACCGGGAAGGTGAGCGATCTCGGCCAGCTCTCCGGACTCGCGCTGCAGATCCTCTATCAGCCGCTCCTGGAGAAGACCCGGGACAAGCGGATCCTGTACGGGGAGTTGCTGATCAACGTGTCCGTGGCGCTGCTGCAGCTCTGGCGGAAGAGCGCGAACCACCTGGTGAAGATCCACTGGCCGGCCCTGCTGCCTTCCGACCCGAAGAGCGATGCTGAGACCGCGCTCCTCGATCAGCAGTTGGGCGCGTCGACGGATACCCTGCTGACCAAGCGTGGCTACAACCCGGCGGACGAGGCGGCGAAGCGGGCCAAGGAGAAGGCGGACGCCAAAGCGCTGGGCGCCGGCCTGCTGGACGGCTTCGATAAGGGGCAGGACCCGGGCGCCGATCCGAATGCGGACCCGGCAGGAGGGTAATCCGTGTCCGATCTCTACGCGGCGGCGGACCGCTTCCATGATGAAGTAGTCGCGCGGGACGCGCAGGCCACGGGCCGCCTGGTTCGGGCTTACGGGCAGTCCTGGACGGAGATCCGGGCCCGGCTGGACGCTCTGGAAGCGCGGCGAGCGAAGGCGAAAGAAGGCGGCATTCTCTGGCTCCTCGGCCGCGATACCGAGGCGGAGACGGATGACGACCGGGAGCGATCCCGCTTGGAGAACCTGCTCCGCGAGGTAGAAGCCCAGCTCCTCACCTTCGTGGAGTTCGCTGACGCGACGATCACCGCCGAGCAGGCCACCGCGGTGGAAGCTGCCCAGTCCCACGCGGCGCAACTGGTGCAGCTCCAGACCGCCGACGCGCCGGCAGGGGTGAGCGTCTCTTTCCAGCGGCTCCCGAAGGCAGCGCTCAAAGAGCTAGTGGGCTACACCGGGGACGGAACCCCGCTCCGCAAGCTCCTGGACGAGCTCGGGCCCTCGGCGAGTGAGAGCGTCCGCAAGCACCTGATCCAGGGGGTGGCCACCGGGCGCGGCATCAAGCGCACGGCAAAGCTGATCCAGGAGGACCTCGGCGGAGACCTGGTGCGGGCGCTCCGGATCTCGCGAACGGAGACGCTGCGCGCCTACCGGGAGAGCTCCATCCGGGGTTTCCAGGCCAACGCGGAAGTGGTCGAGAAGTGGCGCTGGACGGCGAGCCGTTCGGGCCGCACCTGCGCCATGTGCCTCGCGATGGACGGGCAAGAGTTCCCGGTTACCGAGCACTTCGGAAGCCACGTGAACTGCCGGTGTACGCCGGTGCCGGTAGTCAAGAGCTTTGCGGAGCTGCTCGGAGATCCATCGATCCCGGACACTCGACCGAAGCGGGAGAGAGGCGAGGAGTGGTTCGCGCGGCAACCCGAAGCGTTCCAGCGGAAGACGTTGGGACGGCAGAAGTACGAGGCGTACCAGGACAGCCGCTTGCGTCTCCGAGACCTGGTGGGCTACCGCGAGGATCCCAAATGGGGTCCGGTACGCTGGGAGTTGCCGTTCAAGGCGCTCCCACTCAACTGATCTATGGGCCGGCTCTTCGGGGTCGGCCCGTTCTGCGTACGGGGTTGATCCCCACACCCCCAGCCGGCCAGGCGCCGGCGGGAGATAGGAACACGAGATGCACAGGTTCAGCGACCGTCTGCTAGGTATCTACTTCGCTCCGGACGATCCGCCTCCCGGGGCTCCGCCGGCTGATCCGGCCGCGCCTCCCGCGGACCCAGCCACCCCAAAGACCTTTGACGAGGCCTACGTCAAGAGCCTGCGGGAAGAGAACGCTTCCCACCGCACTCGAGCGACCGCGGCAGAGAAGCGGCTCAAGGAGCTGGAAGACGCCAAGCTTTCGGACACCGAGAAGCTACAGAAGCGCGCGGAAGAAGCGGAGAAATCCGTTTCCGCCGCCAAGACGCGAATCGCTCGGGCGGAAGTCAAAGTCGCTGCGGTGGACGCGAAGATCATCGATCCGGATGCAGCCTACCGGCTGATCAAGGACGACATCGAGTTCGACGCGGACGGCGAGCCCAAGAATGTCGCGGACCTGCTGAAGAAGCTCGTGACCGACAAGCCTTACCTGGTTGGAGACGGCAGGTCCGTCGAAGACCCCTCCTCTCCGGGGGCACCGGGGAACCGACGCGCGGGCGGAGGCCAGACCTTCACCCGCTCCCAGATCGCCGACCGCGCTTTCTACACGGCGAACGAGGCCGCTATTCACCGGGCCTTCGCCGAGGGGCGCATCACCGAAGGGTAATAGACGATGAGCAATATCACGCGCACCCTGGCCGGCACCTCCGGGTTCATCCCGGAGATGTGGGCCCAGCGCGCCCTCACCGTGCTCCGCAAGAACATCGTTCTGGCGAAGCTCGTGGCGCGCGACACCGACTACGAACCGGGCTTCAAGGGCAAGACCCTGAACATCCCCTACCCGGGCACGTTCACCGCATCCAGCAAGTCGGAAGACACCAACGCGACGGTCCAGACTCCGACCGGCGGCACGTCCATGCCGGTCACGCTCTCCAACCACAAGTACGTCGACTTCATCATCGAGGACTTTGGCCGCGCGCAGGCGAGTGTGGAGCTCCTGGACCAGTGGGTCGAGCCGGCCGCGATCGCGCTCGCCGAGAAGGTGGAAGACGACCTCTTCGCGCTCTATAGCGGCCTCTCCACCAGCATCGGCACGAGCGGCACCGACCTCACCCCGGCGGTGATCCGGACCGCGCGCAAGACGCTCACCGACGCCAAGCAGCCGCAAGAGGGCCGCAACCTGGTGATCTCCACCAAGGATGAGATCGCCCTGCTCGCAGACAGTAGCCTCCAGACGTACTTCGCCAACAGCAAGCCGGATGGCTACGCCGAAGGCGCGATCGGGAAGCTCTACGGCTTCAACCTGTTCGTCTCGCAGGCGGTCCCGGTGGTCGCCGGCAGCCCGAACAGTACGAAGAACCTGGCCTTCCGGAAGGATGCCTTCATCCTGGCCACTCGCCCCTTCCAGTCTCCCGAGGCGGGCAGCGGCGTCATGGCGACGACCATCGTCGACCCGGACAGCGGCCTCGCGATCCGCGTGCTGAAGAGCTACGACATGAACGCCCGCGGCCACCGCATCGGCTTCGACATCCTCTACGGGGTGGCGGAGCTGCGGGACGCGTCCGGGGTGGTTGTCCTCTCCTAGTCTCTCTCGCCGGGTTTATCCCACGTGGGATAAACCCGGCCCGTTCCCGACGGAAAGCAGGACGGATCGATGAAGTTCATTACGAACAAGCGCGGCGGGGTTCACACCGTGGAAGACGACCGCGCGAAAGAGTTGCTGGGTCAGGGTTGCCGCCTGGCCACCGACAATGAAATCGCCGGCTGGTACGCGGCGCAGGGCCTCGAAGTGCCGAAGCCCGCGAAGAAGGTCGGCGAGAAGACCGGCGACGACCAGCCGCCCACGGAGTAACCCATGAGCTACCGCACCACTTGCGCCGGCCTCGTGACCCGGCTGCGCGACCTGATCAGCGATCCCGTGGTCCCCACGGGCGGCCGGAAGCCGGTCTTCTCGAACGATCAGCTGCAGACCGCGCTGGACCGGCGGCGCCAGGTGGTGCGGTATCTCTCCCTGGACCCGGAAGAGTTCCGGCTGCCGGGTGGCGGGGTGGCCTACCTGGACTACTACGCCGGGCTCGGTGACTGGGAAGCGGACGCCAAGCTGTATGACAGCGCCTATAACGAGCTCACCCCGGCCGCCAGCGACCTGGAGACCGGGCACTGGACGTTCGCGAGCGACACCCTTCCGCCGGTTTACCTGATCGGCAAGACCTACGATCTCTACGCCGCCGCGGCGGATGTGCTGGAGAAGTGGGCGGCGGCCAAGAAGCTGGAGTTCACCTTCGGACCCGGCAGCGGGCAGTTCGTGCGCTCCCAGCAGCATGCGATGATCCTGACCACGGCCGCGCAGTACCGCGCCCAGCAGCGCCCGGAGATCGCGCACCTGACCCGGAGTGACATCAATGCTGGATGCTGATCAGCTCGCCTCGATGCGCGCCTGTGTGGAAGAGGCGATGCCGGACACGGCCGTGATCCTGACCGCACCCCGGGTAACCGGTCAGGCGGGCGGCTGGAAAGACGACTGGGACCACGCCGCGGAGTCGGAACCGCTGGCCTGCTTCCTGATGGATGCTGCGGCGCCCGGGGAGCGGATCGAAGGCGGCAAGGCCGTGAGCGAGCTGCGGTATATCGTGCGGCTCCCTTACGGCACGCCCGTTACGTCCAGGCAGCGACTTCGGGTGAACGGGACCACCTTTCAGGTTTTAACCGTGCCCCCCGCGAAGGCGTGGGACACCTCTTTGGACTGCACCTGCAGGACCCTCTAATGCCCGCGAGCTTCACCCTGACGGTGACGAAGGATCGGCTCACCGGCCTGCCGCAGCGCGTGCGGGACCAACTCGCCGCCGTGGTGTCGGTGGCTGCCCACCAGGTGGAAGCGCAGGCCAAGCTGGCCATCATGGACGGACCGAAGACGGGCCGGATCTACGAAAAGGGTGAACGCGAAGTCAGTTTCACCACGAAGAGCGGGAAGCAGGTCGCCTTCACCGCCCGCAAGGGGAAGAAGTCGCGGACCCACCAGGCGAGCGCCCCGGGCGAAGCGCCGGCCACCGACGAAGGCTTGCTGGTGAGCAGCATCCAGACCCGCTCGACGGGCCGGTTATCCGCCGAGGTAAACGTCGGCGCCGAGTATGGCGAGACGCTAGAACTGGGCTCCCTGGATGGCAAGATCGCCGCGCGACCGTTCCTCAGTAAAGCGGTGGCCGAGGTGCGCCCCGGGTTCGAGGCAGCGGTAGACCTGGCGATCAAGAGGGCCATCCCATGAACGAGACCGGAGCTGCGGCCCGCCACCTGGTGGACACCGCGAAGGCGAGCGAGACGGTGCAAGCCTTCATTGAGGACCGCTTCTTCTACGGCGCGGCGCCGCGGGAAGCGGCTTACCCCTTTGCCACTTACTCCCCCGTCCCGGGCACGGATCAGCCCACGGGCGGCAGCACGGCCCGTCTGGTGGTCGAGTGCCGCTGGTTGGTGCTGGTGTTCCTGGACCAGAACGACGCCGACCTCGCGCGGCGGATCGCCAGTGCGATCGACACGGCGCTCGTGGGTTCCTCGGCGGTCGTCACCATTGACGATCAGGACTACCACGTCCTCTCCGTTTACCGGGACGGACCGGTGGAGCGAGCCGGCGACGGCGCGGATGGCGAGTTTTACATCAACGCGGGCGGCTACTACCGCACTCCCACTTACGCGATCTTATAGGAGCTGATCATGCTACGGCACAAAGCAATTGAGACGGCCCAGTTTGGGGCTGAGGCGACGGCCGGCACCGAGGTGCCCGGTGGTGAGCAGTTCCTCGGGCTCACGAAGTTCAACCTCAAGGGGATGGAGCCGAAGACCCAGTATCGCGGCGTCGGCAGCGAGACTTCCAATGGCGAGAGCCAGGAGAAGGTACACTCCGAGTTCGACGGCGAGGGTCCGGTCTGTTACATGACCCTGCCCCGGTTCCTGAACGCGTGTCTCGGTTACCAGGCGGCCAGTCCCTATACCTGGAAGCCGTCCAACTTCGGGGTGGACACGCTGAAGACGCTGTCCGTGCAGAAGGGCTCCGCCGCCGGGGCCGAGAAGGCCGCTTACGGTGTGGTCAAAGGGTTCAAGCTGCGGTTCGTGCAGAAGGACACCAGCTTCAACTTCACGGGGTTTGCCCGGAAGTTGACCACGGGCAGCACGCTCACCGCCACGCCCACGAAGGTGCCCTGCATCCCGCTCGACCCGAAGAAGGTAGACCTCTACCTCGGCGTGGATGAAGGCGGCCTGGCGGTCACCAAGTGGCAGGAAATGGAAGTGACGGTGGCCGACCGCTGGGCGCCGCACTTCGAAGGCAATGGCACCGACGAGAGCTTCGAGGAGCCGGCGAAGGTAGCCAACGAACACACGATCCAGCTTACTCTTACCTCGGCCGCGGCTATCGCGGACCTCATCGCGGCGGCGCGCGCGAAGGAGCTGCGGTGCATCCGGATCAAGGCCACCTCGGCCCTGGAGTTCGCTGCCGGCGAGTTCTATGACTTCCAGTTGACCGCGATGTGCCGGGTGCAGATGCCCGACACCAGCGGCGAGGCGGAGAACGCGGTCGCCACCACCGTCAACCTGGTCATGGCCTACGATGCCGACTTCGACGGGTTCATGGAACTGATCCTTACCAACGCTTAAGGAGCGCCCATGTTCTGGCTTGTCGTCTACCTGGCGCTGGGGTTGCTCTACTGCTTCCTAACGTGGTGGAACATCCCGAAAGCTACACAAGAGCACCCGGAGGCGCGCGGGGAATACCAGCGCCTCCGGGGCTGGGTCTATCTCTACCTGCTGGCCTTCTGGCCGTGGGTGATTCTGTCGGCGATGCGAACCGCCTACTGGAAACATCGCAAATAATCGCGCCAGGAGCCCGCCACACTGGCGGGCTCCTCTTTCATGGAGACTATCCCCGTGAGTGAAGAAAAGAACGTCATCTCGCTGGATGAGGCCCTGCTGGCACCGGTGAAGGTGGAGATCTCCGGCCGGCAGCTGGATGTGATCTATCGCGCGAGCGAGTACACCCCGGAACTGCTGGACGCTGGCATGCCGCTCCCGGACGCGCTGGTAAAGCTCGTGGCGGCCTGGGGCCTGGAGCGCGGCGGTCAGCCTATTCCGATCACCGCGGAGGCTATAGCTACCGTGCCCTACGCCATTCAGCGGGCCATCTGGAACAGCATCCTCGGAGACTTCGACCCAAACCTGAGGTGGCCGACGAGCTCTTCCGCTTCCTCGTAAGCGGCGGCGCGCGCGGGCGGTGTCCGCTCATGTATACGGTGATCCGCACCGCGCGCTATCTGGGCTGTCGGCCCTGGGACCTGCTCCCGGCCTGGCCGGTCCTGCGGGATCCAGGCCTGTGGCTGCGGTGGGGCGTGTTGGTGGAGGCGACGGAGGCGGAAGCGCAGGTCGAGATCTGGAAGCGAAACCGGGGCTAACGCCCTGGCTTCGCGGCCGGGTCGTCAGCATGCATCCAGTAGGCGTTACCGAGGATCTGTTCCCGGTCGAACCAGACATCCTTCCCATCATAGCGATGGACCAGCACGCCTTTCCCGCTCTTGAAATCGGGCCGATCGTACGCGAGTTCCGTGACCGTGCCCAACTCGGTCAGGTTGTCCGGGGGGTTGCCCACGTATAGCTTGATCCCCGGGTAGAGGCGACCCACCACGTGAGTGTATGAGGCGGCTGTACCTGGTCCCCTGTGATTGCCCGGTTGGTGGATCGGATCAATGATCCAGAAGAACCCGAAGAGCAGTCCGAAGAACCCGCCAACCACTACCACCACCATAAGTAGTGCCTGAAGGGGGCCAAACTCGCTCTTAGCCTTCTTTGCAGCACTTGGCGCGTGTGCAGCGCAAGCGCTGCACATTGTCCGGTTCCCGTCCACTGGGCGCCTGCAACCAATGCAGTGGCTAACAATCGTTGCCATCTCGAACATCCTCCGCACTGCTAAACGAATCTCTCTTCGGTTGGTTGCGGCACGGTCTGGAGTCCTCCCATGTCCACTTACGACCTCAGCGCCAAAATCGATCTTGATGACGCCGAGTTAGCCGCCGGGGTGCCCCGGGCGCTCGATCGCCTGGACGAGGTAGGCGAGCATGCGGAGCGGTCGGGCAAGAAGGTCAAGAAGTTCGGGGACGACCTGGACGACCTCGGCGGTAAGTTGCAGGGCGCTGGCCAGGTTATGTCCGTGGGGCTTACCGCGCCCATTCTGGCGGTTGGTGCAGGCTCCCTGAAGGCGGCGGCAGACCTCGATTCGCTGAAGCGCGGGCTGATCTCGGTGGCCGGCTCCAGCGGAGAAGCGGAGCAGCAACTCACGCGCCTGCGTGAGATCGCCAAACTTCCCGGCCTGGGGTTCAACGAAGCTGTCCAGGGCAGCATCCGCCTGCAGGCGGCCGGCTTCAGCGCCAACCAGGCGGAGAAGAGCCTGTCCGCGTTCGGCAACGCCATCGCCTCTGTCGGCGGTGGTAAAGCGGAACTGGACGGGGTAACGCTGGCACTCACACAGATCGCCAGCAAGGGCAAGATTTCGGCGGAAGAGATCAACCAGCTTTCCGAGCGAGTGCCGCAGGTCCGGAAGGCGATGCAGGCCGCCTTCGGCACGGCCGACACCGAGGTCTTGCAGAAGTCCGGTATCAGCGCGGAGGTCTTCGTTGGTAAGCTCACGGCGGAGTTGGCCAAGATCCCGCCGGTTACCGGGGGGATCAAGAACGATTTCGAGAACCTCACAGACACCATCCAGCAGTCCGGAGCGAAGGTCGGCGCGTCTCTGGTCCCGGCTGCGTCCACCATCATCAACGTCGTAGCGCCGGCCGTAAACACCCTCGCGGATAGCTACAGCGAGCTGTCTCCACCCGTTCAGGCTGGGCTCCTGGCTGTAGCTGGGACGGTAGCGGTAGCGGGCCCAACCGTGCTGGCGCTCGGAGCCGTAGTCGAAGGAACCTCGAAGGTGCGCGACGGCTGGCAGGCGCTCGGCGACCTGCGCGCGGTCGTGACCGGAGCGTTCAAAGCGAAAGCCGTGGCGGCCACGGAGACCGCCGTGGCCGTCGCTTCCGCCAAGACGATCGAGATGGATGCCACCGTTCTTGCGGCGGGTGCCGAGAAGACGGCGGAGCTTTCCCGCCAGGCCCATACTCGGGCTCTGTGGGACGAATACCGGGCGCTGGAGGCGAATAGCAAGGCGGAGCTGGATAACGCGATGGCCGTGCGCGCGGGCGCGGATGCGGTCGCGGCCGGGCAGGCTACCGGAGCGACATCCGCTGCTATGCGAACCGGTCGACTGGCGGCGGGCGGTATTGGCGCCGGCGGGTTCGGTATCGGAGGCGCCAGCGCCGGAACGGGGTTCCTGGGTACCGGCCTCGGTGCAGGAGCTGTAGCGGGAGCGGCAATCACCGCCGGCATGGTGGGCTACGGGATCGGCTCCGAACTCAACGACAAAGTGAGCTTCGACGGTGGGCCGTCTATCGGGGGCGCAGAACGACAGGCCGCCGAGACGAACCAGGCCACGGACGCGATGCTGGCAAAAAACCCGGCCCTGAAGCGGATCCAGGAGCTGAAGGCACAGGAGAAGCGCCTTCGGGCTACGCTGGACTCCCTTGCGGCAACGGGCCGGGACACGAAAGGCTCGGACGCCGAGAAGCGGCTGGCAGCTCTGGGGAAGGAGATCGCGGACATTCGGCGCACCGGGAGCGATAAGCCGGCGGAGGCCGATAAGGCCCAGTCCGAGAAGGACAAGAAGAAGTTCGCCGCCGCGGCGGATGCTCAGTATGACTCGCTGGTGGAGAGTGCCAAAGCCTCGATCCGGGTGGGTGACGAGCAAACCAAAGCGCAGCGGGAAGCGCGGGCGCTCCTGCCCCTCCTGGCCGCTCACCAGGCCGACCTCGCAGCGAAGGCGAAGGAGCTCGAGCCGCTCATCAAGACGGATGCGGACAGTGCCGCAAAGTACTGGAAGCTGGTTAAGGAGCAGACCCAGACCCAGGACCAGGCGGAAGAGCTGAAGCAGCGGGCCGCGAAAGAGGCGGCCGACAACCAGAAGAAGGCCGCGGCAAAGGCCAAGCAGAGCCAGCGGGAGCAGTTCGCCCTCCATAGCCAGGCGCTCGATAACAGCGTGCTGGCAGCCCGCGCGGCCAGTGCGGCCCGGGGCGAGGGGGAAGACGGCGACCCCAACAAGAAGGCGATCCGCGAGAACGAGATCATGCGGCCGGTGCTCACGGCCAAGCAGGGCGACCTCACGGCACAGGCCCGGGCGCTGATCGCTTCCGGCAAGCGGGATGCGGAGACGGTCCGAGAGTACCAGCAGCTCGAACAGGACTTCTGGAACCTGGAGATCCAGAAGGGCACCCTCGCCGCGGGGGCGTCGAAGGCTGAAGCCGCGCAGCAGAAGAAGGCCGGCCAGGAAGCGACGAAAGCTTTCAAAGCACAGCTCCAGATCTCCAAAGATCAGGCGGTCGCGCGGGCTTCCGAAGCCATGCCGGGCTACGAAGCGCGCGGACTGGTGAATGAGCTAACGCCGGTCTTGGAGCAAGAGCAAAACGCGCTGATCGCCGACCTCCAGAACTACAAAGTAGGGACGGAAGACTACTGGAAGGCGGTCGCGGAGATCGAGCGGAGCAAGCGGGACCTCGCGAAGCTGGAGCAGTCCGCGGCGAAAGAGCAGATCGCGCAGCAGAAGAAGGCGGCGGAAGACACCCGGAAGTCGATCCGGGAGCGCCGGCAGCTCCTGGACGCCGACACCCGCCTGATCGAACTGCAGCTCAAGAACGACCCCACCCTTACCGAGCGCCAGCGGAAGGCGGCCGGGAGCCTGCTCCTCGCTCGGCAGTATGTGGCCGCGCGCCAGGCGGTGCCGGGGGAGAACGCGCTCGATCAGCGGCAACGGATGATCGAGGCAGAGCAGATCAAGTCGTCCATCTTCGAAAACATCCGGGCGCAGGGCGGCGGGCGGCTTAACCTGCAGATCGCCGCGCGGCAGTTGGAGCAGATGGCCCGGCAGAGCGCTGGCCTAGCGTCTTCCCAGCAGCAACTCGCCGAGGCGCACCGCGCGGCAAAGGCGGCGGAAGCGAAGACAGGCGGCACGTTCGTCGGGCAGGTGATCCTCACCGACCCGTCGCCGGCCAAGATCGCGCAGGCGTTCGAGCAACTGCAGCGCCAGCAGAACCGGAACACGGGGAACCTGGCGCCGGCGGGAGGCTCGGGCTGGGGAGGGAGATAGATGGCGCTTTCCCTCGTTGACTCGCTCTACTACCCGTTCGTCGGCAGCACCAACCTCTACACGTATGGCGCCGGCTACGGCGTGGGGACGCGGCTGCTGTTCACCATGGCGACGGGCACCGCACTGTGGTCGGCGGGTTTCAGTTCCACCGTCACGGATAGCCGGGGCAACGTCTACTCCGTCATCAACCGGAGCAATAACGCCGGCAGCGTCGCGATCCTGCACTGCAAGCTCACGGTGGCGGTCAGCGCGGGCGACACCCTCCAGATCTTCCCCTTCTCTTCAGGGGAAGCGTGGGTCCAGGTGTGGACCTCGGACAACGACACCGGCGTCACGGCCGTCAGCGCGGGCGCGGCCGGCGGCGGCACCTTCGTGGACGGCATCACCCCGCCCGTGTCGTTCTCGCAGAGCTCCGGGGTGCTCGCGAACGGGGGGCTAGTCCTCGGCTTGATGCTCTTCGTGCGGGCGGGAGGCGCGCTCACTCTCATCCACACGGGTTCGGGAGACGTCGCAAATCACGACTGGGTGGCGGCCGGCTTCACGGGGCACAACTCGGAAGCCGTCTGGGTGGACACGGTCCCCTCCGGCGTCAACACCACCTTCACCCAGACCGGCGCGTCCGGAGGCGGGCAGATCTACGGTTGGATCGCCGTGCAGGTCATCCTCCCCACCGCGGCGCCCCCCGCGGTCCGCAGCGTGCGGCATACCCGGACCAACACGGGCCGGCTGGTGCTGGCGGACGGCACCAGCGGCGGACAGATCTTCTCCCGCCGGTATTCGGATGCCCTCCCTCCGGTGCTGGTGCAGGCGCTCTCGCTGGACACCGGAACCACCGATCAGGCGTCGATCACCACTCGCCCCTGCCAGTGGCTCGATGTCGTCTACAGCCACAACGGACCGATCAAGCTCAAGACGAGTAAAGACCGGGGAAGGACGTATGGTGCGGCCGTGACCGTAGCAGCCAGCGGCTACCGCAACCCCACGCACGCGTACGACAAGCAGCGGCAGCGCTTCGTGGTGGTGATGCAGTCGACCACCACGAGCAATTGGTTCGTGACCATCGCCGGCCTGGACAGCACTGGGGCCATCGGCACGTGGAGTACGCCCGTGCAGATCGCCCTCGGCACCGGCAATAACGCGGCCGGTGTCACGGCAGACCCGGACGGTGGGTTTACCCTCACCCACGTGAACAGCAGCAGCCAGGTGGCGATCATCCGTTGCAAGAGCCTGTCCAACACGGGCGCGGGAACCTGGAGCTAACGATGCCGGCACCGACTCGCAAGTATGCGTTCGCCTCCATCAAGGTGTTCGAGCCCGCGCACGGGGACCCGCTCTGCACGGACCCGGGCCTCGGCTGGTATTCCATCCTGAGCAAGGAGTGGGAGGCCGGGACGTCTTCGGTGGACGCGCGCGGGCGCTCCTACCTGCAGAGCTTCCCGGAAACCGGCCTGATCCACCGCGCGTTCTTGATCCCGCAGGACACGCGCCTGGCGCAGTTCACCACGACGCCCGCCACGTGGGAAGAGGAGCGGCAGAGCGTCGGCGGGCGGCGGGTCTACAAGCTCACCCAGTACGACCACGCGGAAACGGCGACGAGCTGGTCTGCCGCCACCACGTACCACCGGCCGCTCAACGCCCCCGTCGCCTTTACGGTGAAGCTGCCGGACACGCCGAGCACGTGGGACTATACCACCTACGTGCCGTTCTTCCGGATCGAGCTCAACACCGAATGGGGTATCGAGTTCGTGGGGGATGGCACCTTCCTGGTGCGCTACGTGGCGGGCGCCTGGCGCGCCGTGCAGGACCTCCCCACTCCTCCGAAGTCGCAGGGCTTTGCGGACGAGCAGGAGATGACGCTGTTCGTCCGCGTGGAAGAGGGCCAGCTCGGCGTCTCCTCGGACTTCGGGAACAGCTACACCTGGTACGCACCGCCGGGCGAAACGGTGACCCTGGCGGCGGGCGCGATCACCTTCCGCGGGCGCGGCACCGGCCCCACGGTGGGGGTCCACCAGCTCCGCCTCTACACGGCGACGTTCGATAGTTTTACGAAGCTTCTGGAGCGGGCCCGGGCCAGCTGGACGGTGAGCTTTGCGAAGTCTCGTTCTACCGCTCCGCTCGGCACGGGCGGCAGCGTGGTGTTCAGTGACCTCGGCGTCCCCCTGGCGAAGCAGGCGCGCTACCGGATCACGCTGACGCCGGGCTTCCAGGCCGGCACGCCGTTCACGTGGTACTTTGGCGGCAGTGTGCGCGCGGTCCATTACCGGATCCCGCCGGTGGTGCAGACCACGGGCACCACTTCTACCACGCCGTTCGACAGCCGACTGATCCGGGCCGGGATCACCAAGCCTCCCGACCTGGACGGGGGCAACGCCTCGTTCACGTTCGCCGTGGACGCGTTCGAGCCCAACGACTTCGAGCCCTACCGGTGGCGCCGCATGGAAGTGTGGTTGGGGTGGCGGCTCTCGGACGACAGCCTGGAGACCTATTCCTCGTTCGTGGGCTACGCGGAAGGGTTCGAGGCTGCCTGGGGCGGCGCGGAGCTGAACAAGGTCCTGGTGACCTTCCACCTCCACAACGGGAGCGCCCGGTTCAAGCGCTCGCCCTGGACGCCCTTCCTGCAGTTGCCCCTCGCGGGGCAGACCCCGAATGCGGCGGCGGACGAGATCCTGGCGGCGCGCGGCCTGAATGCGGCCTATCGCTCCTGGTTCGTGTGGGGCGCGTCCGGAGCGATCTCGCCCGGCAGCGCCGAGGACCCGAACGAGTTGACGAAACCCACGGAGCTCCCGTGGGAAACCCTGAAGCGCATCATGGCCGAGCGCAACCAGGAGGTGGGGGTGGACGACACCGGCGTCATCTACACCCTGCCGAAAGACTACGTCGCCAGCACGGTGACGCGGACCTTCAGCGCCGGCGACGCCACCTCCGCCGTGTGGGATACCGTCCGCAACCTGGGTTACCGGGTGGACTGGAAAGAGGCCGGCACCGCGGCGTTCGTCTACGGCACGAACGAAGGCGGGCAGCTGGTGTTCCGCTACGACGTCGACAGCACGGCGGAGACGGATGCCGGAAGCTCGCGGTTCTGCCCCTGGACGGAGTGCCGACTGCGGGAGCTCTCCGGCACGCCGGACGATGGCCTGGTTACCGGGCACTGCCAGAGCCTCGCGCAGGAGACGTTCCAGATCAAGCGCGAGGGCGACCTGTCCCTCCCGCTCGATCCGACGTTAGGCCGGCGGGACAAGATCGAGCTGGTAGGCTTCGCGGGCGCCGGCATCCCGGATAACACGCAGTTCGTGGTGACGACCCTCGCCCACACCTGGGAGACCCGGAAGGGTTACACGGACCTGGAGACGCAGGTCGGACTACGGAGGCTCAACTGATGCGACCGGATGAAGTGCGGCGGATCCAGAACGAGGCGGAGCGGCGGGCGGCGGGAGCTGTCAGCAGCGCTGCCCGCACCGCCGGTCCGCAGGACCCCAACGGCGTCACCACCGGGATCTTCCTCGCCGACGTGTGGACCCCGTTCGGTCGCGTCGGGATCACCGAACCGAAGGACGGCTTTCTGCCCCGGAGAACTAGCTGATGAGTGTGACCCCGAACCTCTCCCTGAAGAATGACTTCGTGACCGGAGGCGCGGCGGATGATGTCTGGTTCGACCTGGTGGCGAACGTGCTGGACGCACTCCTCGGCAGCTACACGGAGATCGACCTCTCGGGCAGCGCCGACGTGACGCCCACGAGCACGATCGCCCGCGCGAACTTCCTCAATCTCACCGGCGTGCTCACCGGCAACCTCTCACTGATCCTGCCCGCTTGGGGGAAGGCCTGGCAGGTGCTCAACAACACCACGGGCGCCTTCACCGTGACGGTGAAGACTGCCGCCGGTACCGGCGTGGTGATCTCCCAGGGTTACGGCGCCGTCGTCTACAGCGATGGGACGAACATCGTACGGGGCAGTCACGATCGGACCGCCACCGCTCTGAAGCTCACCGCGCTCCTGGCCGCCACCGTGGGGCCGAACGCGACCCAGCAGCACACGCTGCCGGCGGTAGCGGCGGACACGGTGGCGCTCCTCGCGGCGGCGCAGACCTTCCTCAATAAGACACTCGGGAGCGATCTGGCGGCGGGTGGCTTCAAGGTCACCGGCCTGGGACAGGGCACCAGCTCCGGGCAAGCCCTCCACGCCGGCCGCCTGGTCTCGGCTGGCACGGGGATGCAGGGCGGCGGGGCGCTTACCGCGGACCTCACCCTGGCCCTCTCCGCGCAGGCACAGAAGGACCTCGGCAGCGCGCCCGGCGTGACGGCCGCCGCGGAGGCGGCCAACGCTCGCACCGTGACGATCCAGCTCAAAGAATACGCGGCGAACCTCACCAGCGAGGCCCGCCTGATCCGCGTGTGGATCGGTGACGCCTCCCTCGGCGCGGAGTGCGCCGCCGCTCCGGACGGAGGCGTGACGTTCGGCGTCGGTACGGTCATCCAGACGATCACCGCCGGAAAACACTGGATCGTGATGAGCAACGCTTCGGGCGTCATCCAGCTCACCCTCACCGAGAGCACCGCGAAAGCCTTCTACGTGATGGCCGCGATGGATAGCCGGGTAACCGCCGCGGCCGTCGCCTTCGTGTAACCGCTTCTATCCCACGTGATGTAAATCCGGGCCGGAATGTCTGCCACGGCAGACATCGGCCCTTTTCTCATGGAGACCCTGCTCGATGGCCGCATTTAACAAGTTCAACCAGTTCGTGGAAGACGTAGCGAAGGGCGTGCACAACCTCGCGACCGGCACACTCAAGGTACTCCTCACCAATACCGCACCGGTAGCCACCAACGCGATCAAGAGCGCCCTCACGGAGATCTCCGCGGGGAACGGCTACACTGCCGGCGGAACGGCTCCTTCCATCACCAGCGCGGTCCAGACGAGCGGCACCTTCAAGCTGGTGTTGGGCGACGTGGTGTTCACGGCTTCCGGTGGTTCGATCGGGCCGTTCCGGTACGCCGTGCTTTACAACGACACGCCGACCTCGCCCGCCGATCCGCTGATCGGCTGGTGGGATTATGGCTCCTCGATCACGCTCGCGGATGGCGAGAGTTTCACGGTGGATTATGATCCCACTACCGGCGTCCTGACCCTGGCATAAGGAGGTCGGCCGATGGCAAACCCTACTCCCGCCGCAGTGGCCTGGCTCCGTGCCCAGGTCACGGACTGGGCACTAGATGACGCGGCGCTGGCAACTGCGCTCAACGCCGCCCTCGCGCCCAGTCCCGGCACCTGCCCGGAGCTTGCGCGACCGATGGATGCGCTCTCTCTGATCGCCAAGCTCTCGCAGGAGAGCCTGACGCACGTGGAGGGAGCGAACCTCCTGGTGGAGATCAACCGCGCCATCGCCGCGCGCGAACGCGTGACGGTGCAGCGGTGGGTCACCTACTGTTATGCCCGGGGCCACATCACGGAGGCGGAGCATACCGCGCTCCAGACGGAACTGGCGGAACTAATCGCCGACCCGGACTGGGCGGCCGAGGTGCCGGCGCCCGTAGCGGTGCTGGGCCGCCTGGTGGACGCAGACGACCTCGCCGCAGCGCGAGACGCGGAGAACTCCGATGGGTAGCTTCTATCCCACCCAAGACAGCGCGGCGGCCTGGCAGGCGACGTCGATTGCTGCCTCGGCCGTCGCCAACTCCGGCAACGCCGAAACGGCCGCGCTCAGCAACAACTCCAAGCTGGGCACCGAGGTTTCGATTGCCGCCGCCTACGGAGCCACCGCGACCGTGGGACTCAAAGTCTACGTGCTGCGAGAGGTAGATACCACCACGTACGAAGCGGTGGCAGATAAGCCTTACGGGTTCGAGATGCCGTTTACGGTGAGCACCACGCATCGCCGCGGCTTCTGGGTGCCGCACAGCTTCGGGGCGTTCAAGATCCGGGTGGAGAACGCCAGCGGCGCGAGTGTGACCGTCACGGTGAAGACGCGGCAGCAGACCGGCGTCACCGCTTAAGGAGCACCCATGCTGCTCTTGCAGGACCGGTATCTCAAGCCGGCCGATCCGGTCTTCCAGCCGGACGATACGACGGCCTCCGGACTCGTTCAGGCCGTCCCGTTCTCTGAGCGGGACGGCCTGAACGTTCGGGACCTATCCGGCAACAACTGCGACGGCACGTTTACCAACGGCCGGGAGTGGGGTGTCGGTCCGCTCGGACCCGCGGCCCGCTCGGACGGCACGAGCTGGTACCTGGACTTTGGCAAGATCGCCAAGCTCGACGTTTCCGGCAACCTGAACCTGTCGCTCTGGGTCCGGCCGATGACCAACGGCGGGTCCGGCGGCTACCTCTGGGCCGACTTCGACGCGGCGGGCAATAACAGCCAGGGCAGCCTCTACATCCTCGCCGGGAAGGTCGGCTGGTTCCAGAGCGGGGGCGCAGCGAACTTCCAGTCTACCCTGACGTTCACCGCCGGCGATCTGCTCCATATCGCAGTGGTGCGGGATCACACCGCCAAGACGATCACGATCTACGTGAACGGCGTGGTGTGGGCCACGTCCAGCTATTCCGGCTCCTTGACGGCGCAAAGCTCGTGCGGGAACCGGGTCATGGGCCGGGCGGGCTCATTCAACGGGAACTACGCCCACGCCTGGTATTCCGATCTGCGGGTGGCGAAGGATGCTGCGCCGTGGGCGCCTGGCCAGGTGCAGGACCTCTACTCTGAGGGGCGGTGGCGGCTCTATCAGGAGCCGCTCTGGTATCCCGGGCCAACCGCTCTCAATAACTACACCCTAGCAGCGGCTGCCGGCAGCTTTGCGGAAACCGGCAGCGCAGCGGGCTTGAAGCGGGGGCTGCGCGTTCCTGCGGTCGCGGGGGCGTTCACCCTCTCCGGTCAGGCAGCCACCCTCCGAGCCACGCGGAGGGTGAGCGCGGCAGCCGGGGCCGTCACTCTCACTGGCCAGCCGGCGGGTCTAGTGGCGACGCGTAAGGTCGCGGGCGCGACGGGGCCGTTTACCCTGTCGGGACAAGCGGCCACCCTGCGGAGTACGCGCACCCTGGGAGCCGGCGCGGGCGGCTTCGCGGAGACCGGCGCGGCAGCTAACCTCCGGGCGGAGCGCCGCTTGTCGGCCAGCGCCGGCGCGGCGGTCCTCTCGGGGCAAAGTGCGGGACTAATCCGCAGCTTGCGCATCGTGACCGACGCCGGGGCTTTCAGCCTCAGTGGGTCCTCCGCCGCGCTCCTGCAGGCGCATCGCCTGGCGGTAGCGGCAGGGGCGTTTACCCACACCGGAGAAGGCGCGGGGCTCCGCAATGGTAAGACGCTGACGGCCGCTGCTGGGAGCTGCGTGCTCTCCGGAGCTTCGGCCGGGCTGGTGCGCAGTCTTCGACTGCCGGCCGAAGCTGGAGCGGTGGATCTCGCCGGTACAGATGCCACCCTTCGCCGCGGGCGCAACTTCACGGCTGCAGCCGGTGGGTTCACGCATACTGGCGCCGCTGCCGACTTGCGGGTCACCCGGCGGCTGGCTGGAGTGGTCGGGGCGTACGTCCTCGCGGGTAAGCCGGCGGGGCTGACGGTCTCGACCCCCAACGCCGGACCGATCTGCTACGGCGGCAGCGTGGCCGTCTTGACGGCGTACGGAGGGAGCACGGCCATTCGGGTAGCCTACGGCGGCACGGTGACTATTCGGACCCGCTACGGCGGAAGAGCGAGGATCTGCGGCGATGAGTGAGACCAGCCATAAGTGGAACGACTTTACCGAGGAGTGGACGCGCGGTCGGCAACTGGAGCTAGATCTCGCGGTTACTAAAACGCAGAGTGGCACGGAGACGGCGCAGGACATCACGGGGGGCGTGGTCCGCGTCACGGGAAAGCTGGACCTGGCCGACCTGGACGCCGCCGCCCTCTTTCGCCTCAGTAGCGCGGTGGCGGAAGAGATCGAGATCACCAGCCCCACCGGAGGCACCGCGATCGCGCTGATCCCGGCGGCGGCAACCGCGGGGCTCCCAGAAACGCCCACCGTGGTCTACGTGGACTGCGTGTGGATCAATGACGCCGGCAAGCCCTACTCCTTCCGGAAAGGGACGATCACCTTCTACGGCAGCGGCGAGACGTTGACCTGACGCGATTATGGCACGTGCCATAAAGAGCCCCGCGCGGTATCGACCGGTACCGCGCGGGGCTCTTTTTTTGTTCCGATGTCTGCCGTGGCAGACATTTGGTGACAGTCGGGCTTATCACACGTGGGATAGGATCCCCTACCCGCGTAGGATCCCCTCTACCGCCTCCCGCGCTACCGAGACGGCGCGCAGTTCCGGCGTCACCACGGCGCGCGCGATCGCGCCCCGTTCCTCGCGCGTCACGATTCCGTCTTGCATCGCGAGCCACCACTGCACGAGGCCCAGGTAGCCGCTGGCCACCAACCGTAGGGTGAGCAGGAGCATCATAGCGGCAACCCGGCGGCGCGGGCCTTCGCGCGGGCGGATGAGAGGGCCTGGTGATCCGTCCAGGCGCTGCCTTCGAACTCGCGACCGTCCGGAGCTGTGAGCGTGGCAATCCAGATGCCGTAACCGGTACCGACCATCACCACGGAGCACCCGGGCGGCACCTGGTGCACGGTGGCGCGGGTGCCGTGATGGATCCGACAACGCCAGCAGAGGACTTCGCCCGCGTAGGCGCGGCGGGACACGCGGGCCTCGGACTCGAGGAGCAGATTCGGGCAGCCGTCGCACGGGACGGAGGCGACGGGAACAGCCGTGCGGCTCATGGGGATGATCTCCAGAAGAAGGAGCGGCCCGAGAACCGGGCCGCTAGTGTCGTCTTAAGGGCGATCAATCCCAAAGGGAGAGCAGCGCGGCGCGCTCGGCAGCGGAGAGGGTGCGGCGGTTGGACCGCTCCTCGTCCTGCAAGCCGAGGCGGATCTCTTCGTCCAGCGACGGCGGGGAGAATGGGTCATCTTCCGGCGCTACCGGCAGGCAGGCACCCGGAAGCGCCGGGGTATCGCCGCAAGCCCGATGGAGCTTCACGGCTTCCACATGCTTGCAGGTGGTCTCGTTGCGCCGGTGACGGCTGGCGAACGCCGGACAGGTGCAGGTCTGCCGGTCGGCGTCCACCACATACTCGGCACCCGTCTTGTTGATGACCGTCCAGTCGTTGCCGGTCAGGCTGCGGGGCGCGATGTGGTAATCGTGGAACTGGGCGCACGCCTTCACCAACGGCGAGAGGTGGATGGGTCGGACTGCCTGTGCTACCATGAGCGTGATCTCCTCGGAGGTTGGTGAAGGGGCGCTCTTGTCTTGGCGGATTGGAAGCGCCCCTTCGTCTTGCCTTGTAGCTATATATTACCACCTGTTAATTAATGCGGCAAGCATATATTGGCAGGTGTTGAAGAATAGCTCATACTGGGGATATGGAACCTGACGAACTCACCTTTGACCAGGCCGGCGAACTGCTGGGGATCGGTCGGTCGCGCCTCTCCCAGATCGCTCAGACGGATGCGCTGCCCTCACGGATGGAGATCGGTGCGGACGGAAAGGTGCGGCGTCTGGTCAAGCGGGCGGACGTGGAGGCGCTGCTGAAGCAGCGGCAGGAAAAGGCGGAGGCGCAGACCGGGAAAGGTCGACCGATCAAGGTGCCGAAGAAGAGTAGCTAGCCTTCGCTCTGCTTCTGTCGCCCATCACGCGCTCGGCGCTTCTCGTTTCGGGCCTGGAGCGTTTCCGGCATTAACGAGCCCCGACTAGCAGCACGCGGCTCGTGGCGGCGTTCGAGTTTTAAGTTGCCCCATCCGTCCCGCATCCCCGATGATGACGTGATCGAGGATGTCGATACCGAGAAGCTTACCGGCTTCCAGCAGGCGCTTGGTGGTGGAGATGTCCGCGGGGGAGGGCTCCGGATCGCCGGAAGGGTGGTTGTGGACCAGCACCAGGGAGGCGGCGCTGAAGCGGATGGCCTCCCGGAACACCTCCCGGGGGTGGACCAGGCTCTCCGTGAGCGTACCGGTGGAGATAAGGCGCCGCTGCCGCACCTGGTTGCGCACGTCCAGCACCAGCGCGTACAGGTGCTCCCGCGTCTCGTAGCGGAGGTCCGCCATCATCAGCTTCGCCACGTCGTCCGGCGAGCGGATGACGGGCTTCACGTCCTCGCTGGTGGCGGAGAGTCGCTTCCCCAATTCCACCGCCGCCTTCACCTCGATCGCCTTCACCCGGCCGATGCCGGAGATGCATGAAAGCTCCTCCAGCGAGGATACGGCCAGCCCCGCAAGCCCGCCCAACTCCCGGAACAGCTCCTCCGCAAGCTGCACCGCGTTGTGCTTGGTGGTACCGGTGCGGAAGAGGATCGCCAGCAACTCCGGTGTGGTAAGGCTCTCCGGCCCGGAGCGCTCCAGCCGCTCGCGCGGGCGATCGTCCGGGAGCATGTCCTGAATGCGGAGGGTGTTGTAGCTTTGCACAGACATAGAAGCAAGAAACGGGATACGACGAGATGCCTGCCTGTTAGGTGGGCGTGCGCCAGACACCTCCCGCGGCTGCTCCCTGCCCTCATAGTTCAAGCAACAGGTGCGCCCCAGACCGGTTGACCGCGCTTCCCAATCTAGGAATGATGCAGGTGAATGACAATTTGCCTGAAGGAGGTGGGGAATGGCTATCAAAGAGCAGGGGCTGCGGGAAGCGGTGGCTGCCGGGGAGTTAGAATGGGGCGGCGGACGGTTTCAACCGGAAATGCCCACGATTACGTTGCAAGGCGATGGCACTATTTCCGATCTGCTCATCCAAGACCGCAATCGGTGATCTGATACGGCGGCACCTGTGCCTGTCCGGTAGCGCGTCCCGGTCATTCTGTTTTGCTCGGGATCTCGAACTGCCGCAGCGCTCTGAAAGCGTTGCTGTTGGTATGGGAAAGAGATTGCCTCATCCAAACGGGGATGCAAAAGACGCCCCTCTGCGTGCTGATCAAATCAGCACGCAGAGGGGCGTCTTTTGCATAGTTCAAGCCCGTTACTTCGGAACTTCGCGGCCCATCTGCTTGTAGACGTCTTCGATCTGCTTCTTCTCTTCCGCAGCTTTCGCGTGCTTCGGGTTTAACTCCAGCGCACGGCGGAAGTGCTTGAGGGCGCCCGGATACTTCACGCGCGGCGGCAGGTTGTCGTCGATCATCATCGCGTGGCCGACCTGGTAGTTACCATCCGCCGCCGCGCTCTTCAGCTTGGCGTCCGCCGGCTTCTTGGCGAGTTTCGCTTCCAGGTCCTTCAGCTTTGCTTCGTTCATCGGTCCCGCAGCGGGCGCGGCGGCGGCCGGCTTGGCGGCGGGCTTCGCGGCCAAGGAAGCCGCGGCGGGCAGCAGGCACAGTCCCGCGGCCAGGGTCAACACGGATAGTCGCATCAGTCTTCTCCTCATCTGGGAACTCTGAGATGGCCGCAAATACACGCGAATGGACGCAAATAGGAAGACAAGCAATAAGGAGATCAGGAAGTCAGGAAACCAGGAAACCAGGAAACAACAGACACGGGATTGCCCGCTTAAGGTGTTTGCGGCCTGGTCCTCGCAAGCAAACTAGACCCTCATCCTGTTTCTTATTTGCGTCCATTCGCGTGCATTTTCGGCCATAAACCACGAAGTACTACGGGACGGGCATGCCCATCTGTTTATAGATGTCTTCGATCTGCTTTGCCTCGAAGGCGGCCTTCGCGTGCTTGGGGTCCAGTTCCAGGGCGCGGCGATACAGCTTGAGCGAAGGCCGGTACTTTTCACGCGGCATCAGGTTGGGCTTGTCGTACTCGATGTAGTGACCCGCTTCATACGCGGCGGCGGCCGTTTCCTTCTTCAGCTTGGCGTCGCCCGGGCTCTTGGCGAGCTTGGCTTCCAACTCGGTAAACTTCTTCTCGGCCGGGGAATCACCAGTGGCTTCCGCCGCGCCGCCCATGCTTCCACCGGCCATCGGCGCCGAGGCGCTGCCGCCCATCGCGGCTGGGGGAGGGGCGTCGGGAGAGTTGCCCGCGCCCGGAGCCGACGAGGTTTCCGTGGTGCCGGATGGGCCGCACCCGGCCGCCGCGAGGGTCAGAAGTACCGCCGTACAGGCCAGAATGATCGAACGCTTCAAGAATCTTCTCCTTCATCCAGGGTGGGCATTCCTGCCGAAAGCCCTATCCGTTCCGCCAGCCGGCGCAGCTCTCGCTGGTAATCTTCCGGCGTATCCATGTCGTACAGCACCTCTTCTTCCGGCAGTTCGACGTGACGAACGGCGTCCGGGTGCCGGAGCAGTAGTTCTCTAAGGCCAACCGCACCGTCTAACGATCCGATCTCGTCTCGATACGAAGCGTGGAGCAGGAGAGGATGTCCGCGGCGCCCGCCATAGGACGGCACGAGGATGGCGGGGCAGCCCGGCACCGCCTCTGCGAGAAGCCGCTCCACGGTCGCGGGTTGAAGCGAGGGCTGATCTCCCAGCGCCACCAGGAACCATTCCGTATCCCGCGGCGCCGCGGCGACGCCGGCCTGTACGGAGGTAAGCATCCCCTCCGGGTAGCGAGGGTTCACGACGATCTCGGCACCGCTTCCTTCCAGGTTCTCCGCAATCTCCTCGCTACGATGCCCCAGGATCACGAGAACCCGGGCGACGGGGGAGGCTTTCAGCGAGCGGACGACCCGCCGTATCACGCTCTCCGAGCCGTACGGCAAGAGCGGCTTCAGCGTCCCCATCCGCTCGGACTTCCCCGCCGCCAGGACAATCGCGACCACTGGGCCCTGCGCCATCCGTCTTTCTCCCCGCCCCGCGGCGACGCACCATTACCAGCTCTGCCGCGATGCACAGAGCGATCTCGTCCACGGTCAGCGCGCCGATGTCCAGGCCGATGGGCGCGTGGATGCGCGCCAGCTCTTCCGGAGTGGCCAGCCCCTCGCGCGTGAATTCTTCATAGACGGTCAGGATCTTGCGCTTGCTGCCGATCATCCCCAGATACGCCAGCGGCGCCTTCACCACCTCGCGCAGCACCACCGCGTCGTGCCGGTGGCCGCGGGTCACGATGATGAAGTAAGTGTCCGGCGTCTTGGGCCAGGTGCGCACGGTCTCCACGATGTCGCCGACGAGGACGTGCTCGGCGTCCGGTAGGCGCTCCGCGTTGCAAAGCGAAGGGCGATCGTCGACAATCGCCACCTCGAACCCGCAGCGGGCCGCGTAGTGACTGAGGGCCGCGCCGATATGCCCTGCTCCGGCGATGAAGCAGACCGGGCGCGGCAACAGCGGCTCGAAGTAGACGGTCGCCTCCGGGTCCCGCAGTCGGATGCGGCGCGGGTCCTCGCGGCCTTCCAGGAGCAGCCCCCGCGCTGCCTCTTCGATGGCGGCCTGGAGGGCGGGGTCACCCACGTCACCTACGGATGGCGCTTCCGAGCGGACCAGCGTCGCGCGCCCCAGCGCGTCGCCGCCCGAAACGGTGACCAGGGCGAAGACGCCGCGCCCGCGATCCCCCTTCAACTGTAGGGCGGCGCGGTAGACCTCTTCCTGTGCCTCCGGCTTGGGCTGGAGGAGGATGTGAGCCGTACCGCCGCAGATCAAGCCGTCGTCCCAGCCGAAGTCATCGTCCAGGTGGAGCTCCAGCAGCTCGGCGTCCCCGCCCTGAACCATCTGCAGACCGCGCCGGCGTGCCTCCGCCTCCATGCACCCGCCGCCCAGCGTGCCGAGGATTTCGCCCCCGGGAAGGAACACCGCCCGGGCGCCGATCTTTTGCGGCGTCGAGCCGGTGGTGTAGACCACGGTGCCCAGGGCGAACGGCCGGTCCTCGGCGTAGAGACGCACGATCTGGTCGTAGATGCTTTCCATGGGTTGGGAATTGACAATTGACAATTGGAACTTTCAACTGTCAATTTGGATGCAAACCGTCTCAGGGAAGTGGGAGCGGCCACAGGCGCCGGAGGTAGGCAGCGAGCGCCACGATGAGCAGCCCCACGATGAGGTTCATGGTAAGCGCAGGCTTGCGGGTTTCCGGAAGCGCGTCGGATGGCTTCAGGAGGGCGATGGCCATGCCGAACAGCACGAAGGAGAGCAGCATCTTGACGCCCATCACCGCGTTATAAGTGCCGAGTAGCCCCAGATCGGTGTGGGTCTCACGGATCTTGCGGAGGGAACCGGCGGCTACCACTCCGTAGTTGTAAAACCCGGTGAGGAGCGCCAGGCCCAGGGCGCTGTGCATCAGCTTCTTGAAGCCACGCAGCACCGCCGCGTACACGTCGGCCCCGTCCGCGCGGCCGGCCAGCGCCGGCACTACGGCAAACCGCATGGCCAGCAAGCCGCCGACCACCGCCACCGCCGAGGTGACGTGCAGCCAGCGCATGAATACGTTCAACCAGAAAGTAGCGTCCATAGAAAAGGGATTGGGGAGGGAGCGGGACTGCCCCACGCAATTGTAGCCGGTTTGCACGGGTTAGGACGCGCCGGCGAGCGTTATGGCTCCCGTTGGTCGCGGGAATGGGAGATGGGAGATGGGAGAAACAATTTGAAAATGAGAATTGAGAATCGAAAATTTCAAATTGCTCCGGAGCAGAGACTAGGGCGGCTGGCGCGACCTCTACCCCGCGGCCTTCTTCGCCTCGATCTCTTTGAGCTTCGCAGCCGCTTTCGTCCTCTGCGCGTC
>Ga0255338_1001560_pt1 | contig 41948 bp, 30 predicted proteins | sample MeOH1_35cm_T4_19_FD_203715 | JGI IMG/M metagenome (GOLD analysis project Ga0255338, IMG submission 203715) | Sandy soil microbial communities from University of British Columbia, Vancouver, Canada - MeOH1_35cm_T4_195 | ecosystem: Engineered > Artificial ecosystem > Sand microcosm > Unclassified ... | reverse complement strand
GGCCAGCCCGGCGGAGAAGCTGGCGCTGGTGGTGGTCTTGCCTACGCCTCCCTTGCCGGAGGTCACAACGATGATTTTTGCCATGGCTCTTGGATCCAGTAATGGTTGAAGCTTGCGCTGCTGTGGTTGGTGCTCGGCGGCGGTGTTACTTCATCCGGAGCGGTTCGAGGATCAGTTTTTCGCCGTCCAGGCGTACCTGGGCGGGCTTGCCCAGCACGTCGGCGGGCAGCGACAGTTCGCCGGTGCGGTAGATGCCGGCGATGGAAAGCAGTTCGGGTTCCAGGCAGGTGCAGAAGATGCGCGCCTGCGTGTCGCCCTTGACGCCCGCCAGCGCGCGGCCGCGCAGCGGGGCATAGACGTGGATGTTGCCCTCGGCGATGACCTCGGCGCCGTAGCTGACCAGGTCCAGGATCACCACGTCGCCGGCGGCGTAGACCTGCTGGCCCGAGCGCAGCGGCTTGTCGATCAGCATGGTCGGCACGCTGCGCGCGGCGGCGTCCGCCACCGTGGCGGCGACCACCTCGGCCGCGGCCTGCGCCGGCCCGGGCGGGGCTTCCGCCGGGGCCGCGGCGGGCCCCTCGGCCGGCCCGGCCTGCGTAGTCTGCGTGGCCGGCGCGGCTTCTTCGCGGCCGCCGCGCCGGCTGTGGCTGTCCAGCAGCGGCAGGCCGAAGGATGCCGCCCAGCCGTGCTGGGCCTCGCGCGCCACCACGCCGATGGCGCGGGCCTTGAGCTGGGCCAGGGTCTCGATCACTGTGTCGAGCGCGATCCGCTCGTCGCCTTCCAGGCGGCGCAGGTCGAGGGCGACGACATCGTTGGAGAAGAAATCGGGGGTCGATTCGAAGCGGGACAGGAGGTCGTCCCGCAGCGCTGCCATGTCAGCGGACTTGAGCGCGAGGAGGAGGGCGTCGACGTTGCCACTGCGCAGTTCGAAGCGTGGCGATTTCTTCTGGGACATAGTCGGTGACCGTGGAAATGGGACATTCTAACGTCAGCTGGAGGCAGAACTGTAACAAATACCCCTGCCGGGCTTTCCAGTGCCGGATGGGGCGCGCGCCAGGCCGCCGCGGCCGCCCGCCGCGCACGCGGCCGCACTTCGTCGCACTTCGTCGCCCTGCGCCGCAGGACGGCCGCATGTCCACTGCCGGTTCGCCGCCGGTTCGCCGCCGCGCCGCCCCCGCGCGGGCCGCGCTCTTGTTACGATTGCGCCATTCGGACAAGGGAGCAGGCATGGGTGCGATCGTCAACAGCGTGGCTTACCGCGACGGCAAGCGGCTCGGGGATGTGGCGGTGGACGAGATCAGCGACGCCATCGCGGTGCCCGGCACCTTCGTCTGGCTCGGCCTGCACGAGCCGGACCTGCCGCTGCTGCGCAAGGTGCAGCAGGAGTTCGGCCTGCACGACCTCGCCGTGGAAGACGCCCTCGACGCACACCAGCGCCCCAAGCTGGAGACCTACGGCGACTCCATCTTCGTCGTGCTCAACACCGCCCAGCTGGTGAACGAGGAGGTGGTGGTGGGCGAGACCCACCTGTTCGTCGGGCCGCGCTACGTGGTGTCGGTGCGCCACGGCGCCAGCAGCAGCTACGCGCCGGTGCGCGAGCGCTGCGAGAGCGACCCGCGCGCGCTCGCCAACGGGCCGGGCTACGTGCTCTACGCGCTGATGGATTTCGTGGTGGACCACTACATGCCCATCGTCACGCGGCTCGAGGACGCCTTCGAGCAGCTCGAGCAGGGCATCTTCCGCGACGAGTTCGACCGTGCCGCCATCGAGCACCTGTACCACATCAAGCGCCAGGTCCTGCGCCTGCGCAACGCGGTCTACCCGATCGAAGAGATCTGCGGGCAACTGATCCGGCTGCACGAGGAACTGGTGCCCAAGGAGCTGCGCGCCTACTTCCGCGACATCGAGGATCATGCCAGCCGCCTGGTGCGCACGCTCGACGTGGTGCGCGAAATGCTGACCACCGCGGTGCAGGTCAACCTGGCGCTGGTCACTGTCGGCCAGAACGAGATCGTCAAGCGCCTGGCCGGCTGGGGCGCCATCCTGGCGATTCCCACCGTGGTGTTCAGCCTGTACGGGATGAACTTCAACTTCATGCCGGAACTGAAGTTCCACTACGCCTACCCGACCGTGATCGGCGTGACCGCGCTGGCCTGCGCGGGGCTCTGGCGCAAATTGCACAAGTCGGGCTGGATCTAGCCGGACGGGTGCCCGGCGCGGCTTGCGCCGGTGCGTTTCAATTGCCGCAAGCGGCGGGCGGACCTTTGCCGGCCACCGCACGCCACCACCACTCCCCCGTCTTTATATTTTCTTTACACCCCCCTTCCCCCTCTCTACCCCGTTTTTACCGCGCCATCCCTAACCTGCCATCTGTGAATCACTCACGGTGTTTGTCATGGACGGGATCTATTTCATTGGTTTGTTGCTGTTCGGTGCGCTGACCGGCGCACTGCTGGCGCTGTGCGCCGCGCTGGGTGGCAAGCCGCCGGGCGCGGCCGACGGTCCGGGAGCGGACGGCGCCGACGCGCGCCGCAAGGACAGCGCCGCGGACAGGAGGCTGTGATGGACTGGGCCGATCTGCTGGGCGGCGTGCTCGCCGCTGCCGTCTTCATCTACCTCCTGATTGCCCTGTTCCGGCCGGAGAAATTCTGATGTCAACCGAATTCCTGGGACTGCTCGTCCTCTACCTCGCCATCCTGCTGGCGCTCGCGCCGTTCCTCGGGCGCTACATCCGCCGCGCGATGGAGGATGGCGGCTACCGCGCCACCGCCTGGGGCCGGCCGCTGGAGCGCCTGCTGTACCGCGCGGGCGGCGTGCGCGCCGACGCCGGCATGGGCTGGAAGCAATACACGGTGGCGCTGGTCGCCTTCAACATGCTGGGCGTGGTGGCGGTCTACGCGCTGCAGCGGCTGCAGGCGTGGCTGCCGTTCAACCCGCAGGGCTTCGGCGCGGTGTCGCCGGACTCGGCCTTCAACACCGCGGTGAGCTTCGTCTCCAACACGAACTGGCAGGGTTATGCCGGCGAATCCACCATGAGCTACCTCACGCAGATGCTGGCGCTCACGGTGCAGAACTTCTTCTCGGCGGCCACCGGCATCGCCGTGGTGTTCGCGCTGATCCGCGGCTTCGCGCGCCAGAGCGCGGCGACCATCGGCAACTTCTGGGTGGACGTCACGCGCTGCACGCTCTACGTGCTGCTGCCGCTGTCGGTCGCCTTCGCCGTGGCGCTGGTCGGCCAGGGCGTGATCCAGAACTTCGACGCCTACAAGGAAGTCGCGCTGGTGACGCCCATCGAGTACAGCCAGCCCAAGGTGGACGCCGCCGGCCAGCCGGTGCTCGACGCCAAGGGCGCGCCCGTCACCGAGGCCATGAAGACCGGCACGCAGACGCTGGCGATGGGCCCGGTGGCCTCGCAGGAAGCCATCAAGATGCTCGGCACCAACGGCGGCGGCTTCTTCAACGCCAACTCGGCGCATCCGTTCGAGAACCCGACCGAGCTGGCCAACCTGCTGCAGATGCTGGCCATCTTCCTGATCCCGGCGGCGCTGTGCTTCACCTTCGGCGAGATGGTCAAGGACCGCCGCCAGGGCGTGGCGGTGCTGGCGTCGATGACGGTGATCTTCGTGGCGATGGCGTGCGTGGCGGCGCTGTCCGAGCAGCAGGCCAATGCCGCGCTGGCGGGTTTGCCGGTCGACCACGTGGCCAGCGCGCTGCAGGCCGGCGGCAACATGGAAGGCAAGGAAACCCGCTTCGGCATCGCCGCCAGCGCGCTGTTCGCCACCATCACCACGGCGGCCTCGTGCGGCGCGGTCAATGCCATGCACGACTCCTTCACCGCCATCGGCGGGCTGGTGCCGATGCTGCTGATGCAGCTCGGCGAGGTGGTGTTCGGCGGGGTCGGCTCGGGCCTGTACGGCATGCTGGTGTACGCGGTGCTGGCGGTCTTCATCGCCGGCCTGATGATCGGCCGCACGCCCGAATACCTGGGCAAGAAGATCGAGGCCTACGAGATGAAGATGACCGCGGTGGCGATCCTCGTCACGCCGCTGCTGGTGCTGCTCGGCACCGCTGTGGCGGTGATGGTGGAGGCCGGGCGCGCGGGCGTGTTCAACCCCGGCACGCACGGCTTCTCGGAGATCCTCTACGCGCTCTCGTCGGCGGCCAACAACAACGGCAGCGCCTTCGCCGGGCTGTCGGCCAACACGCCGTTCTACAACGGGCTGCTGGCCGCGGCGATGTGGCTCGGCCGCTTCTGGATCATCGTGCCGATCCTGGCGCTGGCCGGCTCGCTGGCCGCCAAGAAGCGCGTGCCGGTGACGGGCGGCACCATGCCCACGCACGGCCCGCTGTTCGTGGTGCTGCTGGTCGGCTCGGTGCTGATGGTGGGCGCGCTGACCTACGTCCCGGCGCTGGCGCTGGGGCCGGTGGCGGAGCAATTGCAGGGCGCCGTGGTCACGGCGGCAGGAAAGTAGCCCGGGGCCGCCCGCCCGCCGCGCATCGCCGCGCGGGCGGCATCCCCAGGCAGATCAGCGTATTGCGGAGAAACGCATGCAACAAGAATCGATGGTGACGCGCGGCAAGCAGGCCGGCGCGGCACCGGCAAGCACCACCCCGGCGGCCACTGGCGGCGCGCCGGCCCCGGGCGGCACCCACAAGGCAGGCGCCCACCAGGGCGGCGGCCACCAGCGCCCGCCGCGCGGCGGCATGTTCGCGCCCGAGCTGGTCAGGCCGGCCCTGCTCGACGCGGTGAAGAAGCTGTCGCCGCGCGACCAGCTGCGCAACCCGGTGATGTTCGTGGTCTACGTGGGCAGCATCCTGACCACCATCCTGTTCTTCCGCGCGCTGTTCGCGCCCGCCAGCGCGGGCGGCGAGAGCGCGGGCTTCATCCTCGCGGTGTCGGTGTGGCTGTGGTTCACCGTGCTGTTCGCCAACTTCGCCGAGGCGCTGGCCGAAGGGCGCAGCAAGCAGCAGGCCGAGGCGCTGCGCGGGCTCAAGACCACCGTCACCGCGAAACTGGTCAAGGAAGGCCGGCGCGACTGGCGCGCCGCCGGCGCCACCGAGGCGCGCGCGGCCACCGCGCTGCGCCGCGGCGACGTGGTGCTGGTCGAGGCCGGCGACATGGTGCCCGGCGACGGCGAGGTGATCGAAGGCGTGGCCTCGGTCGACGAAAGCGCCATCACCGGCGAGTCCGCGCCGGTGATCCGCGAGTCGGGCGGCGACTTTTCCTCGGTGACGGGCGGCACGCGCGTGCTGTCGGACTGGATCGTGGTGCGCATCACCACCAATCCGGGCGAGAGCTTCATCGACCGCATGATCACGATGGTCGAGGGCGCCAAGCGCCAGAAGACCCCCAACGAGCTGGCGCTGACCATCCTGCTGGTGGGCCTGACCATCGTGCTGCTGCTGGCCACCGCCACGCTGCAGCCGTTCTCGGTGTACAGCGTACTGGTGACGAAGGCCGGCATGCCCGTCACCATCACCGTGCTGATCGCGCTGCTGGTGTGCCTGATCCCGACCACCATCGGCGGGCTGCTGTCGGCCATCGGCGTGGCGGGCATGAGCCGCATGATGGAAGCCAACGTGATCGCCACCTCGGGCCGCGCGGTGGAAGCCGCCGGCGACGTCGACGTGCTGCTGCTCGACAAGACCGGCACCATCACCCACGGCAACCGCCAGGCCGCGCGCTTCATCGCCGCGCCCGGCGTCGGCGCGCAGCAGCTTGCCGAGGCCGCGTGGCTGTCGTCGCTGGCCGACGAGACGCCCGAGGGCCGCAGCATCGTCACGCTGGCGCGCCAGCAGTCCGGCGCCGCCGCGCCCGACATCAGCGCGCTGCGCCCGATCTTCGTGCCGTTCACCGCGCAGACCCGCATGAGCGGCGTGGACGCGGGCGGGCGCAGCGTGCGCAAGGGCGCCGCCGATGCCGTGCGCCGCTACGTGACCGAGCGCGCCGGCAAGTTCCCCGAGGCGGTGATGCAGGCCGTGGACGACGTGGCCCGCGCCGGCAGCACGCCGCTGGTGGTGGCCGAGTCGTTCGACGACGGCCGCGGCGAGACCGTGCGCGTGCTCGGCGTGGTCGAGCTCAAGGACATCGTCAAGTCCGGCATCCGCGAGCGCTTCGGCGAGTTGCGCAAGATGGGCATCCGCACCGTGATGATCACCGGCGACAACCGCCTCACCGCGGCCTCGATCGCGGCCGAGGCGGGCGTCGACGACTTCCTCGCCGAGGCCACGCCCGAAGCCAAGCTCAAGCTGATCCGCGACTACCAGGCCGAAGGCCGCCTGGTGGCGATGACCGGCGACGGCACCAACGACGCGCCCGCGCTGGCGCAGGCCGACGTGGCCGTGGCCATGAACAGCGGCACGCAGGCGGCCAAGGAAGCCGGCAACATGGTCGACCTCGACAGCAACCCGACCAAGCTGATCGAGATCGTGGAGATCGGCAAGCAGATGCTGATGACGCGCGGCTCGCTGACCACCTTCAGCGTGGCCAACGACGTGGCCAAGTACTTCGCCATCATCCCGGCCGCGTTCGCCACCACCTATCCGCAGCTCAACCTGCTCAACGTGATGGGCCTGGCCACGCCGGCCTCGGCCATCCTGTCGGCGGTGATCTTCAACGCGCTCATCATCGTGGTGCTGATCCCGCTGGCGCTGCGCGGCGTGGTGTACCGCCCGCTCGGCGCGGCCGTGCTGCTGCGGCGCAACCTGCTGGTCTACGGCCTGGGCGGCATCCTGGTGCCGTTCGTCGGCATCAAGATCATCGACATGATCCTGGTGCTGTTCGGCTGGGCGTGAGCCACGCCCGCGTCCAGGTCCATACCCAAGCCCGCGCACCGCACCCGCAAAGACATTGAACGGAGTCATCATGCATACCCAAGCCACAGCCCCCCGCGGCGCCAATGGCCAGCCCGAAACGCCCGTGCAGGGCGGCCTGCTGCGCCCGCTGCTGACGCTGTTCGTCGCGCTGTCCGCCGTCACCGGCCTGCTCTACCCGGGCGTCGTCACCGGCATCGCGCGCGCCGTGTTCCCGCACCAGGCGGCCGGCTCGCTGATCGTCAAGGACGGCAAGGCGGTCGGCTCCGAGCTGATCGGCCAGCCCTTCTCCGACCCGAAGTACTTCTGGGGCCGCTTGTCGGCCACTGCGCCGATGCCCTACAACGGCGCCGCCTCGGTCGGCTCCAACTACGGCCCGAGCAACCCCGCGCTGACCGACGCCGCGCGCGCGCGCATCGACGCGCTGCACGCGGCCGACCCGGCCAACCAGGCGCCGGTGCCGGTCGATCTCGTCACCGCCTCGGCCAGCGGACTGGATCCGCACATCAGCCCGGCCGCCGCGCAGTACCAGGCCGCGCGCGTGGCGCGCGCGCGCGGCCTGCCGGCCGAGCGGGTGCAGGCGCTGGTGGCGGCCAATACGCAAGGGCCGCTGCTGGCGGTGCTGGGCGATCCGGTGGTCAACGTGCTCAAGCTGAACCTGGCGCTGGATGCGGAAAAGCCGTGACGGCGCGGGCTTTGCTCCCCTGTCCCGCGCGCGGGACAGGGGCCGGGGGAGAGCGCCGGCGCATCAGCCGCCGCCGCGCCCGGCCGCGCGCCGCCGTGGCACAATCGTCCGCATCCTCCCGCCTTGCGCGCAGCGCGCCTTCCCATGCCTGACACCGCCACGCGCGACACGCCGCCGCGGCCCGATCCCGACGCCCTGCTGCAACGCATGCAGGCCGAGGGCGAGCGCGCCGCGCGCGGCAGGCTGCGCGTGTATTTCGGCGCCTCGGCCGGCGTGGGCAAGACCTTCGCCATGCTGGCCGCGGCGCGCGCGCTGCGCGAGCAGGGCAGCGACGTGCTGGTCGGCGTGGTGGAAACCCACGGCCGCGCCGAGACCGAGGCGCTGCTCGACGGCCTCGAGCGGCTGCCGCCGAAGGCCATGCCGCACCAGAAGCTGGACGGCCGCGTGCTGCACGAGTTCGATCTCGACGGCGCGCTGGCGCGGCACCCGGCGCTGATCCTGGTCGACGAGCTCGCGCATTCCAACGCGCCCGGCAGCCGCCACCCGAAGCGCTGGCAGGACATCGAGGAACTGCTCTCGGCCGGCATCGACGTGTGGACCACCGTCAACGTCCAGCATCTCGACAGCCTCAACGAGGCGGTCGGCGGCATCACCGGCATCCGCGTGTGGGAGACCGTGCCCGACACGGTGTTCGACGATGCCGACGAAGTGATCCTGGTGGACCTGCCAGCCGACGAGCTGCTGCGGCGCCTGCGCGACGGCAAGGTCTACATGCCGGAGCAGGCGCGCACCGCGGCCAGCAATTTCTTCCGCAAGGGCAACCTGATCGCGCTGCGCGAGCTGGCGCTGCGCCGCACCGCCGACCGCGTGGACGACGACGTGCGCGCCTACCGCCACGCCGAATCGATCCGCCCGGTGTGGCGCACGCGCGAGGCGGTGCTGGCCTGCATCGGCACCGGCGACGATGCCGCGCAGGTGGTCAAGAGCGCGCGGCGGCTGGCCGGCCAGCTCGATTGCGACTGGCACGTGGTGACGGTGGCCACGCCGCGCCTGGCGCCGCTGGCCGCGCCGGCGCGCGCCAGCCTGGAAGCGGCGATGCGGCTGGCCGAGGAGCTCGGCGCGCGCACCGAGACGCTGGCCGGCAGCGACATCGTGCAGGCCGTGACCGGCTACGTGCGCCGCCACAACCTGACCAAGGTGGTGGTGGGGCGCGCGCCCGGCGCGTGGCACCGCGCCGGCGGCGGCGTGCTGGCGCGCGGGCGCGCGCTGCTGGCGCTCGCGCTGGCGCCGTTCCTGGGCGCGCGCGCGTGGCTGTTCGGGCGCCACAGCTTTGCCGATTCGCTGGCGCTGGGCTGCCCCGAGATCGACGTGATCCGCGTGGCCGCCGACGCGATGGCGGCCGACGCGCGCGGCCGCGCGCAGCCGGCGGCGGGGCCGGGTTCGCGCGCGGACGTGCGCGGCGACCTCGATGCCGGCGTGGCCGACGGCGAGCGCGGCGTGGCGGCGCGCCGTCTCGACTACCTGTGGGCGGTGGCGTGGTGCGCTGGCGCCAGCGTGCTGTCGGCGCTGGCGCGGCCGTGGTTCGAGCTGGTCAACATCGCCATGCTGTTCCTGGCCGCGGTGGTGGCGGTGGCGCTGCGCCACGGGCGCGGGCCGGCCGCGCTGGCCTCGGTGGTGTCGGTGGCCGCCTTCGACTTTTTCTTCGTGCCGCCGCGGCTGTCGTTCTCGGTCAGCGACGTGCAGTACCTCGTGACCTTCGTGGTGATGCTCACCGTGGGCCTGGTGATCGGCCAGCTGACCGCCGGGCTGCGCGAGCAGGCGCGCGTGTCGGTCGAGCGCGAGACCGAGGCGCGCACGCTCTACGAGCTGGCGCGCGAGCTGTCGGCCGCGCTGGTGCCGGAGCAGATCGTCGCCATCGGCAGCCGCTTCCTGCAGGCCGCGCTCGGCGCGCGCTCGGCCTTTTTCCTGGTCTCGCCCAAGGGCCGCCTGATGGCGCCCGCGGTGGACCCGGACCAGCGCGCCAGCGGCGCCATCGATCCGGTGCTGGCGCAATGGGTGTTCGACCACGGCCAGCCCGCCGGCACCGGCACCCACACGCTGCCCGGCAGCACCGTGCTCTACCTGCCGCTCAAGGCGCCGATGCGCACGCGCGGCGTGCTCGCGGTGGAGCCGCAGGCGTGGCGCGCGCTGGCGCAGCCCGAGCTGCGCCGCCAGGCCGACGTGTTCGCCACGCTGATCGCCATCGCCATCGAGCGGCTGCACTACGTGGAGGTGGCGCAGCAGGCGCTGGTGTCGATGGAGTCCGAGCGGCTGCGCAGCTCGCTGCTGGCCGCGGTCTCGCACGACCTGCGCACGCCGCTGACCAGCCTGGTCGGCATGGCCGAGACCATGCAGCGCGCCGAGCCGCCGCTGCCGCCGCCGCTGGCCGAGACCGTCGCCGCCATGCGCGAGCAGGCGCTGCGCATGCGCACGATGGTCATCAACCTGCTCGACATGGCGCGCCTGCAGAGCCGTGACGTGCACATGCGCAAGGAGTGGCAGTCGTGCGAGGAAATGGTCGGCGCGGCGCTGGCCGCCATGCGCGACGCGCTCGCGCGCCACTGCGTGTCGGTGTCCGGGCTGGCCGCGCTGCCGCTGGTGGAATGCGACGCCGTGCTGATGGAGCGCGTGCTGTGCAACCTGCTGGAGAACGCCGCCAAGTACACGCCGGCGGGCACCGCCATCCGCGTCTCGGGCGAGCTGGCCGACACCGAGGTGCGGCTGGTGGTGGCCGACCAGGGCCCGGGCGTGCCGCGCGGGCAGGAACAGTCGATCTTCCAGAAATTCACGCGCGGCGAGCGCGAGTCGGCCACCGCCGGCGTGGGCCTGGGCCTGGCCGTGTGCGAAGCCATCGTGCAGGCGCACGGCGGGCGCATCTGGGTGGAGAGCGCGGGCGGAGACGATGGCGAAGGCCGCGGCGCGCGCTTCGTGGTGGCGCTGCCGCGCGGCACGCCGCCCGCGGTCGAGCCCGAAGCCGCGGCGGCGGGCGCAACACACAAGGAACCTCACTGAGATGGCATTCGATTTTTCGCCCACGGTACTGCTGGTCGAGGACGAGCCGCATATCCGCCGCTTCGTGCGCGAGGCGCTGCAGGCCGAAGGCTGCGCCGTGCACGAGGCCGAGACGCTCAAGCGCGGCCTGATCGACGCCGGCACGCGCCAGCCCGACATCGTGATCCTCGACCTCGGCCTGCCCGACGGCGACGGCATGACGCTGATCCGCGAGATGCGCACCTGGACCGAAGTGCCGGTGCTGGTGCTGTCCGCGCGCAGCGGCGAGGACGACAAGATCGCCGCGCTCGACGCCGGCGCCGACGACTACCTCACCAAGCCGTTCGGCGTCGGCGAACTGATCGCGCGCGTGCGCGTGCTGCTGCGCCGGCACGCCCGCCTCAATCCCCAGGGCAGCGCGCTGGTCGCCTTCGGCGACGTGCAGATCGACCTAGCCAACCGCGTGGTCACGCGGGCTGGTGAGGACGTCCACCTGACACCGATCGAATACCGCCTGCTGGCGGTGCTGATCGCGCACCGCGGCAAGGTCATGACGCACCGCGAGCTGCTGCGCGAGGTGTGGGGGCCGGCGCATTCGGAGAGCAGTCACTATCTGCGTGTCTATATGGGGCACCTGCGGCAGAAGCTGGAGAGGGATTCGGCGCAGCCGGTGCATTTGATGACGGAGTTGGGGGTGGGGTATCGGTTTGTGGGATAGGGGTTTGTTTGTTTTTGGCTTTAAAGTCGAAGTCAACTTCTTAACGTCAAAGTCAAAGTCAAAGTCAAAGTCAAAGGCTTTCGCTCCCCCGGAGCGACCTACTTTCTTTTCCCCGAAAAGAAAGTAGGCAAAGAAAGCGGGCTGCCTGGCCGGCAGGGGCAGAGCCGAACAGGGTTTCTTGGATTGGTGGTTTCGTGGTGGGGGCGGTGGTTCTGCTGGGATTCTGCCGGTACCGGTTTTGGCGGCCACTGTCTCTCGGGTGGTGTTCGATTCGTGGTGGCGCTGCATGATGGCGGAGGCCCAGGCCCTTCGGGCTGCTGCCGCGACCGCGGCAAATGCATACGGCATAGGAACGGTGCTGGTTTCGTGGTGGGCGTGGTGGCCCCCATTCGATCTCAGTGCCAATGGTTTTGACTTGAGAGGCAATCCGGTTCCAGCAACCCCGCACACCCGCGCGGGGTCCACTGCGCCCACCACGAAACCAGTGCCGGTGCTACGCCGTGACCGCCAGCACCGGTAACGGCAGATGCCCGAACCAGCAGTGCACCCGCCATCATAGGTCTGACCCCGAAACCCATACCGCCAGCCAGATCGTGGCCAGCCGAACCGGTAACGGCAGGATGCCAGCAGAACTACAGGCCCCACGACGAAACCACCAACAACAAGAAACCCCAACGTTTCTGCCCCTGCCGGCCAGGCAGCCCGCTTTCTTTGCCTACTTTCTTTTCGGGGAAAAGAAAGTAGGTCGCTCCGGGGGAGCGAAAGCCTTTGACTTTGAAGTTGAATTTAAGTATTTGAATTGGAAGTTTACTTTGAATTTAAGCCTTTGACTTTGAAGTCAAACCTTTGAATAAAAAACCAATAAAAATCAAAAAACCCCCCTCTCCGCCAGATTGCGGTAAAGCGCCCGCACACCGAAGGCCCAAGGCGCAATCTCCGTACTCAACCTCACTGTATTGACCAACGCGCCAAGCGCGGGCGCCGAGATCGTCACCACATCACCGAGATGATGCGTGAAGCCGGCGCCCGGCGCATCGCGATCCTTGATCGGCGAGAACATGGTGCCGAGGAACAGCATGAATCCGTCCGGATACTGGTGATGCGCCCCGCAGGTCTGCGCGACCAGATCGGCCGGATCGCGGCTGATCTCTGCCATGTGGCTCACGCCTTCCAGCACGAAGCCGTCGTCGGCGCCTTCCACCCGCAGCGACACGCTGGCGTGGCGCACGCTGTCCAGCGTGAAGTGCCCAGCGAACAGCCGCACGAACGGGCCGATCGCGCATGAGCCGTTGTTGTCCTTGCACTTGCCGAGCAGCAGCGCGGAGCGGCCTTCGATGTCGCGCAGGTTGACGTCGTTGCCGAGCGTGGCGCCGACCGGCTGGCCGGCGGCGTTCACCGCCAGCACGATCTCCGGTTCCGGGTTGTTCCACACCGAGGCCGGATGCAGGCCGACGTCGGCGCCGAAGCCGACCGCCGACATCGGCTGCGATTTCGAGAACACTTCGGCGTCGGGGCCGATGCCGACTTCCATGTACTGCGACCACGCGCCGCGCCGCTCGAGTTCGGCCTTGAGCCGCCGCGCGGCTTCGGAGCCGGGCTTGATCTTCGACAGGTCCGCGCCGATCAGCGCGGCGATGGTCTCGCGCACGTCCCGGGCGCGCGCGGGGTCGCCGCCGGCCTGTTCCTCGATCACGCGCTCGATCAGGCTGACCGCGAAGGTCACGCCGCACGCCTTGATGGCCTGCACGTCGCACGGCGCCAGCAGCCGCGTCGCGTTGCCGGCGGCGCCGGGCGCGCTGGCGGCCAGCAGCGCCGCGGCCGGGCCGAGCGCCTCGCCGGGCGCGTGGCGCACGATGTCCGCCGCGTCGGCGCGGTCGAACAGGTCGGCCGTGGTCGGCACGGCGGCGGTGATGTCGAACGCTTCGCCGCCGCGCACGGCGACCACGCAGGGGCCTTCGTGAGCGCCGGCGCGGCGCCAGACGCGCCCGGCCAGCAGCGCCCGATCGAGGTCGTCGGGCAGGCAGCGCAATGCGTCGGCGGGGCTCATGACAGGGCCGCGCGCGGGCGCGGTGCGAAGGTCCTGGGCAGGCCGGCGCGCGCGATGGCGCCGGTGAACGGCTCGCCGGGCAGCCACGCGGCCAGCGTCTCGCGCATTTCGCGCAGCGCGTCGAGGTCGATGCCGGTGTGCAGGCCCTCGGACTCGAGCAGGAACACGGTGTCCTCGGTATTGATGTTGCCGGTCGCGTTGGGCGCGAACGGGCAGCCGCCGAGGCCGCCGAGCGAGGCGTCGAAGCAGCGCACGCCGGCGTCGAGCGCGGCGATCACGTTGGCCAGCCCCAGCCCGCGCGTGTCGTGGAAGTGGCAGGCCAGCGGCACCTCGCCGGCCAGCGCGCGCACCTTGCGCATCAGCGCGCGCACCTGGCCCGGATGCGCGTAGCCGACCGTGTCGGCGATGGTGATTTCCTCGGCGCCGGCTTCCAGCAGCGTCTCCACCAGCGCCAGCACGGTGCCTTCGTCCACCTCGCCGGCGATGGTGCAGCCGAACGCGGTGGCCACGCCGGCGCCCAGCACCACGTGCCGGCCGCTTTCGTCGCGCGCGGCCACGATGCGGGCGAAGTCCTCGGCGGACTCGGCCGTGGTGCGCCGGACGTTCTTCAGGTTGTGCGCGTTGCTGGCCGACAGCACGTAGTGGACCTTGGGCAGGCCGGCCTCGAACGCGCGCTGCGCGCCCTTCAGGTTGGGCACCAGCGCGGCGGCGTGCAGGCCGGGGATTGCCAGCGCGCCGCGCGCCACCTCGCCGGCGTCGGCGAACTGCGGCACCACCTGCGGCGGCACGAACGAAGTCACCTCGATCTCGGTGCAGCCCGCGGCCACCATGCGCGCGCACCATGCGAGCTTCTGCGCCGGCGTGAGGATGGTGCGCACCATCTGCAACCCGTCGCGCAGGCCCACCTCGCGGACCTGCGCCGTGTCGTTTGTCGTCATGACTGTCTTCTCTGTCCCGTTACCGTGATTGCGATTGACCTGCTATACCGCGGCGCTGGCCGGCGCGGCGTCGTCCGCCGCCCGCGCGCCGCCATCGGCCGGCGCGGCCAACGGCGCGGAGGAGGTGCGCGGGGCGAACACGATCGCGGCGATGGCGCCCAGCACCATCAGCAGCGAGATCGCGCCGAGGCCGCCGGCCATGCTGTTGGTCAGGGTCTTGATCGAGCCGATGATCATCGGGCTGACGAAGCCGCCCAGCAGCCCCACGCAGTTGATGACGGCGATGCCGCCGGCCGCGCCGCTGCCGCGGATGTAGTCGGTGGAGATGGCCCAGATCAGCGGGTTCGGCGCCAGGATGCCGGCCGTGGCCACCGACAGCGCCACCAGCGACAGCACCAGGTTGCCGTTGATGAGGCCGGCCGCGAACAGCCCCGCCGCGCCGCACAGCATGGCGAGGGCGCAGTGCCAGCGCCGCTCCATGGTGTGGTCGGAGTGGCGGTTCAGCGCGATCAGCGCCACCCAGCTCACGAAGTAGGGGATCGCCGAATAGCAGCCGATCTCCAGCGGGCTGGACACGCCCGAGCTCTTGATCAGCGTGGGCAGCCAGAAGCCGATGGCGAACACGCCGGCGATCTGCGTGAACCAGACGAAGCCCATCACGTACACGCGGAAATCGGTGAGCGCGCGCCCGAACGTGTGCTCGCTGTGGGTCTCGCTCACCGCCGAGCTGCGGTGCAGGTCGCGGGACACCAGCGCCTTCTCGCCGTCGCTGAGCCAGCGCGCCTCCTGCGGGCCGTTGTCGAGGTAGAAGATGGCGAGGATGCCCAGCACCGTGGCTGGCAGCCCCTCGACGATGAACATCCACTGCCAGCCCTGCATGCCGTGCGCGCCGTCGAAGTGCGTCATCAGCCAGCCCGACAGCGGCCCGCCCAGCAGCCCGGCGATGCCGGTCGCGCAGGTGAAGATGGCGATCACCTTGGCGCGCCGCTCCACCGGGTACCAGCGCGTCAGGTAGAAGATCACGCCCGGATAGAGCCCGGCCTCGGCCAGCCCGAGCAGGAAGCGGATGGTGTAGAGGTGCGCGGGCAGCGTGACGAAGGCCGTGGCGGCGGCGATCAGGCCCCACAGGATCATGATGCGCGAGAAGGTGCGCTTGACGCCGATGCGCGCCAGCAGCAGGTTGCTGGGCACTTCCATGAGCACGTAGCCGACGAAGAAGATGCCGGCGCCGATGCTGTAGGTCAGGTCGCTGAAGCCGACGTCCTGCTTCATGTCGAGCTGCGCGATGCCGATGTTGATGCGGTCGAGAAAGGCGAACACGTAGCACAGGAACAGGAACGGGATCAGCCTGAGCGTGATCTTCCTGTAGGTGCTCTGAGCCTGCGGGTCGCCGAGGCTGGCGCTGTTGTGGTTCATCGTTGTCTCCTCCGGTCGGTGCCGGCTGTTGCTTGATGATGCTCCGGCGGCGCCCGGTGGCGCCGCCGTGGGCCGGCCGGTCATGGCCGGCCGGTGTTTCCTGCCTTGCGCGTCAGCACCCCCTGAACGCCGGCTGGCGCTTCTCGTTGTAGGCGCTGATGCCTTCCAGGCGGTCCGCGGTCGGGATCAGGCGGTTGTACGCCTCGATCTCGACGAACAGCCCGGTGTGCAGGTCGCTCTGCATGCCGAGGTCGATCGCCTTCTTGGCCTGCGTGACCGACAGCGGCGCGCTGGTGCAGATGTCGCGCGCCGCGTCGATGGCGTCGGCCAGCACGCGGCCCGGCTCGCTGAGGTGGTTGACCACGCCCCACGCCAGCGCCTGCTCCGCGCTGAAGCGCGCGCCGCGGAAGATCAGTTCCTTGGCGCGCCGCGTGCCGATGGTACGCGGCAATTGCTGGGTGCCGCCGCCGCCCGGCATGATGCCGCGCTTGACCTCGGTGAAGCCGAACACGGCGGTCTTCGACGCGTAGGCGAAGTCGCAGGCCAGCAGCAGCTCCAGCCCGCCCGCCACCGCCGAGCCGTTGGCCGCGCAGATCAGCGGCAGCGGGCAACTGGTGATGGCGCGGTTCATGCGCTCGAACAGGTAGTGCTGCGCGCCGAACTGCGCGTCGGTCATGCCTTCGCGCTGCTTGAGGTCGGCGCCGCCGCAGAACGCGCGCTCGCCGGCGCCGGTCAGGACGGCGCAGCGGTACAGCGACGGGTCGGCCTCGAGCGCGCCGAACACGCGCAGCAGCTCGTGCCCCATCGGCGTGCTGATGGCGTTGGAAACCTGGGGCCGGTTGAGCTGGATCACGAGTATCTGTGCGTCGATCTCTTCGAGCCGCAGGGTGTCCAGCGGCGCGGGGCCGAGGTGCGATGCGATTTTCATGGTGTCTCCTGTTGCAGGTGCGCGGGCATGTGCGTGTGCGTGCCCGCCAGCAGATGATTGTGTTCGCCGAGCTTCGGCGTGCGTCCGGTGGCGGCCGGGCGCTGGCCGCCGAACGAGACCGGCAGGCCGACCACGGTGGCGGCGCCGTCGTCGGTGGTGCGCAGCAGGTCCAGCGCCTCGGTCTGCGCGTGCGCGACCACCTGGTCGAGGGTCTGGATCGGCCCGCACGGGATGCCGGCGGCGTCGAGCGCGGCCAGCCAGTGCGCGCTGCCGGCGCGCGCGAACGCCTCGTGCAGCAGCGCGATCAGCTCGGCGCGGTGGCTCACGCGCGCGCCGTTGGTGGCGAAGCGCGGGTCGTCGGCCAGCGCGTTGGTGCCGAGCACCTCGCACAGCCGGCGGAACAGGCGGTCGTTGCCGGCCGCCACCATGATGGTGCCGTCGGCGCAGGCGAACGCCTGGTGCGGCACGATGGCCGCGGTGCCCGAGCCCCAGCGCCCGGGTAGCACGCCCGAGGCGAGGTAGTCGGCGATCTGGATGCCGCCCCAGGCGATCGCGGTCTCGTACAGCGACACCGAGACGATCTCGCCCGCGCCGCTGGCCTGGCGCCGGAACAGCGCCGCGAGCACGCCGATGGCGGCCCACAGCCCGGTGCCCATGTCGTTGACCGACACCGGAATGCGGCTCAGCGGCTCGCCGGGGCCGCCCATGAAGCTCATCAGCCCGGCCACGGCCTGCACCAGCGGGTCGTAGCCCGGCTTGTCGCGCCACGGCCCGCTGCTGCCGAACGCGCCCAGGTTGCAGTACACCAGCGAGGGCTTGTCGCGCAGCATGGCCTCGGCGCCCAGCCCGTATTTCTCGGTGCCGCCGGCCTTGAGGTTCTGCAGCACGACGTCGGCGCGCTCGCGGATCAGCTCGCGCAGCTGCGCGGCCTGCTCCGGGTCCGACAGCGACATCGCGATGCTGGCCTTGCCGTGGTTGACGGCGTGGAACAGCGCCGCGGCGCCGTCGACGAACGGCGGGCCCCAGTCGCGCGCGTAGTCGCCGCCCTGCGCGCTTTCGATCTTGATGACCTCGGCGCCGAGCGCGCCGAGGATCATGCCGGCATAGGGCGCGGCCAGGCTGTGGCCGATCTCGACCACGCACACGCCCGCCAGCGGCAGCGGCCGGTCCATGTCCGCCGCGGCGCTCATTGGTCCGCCACCGCCAGCGCGGCGTCCGCGCCGGTTTCCTCGGCGGGCGCGCCGGCGTCTGCGCCGGTGTTGACGCGGTAGAACTCGCGCGCGGCCTGCGCGCTGACGTAGCCGTCGGCCACGTCGGCCAGCACGCGCTCGCGCTCGCGCTCGAGCGGGTCGCCGTAGCCGCCGCTGCCGGCCGGCTGCACCACCACGCGGTCGCCGCGGTAGACCACGGTCTGGCCGCCCTTGGCCGGCACCTTGTGCTCGCTGCCGTCGGCGCGGCGCACGGTGCACTGGAAGCGCGTGCCGGGCAGGCCGCCGAAATGGCCCTCGGGCGCCGAGCGGCCGCGCTCGCCGGACACCGTGAAGGTGGCCTCGTCGTAGGCCACGCGGTAGACGCGCCGCGAGGTCAGCCCGCCGCGCCGGCGGCCCGCGCCGCCGCTGTCGGTCACCAGCGACCATTCCTCCACCGTCAGCGGCGAGGTGCGCTCGATCATCTCGACCGACTGGCTGCCCGCGTTGCCGACGTAGACGCGGATGCCGCTCACGCCGTCCTTGCCGGCGCGCGCGCCCATGCCGCCGGCGTGCACGTCATGCATGGTGACGAAGGGCTGGCCGGTCTGCCGCACGCGCTGCGCGTCGGTGTCGCGCCCGCTGAAGATGCCGGCGCACGACGCGCAGTTGCTCTGCCCGGTGATGCGCTCGGGCACCGCCGGCGCCAGCGCCTTGAGCAGCAGGTCGATCACGCGCGGCGAGGTCTCGGTGTTGCCCGACACCACCGAGGCCGGGTACTCGCAGTTCAGCACGCTGCCCGGCGGCGCGATGATGGTCACGGGCCGGTAGCAGCCCTGGTTGATGGGGATGCTCAGGTCGGTCAGCGCCTTGACCGTGAACCACGTGCTGTTGCAGGTGACGGACAGCGGGCAGTTGATGCCGCCGCGCACCTGCGCGCCGGTGCCGCTGTAGTCGAAGGTGATGTGGTCGTCCTCGACCGTGATCCTGACCTTGAGCAGCGGGCGCTCCTGCTTCCAGCCCGGCGCCTCGATCGGGTCGAGGTATTCCTCGGCCTCGTACACGCCGTTGGGGATGCGGGCGATCTCCGCGCGGATCAGCTTCTCCGAATGGTCCAGGCTCTGGCGCATCACGTCGCGCAGCGCCTCGGCGCCGTACTTGCCGACCAGGTCGGCGATGCGGCGGTCGCCGACGAAGGTGCCCGCGTACTGGGCCTGGATGTCGAGGATCAGCTCGTGCGCGTTGCGGCTGTTGCGCGTGAGGATCTCCAGCATGTCGCGCACCGGCTCGTCGTTGCGGTACAGCAGCACCGGCGGGATGCGGATGCCCTCGGCGAACACGTCCCAGGTGGTGACGGTGTAGCTGCCCGGGGTCTGGCCGCCGATGTCGGTCCAGTGGCCGCGCGTCATCACGAAGGCGACGATCTTGCCGTCGACGAACACCGGGCGCGTGAACTGCACGTCGGGCTGGTGGTTGCCGCCGCCGACGTAGGCGTCGTTGCTGACGATCACGTCGCCGGGGCGCAGGTTGTCGCGGCCGATGGTCTCGACCGACACGCGCGTCGAGATGACCGCCGAGCCCAGCATGGTGGGGATGTCGTTGCCCTGGGCGACGAGCTGCATGTCGGCGTCGAAGATGGCCGCCGAGGAATCGCCGCTGGCGTGCATCAGCGGGCTGCCCGCGGTGCGCATCATGGCGATCTTCATCTCCCGCGCGATGGCGAAGAGACTGCTGCGGATGATTTCGTAGGTAACAATATCCATGAGTCAGGCTGCCAGTTCGATCACAAGATTGAGGTCCGAGTCCACGCGCGCCGTGTGCGACGCCTTGAGCACCGCGCAACTGCTGTGCTCCTCGATTACGGCCGGGCCCTCGATGCACGCGCCGACCGGGATCTCGTTGCGCGCGAACACCGGCAGCGTGCGCACGCCGCCGTCGAAATACACGTCGCGCGTGCGCACCGCGCGGGCCTCGCCGAGGCCGTCGGGCTGCGTCACGCCGCCGCGCCAGCCGGTCGCGGTGATCAGTTGCAGGCGCAGGTTGGCCACCACCACGGGCTTGTCCTTGCTGATGAAATTCCACTGCCGCTGGTGCGCCGCCTCGAACTCGCGCGCCAGGCTCTCGCACAGGCCCGCTTCGCCGTCCTGCACGGCCACGGTGATGACGTCGGGCTGGCCGGCGTAGCGGCAGTCGGCCAGGCGCACCGCGCGCACGTCGCGCGGGTCCACGCCGTGGCGGCGCAGCTCGTCGGTGCCGATGGCGAGCAGGTCGTCGAGCTCGCCGGACAGGCGCGCGTCGTCGCACTGCGCGAGGTCGCACTCGACCGGGCTCTGGTAGTCATACTGCTGGTCGGCCACGGTCATGCCGAAGGCGCTGAACAGGCCCGGCAGCGGCGGGATCACCACGCGGCGGATGCCCATCTCCTGCGCCAGGTCGACCGCGTGCACGGGGCCCGCGCCGCCGTAGCAGATGTAGGAGAACTCGCGCGGATCGTAGCCGCGCTCCACGGTCATGATGCGGATCGCCTGCGCCATCAGCGCGTTGGCCACCGAGCGCACCGCCTGCGCGGCCTCGGGCACGCTCGTGCCGAGCGGGCGGGCGATGACTTCCTCGACCACGCGCCAGGCCGCCTTGGCGTCGAGCTGGAATTCGCCGCCGAGGAAGTTGTCGGGGTCGATGTAGCCGAGCACCAGGTTGCAGTCGGTCACGGTGGCGTGCTTGCCGCCGCGGCCGTAGCAGGCCGGGCCGGGATCGGCGCCGGCGCTGGCCGGCCCGATGCGCACGCCGCCGCCGGCGTCGATCCACACGATCGAGCCGCCGCCCGCGCCGACCGAGTCGATGTCGATGCTGGGCGAGCGCACGGTGTAGGTGTGCAGCAGGCTCTTGTTGCGGATCTCGGGGCGGAATTCGCGGATCAGCGACACGTCGAAGGTGGTGCCGCCCATGTCGCCGAGGATGGCGTTGCGCAGCTCGCTCTTCTCGCAGTTGCGGATCGCCGCGCTGACGCCGCCGGCCGGGCCGGACTCGAGCAGCACGATGGGCCGGTCGGCCACCATCGCCGGGCTGGCCAGGCCGCCGTTGGACTGCATGAAGAGGAACTTGCCGGCGAAGCCCAGCTCCGCCAGCGCATCGGTCAGGCGGCCGATGTAGCGCCCGCACACCGGGCCCAGCATGGCGTTGATCACGGTCGAGCTGGCGCGCTCGTACTCCATCGCCTCCGGGTTGACCTCGTGCGAGGCGCTGATGAAGCGGCCCGGCAGCAGCCGGCGCAGCGTGTCGACCACGGCGCGCTCGTGGGCCGGGTTGACGTGCGCGTGCAGCAGGCACACCGCCACCGCCTCGACGTCCGAGGCGCGGATGCGCTCGGCGATCTCCACCAGCTCGTCGTGGTCCAGCGGCGTCTCGACCTCGCCGTCGTAGCGCAGGCGCTCGGTGACTTCGAGGCGCCAGCGGCGCTCGACCAGCGCGCGCGGGTTGTCGAACAGCAGATCGTAGAGGTCGGCGCGGTCATGGCGCGACACGCGCCGCAGCTCCAGGATGTCGCGGAAGCCGCGCGTCGTGACCAGCGCGGTTTTCGCGCCGGTGCCCTCGACCACCATGTTGGTCGCCATCGTGGTGCCGTGGCCGAGGAAGGAGACGTCGGCGCTGGCCGTGCCCGAGATCTCCAGGATCTTGCGAAACCCCTCCACGGTGCCGACCACGCGGTCCTTCGGCGTGGTCGGCACCTTGGTCGACCAGATGCGGCCGGTGTCGTCGTCCACCATCACCACGTCGGTGAAGGTGCCGCCGACGTCGATTCCAATTCTTCTCACTTTGCCTATCTCCATTTGCTGGCATCTCGATGCGGAACTCGCGGCTCCCGTCGCAGTCAGTCGGGGAGCCGTTCGCGCTGCGGTGCAGCATCGCCGCATGCTGTCGCGCCGTCCGGCCAGCGGCCACGTGTTGGGCTATGATCGGCCGCTGGATCGCTGCCGCGCACCGCGCTTTCGCGCCGGCGGCTGCCGATGCTGCAATGTAGAAGGCACGGGCAGCGTGCAGATAATGAAAACTTCCGATCACGTGAGACAGTGGAGTTATATCGGTGATAACCAGTATCGATGCGATCCTGAGGAGACTGCGCGGCAATCACATCGCGCTGCTGATCGCGCTCGACGACCACGGCTCGCTGCGCAAGGCGGCCAACCAGGTGTCGCTGTCGCAGCCGGCCACCACCAAGTCGCTGCGCGAGATCGAGGCGATGTTCGGCGCCGACCTGTTCGCGCGCTCGCCGCGCGGCATCGTCGCCAATGAGATGGGCCGCTGTGTGATCCGCCACGCGCGCGTGATGCGCGCCGAGGTCGGCGCGCTGCGCGACGAGCTCGCCGCGATCATGCGCGGCGGCGGCGGCACGCTGGCCGTGGGCGCGGTGATGGGATCGGTGCCGGTGTGGCTCACGCCGATGCTCAAGACCCTGCGCGAGGTGCAGCCCGATATTTCGGTGGAAGTGTGGGAAGACAACAGCGCGCGGCTGCTGTCGATGCTCGACCAGCGCCTGCTCGACCTGGTGATCGGCCGCCCCAGCGTCAGCGTGCATCCCGACGCCTACGACTTCGTGCCGCTCGATACCGAGGAAGTGTGCTTCGTGGTGGACGGCGCCGACCCGCTCGCGCGCGATCCGTCCATCACGCTGGCCGACATCGCCGCCAATCCGTGGATCGTGCCGCAGGCCACGCTGCCGATGCGCTCGCTGCTGGAGCAGCTGTTCGAGGACGGCGGCCTGCCGTTCCCGCGCTACGCGATCGAGACCTCATCGACGTTCGCCACGCTGTCGCTGCTGCGCTCGGGCGCGGGCACGGTCGGCCTGATGCCGCTCAAGGTGGCGGAGTATTTCGCGGAATACGGCCTGATCGCCATCCTCGCCATCCCGGTCGAGCGGCGCGGCCCGCCCTACGGCATCGCGACGCGGCGCGGTTCCACGTTGATGCAGCCGGTGCAGAAGTTCATCGACTTGTGTCTGGAGCGCGGCGCGGTGCGGTGAGGTGCGCCTTCACCACACCCCAAAAAACACCCCCGCCTGCTTATGGACGTTGGTCTTCGCCGCGACCTCCTCGCTGGTGACGGTGGTGCGCGGCTTGAGCGTGCAGAACCACTCGAGCAGATGCGTGCGCATGGCGGAGCGCACGGGCTCGAAGCCGGCGTCGGCGCCGAGGTCGAAGAACTCGTCGGGATCGTTTTCGAGGTCGAACAGCTGCGGGCGGAAGCCTTGCCAGTGCACGTATTTCCAGCGCGCGTCGCGCACCATCCAGGCGCGGCATTCGCCGGGGTGCCGGCCCAGCGCCACGCGCGCGCCGCGGTAGGCGTAGTCGAGTTCGGAGACGACGAAGCCGCGCCACGCGCCGCGGCCTTCGCCTGCGCGCGCCTGCGTGAGGTCGAGCAGCGAGCGGCCTTCGACGCGGTGGTCGGCGGGCGGCAGGCCGAGCGCGTCGAGCACGGTGGGCACCACGTCGACGGCGCTGACCATGCGCGCGTCGGCGCTGCCGCGCGTGGCGTCGGCGGCGGGCGCGGGGTCGTAGACGATCAGCGGAATCTTCTGCACGGTGTCGTAGAACTGCTCTTTCTCGCCGAGCCAGTGGTCGCCGAGGAAGTCGCCGTGGTCGGCGGTGAACACGATCAGCGTGTCCTGCCAGCGGCCCAGGCGCTCGAGCTGCTCCCATAGTTCGCCGAGGCGGTCGTCGATCTGCTGCACGAGGCCCTGGTAGGTCGGGCGCACGGTGTCGGAGACTTCGCGGCGCATGAAGTTGGCGCATTCTTCCTGCGTGCGGTAGGCGTCGAGCACCGGGTGCGGGTTCTCCAGTTCGGCGTCGTGGCGCCTGAGCGGCAGGCAGTCGTCGAGCGTGTAGGCGGCGTGATAGGGCGCGGGCGCCATGTAGGGCCAGTGTGGCTTGACCAGCGACAGGTGCAGCACCCACGGGTCGTCGCCGCGCGCGGCGATGTATTGCATGGCCTGCCCGACCGTGTACGCGGTTTCCGAATGCGGCTCGGCCACGCGCGCGGGCAGCCCGGCGTTGCGCATGTGCCAGCCGGAGACGATCTCGCCGCGCGCGTTCTCGGCGCTGATGACGTAGTCGGTCCACGGGTCGGCGCTGTCGTAGCCTTGCCGGCGCAGCCACCCGGCATAGGCGCCGCGCGGCTCGGCGTGGTGGCCGTCGTGGCGGTCGACCTCGACGAAGTGGCCGCTGCGCAGCAGCGTTTCCAGCTCGCTGCCGCCGTCGAGATGCAGGCGCCTGAGGTTGGCGTTGTCTGGCATGACGTGGGTCTTGCCGGCCAGCGCGAGCGCGCGGGCGCTGTCCTTGAGGTATTCGCCGAGCGTGACTTCGCCGAGCGACAGCGGCACGCGGTTCCAGGTGGCGCCGTGGCTGCTCGGGTAGCGTCCGGTGTAGAAGCTCATGCGGCTCGGTCCGCAGACGCCGGAGGTGACGAAGGCGCTGGTGAAGCGCACGCCGCGCGCGGCGAGGGCGTCGATATTGCGCGTGCGCAGCGTGGGATGGCCGTAGCAGCCCAGGTGGTCCTGGCGCAGCTGGTCGCACATGATGAAGAGCGTGTTGCGGGCGGTCATGGCAGCTTGAGGTCGGTTGGCGTGGGCGTTATGCGTATCGATGCGACGAATAACATGGGATCGAAACGTCCTGATGTTTTTCAGTCGCCCGTATAACCGGAGCTTTTCACCACCGGGCCCCAGCGGCTGGCGTCGGCCGCCAGCACCTTGGCGAACTGCGCGGCGCTGCCGCTCTGCGGCTCCAGCCCCAGCCTGAGGAAGCGCTCGCGCAGGTCGGGCGACCGCAGCGCCTGGACGATGGCCGCGTTGAGGCGGTCGAGCGTGGCCTGCGGCGTGCCGGCCGGCGCCAGGAAGCCGTAGCGGCCCACGCCTTCGATGTCCTTGTAGCCGAGCTCGGTAAACGTCGGCACGTCGGGCAGGGCGGCCGAGCGCTGCGTGCCGGAGCTGGCCAGCACGCGGATCTTGCCGGCGCGGTGCATCTCGGCCAGGTCGGCCAGCGTGTCGACCGAGGCCGGCACCTGGGCGCCGACCAGCGCGTTCATCAGCGGCGCGGAGCCGTTGAACGGCACGTGCAGCATCTCCACGCCGACCTGCTTGCCGAACAGCAGGCCGAAGAAGTGCGGGATGCTGCCGAGCGCGGGCGAGGCGTAGGAGTTGTTCTTGGCCGGGCTGGCCTTGAGCCAGTCGATGTATTCCCTGAGCGATTTCGCCGGCGTGCCGGGCCCGGTGGCCAGCGCGAGCTGGAAGTTGGCGATCTGCGCCACCGGCGCGAAGTCGCGCCGGAGGTCGTAGTTGAGCTTGCGGTAGACCAGCGGGGCGATGGTCATGACCGCCGAGTTGGCCACCACCAGCGTGTTGCCGTCGGCGGGCAGGCCGCGCGCGTAGTCCATCACCAGCCGGCCGCCGGCGCCGGGCTTGTTCTCGACCACCACGGTCTGCCCGAGCGTCTCGCGCAGCTTGTCGCCGACCAGGCGCGCGGCGAGGTCGGCGGTGCCGCCGGCGGGATAGCCCACCAGGATGCGCAGCGGGCGCTCGCCCTGGGCGAGCGCCGGGGCGGCCGGCGCGATGGCCAGCAGGGCGGCCGCGGCGGCAAGGGCGGGAACGAGGGCGCGCAGCAGTCTGGCGAGGGTCACGGAGTCTCCTGTGGGGTCGGCGGCGGGCGCGGCGGGAGCAGCCCCGGGGCCGGCCAATTGATCGGTACGGCCGCGGCGCGCCAACGAAGGATTGCGCGCATCGATCCGCGCCCGGCATGCCTTGCCCCGGCGCCGCCGGACCGTACCCCGGCGCCGGCGCGGATGCCCCGCGGCGTGCCGGTTTCTGTGTGCCACGGACGCTAACACCGGCCCATATAATTGACAAAATCAACCAATTTTGCGGGTGCGGCATGAAGCAGGCCACGGACGATGGCGAAACGGGCGGCGCAGGCCGGCGCGGCGCGGACCCGGCTGACGGCGCGGACAATGGCGCGGCCAACGGCGCGGACAGCCCGGATAGCCGAGCCGGCCACCCCGCCGATCCCGCCGATCCCGCCGATCCTGCCGACCCCGGCCACATCCTGCAGCATCCGGCCCGCCTCGCCGATTTCCTCAACTACCGTCTCTACCACCTGAGCCGCGTGGCGCTCAATGCCAGCGGGCTGCACCTGCGTGCCGCTGCCGGGGTGAGCCGGCGCGAGTGGCGCATGCTGGCCTTCCTCGGCGAGCAGCCCGGCACCCGCCTGACCGAGCTGGCGCGCAGCGCCGGGCTCGACAAGGTGCTGGCCAGCCGCGCCGTGCACGCGCTGATGGCGCGCGGGCTGGTGCGGCGCGACACGCGCGCGCAGGACCGGCGCGCGGCGGCCTTCGCGCTGACGGACGAGGGCGAGGCGGTCTACCGGCGGGCCTTCGATCAGGCGCGGGCGTTCAATGCCCGCCTGGCCGGGTGCCTGTCGGCGGACGAGGCGCGCGTGCTGGCGGACTGCCTGGCGCGCCTGCACGCCGAGGCGGAAGTCCTGCTGGCGCAGGCCGGGACGCTGCCGAGCAGCGTACCCATGCCTGCGCCGGCGCCGCCGGACTGGTGGCGCCGGACGTGAGGCGCCCGGCGGCATCCCTTGCGCCGCCGTTCAGCCCAGCTTGTCCAGCAGGCTGTACCACGCCACTCCCGCCGCTATATAGAAGCGCTGCAGGCCGTGCAGCGGGATCGGCGTCACCGGCGTGACCGGATAGGGGAACGGGTCCGGCTTGCCGGCGATGCGCGCCGCCATGTGCTTGCCCAGGCTGGTACACAGCGCCACGCCCCGGCCGTTGCAGCCCAGCGCCACGGTCACGCCGGGCGCGGGCTCGTGCACGTGCGGCATGAAGTCGCGCGTGATGGCGATGCGTCCGCCCCAGCGGTACGCGTATTCGAGCGGGCCGAGCTGCGGGAACAGCAGCGCGAGCGAGCGCTCCAGGTGGGCGAAGTCCTGCGGGCCGCGCGGGTCGGCGAAGAAGCCGCGCCCGCCCATCAGCAGGCGGCCCTGCGCGTCCCGGCGGAAATACAGCAGCAGCCGTTGCGAGGTCGAGGCGGTTTCGCCGCGTGCCAGGATGCCCTGCGCTTCGGCGCCGCGCAGCGGGCGCGTGGCGACGATGAAGCTGTTGGCCGACAGCACCGTCTGCGCCAGGCTGGGCCACAGCGCGCCGGTGTAGCCATTGGTGGCGATCACCACCTGCGCGGCGCTCACCTGCGCGCCGGTGGAGGTGGTCGCCACCCACTGCGTGCCTTGCCGCTCCAGCGCCGTGACCTGGGTGCCGCCGTGCACCGCGGCGCCGGCTTCCTGGGCCGCCCTGACCAGTCCGCGCGTGTACGCCAGCGGCTGCACCGCGCCCGCCCGCCCGTCCAGCCAGCCGCCGGCGAAGGCCTGCGTGCCCACGCGCCGGGCGACCTCGGCGCGCTCGAGCATCTCCACCGGCACGCCGCGGCGCGCCCATTGCGCGGCGCGCGCATGCATGGCCGGCAGCGCCGCCGACGAATAGGACAGCTGCAGCCAGCCGCTGCGCACCGGCTGGCAGTCGATGCGGTGGCGCGCGATCAGGTCGAACACCAGGTCGGCCGAGCGCGAGACCGCGTCGATGAGCGGCTCGGCCCGCGCGGCGCTGAGCATGCGCACCAGTTCGTCGGGATCGTACTTGAGGGTGGGATTGACCTGGCCGCCATTGCGCCCGGACGCGCCCCAGCCGGGCTCGCTGGCTTCGAGCACGCACACGCGCGCGCCGTGCCCGGCGAGGTGCAGCGCGGTGGACAGGCCGGTGAAGCCGGCCCCGACCACGAGCACGTCGGTGGCGAGCGATTCGCGCAGCGGCGGCGTTGCCGGCGCGGGCGGCGCGGTCGCGGCCCACAGCGAAGGCGGCAGGGGCGCGGCAACTCCGGCGCCGCCGCCGGTCAGCGTGGCCGCGCTCATGTTGCCGCTCCCGTGGTGGCCGCCGTGGCCGTGGCGGCCGCGGCGGGCTTGTGCAGCACGCGGCGCAGGAAGTCCTGCGTGCGCGGCTGGCGCGGCGCGCCCAGCACCTGCTCCGCGGTGCCTTCTTCGACGATGGTGCCGCTGTGCAGGAAGCACACGCGGTCGGCCACCTCGCGCGCGAAGCCCATTTCGTGCGTGACCACGATCATGGTCATGCCTTCGCGTGCGAGATCGCGCATGACTTCGAGCACGTCGCCGACCAGTTCCGGGTCGAGCGCCGAGGTGGGTTCGTCGAACAGCATGGCCTCGGGCTTCATCGCCAGCGCGCGGGCGATCGCCACGCGCTGCTGCTGCCCGCCCGAGAGCTGGGCCGGCCAGGCGTGCGCCTTGGCGGCCAGGCCGACCTTCTCCAGCAGCGCCAGCGCCTCGCCGCGCGCCTTGTCGCGGCTTTCGCCCTGCACGTACACGGGTCCTTCCATCACGTTCTCCAGCACGCTGCGGTGGGGAAACAGGTTGAAGCGCTGGAACACCATGCCCATGCGGCTGCGCAGGTGGTGGATGCCCTTGCCGGCACGCTCGACGCGCTCGCCGAAGGCGAGGATCTCGCCGCCGTCATAGGACTCCAGGCCGTTGATGCAGCGCAGGACGGTCGACTTGCCCGAGCCCGACGGCCCGATCAGGCAGACCACCTGGCCGCGGTCGACGTGCAGGCCGACGCCGCGCAGCACGTGGTGGTCGCCGTAGTGCTTGTGCAGATCGTGGATGTGGATCATGTCTTCTTTCTCCCCGCGCCGAGGCGCTGCTCCAGCCGGCGCAGGCAGAACACCAGCGGCAGGCTCATCAGCAGGTACAGCAGGGCGACCAGCGTGTACACGGTCATGTTCTGGAACGTCGACGAGGCGATCAGCTGCCCCGCGCGCGTCATTTCCGCCACCGTGATGGTGGACACCAGCGACGAATCCTTGAGCATCATCACCAGCGTGTTGCCATAGGGCGGCAGCGCGATGCGGAAGGCCTGCGGCAGGATCACGCGGCGCATCACCAGCGCGGGGCGCATGCCCATCGCCTGGGCGGCTTCGCGCTGGCCCGGGTCGACCGCTTCGATGCCGGCGCGGAAGTTCTCCGCCTGGTAGGCCGAGTAGGCGATGCCGAGCCCGATCACGCCGGCCTGGAACGCCGTCAGGTGGATGCCGATGTCGGGCAGCACGAAGTAGATGTAGAACAGCTGCACGATGATGGGCAGGCCGCGGATCACGTTGATCACCGTCGCCGCGCCCCACGACAGCGCGCGCACCGGCGACAGCTTCAGCAGCGCCAGGGCCAGCCCGATGGCGCTGCTGAGCAGGAAGGCCAGCACCGTCACCTGCACGGTCACGATGGCGCCCTGCAGCAGGATCGGCAGGAAATCGCGCGCCTGCTGGAAGAAGTTGGCGGCTTCCATCGCGGCTCACATGCCCCATTTCTGCACGATGCCCGCCAGCGTGCCGTCGGCCTTGATCCGGGCGATGGCCTTGTTGATGCGGGCCAGCATCTCCGCGTCGCCCTTGCGCACCACCAGGCACACGTCGCCCACGTTGACCGGCTTGTAGCCGGCGGCCAGCTTCACGCCCTGGAAGGCGTTCTGGCGCAGCTGGTACGCGATGATGGGCTGGTCGCCGAGGCCGGCCTTGATGCGGCCCAGCGCCAGGTCGCGCGTCATGTCGGCGACCGAGTCGTAGCTGCGCACCTCCTTGAAGATGCCCTTCTTGTTGAGCATGTCCAGGAACACCGTGCCGACCTGGGCGCCCACCACCTCGCCCTTGAGTTCGTCGAGCGAGGCGTAGGGCTTGTTGTCGTCGCTCTTGACGATCAGCCCTTCGCCGTAGGAGTAGACCGGGTCGCTGAAGTCCACCACCTGCTGGCGCGCCGGCGTCTTGAGCATGGCGGCCGAGATGATGTCGATCTTGCCGGTGGTCAGCGACGGCACCAGCGCGGCGAAGCCGGTCTGCTGCACGTTGACGCCGAAGCCCGCCGCCTTGCCGACCGCGGTGACGGTGTCGATCATCATGCCCTGGATGGTGTTGGTCTTGACGTCCAGGAAGGTGAACGGCACCCCGGTGGCGGTGGCGCCCACGTTGTAGGCCGGCGGCGTGCCCTGGGCGCGGGCGGCCGGGAGGACGGAGAAAATGGTGCCGGCGGCGCACAGGATCAGTGCAGTGCGGCGCGAGATCGAAAAACGGGACATACGGACACTCCTGGCAGATGGGACAAAAAGGTGCCCAGGCGGGGGCAGCTCACGGCTTCATGCAACGAACATGCCAATTTTCAATTTTCATGGATCAAAAATTAATTGGTGTTAACAAGTAATTGCGCTTTAAGAATCGATATGCGATTCTTCGGCCTGATTCGTCACTGTCATCGCCATGCCCGCCTCCCCCCTGCCGTCCCCCGAAGCCGATGCAACGCCCAGCCTCCTGTTCAACCAGTCGCTGGAAAAAGGGCTGGCCGTGCTGCGCGCGTTCAGCGCCGAGCGCCGCACCATGACCATCGCCGACGTGGCCGAGGCCGCCGGCATCAACAAGAGTTCGGCCCAGCGCATGGTCTTCACGCTCGAGCAGCTGGGCTACCTGCGCCGGCACCCGCAGACGCGGCGCTACCAGCTCGCGCCGCGCGTGATGGAGATCGGCTTCAACTACCTGGCGGCCAATCCGCTGATCGAGGTGGCCAACCCCTTCCTGTCGGAGCTGACCAAGGTCACGACCGAGACCTCGTGCCTGACCGAGCCCGACCTGCTCGACATGGTCTACATCGCGCGGTTCGTCAGCGCGCATTTCGTGCCGGTGCACATGCCGATCGGCAGCCGCATCCCGATGTACTGCACGGCCTCGGGCCGCGCCTACCTGAGCGCGCTGCCGGAGGACGACGCGCTCGCCGCGATCGGGCGCGCGCAGCGGATCGCGCATACCGTCCATACCCGCACGCAGGTGGACGACATCCTGGCCGTGCTGCGCGAGGCGCGCCAGCGCGGCTACGCGGTCAACTGCGAGGAGCTGTTCCTGGGCGACATGACCATCGCCGCGCCGGTGATCGGCGGCAACGGGCGTCCGCTGGGCGCGGTGCACGTGGTCGCGCCGACCAGCCGCTGGACGCGCGAGGAAGCCGAGCGCAAGCTCGCGCCGCCGCTGCTGCAATGCGCGCGCGCCGTGAGCAGTTCGGTGCGCGCGCTGGGCTAGCGCGCCGCGGCGCGGGGCTGGCCGCCGGTCCCGGCCGCCGCCCTGCGCCGGCCATGCGCGATGCCGGGCCGGCGTACCCATGCCTGCGCCCGCCGCCGGCATGGCGGCGGCGCGGGGGCTCCTGGCGGGATGGCGGCCGCGCCCGGGCGCCGCGCAAGGCTTACACTCGAGACGTGGAGTCAGCGTGTGTCTTGCCGGGAGCCTGCCATGCCGCTTTTTCGCCGTCTTTCCCCCTTGCTGGCATCCGCCGCGGCGGGTGCCGTTCTGGCTTTCTCGCTCAGCGTCTGCGCCGCCCCGGCGGCCCGGGCCGCGCCGCGGCCGCCGGCCCCGGCGCAGGCGCTCACGCAGCAGGCGGTGGCCGCCTACGACGCCGGCGCCTTCGACGCCGCGCTGCGCGACTTCGCCAGGGCGGCCCAGCAGGGCAACCGGCTGGCGCAGTTCAACTACGCCATGATGCTGCTGCGCGGCGAGGGCACGCCGGTGCGCCAGCAGGAGGCGCTGACGTGGCTGCGCCGCGCGGCCGACAACGACATGACCCACGCCCAGTTCACCTTCGGCGAGCTGTACGAGCACGGCGACCTGGTGCCGCGCTCGCTCGAAGCGGCCAACACGTGGTACCGCCGCGCCGCCGAGGGCGGCCACGTGCAGGCCCAGGTGGCGCTGGCCACCAACTATTTCACCGGGCGCGGCGTGGCGCGCGACTACGGTCAGGCCTTCGCGTGGTACAGCCGCGCGGCAGCCGCCGGCGACGGCGACGCGCAGTACATCGTCGCCAGCTACTACGAGCGCGGCGAGCCCGGCGTGGTGGAGAAGGACATCGAGCAGGCCAAGATCTGGTACGCGCGCTCGGCCTCGCACGGCGATCCCGGCGCGCTGGCCAAGCTGCGCTCGCTGCTCGAGGAGGGGCTCAAGGCCAGGCAGCAGGCCGGCGGCATGTAATGACGGCGTAGTCTGGCTATGCTCGCATGGCGGCATGCCACGCCGGCGGCGGCCGGCGGTGGCGTATTCCGGCCGCCGCGCCCGGTTCCCGGGCGGCGGGGCGGTACAACTCTTGCTTACGAGAAACGGCACAAATACTGCGCCAATGGGAGGCCTTTGTGGCAACGCACGTCGCACTGAATCACGTCACCCACTACCGGTATGACCGGCCGGTGAAGCTCTCGCCGCAGGTGGTCAGGCTCCGGCCCGCACCGCACTGCCGCACCCCGATCCTTTCCTATTCACTGCGCATCGAGCCCGAGCAGCATTTCATCAACTGGCAGCAGGACCCGTTCTCCAACTACCTGGCCCGGCTGGTCATCCCCGAGCCGACGCGCGAGTTCAAGATCACCGTCGACCTGGTGGTCGAGATGGCGGTCTACAACCCGTTCGACTTCTTCCTCGAGCCCTACGCCGAGGCCTTCCCGTTCAGCTACGACGCGGGCCTGGCGCACGAGCTGGCGCCCTACCTGGTCAAGGGCGAGGCGACGCCGCGCTTCGCCGCCTTCGTCGACAGCATCCCGCGCACGCCCCAGCGCACCATCGATTTCCTGGTGGGCCTGAACCAGCGCCTGCAGCACGACATCCGCTACCTGATCCGCATGGAGCCGGGCGTGCAGACGCCGGAGCAGACGCTGGCGTCGGGCGCCGGCTCCTGCCGCGACTCGGGCTGGCTGCTGGTGCAGACGCTGCGCCACCTCGGGCTGGCGGCGCGCTTCGTGTCCGGCTACCTGCTGCAGCTCACGCCCGACGTGAAGGCGCTCGACGGCCCCAGCGGCGCCGAGGCCGACTTCACCGACCTGCACGCCTGGTGCGAGGTCTACCTGCCCGGCGCGGGCTGGATCGGGCTCGATCCCACCTCCGGCCTGCTGGCCGGCGAGGGCCACATCCCGGTGGCGTGCACGCCCGAGCCCGGCAGCGCCGCGCCGGTCAGCGGCGCGGTGGACGAGAGCGAGGTGGAGTTCCACCACGAGATGTCGATCACGCGCGTCTACGAGTCGCCGCGCGTGACCAAGCCCTATACCGAGGCACAGTGGCAGGCGGTGGCCGGCGTGGGCGCCGAGGTCGACCGCCGGCTCGAGGCGCAGGACGTGCGCCTGACGATGGGCGGCGAGCCCACCTTCGTGGCGGTCAGGGACCGCGACGGCGCCGAATGGAACACCGACGCGCTCGGGCCGACCAAGCGCGGTTATGCCACCGAACTGGTGCACAAGCTGCGCGACCGCTACGGCAAGGGCGGTTTCCTGCACTTCGGCCAGGGCAAATGGTATCCGGGCGAGCAGCTGCCGCGCTGGGCGCTGTCGATCTGCTGGCGCGCCGACGGCCAGCCGTGCTGGCAGGACCCGTCGCTGTTCGCCGACGAGCGCGAGCCGGGCAACTACAGCGACGCCGACGCGCGCCGCTTCCTCGACCGCCTCGCCGGCACGCTCGGCCTCGACTCCGCCTTCGTGCAGCCGGGTTATGAAGATGCCTGGTACTACCTGTGGCGCGAGCGGCGCCTGCCGGTCAACGTCGATCCGCTGGAGTCGCGCCTGGACGACGAGATGGAGCGCATGCGCCTGCGCCGCGTGTTCGGCGCGGGGCTGGCGCAGGTGACGGGCTACGTGCTGCCGCTGCGCCGCGCCGGCGAGGAGGATGCGCCGGCCCTGCACGGCCAGCGCTGGATCAGCGGCCCGTGGTTCTTCCGCGACGACCGCATGTACCTGTTGCCCGGCGATTCGCCGATGGGCTACCGCCTGCCGCTCGACGCGCTGCCCTGGGTCAGCGAAGCCGACTACCCGTGGCAGTTCGACCAGGACCCGTTCGCGCAGCGCGCGCCGCTGCCCACCGGCGCGCAGTTGCGCGCGCAGTGGCCCGGGCCGGGGTCGACGGGCGCGGAAGGGGCGGGCGGCGCGGTTGGCGGCGCAGTTGGCGGCGCAGTTGGCGGGACAACTGGCGGAGCCGCCGCCGACGGCACGCCCGGCCGGCACGCCGCCGCGATCCGCGCCGGCACCGCCGCCTTCAGCGCGCGCGGCGGCGCCGCGCCGGCCGGCACGGGCGCCTTCGCCCACGGCGCGGCGGACCTGGCGCGCGTGCCCGCGCGCGGCGAGTCCGCGGGCTGGATCACGCGCACCGCGCTGTGCGTGGAGGTGCGCCATCCCAGCCGCGCGGCCGGCCCCAAGGCCGAGCTGGCGGCCGCCGGCGACAAGCGCGGCATGCTCTACGTCTTCATGCCGCCGCTGACGGTGCTGGAGGACTACCTGGAACTGCTGGCCGCGGTCGAGTCCACCGCCGCCGCGCTGGGCGTGAAGATCGTGCTCGAAGGGTATCCGCCGCCGCGCGACGCGCGCCTGAAGCTGCTGCAGGTCACGCCCGACCCCGGCGTGATCGAGGTCAACATCCATCCCGCGGCCAACTGGGACGAGCTGGTCGACCATACCGAATACCTCTACCAGGCCGCGCACGAGACCTACCTGAGCAGCGAGAAGTTCATGGTCGACGGCCGCCACACCGGCACCGGCGGCGGCAACCACTTCGTGCTGGGCGGCGCCACGCCGGCCGACAGCCCGTTCCTGCGCCGCCCGGACGTGCTGGCCAGCCTGATCGCGTACTGGCACAACCATCCCTCGCTGTCCTACCTGTTCTCGGGCCTGTTCATCGGCCCGACCAGCCAGGCGCCGCGCGTGGACGAGGCGCGCAACGACCAGCTCTACGAGCTGGAGATCGCCTTCGCCGAGCTGCAGCACCAGCTCGACCGCCTGGGCAGCACGCAGGGCGGCATCGGCGGCGGCGCCTACATGCCGCCGTGGCTGGTGGACCGCACGCTGCGCAACATCCTGATCGACGTCACCGGCAACACGCACCGCAGCGAGTTCTGCATCGACAAGCTCTACTCGCCCGACGGCCCCACCGGGCGCCTGGGCCTGCTGGAGCTGCGCGCGTTCGAGATGCCGCCGCACGCGCGCATGAGCCTGGTGCAGCAGCTGCTGCTGCGCGCGCTGGTGGCGCGCTTCTGGCGCCAGCCGTACCGCACGCGCCTGACGCGCTGGGGCACCGAGCTGCACGACCGCTTCCTGCTCGGCACCTTCGTGCAGATGGATTTCGACGACGTGCTCAGCGAGATGCGCGAGGCCGGCTTCGCCTTCGACAACGCCTGGTTCGCCCCGCACTTCGAGTTCCGCTTCCCGCGCGTGGGCGAGCTGTCCGCCGGCGGGCTGCACCTGACGCTGCGCAGCGCGCTCGAGCCCTGGCACGTGATGGGCGAGGAAGGCAGCGCCGGCGGCACGGTGCGCTACGTGGATTCGTCGCTCGAGCGCCTCGAGGTGCGCGTGCTGGGCATGAACGAGAGCCGCCACGTGGTCACGGTCAACGGCCGCGCGGTGCCGCTGCAGCCCACCGGGCGGGCCGGCGAGTACGTGGCCGGGGTGCGCTACCGCGCCTGGGCGCCGCCGTCTGCGCTCCACCCCACCATCGGCGTGCACGCACCGTTGACATTCGACGTAGTGGACAGCTGGATGGGGCGCAGCATCGGCGGATGCCGGTATCATGTCTCGCATCCGGGCGGGCGCAGCTACGAAACCTTCCCGGTCAATGCCTACGAGGCCGAGAGCCGGCGGCTGGCGCGCTTCTTCACGCTCGGCCACACGCCGGGCGCGATGCGCGTCGAGACGCCGGCGCGCAGCCTCGAGTTTCCGTTCACGCTGGACCTGCGGCAACGCTGATCCGCCTTGCCGCCGAGCTTCGCCCCGTGCCTTTGCAGCCCTCACTGCCCTTCGACGAATCCGCGCCCGCCGCCGAGGCGGCCATGCGCCGCGCGCGCGCGGTGCCGCCCGGGCACCTGGACGAGCTCGGCGCGGGCGCGGGCGGGCTGCGCGAGCCGTGGGCGGGCTTCTTCCAGGTGCTGGGCGAGGACGGCATCGGCGCGCTCGGCCAGCAGGCCGCCGCGATGGCGCGCCAGATCCGCGACAACGGCGTGACCTACAACGTCTACGCCGACAACGGCGGCGCGCGCGCCTGGGCGCTGGACCTGCTGCCGTTCATGGTGGCCGAGGAGGACTGGCTCCAGATCGAGCGCGGCGTGATCCAGCGCGCCACCCTGGCCAACGCCGTGGTGGCCGACATCTACGGCCCGCAGACGCTGCTGGCCAAGGGCCTGCTGCCGGCCGGGCTGGTCTTCGGCCATCCCGGCTACCTGCGCCCGCTCAAGGGCTACCAGCCGCCGGACGGCAATTTCCTGCACATCGTCGCGGTCGACCTCGCGCACACCGCCGAGGGCGGCTGGACCGTGATGGCGCACCGCACCGAGACGCCTTCCGGCATGGGCTACGCGCTGGAGAACCGGCTCATCATCTCCAGCCTGTTCGCCGACGCCTTCCGCGAGCTGCGCGTGCGGCGCCTGCCGGCCGCCTTCGCGCAACTGGTGGCCACGCTGGCGCAACTGCCCGCGGGCCGCCTGTCCGGCCCGGCCGGCGTGCCCGGTGCGCCGCCGCCGCGCGCGGCCGACGCCAGCGCCGCCGCGGCGGCGGCCGGCAAGCACATCGTGCTGCTGACCCCCGGCCCCTACAACGAGACCTATTTCGAGCACACCTTCCTGGCGCGCTACCTCGGCATCACGCTGGTCGAGGGCAAGGACCTGACGGTGCGCAACGACGTGGTCTACCTCAAGACGCTGGCCGGGCTGGAGCGCGTGGACGTGATCCTGCGCCGGCTCGACGACGCCTACTGCGACCCGGTCGAGCTGCGCCAGGACTCCACGCTGGGCGTGCCCGGGCTGCTGCAGGCGATGCGCGCGGGCAACGTGCTGGTCTCCAACGTGCCCGGCTCGGGTTTCCTGGAGACGCCCGCCATCCACGGCTTCCTGCCGGCCATCGCGCGCGAGCTGCTGGGCGAGCCGCTGCTGCTGCCCGGCGTGCCGAGCTGGTGGTGCGGCGAGGACTCGGCGCGCGCGCAGGCGCTCGACCAGCTCGGCGAGGCCTTCCTGATGCCGACCTACCCGCGCGGCATGGCGCAGCCGTGGGAAGGGCCGCGCCTGGGCATGGAGCGCGGCCTGCAGCGGCTGGCCGACTGGCGCGAGCGCATCGGGCAGGTGCCCGACCTGTTCACCATCCAGGCCGACCTGCCGCTGTCGCACGCGCCGCGCTGGGAAGGCCCGCAGATCGGCTCGCGCGCGGCCATGCTGCGCGTCTACGCGATCGCCGACGGGCGCGGCGGCTGGCAGGTCATGCCGGGCGGCTTCACGCGGCTGGCCGGCGAGGGCCAGCCGGCGGTGTCGATGCAACTGGGCGGCTCCAGCGTCGATACCTGGGTGCTGTCGAGCCAGCCGCCGCACGGGCCGGCGCTGGCGGCCTCGACCACGCTGGGCGGGGCCGGGCCGGGGCCGGTCGCCAAGCCGCTGGCGGTGTCGAGCCGCGCCGCCGAGAACCTGTTCTGGGCCGGACGCTACGCCGAGCGCGCCGAGAACAACGTGCGCCTGTGCCGGCTGGTGCTGGGCTCGATCGAAAGCAGCGACGAGCGCGACGACAGCGTGCTCGACGTGATCGGCGAGCTGACGCAGGCCTGCGGCCTGCTGCCGCCCGGCGCGCCGCAGCCGCGCGCCTCGCTGCGCGTGTTCGAGCGCAGCCTGGTGGCGGCGCTGGCCGAGAGCGCCGGCTGGACCAGCGTGGGCCAGAACCTGGCCAGCCACGTGCACGCCGCCACCGAGATCCGCAACCGCCTGTCCAACGACCACTGGCGCACCATCCTGGCCGCGCGCAACGATTTCGGCGACGCGATGGCGGCGGCCTGCACCGGCGCGTCCGGCAGCGGCGACTGCGGCTACTACGACCGCCCGCGCGTGCTGGCCGCGCTCGACCACCTCGGCATGCAGCTCGCCGCCATCAGCGGCGCCCAGGGCGACCGCATGATGCGCGACGAAGCCTGGCGCCTGCTGTTCATCGGCCGCCATATCGAGCGCGTGGGCACACTGTCGACCTTCCTCGAAGTCTTCACGCGGCATGGCGCGCTCATGCACCGCAGCGGCTTCGACCTGCTGCTGCACCTGTTCGACAGCACGCTCACCTTCCGCGCGCTCTATCCGGGGCGCACCGACATGCCCGCACTCATCGAGCAGATCGTGATCGAACCCACCAACCCGCGCGGGCTCTACGGCCTGCTGGCGCGGCTGCGCGTCAAGCTCGGCCAGATCACGCCGCCGGCCAGCCCGGCCGGCGGCGGCCGCGCGCCGCTGCCGCAATGGCTGCCCGCGGTGGAGACGCTGCCCGGCTGGGAAGCACTATGCGAGCGCGACGGGCGCGGCCAATACACCAATCTGGTGCAATTGTGCGACCGCCTGGGCGGCCTGATGGCGCAGCTCTCCGACGAGATCAGCGCGCGCTACTTCAGCCATGCCGGCGTGGCCGGCGTGCGGGTGCGGCCATGAGCGCGCCGGCGACGGGGCTGGCGGGCGGCGCGGCGGAGCGTCCCGTGGACGAGGCCGGGGCCGGAATCGGAGCCGGGGCCAAGATCGGGACCGAAGCCGGCAACGACGCGGTGGCCGGCCCGGCGGGCGCGGCGGCCATCGCCGCGGTGCCTGCCCCGGCGCCCGCCGCGGCCTTGCTCACGGTCCACCACAAGACCACCTACGCCTACTCCGCGCCGGTGGAGAACGCCCAGCAGCGCGCCGTGGTCTGGCCGGTGGCCTGCCCGTGGCAGACCGTGCTGTCGCACAGCGCGTGGGTCGACCCCGAGCCGTCGCACCAGCATGCCGGCACCGACGCCTTCGGCAACCACGTGCTGTATTTCACCATCGACGTGCCGCACGACTTCATGCAGCTGTGCTGCGAGAGCACGGTGCGCGTGATGCCGCGCTGGGACGCGCTCGATCCCGCCGCCAGCATGCCGTGGGAAGACGCCGTGGCGGCGCTGCGCTTTCGCGCCGGCCAGCCGTTCCGGGCGCAGAGCGAGTTCTGCTTCGCCTCGCCCAACGTGGCGCTGCACCCGGACCTCAAGGCCTACGCGCTGGCCAGCTTCGGGCCCGGCGTGCCGGTGGTGGCCGGCGCCATCGACCTGATGCACCGCATCCACGCCGACTTCGAATACGAGACCGACGCCACCGAGGTGGACACCCCCGCGCTGAAGGCGTTCGCGCTGCGCAGCGGCGTGTGCCAGGACTTCGCCCAGGTCATGATCGGCTGCCTGCGCTCGCTCGGCCTGGCCGCGCGCTACGTCAGCGGCTACCTGCGCACCGAGCCGCCGCCGGGCCAGCCGCGCCTGATCGGCGCCGACGCCTCGCACGCGTGGCTGTCGGTGTACTGCCCGCTGGCCGGCTGGGTCGACCTCGACCCGACCAACGACGTGCTGGCCGACACCGGCCACGTGACGCTGGCGTTCGGGCGCGACTACAGCGACGTCTCGCTGCTGCGCGGGGTCATCGTGGGCGGCGGCGCGCATACCGTCGAGGTGGAGGTAAGCGTGCTGCCGCTGGCGTAGCCGGCGCGCGCTGCGCCGGCGGCACGGCTGGCAAGCCAATTGCTTGCGCATTGCAGGGGTTGCCGAAAAAGAAGGGGAATCAATATGCTGAGCCGCACCGCCGACCACCTGTTCTGGATGGCCCGCTACACCGAGCGCGCCGAGAACACCGCGCGCATGCTCGACGTCAACCACCAGACCGCGCTGCTGCCGCAGTCGCGCGACGCATCCCGGCAGGGCTGGCTGGCCATGCTCGACGCGACCGAGCTCACCCCGGTCTTCGCCGAGCACCACGGCACCGTGGTGCACGAGGAAGTGCTCGACTTCATGGTGCGCGACCTGAGCCATCCGGCCTCGATCATGTCCTGCCTGCGCGCCGCCCGCGAAAACGCCCGCGCCGTGCGCGGCGCGCTGACCACGCCGCTGTGGGAAACCATCAACACCACCTGGCTCGACGTGCAGCAGATGATCGCCGACGGCATCCTGCGGCACGATCCCGCGCAGTTCTTCGAGTGGGTCAAGTTCCGCTCCCACCTCACGCGCGGGGTGGAGGCCGGCACCATGCTCAAGGACGAGGCCTACTGCTTCATGCGCCTGGGCACCTTCCTGGAGCGCGCCGACAACACCGCGCGGCTGCTCGACGTCAAGTTCCAGTCCACCGACCTCGACCGCCAGCAGGACGACTTCTACCAGTGGGCCGCCGTGCTGCGCTCGGTCTCCGGGTTCGAGATGTACCGCAAGGTCTACCGCGCGGCGGTCACGCCCGAGCGCGTGGCCGAACTGCTGATCGTGCATCCCGACATGCCGCGCTCGCTCGCGGCCAGCCTGCGGGAGGTGGTGGCGCTGCTGGCGCAGGTGCGCAATGGCGCTTCAGCGGAGACTGAGCGGCGTGCGGGGAAGCTGCATGCTGAGCTTAAGTTTGCGCGGATCGAGGATATTTTTTCTGTGGGGATTCATGGGTGGCTGGGGGATTTTTTGCGGAGGGTGCATGAGGTGGGGAGTGGGGTTAGTCATAGTTTTTTGATGCGGGGGTAGTAGGGTTTTGTGCTTCGGCTTCAAAGTCAACTTCTGAACGTCAACTTCTGAACGTCAAAGTCAAAGTCAAAGGCTTTCGCTCCCCCGGAGCGACCTACTTTCTTTTCCCCGAAAAGAAAGTAGGCAAAGAAAGCGGGCTGCCTGGCCGGCAGGGGCAGAGCCGAACAGGAGTGCTCATGTTGCTGGTTTCGTGGTGGGGTCTGCGGTTCTGCTGACCTGCTGCCGGTACCGGTTTTGGCGGCCACTATCTCTCGGATGGTGTTGGATTCGTGGTGGCGCTGCATGATGGCGGTGGCCCAGGCCCTTCGGGCTGCTGCCGCGTCCGGGGCAGATGGGCTCGTCATAGAGACGGTGCTGGTTTCGTGGTGGGCGTGGTGGCCCCGGTTTGAGACGTGCCCGGTTTTGGCTTGAGACGTAATCCGGTTCAACGCAACCCAGCACACCCGCGCGGGGTCCACCGCGCCCACCACGAAACCAGTGCCGGTGCTACGCCGTGACCGTCCGAGCCGGTAACGGCAGATGGCTGAACAGGCAGTGCGCCCGCCATCATAGGTCTGACCCCGAAACCCATACCGCCAGCCAGATCGTGGCCAGCCGAACCGGTAACGGCAGCAGGTCAGCAGAACCACCGGCCCCACCACGAAACCACCGACAACCAGCAACCCTGTTCGGCTCTGCCCCTGCCGGCCAGGCAGCCCGCTTTCTTTGCCTACTTTCTTTTCGGGGAAAAGAAAGTAGGTCGCTCCGGGGGAGCGAAAGCCTTTGACTTTGATGTTGACTTTGAAGTTAAGGCCTTTAAAGCAGTTGACTTTGAAGTCAAGCAGTGGTGGCCTTTGAAGCCAAGCCGTAGCTTTCGACTTAGAACCCCAACCCCACCCCTCACCCCAACTTCTTCCTCAACAACTCATTGACCTGCGCCGGGTTCCCCTTCCCCTTGGTGGCCTTCATGGCCTGCCCGACCAGGGCATTGAACGCCTTCTCCTTGCCGGCCCGGAATTCCTCCACCGACTTGGCGTTGGCGGCCAGCACGTCGTCGATGATCTTTTCCAGCTCGCCGGAGTCGGACATCTGCTTGAGGCCCTTGGCGGCGATGATGGCGTCGGCGTCGCTGCCTTCTTCGCCGGCCCACATGGCGGGGAACACGTCTTTCTTGGCGGTGTTGTTGGAGACCGTGCCGTCGGCGATGCGCACCAGCAGCCTGGCCAGTTGGGCGGGTTTGACCGGGGCGTCGTCGAGCGCGATGCCTTCGCGGTTGAGCAGCGAGGACACGTCGCCCATCAGCCAGTTGGCGGCGGGCTTGGCGTTGGCGGCGCCGGCTTCGGCGACCACGGCTTCGAAGTAGCTGGCGAGCGGCTTGGAGGCGGTCAGCACGCTGGCGTCGTAGGCGGACAGGCCGTATTGCGACACCAGGCGCGCCTGCATGGCGGCGGGCAGTTCGGGCAGGGCGGCTTTCACGCGCTCGATCCAGGCGGCGTCGATGTCCAGCGGCAGCAGGTCGGGGTCGGGGAAGTAGCGGTAGTCGTGCGCGTCTTCCTTGGTGCGCATGGCGCGCGTCTCGCCGGTGTCGGGGTCGAACAGCACGGTGG
>Ga0255338_1001559_pt1 | contig 41955 bp, 32 predicted proteins | sample MeOH1_35cm_T4_19_FD_203715 | JGI IMG/M metagenome (GOLD analysis project Ga0255338, IMG submission 203715) | Sandy soil microbial communities from University of British Columbia, Vancouver, Canada - MeOH1_35cm_T4_195 | ecosystem: Engineered > Artificial ecosystem > Sand microcosm > Unclassified ... | reverse complement strand
AATATGGCGACATCACCACCGGCCCGCGGATCATCACCGCCGAGACCAAGGCCGAGATGAAGCGCGTGCTCGCCGACATCCAGGGCGGCCGCTTCGTCAAGAATTTCGTGCTCGACAACCGCGCCGGCCAGCCGGAACTGAAGGCAGCGCGCAAGGCTGCCGCCGCTCATCCGATCGAGAAGGTCGGCACCGAGCTGCGCGCGATGATGCCGTGGATCGGCGCGAACAAGCTGGTGGACAAGGCTAAGAACTGACCGTTCAAGGACGCATCGGGCCAACGGACCGTTTCCCGTTCGGCGCTTGTATTCGGCGGGGGCCGCGTCATCTTGGCGCGGCCCTTCCCGTATCGGAGATTATCATGCGCATTGCCCTTGTTGCCGTCCTCGCGCTCGCCGCGGCCCCGCTGCTCGCCCAGACCCCGCCGAGCCAGCCCGGCACGCATGATGCCAGCCGCGTCGTCGCCGGCGACTACACCGTCGATACCGGCCACACCCAGGTGCTGTTCACGGTGAACCATCTCGGCTTCACCGAATATACCGGCCAGTTCACCCAGCCGACCGGGAGCCTCACCCTCGACCCCGCCAATGCGGCGAACGACAAGGTCGAGATCAGCTTCCCGATCGAGCAGGTTTCGACCACCGTTCCCGGCCTGAACACCCACCTCAAGTCAGCCGATTTCTTCGATGCGGCGAAATTCCCGACCGGCAAGTTCGTCTCGACCAAGGTGACCGTCTCCGGCGAGACCGCGACGATCGAGGGCAACCTCACGCTCAAGGACGTGACCAAGCCGGTGGTGCTCGCCGCACGCTTCGTCGGCGCGGGCAATGCCCCGATGGGCGCGAAGAAGCCCTATGTCGGCTTCGCCGCGACGACCAGCGTCAAGCGCAGCGATTTCGGAATTTCCTATGCCATCCCGATGGTGTCGGATAAGGTCGATCTCGTGATCAATGCGGGCTTCGCCCAGAAGTAACCTAGGCCGATGAGCGATCCCACCCCGTCCGGAGAGAGTGAAGGCCGGCCCGGCGTCGGGCGGGTCGAGGCTTTTTCGGACGGGGTGATCGCCATCATCGTCACCATCATGGTGCTTGAGCTCCATCCCCCCGTCTCGGAGGGGATGGACAAGCTCTGGACGCTCTGGCCCGTCTTCCTCGCCTATGTCCTCAGCTACGCCTATGTCGCGATCTACTGGGTCAACCATCACCGGCTGTTCACGCACGCGACACACGTCACCAACGGGCTGATCTGGTCGAACATGGCGCTGCTCTTCGCGCTGTCGCTGGTCCCCTTCTCGACCTCCTATCTCGGCGAACATCATTTCAACCGCGATGCGACGTTGCTTTATCTCGCGACGATGCTGCTGCCCTCGCTCGCCTATGTCTCGCTCCAGACGATCATCCGGCGGACGGGGAAGCAGGGGCCGGCTTCCACGGCCTATCACCGCCAGACTACGCGCAAGGGCATTTTCGCAAGCTTCGTCTACGCGTCGGGCATCCCCCTCTCCTTCCTGTCGCCCTGGCTCGGCGTGGCTTGCGCGGCGCTCGTCGCGATCTTCTGGTTCCTGCCGAAGAGCGGTCTCGACAACCTGTTCGACGGACGGGCTGGACATGAGGCCGGTTAAGGCGGTATCGCGACCGCAATGACACTGGCTCTGCGCCTTTCGCTGCTTCGACTTACGCGCCCTTAGGCGCGATCTTCGACGTGCGCCGCGTGCGCGCGCGACCCGCCTAAGGGCCAAAGCTTCCGACCAGACAGACCCCGCGAGCCGCGAGAGTGACCCATGTTGCGTGATCCTTCGACCAAATACCGCCCCTTTCCGCAGATCGACTTGCCCAACCGAGAATGGCCGTCGCGCACCATCACGCGCCCGCCGCGCTGGCTCTCGACCGACCTGCGCGACGGCAACCAGGCGCTCATCGATCCGATGGACGGCGAGAAGAAGACCCGCTTCTTCGACCTGATCTGCAAGGTCGGCATCAAGGAGATCGAGGTCGGCTTCCCCTCCGCGGGCGCGACCGAATTTGATTTCATCTCCGGCCTGGTCAGGTCCGGGCGCATTCCCGACGACGTGACGATCCAGGTCCTGACGCAATCCCGCCGCGACCTGATCGAGACGAGCTTCGAATCGCTGCGCGGCGCGCCCAAGGCGATCGTCCATCTCTACAATGCGGTCAGCCCGGCCTGGCGCAAGATCGTGTTCGGCATGAGCCGTGACCAGGTCCGCCAGATCGCGGTCGATGGCGCGAAGATCCTGCGCGATTGCGCTGCCGCCCAGCCGGGCACCGACTGGTATTTCGAATATTCGCCCGAGACCTTCTCCACCGCCGAGCTCGATTTCTCGCTCGAAGTTTGCGAAGCGGTGATGGAAGTGTTGCGCCCGACGGCGGATCACCCGCTGATCCTGAACCTGCCCGCCACGGTCGAGTGCGCCACGCCCAATATCTATGCCGACCAGATCGAATGGTTCGGCAAGCATATCCGCGACCGCGACAGCGTCGTCCTTTCCCTGCATCCGCACAACGATCGCGGCACCGGCGTCGCTGCGGCCGAGCTCGGCCTGATGGCCGGCGCCGACCGGGTCGAGGGCTGCCTGCTCGGCAATGGCGAGCGCACCGGCAACTGCGACCTGGTGACGGTCGCCCTTAACATGTACACGCAGGGCGTTGATCCCAAGCTGGACTTCTCGGACATCGACGAGATCATCAACACCGTCACTTATTGCAACCAGCTGCCGATCCACCCGCGCCATCCCTATGCCGGCGAACTGGTGTTCACTGCATTTTCCGGCAGCCACCAGGACGCGATCAAGAAGGGCTTTGCCGCCCAGGCCGCGCGCAACGACGAATATTGGGAGGTCCCGTACCTGCCGATCGACCCCGCCGATCTGGGCCGCAGCTACGAGGCGGTCATCCGCGTCAACTCGCAGTCGGGCAAGGGCGGCGTCGCCTGGGTGATCGAACAGGACAAGGGGCTGAAGCTGCCCAAGCGGCTCCAGGCCGATTTCAGCCGCCACGTCCAGGCGCTCGCCGACGAGACAAGCCGCGAATTGAATGCTGAGGATATCTGGGGCGCCTTCGAAAAGGCCTATCTCGCCAAGCCCGGCGAGCGCTTTACGCTCGTCGATTATCACGAGAGCGGATCGGCCGGCGACCGGCTGTTCGTCGGCCATGTCGCGATCGGCGGCGAGGAGCGCTCGATCTCCGGCCGCGGGAACGGCCTGATTTCAGGCGTGATCGCGGCGCTCGGCGAGACGACCGGCCCGCAACTCGACGTAGTCGATTACAGCGAGCACGCGATCGGCCACGGCGCCGATGCGCAGGCCGCGGCCTATGTCGAGTGCCGCACTTCCGACGGGCGCACGGTCTTCGGGGTCGGCATCGATGCGGACATCGCGACCGCCTCGGTGCGCGCGGTGCTCAGCGCGGCGAACGCCGCCTGAGCGGCGGCCCTCTCCGGGCGCGCCTTACAGACACGGTAGATAATCTGCGCGCCTCCTGCATCGTCTCGGGCAGGCGGAGGCGATCGTCATCGAGTGGCGTGCCCCCTTTCTCGGCCAGCATCGACGTGCCTGGTCCGAGACCCGTGGGATCGCCACGGCGCGCAGCGGGCTATGGCGAGCCCGGCGGCTGTCCCTCGGCTAGATCGCCTGGAAGCCGAACTGCCGGATCTTGTCGAGCAGGTCGCGATTCCGGGGGAGCTGGGCCGTCATCCACCCGGTCATCCGCGCATTTTCGTCCCGCAGCCGCGCCGCCAGCCGCTCCGTCGTCGCGGTATCGAAGGCATCGACCTCAGTTTCATAGCCCGTGCCATACAGGACATATTGATAGCTTGCGGCAGGGAACACCTCGTCCAGCCGGTCGAACTCCTCGAAGAACCATGGTGGCTGATATTTCCACAGATGGAGGAGATTCTGCAGCCGCTCGGGGATCGTCGCCGGATCGACATTGTCGATCCAGAAGTCCGTGTCCCGCCGGCGGGTCAGCACGTAATGCAGCTTCAGAAAATCGATGATCCGGCCCCAGCGATAGAGCGTCGTCTCGTTGAAGCGCCGCGCGACGATGTCCATCACCTCGCGATTGGCCGGCATCTGCTCGGCGATCAGCTTGGCCGAGAGTTCGATCAGCACGATCGCGGACGCCTCGAGCGGCTCGAGGAACCCGGCCGCGAGCCCCACCGCGACGCAGTTGCGCTTCCAGAAGGTCTCGCGATGCCCGCCGCGGATCGGAATCTTGCGCACCGAAAGCGCCTCCGCCCCCGGCCCGATATAGGCGCGCAGTTCACGCTCGGCGCTTTCGTCGTCGCTATGCGCGGTCGAATAGACATAGCCCACGCCCCGCCGCGTGGGCAGCCCGATGTCCCAGATCCAGCCGGCCGACTGCGCGGTCGAGATAGTGTGCGAGGCGAGCGCCGCATCGGGCGAATCGAACGGCACCTGTACCGCCAGCGCGGCATCGCAGAACAACACGTCACTGCAGTCGCGGAACGGCACGCCCAGCGCCTTGCCCAGCAGCAGGGCAGCGAAGCCGGTGCAGTCGACGAACAGGTCACCGGCGATATCGCCGGCCTGCTCGGTGGAAACGCTGACGATGTCGCCATCCTCCGCCTGATTCACGCGGGTCACGTCCGCCAGCACGTGGCGCACGCCCAGCGTCGTCGTGCAGTGCTTCTGCAGGAACGGGGCGAATTTCCCGGCGTCGAGATGATAGGCGTAGTTGGCGACCGCGTCATATTCGGGCGTCGTGATCAGCTTGGGGGCCAGGCCGGCGTCGCAGATCGCCCCTTGCGGCGAGACTGCATCGCAGAAAGAACGGCCCTGCTGGTCGTTCAGCCAGTGCGGCACTAGGTTCAGGTCGCTGAATCCATGCGGCAGCATCAGCGGATGATAATAGGCGTCGTCCTCGGCCCCGGTGGTCCATTTGGCGAACTTCGCGCCCTGCTTGAAGGCGGCGTCGCATTCGCGGAAGAGATCGGTTTCCGAGACCCCCATCTTCCGCAGTGTCGTGCGCAGCGTCGGCCAGGTGCCTTCGCCGACGCCGATGATCTTGACGTTGGGGGATTCGACCAGCGTGACGGTGAAATCGCCCGCCATCCGTCCCTTGTGCCGCGCGGCGATGACCCCGGCGGTCAGCCAGCCCGCAGTACCCCCGCCGACGATGACGATATTCCGGACCGGACGGACCATATTAAACCGTTACTCCTCGCGGCGAGGCCGGAGCCTGTTCCAGCATAAAGGAAAAGGGGGCCGCCGACCATGGTCGGCGGCCCCAGTCGGGAGTTGGTCCTCAGAGGCGGAAATGCACGCCCGCCGTGATACGCCGGCCATAGCCATAGGCGCTGAGCAACTGGTTGCCGTACCGGCCATGCGTGCTGTACGTCTCGTCGGTAAGGTTCAGCACTTCGGCGAAGATGCTGATATTCTTGTTGATATCGTAGCTGGTGCTGAAATCGATCTGCGTACTGGCATTCACGAAGGTCGGTTCGGCACCGAACTTGCCCGTATTCTGGGCCTGGCCGAACTGAAGCAGATATTCGTCGCGCCAGTTGACCGCGACCCGCGCCTGGAAGCCGTGCTTGTCATAGAAGCCGACGAAATTCGCCGAATTCGCGAGCCCGGTCACGGCAAAGGCGCTGCCGAAATTGTCCGGATCATAAGGCTTGTTCGTGTCGACGAACGTGCCGTTCGCCTGGAACCCGAAGCCGCTCTCCCCGAACACCTGTTGCCAGGCGATCTCGACGCCGCGCACCGTTGCATCTGATCCGTTGACGCGCGCCGACACCGAGAATTGCGCGGGCTGTCCGGTCGACGGATCGATGACGTTGTTGATCGTCTGGCGCGTCGTCCCCTGCACGATGAAGTTGGTCACGTTCTTCACGAAGAAGTCGATCGCGGCGTAGGAATTACGCTGATAATACCATTCGACCGCGAAATCGAAATTGTCGGCAAGATAAGGCTTTAGCGTCGGGTTGCCGCCGGTCGCCGTGAGCGCGCCGACGCGCTGGCCACTACCCACGTTAAGAACCGGGGTCAGGTAGCTCAGGTTCGGCCGCGTGAGCGTCCGGGACGCATCGAAGCGAAGGTCGAGCTTGCTCGTGATGTTCAGCTTCATGTCGATGCTGGGCAACAGATAAGCATAATCGCTTTTGGTCGTGACGTTCTGGTTGGCCGTATAGGTGTCGACCGTCAGGAGCGTCGGATCGCTGGTGCTGCTCGCGATATGGGTCGGGAATCGGCCAATGCCGGTCGAGGAGATGTGCGTCACTTCCTCGCGCGCACCGGCATTGAAGTGGAACGGCATGCCCGCGATCTCGGTCTCGAAGCTCGCCCGCAGAAAGGCCGACCAGGTCTTCTCGGTGATCAACTGGACGCTGCCTGGGCTGAGCGCCAGATCGAACGCGCCGGTGAAGCCATTCACGCTGCCGTAGTTGAAGCCCGGGATATTCTTGGTCTGCGGATTGCCCAGGCTCGTCAGATAGGCCTGATAATCTGCCGCGGTGAACCGCAGCAAGGGAGACGGCAGCACGCCGGAATAGCCGGGAAGGAAGTTGGCCGTGCTCACCGTGCCCTGGAACAGGCTCGCCGGAAGGGCCACGCCGCCGGTGCCGCCCGACGCCGGGCCATAGCCGGCATAGGCCTGCCAGAAATTGTTGGTGAAGGTGTCGCTGGACTGGAGGCTGAACTGGTCGACGACATATTGCCCACCGAACTTCAGGCTGAAATCATCCTGCTTCCACTCGCCGGTGAGGCGGCCCTGCTTCACGACGTCGGTGTTCTTGTTCGACGATCGCACCGTCACGTGCGATCCGATCACCGAGGTATCGGCCCAGCGCGACTCATCGCCGTTCACGCCGTAATTATTGAGCGTCGGGAGAGTATTGCTGCTGTCGCCACCGACAACGATGCCGAGCGACGGGCCGATGCCAAAGCCGTAGCCAACGTCGGCGTTCTCGTTGCTGACCTGGCCTTCCGGGTTGCGCCAGCTCTTGGAATAGCTTCCATCGGCTTCGACCGTGAACTTGTCGGAGACATTCCACTTCACGTTCAGGCCGGTCTGGTTTGTCTGCAGCACGTTGTTCGTGGTCGCCGCGACGAAGTCGGTCTGGGAGCCCGCCTGGGTGAAGTTGGTTGGCACACCCTTGCTGTCGAGCGTCACGTTACGCAGGCTGCCCTGGTTGAACCAGATGCCGAAGCCAAACGAATCCACCTTGACGCGCTGGCGCGAGAAATTGTCGTCGAGCGTGACCAGCACCGAATCTGACGGATGCCATTGCAGCGCGAGACGACCGTCGACGCGTTCATCCTTGGTGTAATATTGCTGCGCGCCATATTGCTGCTCGAATGCGCCGCGCACGCTGGTCAGGTTGTTCGGATTGGTCGGCACACCCTGGGAATTCGCGAGTTCGGACGTCGGGGCGCAGGTCGCCGCAGTGCTCCCGGCCAACTGGCACGGTGCATAATAGCCGAAATTGAAACCGTTGATGTAAACATTGTTCGTCTGGGTATCGTGCCGCGCATAGGCGACGTCAGCGAGGATACCGAAGGTGTCGTCAGCAAAAGTATCGCTGAACAATATCCCCCCGGTCGGAACGACCTTCTTGGCATCCGACTGCCATGACCCCGACGCGCTGGCGACGAGGCGGAGGCCCGGGTGATCGAACGGCTTGGGGAAGAGCACATTGACGGTCGCGCCGATCGAATTCGCCGCCAGGGTCACGTCCGGCGTCTTCATCACGTTCAGCTGGCCGACAAAGTCCGAACCGACCGTACTGAAGTCGACCGAGCGTCCGCCGGTCGCGGTCGAGACCCGGCGACCGTCATAGAGCGTCTCGTTGAAGTCCCCGCCGAATCCACGCACCGTGATGCCCGTGGCTTCGCCACGCGCACCGTCGCGCTGGATCGACACGCCCGGAAGCCGCTGCAGCGACGCCGCGACGTTCGAATCGGGGAACTTGCCGATATCCTCGGCCGAAATGGCATCGACCACGCCCGCCGCCTCGCGCTTGATATCCAGGTTGCGCTGGAGCGAACCGCGGATGCCGGTGACGATGATGTCCTCGGCGGTGTTCGGGTCCCCGGGGGCCGCCTGCGCTGCCGTCGCCGAAGCCGACGCCGCGTCCTGCGCAAGGGCCGGTGTCGCCATCATCGTGATCGTCGAAGCGCCGATCAGGAGGAGGCTGCGCATCCGCACCTGCCCCCCGCAAGTCGTGTTCCTGTCCACCCCGTTCATCCTCATCTTTTTGTCTCCGTCTCAGGTCGCTTGTTCAGGCTTCGTGCCGGAGCTGCCTCCCGATAGCCGCCCCACCACCGGGCGCGCGCCGATCCCGGCCACGCCCGATGCCACGCTGAATCGCAGGCGATTCAACGATGCATTTGCTGTCGATGACGGACTGACGCCCCGTTCATCCTCTTCCCGCGAGGTCCGCGTCTTCGCGCGCCCCGCACCATATCCTATATGCTTCTTCGCATATTCTATATCGTATATTGTTAGCGCGCACATTTTGGCTGCGCAAGACGGAATTGGCTACATTCGAAGCTCAAACGCGCATTTTTCGGGTGCGGCATCCGGCCATATCTTATTCGGACCGAGTGCTGTTGAGCGCTAACATCGTGCGATGGACATGCGCAAAGCGAGCGCTATCATGGCCGAAATGGTGCGATGCGCAGCTGTGACCATGGTGACGGCGTACCAATCTGCCATCGCCAGACTGGCGCGCCGGGCTGCCGCAGAGCAGCGAGGCAGACGGGAAAGGAACTGAGGGACACGATGACCAATATCGTTCCGCTTGATACGGTCGCCCATCGCGCGTTGCGCGTGGACGGCAGTGCCGCGCAGCAACTGGGGGACGGCGTTCAGCTGGTATCGGTCGTGCTGCGCGAATTTGCGATGCTTGCGATCGACTATCCGATTCTGTTCGGCAAGCAATCCGATACCGGGGCCTTTTTCTGCGGCGCGATGCTCGGCTTCGACGCGGACGAGAATCTGTTCCTCAAGCCCGGCGGCGGCATGCAGGGCTACCGGCCGCTCAATCTCGAGCGCGCGCCCTTCTTCGCAACGGACACCGGCCTCGCGATCGATCTCGACAGTCCAAGGGTCGGCAGCGCGGCGGGGCAGCGGTTGTTCGACGACTCGGGGGAGCCCACCGCTTATCTCCAGCGGATCATTACGGTCTTTCGCGAGCTTCGGCCCGCCGCCGAGGAAACCCGCACCTTCATCCGCACGATGCTCGAGCTCAGGCTGGTCGAGCCGGTCGATATCGCGGTGAGCTTCGACGACGGCGAACGGCGCACGGTGGAAGGCGCCTACACGATCAATCGCGAGGCGCTTGCCGAACTCGACGACGCGCAGGTCGTCGACCTGTTCCGGCGGGGGTATCTGCACAGCGCGTCGCTGATGATCGCCTCGCTCAATCAGATTCCGTCGCTGGCGCGGCGGCGCAACGACCGGCTGACTGCCCCCCTCCCCACCGGCCTGTTCTGACGCACGCGGCGTGACGGCAGTTCCCGAATACCCCGTCGAACGGCTCACCGATGCAATACTGTTCCATCGCGAGATCGTCGAACCGTGCCGGCCCGTCGTGTTGCGCGGGCTCGGGCGGGGCTGGCCGGTCATCGCAGCGGCAGCGGAATCGCCAGGCGCGTTCGCGCGCTATCTCGCGCCGTTCGATGCCGGGCGCGAGATGGAGGCGTTTTTCGGGGAGCCGCGCATCGGCGGCAGATATTATTATGACGAGACGCTCGCCGGCTTCAATTTCGAGCGGCGGCGCATGCGCTTCGCCGCGGCGATCGAGGCGATCGTCGCCGGGGTCGACCGCCTCGATGCCGGCAGCATCTACGCCGGCTCGCTGCCGGTCGACGATTACCTCCCCGGGCTGGCCGATCGCAACCCGCTTCCCCTGCTGCCCGACGTCCGGCCGCGTATCTGGATCGGCCATGCGTCCGACGTGTCCGCCCATTACGACATGATGGATAATCTCGCCTGCGTGGTCGCCGGCCGACGCCGCTTCACGCTCTACGCGCCCGATCTGATCGAAAGCCTCTATGTCGGGCCGATCGACCACACCATGGCCGGCCAGCCGGTCAGCCTCGCCGCTTCGGCGCCGCCCGGCGATCCGCGCTATCCGCGGTTCGAAGCCGCCCGCGACCGGGCGCTCGTCGCGAATCTGCAGCCGGGCGATGCGCTCTATCTGCCCAAGCTATGGTGGCACCGGGTCGAATCGACGGCACCGTTCAATGTCCTCGTCAATTACTGGTGGGATGCCTTCGCCGCCGGTCCGGACGCACCCTATACGACGATGTTGCTGGCAATGATCGCCATCGCCGAGCGTCCACCGGCCGAGCGGGCGGCCTGGCGTGCCCTGTTCGAGCATTATGTGTTCCGCGAAAGCGGCCATCCCCTCGCCCATCTGCCGCCTGCCCGCCATGGCATTCTCGGCCCGCTGCACGACAATTACGGCCGGATCCGCGGCTATGTAATGCGCATGCTGCGCGGCGGCTGAAGCCCCCGGGCGGTGCCAATCGCATTATCGCGGTGACAGCGCGATCCCGGCGAGATTCTGCGAGCGGCCGATATGCCGGATTCGCGGTGCGGGCGCGTCGCCCACAAGGGCGCGAAAGGTCGCGCGATGCGCAACCCCGACGCCGCGGCACTTCACCGTCCCGTTGGCTTGCCCCACCACCGCGGCGGAATCCCCGAGCAGCACGACATCGACCAGCCCGAGCGATTGCGCGACGCGCAGCGCCTCGATCAGCGCCAGCCACTCGGCGTCCATGCTCGTGCCGTGCCCCAGGTCGCGCGCGATACGCGCCTGTCCGCCCACCACGACGGCAATCTCCATCGCGCCCGGATTGGGGCGGCATCCGCCGTCGAAGAAGATCTTCATGCGCGCGGCCATGCTGCGCTCCGCCCTCAGCCGATCCGGGCGACGATCGCGCGCGCCGCCGCGCTTACCTCGGACCAGGTCAGGTCGAAACCCGCCGCGTCGCCATAATAGGGATCGCGCACGCTCTCGCCTTCGCGGCCCGGCACCAGGTCGAGCAGCAGCCCCAGCGCCGCCGTCGCATCAGCCGGCGCGATCGCCGCGAGGGTGGCGAGATTGTCCCGGTCCAGCGCGAAGATTTGATCGAAGCGCCGGAAATCCTCGCGCCCCACCTGGCGCGCGCGATAGCCGGAAATGTCGCTGCCATGGCGCAACGCCGTCGCCTGCGCCCGGGCGTCGGGCGCCCGCCCGACATGCCAGTCGCCCGTCCCCGCTGAATCGATCGTCAGCACCAGGCCAGCGCGTGCCGCCTCGGCGCGCAGCGCGGCCTCGGCCAGCGGCGAACGGCAGATATTGCCGAGACAGACGAACAGGATCGCGGGGGAATCGGACATGATCGCCCGATCGGGCAGCGCGCGCGATGTCATTTGCAGCGATCGTCCGCGGCCGGCCGATTCAACCCGCCCGCCTGCCGCGCCATGTGGGGCGGGGGTGCCGAGGCCCGGGCCGCGGCGCCCCTGCCCCGCACGATCTCGCATCCCACCGCGGCATCGCGATAGATGTCGGGTTTCATCGACCGTACCGTCACCTGCGCCACGCGCTGGTCGGCGAGGCACAGGCCGGCGATCGCCTCGCACAGCGTCTCCTGCAGATGGAAATGCCGCTCGGCCACCAGCGCGCGGATGCCCTCGCGCAGGAAGTCATAGTCGAGCACCTCGTCGATTCGATCCTCGGATGGCGGCGCGGGATAATCGCATTCCATCCGCACATCGACGATCACCCGCTGCGGCGCAGCCAGTTCCTCGGCATGGATGCCCAAGCCCATGACGAGTTCGAGCCCCGACAGGATCGTGGTGAAGCGGATGCCCTCAGCCATGCGCTGCCTCCTGCGGATGTCCCTGTTCGCGCCGAGTCTCGAACATCACATCGCCGTCGCGCATCAGGAAATGCTGGCCATTGTCCACGAACAGATTCTGCCCCTGGATGCCGCCCGCCGCCAGCAGGAACTCCACCGCCTCGGCGATCGCCGTCACATCGACCGGTCGGCGGAGCAGGTTCTCGCTCGCCACTGCCATGAACTCCGCGTCGCTCTGGTCGAGGCTCGGCAGCGACAGCCCGGGCGATACTGCATTGACCCGGATCCGCGGGCCCAGCGCCTGTGCCAGCATCGCCGTCGCGCCCGCCAGCGCGATCTTGCCGCAGCTGTACGAGAAGAAATCCGGGTTCAGGTTCGCCACCTTCTGGTCAAGGATGTTGACCACCGCCCCTGCCACCAGATCCTGCTGCGCGGCCAGCGCCGAGGCGAGCAGCACCGGCGCATCGAGATTCACCGCGCCATGTTCGCGCAGCATCGCCGGATCGGCAAGCGGTGGCCGGTCATAGGCGAACAGCGATGCGTTGTTCACGATCGCGCCGAGCGGAGAGCCGAACGCCGCCCGTACATCCGCCACCAGCTGCGCCGCGGTGTCCGGCAAGGCGAGGTCGCCGGTCACCACGCAGGCCCCTTCCAGCCCGGCCGCAACCGCCTGCGCGTCCTCGGGCGAGTGATGGTGGTGGACCGCCACCCGCCAGCCGCGCGTGCCGAGATGACGCGCGATCACTGCCCCGATCCGGCGCGCCGCACCCGTCACCAATATCGTGCGCACGATATCGGGCACGCCTCAATAGCCCATCAGCGCCAGGACTTCCTTCCGGCTGCGGTCATCGTCGCGGAACACGCCCATCATCCGGCTCGTCACCATCGATACGCCTGGGGTGCGCACGCCCCGCGCCGTCATGCAGGCATGGCTCGCCTCGATCACCACCGCCACGCCGACCGGCTTGAGATTCTCCCAGATGCAGTCGGCCACCTCGGCGGTGAGCCGCTCCTGGACCTGCAGGCGCCGCGCAAAGGCGTGGAGCACCCGCGCGAGCTTCGAGATGCCCACCACATAATTGCCCGGCAGATAGGCGATATGCGCCTTGCCGATGATCGGGGCCATGTGATGCTCGCAGTGCGACTGGAACGGGATGTCCTTCAACAGGACGATCTCGTCATATCCGCCGACCTCTTCGAAGATTCGGGACAGGTGGCGAGCCGGATGATCGCCATACCCGGAACAATATTCCTTCCAGGCGCGCGCCACACGCTGCGGCGTATCGAGCAATCCTTCGCGGGTCGGATCGTCGCCGGCCCAGCGGATCAGCGTGCGAACCGCCTCGGCGACCTCGTCCGGCACAGGGATTTTGGGCGTTTCTGCAACAAGATCGCCATTCTCTGGCCCGCCCGGGCCGTGTTCCATACTCATTTATCTGGGCCTTATTCGAACGTGACGTTACGGCAAGCGCTGTTTGCGCGATTAGGTTCGATTCTGAAACTGTCTCATTTGGGCAACAAGTGCGCAACCCCGCAGATTTCCTCCGATTACTCCATTGACGGTTGATTCGTGGAGACGCTAAATTCGCATACCGTAATTACTAACAGAGCTCAGTGGGCAATAAGACCGACGGGCCGGCCAAGAGGGGATGTCAACATGAAGAAGTTCGAACTGCTTGCCGCGTCAGCAATCGCACTGCTCTACGCCACGCCGACGCTGGCGCAAACCACGCCTGCCGCTCCCGCGCCCCGGGAGGAAGCGGTCCCGGACAGTGACGACATCATCGTCACGGCCGCCAAGCGCGAACAGACCCTGCAGGATGTGCCGATTTCGGTCTCCGTAACGAATGTCGAGACGATCGAAAAGGCGCAGATCCGCGATCTGATCGACCTGCAGTCGGTCGTCCCCTCGCTCAAGGTCGCGCAGTTCAACGCGGCCGGCCAGACAAACTTCATCATCCGCGGCTTCGGCAACGGCAACGGCAACGATGGTATCGAGAGTTCGGTGGGCGTGTTCATCGACGGCGTATACCGCTCGCGCTCCGCCTCCGCGCTGGATGATCTTCCCGAGGTCGAGCGGATCGAAGTGCTGCGCGGGCCGCAGTCCACCCTGTTCGGCAAGAACGTGTCCGCTGGCGCGATCAGCATCGTGACCAAGCGCCCCTCGTTCGATTGGGGCGGCAAGGCCGAGGTCACCGTCGGCAATTACGGCCTGATGCAGACCAAGGCGACCCTTACCGGCCCGCTCACCGACACCGTCGCCTTCCGCGTATCAGGCAGCCTCAACGAGCGTGACGGCTATTTCAAGAACCTGACGACCGGAAGCAGCGTCAATGATCGCCATCGCTGGTCGGTGCGCGGTGACATCCTGTTCGAGCCGTCGTCGGATTTCTCGGTCCGGATCATCGGCGATTACAACCTAATCAAGGAAGTGTGCTGCGGCGTCACCTCGATCTACAATGGCCCGGCCACGCTCGCGATCGGCGCCTCGGGCTTCCGCATCTCGGACACGACCAAGATCTTCGACCGCAACGTCATCTTCAATACGGATCCCTATAACCGGATTTCGGGCAAGGGTGTTTCGGGGCAGGTCGACTGGAATATCGGCTTCGCGAAGCTGACCTCGATCACCGCCTATCGCAACCAGGTCAACCAGTCGGACCAAGACATCGATTTCACCGGCGCCGATATCTCCAACAACAAGACGGCGAACGAAGCAAAGACCTTCTCGCAGGAGTTCCGCCTGGCATCGACCGGCGACGGACCGCTCAGCTGGCTGGTCGGCGGCTATTATCAGGACGAGAAACTGACCACCGGCCGTGACATCCGCTTCGGCAAGGATGCCCGTGCCTTCGTCAACGCCCTGACGGGTGGCTCGCAGGGATTGATCTATGCGCTTGAATCGCTCCAGGCCGCCGTCGGGACGCCAGGCGTGGTGCCAGGCAGCACCTATTTCGCCGCGGGCCAGGGCATTTCGGACCAGTATTCGCTGAAGCAGCGCTCCTACTCGCTGTTCGGCCAGGTCGATTTCAAGGTCACCAGCCGCCTGACGCTTACCGGCGGCCTTGCCTATATGAACGATCGCAAGGCAGCGGTTTCCAACGTCGTGCTCAACGACAAATTCTCGGCACTGAACCTGTCCAACCAGGCTGCGTTCGCCTTTATCCCATTCGCCAGCCTGCCGACCTCGCTGTCGGGCTGCCTGCTGCAAAAGGGCTTCAACCCGGCCTCGACCGGCGGGCGCGTGCCCGTCAACCTGTTCGACGGCAGCCTCGGCCCATCACTGCCCGGGGCGGGCTCGGCACCCTGCCCGGCCTCGCCTGCTGGGACAAACCCGTTTGCCCTCAACGCCCTGCAATTCTTCTATGCGAACACGGCCAATCACGGGCCGGTCAATTATCCGAACGCCAATGAATCGGGCATCATCACCGGCGATAAGGTCACCTATGCCGCCCGCGTCGCCTATGATCTCGACTTCGTGAATGTCTATGCCAGCTATTCGACTGGCTGGAAGGCAAGTGCGATCAACCTCTCGTCGGACAGCCGGCCGCCGCTGAACGGCGTCGGCCGCTCGGCTGCGCCAGAGGAAGTCACCGTCTACGAAGCCGGGCTGAAGGCCAAGTTCCGCGGCGGCTTCTTCAACCTCGCGGTCTTCAAGCAGGAGATCAAGGGCTTCCAGTCCAACGCCTTTACCGGCCTGGGCTACAGCCTGGTCAATGCCGGCAAGGAATCGGTCCGCGGCTTCGAGGTCGATGCGGCCTACCGCCCGATCCCCGCTCTCGCGCTGACCGGGGCGGTTACCTATCTCGATCCGAAATATGATTCCTTCACCGGTGCGGCCTGCGTTGCCTATGATACCGTCCGGTGCCCGGTGAATCCATCGACCGGGCTCCGTCCGTCCTTCCGCGATCTGTCGGGCGAGCGCCCGGCGGGCATTCCGACGTGGAGCTTCTCGACCTCGGCCACGCTGTCGCACGATTTCGGCAGCGGAATCGGCGCCTATCTCCGCGGCGAGTTCGACTATATGAGCAAGTTCCAGCTGACCGAGACGACCCCGCCGAGCCTCTCGACCTATGGATCGCAGAACGTGAATGCCAGCCTCGGCATCACGAGCAGCGGCGCCCAGCTCGAACTGATGTTCTGGGTTCGTAACCTGACCAAGTATAATTCGCTGATCTCCACCTTCCCGACAGTCGCGCAGGATGGCAGCTACAGCGGCTACCCGAACCAGCCCCGAACCTTCGGCGCGACGCTGCGCAAGAGCTTCTGAACGTGGGGCCCGCCGGCGGCGGGCCCTCTCCCCCTCTTCCACCCGGGAGGGGGGCCTTTGCTTGCCGGAGCGGCGAAATGGCCCGATCGGCGTTGCTCCGAGGTGAAAAGTCCGTCGTACGGAGGCTCTTCGCCCCATTGTAAGGAGTGACAATCCCGGAAAGGCGGCGCACAAGCGTCTCGCGCTGAAGCAGGCGTGAAACCGATGTCGACATGAACGACACATCAGGAAGGACATTTTATGGCGAAGACACCCACGGCAGCTCCGAAGACCGGCGGCATCCATGCGCCGGTGCAGCCGTCTCCCGAACTGGGCGCGATCGTCGGTAACGACAAGCTGCCGCGCAGCCAGGTGATCAGCAAGGTCTGGGATTACATCAAGTCGAACAATCTCCAGAACCCGGCGAACAAGCGCGAGATCCTGGCTGACGAAAAGCTGAAGAAGGTGTTCGGCCGCGACAAGGTGACGATGTTCGAAATGAACAAGTACATCGCCCAGCACGTCAAGGCGTAACCCAGAACGCTCCGGTGGGCACCGCCCGCGAAAGCGGTGCTGGTGCCCCCGAGCGGACCAAATTGCCGGCTTTTCAGTTTTCAGAAGCGCCCGGGGCGCTGGCGATCGCAGCCCGGCCTTGAAGATCTGACAGCCCCGCCGGCAGTCAACGCCGCTCCCTGATCAGGGCTGCGAAATGCCTGGCGCTAGGTTTCAGTTGGCGCGCAAAGGTCCCACGATCGACGCCGACCAACCCGAAATGCTGCCCATAGCCTTGCGTCCACTCGAAATTGTCGAGCAGCGACCAATAGATATAGCTTTTGACGTCAATTCCCTCGCCCAGGCACCGCTCGACCTCGGCGATGCTGGCATCGAGCCATGCGACGCGGCGCGCGTCATCGTCGGTGGCGATCCCGCTTTCGGTCACGAAGATGGGCTTTTTCGTCTTGCGGGCCGCCAGACGGATCACCGCACCGAGCGCTTGCGGATAATATTCATACCCCGCGCCGGTCATCGCCGCGTCCTTGGGCGGCGCCACGACGCCCTTCGTGTCGAAGCGCATCCGCGTATAAGCTTGGACCCCGACGAAATCGCTCGCGTTTACCGCCTCCCACCAGTCGCCATAGAGGAGCGCTTCCATCCGGGGAGCGATGCTGCCACCGCCGACGGCCTCGATCGCCTGGGTCGTCAGTGTGACGCCGACGGGAAAGTCGCCCGGTCCGGCCTTGATCGCCTCATAGGCCTTGGCATGAGCATCGAGCAGATGCCCGTCGACCAGATTCGGATCGGCAAACAGCAGTGACGAGAATCGCGGCGAACCAGTTGCCCGCGCCGCCGCGGCGATCATCGCGACGCGCTTGGCCAAATATGCCGGCGTGGCAGTCAACCGCAGCATCTTCACGAGCAACTGGATGTTCGCTTCGTTGAACGGCGAGGCCATACCGATCTGGTCGCCCAGCGCGCGCGTTACCCGTTCGCAATAGCGCGCGAACAGGTCCGCGCTGTCCGGAACCTCCCATCCGCCGCGCATGGCGAACCAGCGCGGCACCGTGAAGTGGTTATACGAGACGATCGGTAGCAGCCCATGCGCACGGCACGAGGCAAGGACCCGCGCATAATGATCGAGCGAAGCCCGGGAAAATTTGCCCGGCTCCGGCTCTATCCGCGCCCATTCGATCCCGAACCGATAACAGTTCAGGCCAATCGAGCGGGCGATCGCGAAATCCTGGCTGTACCGGTGATAGCTGTCGCAGGCATCACCCGACGGATCCTTGTAGACTGTCTCGGGCAAATTCTCGAGCAGCCAGCTGTCGGCGTTGACGTCGTTGCCCTCACTCTGATGAGCCGAGATCGCCGCGCCCCACAGAAAGCCTTTCGGTGCCTTGCGTCGGGGTGTTCCGTGTCCCGGGGACACGCCCGCCACCGCGGCTGCCGTCAGCCCCGCCAATACGGTGCGCCGCGTCGTCGTCATGCTGCTCTCCTGATTTCCTCGTGACGGGAATGGGCACCGGTTCGCCCTACTGCTCCGCACCGTATCGGGCCCGCTTGTTACCTTTCGGCATCTACGCACTGGCAGATGGCCTTGAACCCCGCAGCCATGAACGTCGCCATGTGCTTCCTGATCGACACGAAATCATCGGAGGAACAAAGCCCGCGCGACAATTCGTCCAGCCGGCCGGTGCGTGCCATGTTATGGGTCATCGCGCCGGACAGAAAATGATATCCCCAGAAGATCGTTTCCTCGTCGCAGTTCGGCATGGCTTTTTTGAGCAATTCGATCAGGGCCAGGACGACCGGATTATAATATTTGGTCATCTTTTCGGCCCCCCAGCCGGCTGCGCTGTTGGCCTGGGCGCTGATCTTTCCGATCGCTGCCCAATATTCCTTGTCCTCGAGTTGCACGTTCAGGTCAGCGTCGATCCAGGCATGCAGCGCACCCTCGACCGTGACGTTATCGCCGGCCTCCTCGGCATAGCGCCGCATCGCCTCAAGCCGATTGTGCGTGGAAATCGGCGCCTTGCGCGCCCAGATCGCCTCGTAGATGCTCTCTTTGCCGTTGAAGTGATAATGGATCAGCGTCGAACTGACACCGACACGCGTCGCGACATCCTTCAGCGTAACGCCATGATAGCCGAACTCTGCGAACAACTCCTCCGCCGCATCCAGGATGCGCTCGATCGACTCCTCTCGAACCCGCTCCTTATGCTTTCTAGCGCGGGGGCGCTCGGGGGCCTTACTCATCGCCTGGGCTTCATCGCTGCTCATCGGATCCAGAGTGTCCTCCTCCAAAAGGTGCGTCAATGCCGCGCTCCGGTAGTTTCTGCCGCTGCCGGGAAGGCTGAAAACCCGGTATCCATCCGCCAGCTTCGGCCATGCCGGATCCGGTCCGCGACCAGGGCGTCGGCAAAGGCGAAAGCCTCGGGCAGAAGGTCCCGCCGGGCTACGGGGCGGTCGTCGATGTCGAGATAATCATGCTCGCTCACGGTGTAGCGCGGCCACGCGACTTCGCCGGGTGCCGTCGGGATGCCACTTTTCACGAACGACGCCCAATAGTGCATCATCGCGTCCGAAAGCCGTGCCTCGGTGCGGTCGAGCGGCGGGCGCGGCCAGTTCGGCCCGAGCGCGCCATCGGCGCCGATCTGGCCGAAGATATAGGGCAGTTCGCTGGCATGAAATGCCGCGAGGTCGCGTTCCCGCTCGGCAGGCGTCGCATGCCGGAAGAAATAGAGATAGGCCGGTTGGCCCAACGCTGCCTGCCGCCGCACGACATTCTGGGCCGCCCAGCCGTAGATGGCGTCGCGCATCGACGCCATCGCATCGGCCCTGGGATCGGTGCCGGGATAGGCCTTGAGGAAGGCAAGGGCTTCGCTACCGAATCGACCGCGCACATCCGCCTGATAAGCGGCCTGGCTCTCGGGCACTCCAGGCGGCATCAGAAAGCGGAGCGACCGTATCTCCCCCTCGTTGAAGCCGGCGAGCACCGGCACCCTCGCCTGTTCGTCGTGCGCAAAGGTTTCCGCCAACTGTCGCTTGAGGACGACACCGTCGATGACGGGTTCGGGTTGCCAACCAGAAGTAAGCCCGGCCTTGAACAGGATCGCGGAGTCGGCCGCGCGCAACGCGGCGGCAGTTGCCAAGCCCACAGCCTTGGCCAGGGCGACCCCATCCTCCTCGGCAGACGGCAGGCCCAGCGTCGCAGCATGCAACATTCGGTAGGACGGCATGTAGCCGCTCTCGGTGATCGCCTTGCTGAACAAGCCACGCGCCTGCGGACTGGCCAGCAGCGCGATGACGCTGAGGCCGCCGGCAGACTCCCCGGCGATCGTGACCTTTCCGGGGTCGCCACCGAACGACGCGATATTGTCACGGACCCAGCGCAGCGCTTCGATCTGGTCGAGCAGCCCATAATTGCCGGACAGATGCTGTGGCGATTCAGCGCTCAACGCCGGGTGCGCAAGATAGCCGAGGAGCCCGAGGCGATAGTTGATCGAGACGACAAGGATTCCTTGTCGCGCCAATTTCGCGCCGTCGTAAAGCGGCTCCGAACTGCTTCCCCCAACCAGTGCGCCGCCATGGATCCAGACCATGACCGGCAGCTTGCGCGCCCGGACCGGTGCCCAGACATTGAGGGTCAGGCAATCCTCGCTGACCGGCAATGCCATGCCGCCGGAGTAGAGCCCGGTTGGCGATTGCGGCGGCTGTACGCAGGCCGATCCGAACGCGCGCGCGTCGCGCACCCCTGCCCAGCGGGACGCCGGCAACGGTGGCCGCCAGCGCAGATCGCCCAGCGGTGGCCTAGCATAGGGGATGCCCTTCCAAGCGGCTATCCGGGTTCCCGGCTCGACCACCCCCTGAAGGACGCCCTGGTGAACCCGCACCTGCCGCCAGTTCTCGCGCCGATCACTCGGTGATCCTTTGGCGGGCACAGTGGCGGCGAGACACAGGCATGCAATGCCCGTCCACCTATGCCCCCGCCCCTGCCCCTGCCCCCTCGGAGCGGATTCAGCGACTTCTCTCCGTCTCGCCATGCTCAGAAATCATACCCGATCCGCACGCCGAAGGTGCGCGGGCGCAGGGTTGCATAACGGCTGTAGATGAAGTTCTCGGGATGGATATAGACTGCCGCGCGACTGTTCCCCAAATTCTCCACATAGAAGGTGGTGGCGAATTGGCCGATCTTGATGCCGGTCTGCAAGTTCACATAGGCATAGGCATCAGTGAAGTTGTAGACAGCGCTGGGTGTGGCCGGCTTGCCCGGCGTATTGGGAAAGCCGTTCGGGAACGAGCCCACATACTGGACCTGGAAGCTGCTGAACCCGGTGGCGCCTTGGCCCATGCCATAGCTGTAGGTGCCGTAGAGCGACCCCTGCACATGCGGGGACGCGAGCCGCGCACCCTTGACCGCACCCGAAATCACTGCCTCGGAAGCGGTGATCTCGGTTACCTTTGAATCGTTCAGCGAGCCATTGAGACCCAGCACGATCCCCTTGACCGGCGCGAGGATGATCTCGGCCTCGAAGCCCTTGCTGGCGGCGCGCCCGACATTGGTCGCGAACTGGACTGAATCCGACTGGCGGTTGGCCTGGACCTGGAAGTTGCGCCAGTCGATATAATATGCTGAGAGGTTGGCCGTCAGCTTGCCGCCAAGAAAGCGCCCCTTCACACCGAGCTCATAGTTGGTGAGATTGTCCGACCCAGCGCCGGTCGGAATGACGAGATCGTTCTTGTCGACCGTGCTGACGCTGCCCGCGCGCGCGTTATAGACCGGCGTGCGATAGCCGGTGGACACCGTGGCATAAGTCGTCAGGTCATGCGTGGGTTTCCAGCTCAGGCTAGCCTTCCATGACACTTTCGATGCGGTGGGATAGCGCGTGCTGGTGGGCAGCGTCGCCACCTGGGCGATGTTCGCGTTCCGAATGTTCAACAACGCGTAGGTGAAATAGGCCGAATTGAAGCCAGCGAACGTATCCACCGTCCCGCCATATTTGCCGTAGCGGATGCCGCCCGAGGCCGAGATCTTGTCGGTCAGGTGATAGGTGAGGTCGCCGAAGCCGGCGAGCTCATATGTGCGGGTGTCGCTCGGGAAGGTCGTGAAGGTGCCGTCGGCCGGCAGCCCGGTGAGGTGGCGCGCGGCAAGATAGGCGGGATCCGAGGACTCGCGCCCGTCGAGGTACAGGTCACGGTGGAGATAATAGCCGCCCACCGTCCAGTCGAACTTGCCGCCGGGATTGGAGGAGAGACGCGTCTCCTGGACAAAGGTTTTCCAGACCCCGTGATCGTAGAGGTAGAAGGGAACGGTGAGGCCGAACGTGCCGGCCAGATCGACGTCGAACAGACCGTCCTGATGGCCATAGCTTGTCGCGCTGGTCAGATGGGCACCACCCAGATCATACTCGATAGTCGCATTGTAGAGCTGGGTCTTCGACGTATAGAGATCGGGGATCGTCGAGTAGCGCTTGCGGTCCCCGAGATTTGGCGACGACAGCGACGCGTCCTCGGGATGGCTGTCCTCGTACAGGCCCATCAGCCGAATGCTGAGCCGGTCGGTCGGCTTCCACAGCAGGATCGCGCGCCCACCCCAGTCCTTCAGCGTATTGCTGTTCTTGATACCAGTGCCGAGATTGTCGAGATAACCCTCCTCATGGCGGTAGAAGCCCACAACGCGCAGGCCGAGCGTGTCGGTCGCCAACGGCACATTGACCATACCGTTATAACGCTGCCGGATGCCGCCCCCGTCCGGCGTGACGCCGATATCGGCCAGCGCCGACGCGTCGAAGCCGGTGAGGTCGGGACTGTGCGTCAGAATGCGCAACGCACCCGAGAGCGAGCCCGAGCCGAACAGCGTTCCCTGGGGCCCGCGCAGGAATTCAACCCGCTCGACATCGTAGAGATTGGGATCGAGCGTTACTGAGTTCCCGATGGTCGTGAGCGGCAGTTCGTCGAGATAGACGGTGGTGGTGGCCTGCAACCCGGCCTGGTAGCCGTTGGTCGAAATCCCGCGTGTGGTGACGCTGACGTTATTATCGCTGCGGCGATCGAGCACGACGCCGGGTGTCTCTCGCGCAATGCCTTCGAAGCCGACAATGCCCTTCTGGGTCAGCTCGGCCTGGGTGAAGGCGGTGACGCTGAGCGGCACGTCCTGAAGGCGCTCGCTGTGACGCGTTGCGGTGACGACGATGTCGTTGGGATCAACCGGGGTCTCCGTGCTCCGGTCGGTCGCAATGGTCTGCGCGGCGGCGGGCATGGCCACGACCATTAATGCGAGCAGCGACGATGTGTAGGCCAAACGATGCATGTCCCCTCCTTGTCGCTGCCGCGTCTGATTGACGCTGTTCTGCGATGATCGGGACATGGCATTTGCGCGCCCGAAGAGTCAATACTGACTTATTAGTCAGTCAGTTTTTATGATAGATTGCCTGCCCAGCGATTAACGGGAGGGCAGCACCGACTACCTCGAGAACAGATTATTCTCTTATAAATTCAGAGATATAGCGGACACCTCGGTACATAATAATCCGTGTCCCAAGTCGTTCTTAACAGCGTTTGTCATGCTCAACACAGGGTGGCCTGCCGGGCGTTGAGAACATGCTTAGCAATGCGCTGACGCCTTTAACCGAGCCTGGACGGAGCGGCAGCCGTCCGTGCGAGCCGCACGACTTTTCCAGCATGCCCCGCTCGCCTCGATCGCCCTAAAACGACACGAGTATCGCAATCTTCAAGGCTGACATTGACTTCCCGAACCTCAGACGTGAGGGGCACACAGCGCACCTAGCATTTGATGGTGGCCCTAGTTTAAGCTGGCGCTGCCGACCGCAAGCTTGTGGCCGCCCGCTTCGTTATGCTGCGTGTCGAGAACAATCGTGGAACTCACCCGCTCCGATGGTTGATGTTATCGACATGCCCGATCTAGCCTCAAAGCAAACTGTTCCGAAGAGGCCGCTCGGACTGGACGGCATCGCCGTAAAATGCCTGCTCGGTGGAGCGGTGCTGAGGGGGCACGATCCGCGTGCCTTGCTGCGCGCGGCCGAGATTGACCCCGCAGTATACGGCAACGTGCAGGCTGCGATCGATGGTCGCGAGCTGTTCCGGCTTGTGCGGCAGGCGCAGGTGGCGCTCGACGACTCGTTTTTCGGCTTCTTCGCGGAGCGCTTTCGGCTCGCCCTCGAACTGGAACGCACGCTCACTTATCTGCACTGCGAGACGTTCGGTGAATCGATCCGGGTGAGCATCCGCTTCACCCAGGCCTTGTCGGAGGACATCGGTCCTCAGCTCATCGAGGACCCTGCAGGCCTGAAGCATGTCTGCGTCTATCAGACCATCGACGGTGTCGACCGCGACATCTTCGTCTGGCTGCGCTTCGTCTGGATCTTCCAGTGGTTCAGCTGGCTGATCGGACGACCGCTGCGCCTTCGCGGGGTGTGCGTGCGCGCCGCGCGGCCAGTTCAAGCGAACGGCTTTGATCGCTTCGCGCTGTTCGGCTGTCCGATCCAGTATGAAGCGGCCGTGGATGCGCTGATCTACGATCGCGGCGATCTCGGCGCGCCGCTCGTCCACCGGACGCTCGCCGATTTCGAGGAATATAATGCCAGCAATCCCGACTGGTTCGCGACGCCGATCGGCCATTCGACCTGGCGGGCGCAGACCGAACAGGCGCTTGTCGAACTGCAACGAGCCCAGATCTGGTCAGCGTCGATCGAATTGGTCGCGGAGCGCCTGCGCAGCCGCCCGCGGCGGCTGCGCCGCGACCTGGTGCGGGAGGGGGATAGCTTCCAGCATATCCGGACGAGATTGCGCGGCGAGCTTGCGGCCGCCTACCTCCTAGCCACCGAGTTGCCGATTACCGAAGTCGGCTACCGTGTCGGGTTCAGCGAGCCCGGCAGCTTCACGCGCAACTTCACCGAGTGGGCGGGTGTGACGCCATCGAAGTATCGTGCTCACTACAAGTCAGACGGCGCGCGGGTGACCGCAGCGACGCTGTTGCTTAGCGACCGAGCGTCGATCTGAGTTGCTTGTTCCGAGCTGGTCATTTGCGTTAAATCTGATTGTCACACCGGTCATCGCCAGATGGTGGCCCGATCGACGACGATGCTCCCAACAAAAAAACGTGGGAGGATTGCATGATTCGGTATCGGAAACTCGATGCGTGCCTGCTAGGCACGTCGGCGCTTGCCGCGATGCTGTGCGCAGCCGCACCGGCATGGGCGCAAAGCACCGGCGCTGAGGGCACGCCGACGGAAACGCCTGGCCCGCAATCCGAGCCGGCGGCCGCGGCGGACGGCGACAGTCCCGAGATCATCGTAACGGGCACCAGCATCCGCGGCGTTCCGCCCATCGGCTCCAATCTAATCCGCCTGTCGAGAGAGGACATCAAACAGATCGGCGCGGCGACGACGCCCGATCTGCTCGCCACCATTCCGCAGTTGAACAGCTTCAACACGGCGCCCCGGACCAGCAATGGCGGGTTGGGGTCCTTTGCCCCGGGTCTGCGCGGCCTTCCGTCGAGTGCGACGCTACCGTTGATGAACGGACATCGGCTGATCTCGGGAAGCACACAGCAGACCAATCCGGATTTTCCCTTCCTGCCCGAGATCGCCATCGAACGCGTCGAGATCGTCGCTGATGGCGCGTCTGCCATCTACGGCTCGGATGCGGTGGCGGGCGTTATCAACTTCATCACGCGCAGTCGCTTCTCCGGGATCGAGGCCACCGCCCGTTACGGAATGGCAGACGACTATCATACGTTCAGTGCGGCGGGGATCGTCGGCAGGGATTGGGGCAGCGGGTCGGTCGCGCTCTCGTATCAATATGCGGAAAGCAACAATATCACCGGCGCCGACCGCCGCTATCGCTCGCTTGATTTCCGCGCGGCCGGTGGTGTCGACACGCGAGCGACCGTCTGCCCGGCGGCGAACGTCAATCTGTTCCTGGGTACCATCTATGCCGCGCCAAGCCTCGCGCCCGGCGTCAACACCTGTGACCCGCGCGGGCCGGTCGATCTGGTCCCCGCCAATCGCACGCACAGCGCCTATCTGACCGCGCGACAGAATCTTACCCCGAACATTACGCTGTGGGGCGAGGTGCTCTATTCGGATCGCAAGGACGTCGTGCAGGCAGCGCTGCCGGGCCAGACCTTCGTCCTGATCCTGCCAACCAACCCGTTCTACCGCGCTCCACCCGGAACCGCGGCGGGGTATGAATATGTCGACTTCCGGCCCGACAACCTCGTCGGCGCCGATCATTTCGATCAGACGTATCGTGTCAGAAGCGGCGATTCGTCGGTGGGCGTTGATGCGAAGCTTGGCGATTTCAAACTGAGCGTGTCAGGCACCTACAATTGGTCGCGGAACGACACGTTCCAGCCGGGGATCAACACCACGGCGTTGAGCGCCGCGGCAAGCGGCACCACGCTTGCGACCGCATTGGATCCGTTCGGAACCGGCACCGCCCCGGCGGTCGTCGCGGCGATCCTGAACAACCCCACCGATTTCACCAATCACCAGCGCACCAAAGTGGGCGCGGTCAGGATTGATGGCCCCCTGGCAGAGCTGCCCGGCGGGCAGATCAAGATCGCGGCTGGCGCCGAATATCGCCGTGAGACCTATGAGCAGCGAGGATCGAGCGGTGGCATTCCCTTCCCCGAAAATCTCGATCGCAACGTCGGGTCACTCTACGGCGAACTGTTCGTGCCGATATTCGGCCAGGGCAATGCAGCGCCGCTCATGCACCGCCTGTCGCTGTCGCTCTCGGGGCGCTACGACCATTATAGCGATTTCGGATCGACCACTAATCCCAAGGTCGGCGTCGATTGGGAGCCGTTCGACGGGCTGACCCTGAGGGGGACGTACGGGCGCTCGTTCCGCGCCCCCGGGCTGCGCGATCTGGGTTCGACCGTCGGCTCCTATTACGCCGCCGCCGCTCTGGTCGACGCATTCGGCGTTCGCGATCCCTCGCGCGGCGCAGCCCAGGTCAATACGATCCTTCTGCTGGGCGGCAACAAGTCGCTAAAGCCCGAGAAGGCCCGCACCTTCTCGTTCGGCGCGGACCTGCGGCCGCGCTTCCTTCCCGGCTTCGGCGCGAGCGTAACCTACTACGATATCGTCTATAACGACGTGATCGGCACCCCATACGGGCTGGGCGCGCTGATCTTCACCGACCCGACCTTCGCTTCGCTGGTGGTTCGCAATCCTTCGGCCGCGCAAGTAGCCGGCGCCATCAGCAATACCGTACCGTTCTACTACACCTTCGCCGCAGTCCCGGCGGTCGGGAATTTGCTCGACCTTCGTCAGGGCAACTTCGGCGTGCGCAAGACCAACGGTCTCGACTTCGACGTGAACTATCGCAGCCAGACCTCATTCGGCTCGGTTTTCGCGGGCGTCGCCGGCAACTATATCCTCCAGTACAAAACGCAGTTCTCGGCGACATCCGCGCTCAGTAACTCGCTGGAGGCCGGCGTGCCGCGCGCGACGTTGCGCACGACCCTGGGCTTTACCGCAGGTCCGGTCACCCTGGTCAATTTCGTCAATCATCGCAGCGGAATCACGAGCCCTTACGCCACGCCAAGCGGATCCGGTCTGTACACTGCCAATGGGTACACGACCGTCGATCTGCGGCTGTCCGTGCGGCTGCCCAATGTAGGTCTTGCGAAGGGCACGGAGTTGTCGATGCAGATCAACGACCTGTTCGATGCGACGCCCCCCTATTTCCCGGGCGCCGACGGGATCGGGGGAAGCTACAATGCGATCGGGCGCTACGCCGCCATGAGCCTGCGAAAGGCATTCTGATCGCGCCGACGGCGCCGCGGAGATCACGCCCAGAAGCGCGATCTCCGCGGCGCAGGCCGCTTGCCAGTTATCGCTCCGACACTCCCTTGAACCCTCGCATAGGCGGCACGTGTTTCACCCGATGCAAAACCATTCCCTCACGTTGGACAAGTTCATCGACCATGCCGCCAAATGGCACGGCGGCAGCACGATCGCGACTGCGTCGCGGGGAACGGTTCTGCGGCGCACCGGCTATGCCGAGCTGCGCGACCGCAGCAACCGCCTGTCCGGTGCCTTGCTGGCACTGGGGCTGCGCACGGGCGACCGCGTCGGCACGCTGGCATGGAACACCCAGCATCATCTCGAACTCTACTACGCGACCATGAATGTCGGGCTAGTGTGCCACACGCTCAACCCGCGGCTGACGCCAGAGCATCTGTCCGCGATGATCAACGAGGCCGCGAACCGCGTACTCGCCATTGCCGCGAGCCTAGCACCGATGCTGGCGGACCTGCTTCCGCTGTGCCCGTCGATCGAACGGGTCATCGTGCTCGACGACGAGGTCGACCCGGCGATCGTCGCCAGTGCCCCTATCCCCGTCGAGGCGCTCGATACGCTTGTCGAAGCGCATGGCAGCGTCGTCGAATGGGGTCGGTTCGACGAGACCAGCCCGGCCGGGTTGTGCTTCACCTCCGGAACGACGGGCAAGCCCAAAGGTGTCGTGTTCACCCATCGCTCCAACTATCATCACACGCTGATGTCGATTCAGCCCGACGCCTATTGCCTGTCGGCCAGGGACGTCATCCTGGTCGCCATCCCGATGTTCCATGCCAATGCCTGGGGGTTCCCGTTTTCCGCGCCCGCGGTCGGGGCTAGTCTGGTGCTTCCCGGGCGCGAGCTGGACGGCGCCAGCCTGGCCGCGCTGATCCGCAGCGAGAAGGTGACGATCGCCGGCGGCGTGCAGACGGTCTGGATCGGCCTGCTCGACCATCTCGACGCCACGGGCGAGGATGTGCCCAGCCTCGAGCGGGTCATCATCGGCGGATCAAAATGCCCGGAGGCACTGATCCGGCGTATGGAGGAGCGGCTGGGCGCGCGCGTCCAGACGACATGGGGCATGACCGAAATGTCGCCGCTCGGCACTGCGGACCCGGTGCATTCCCCGCCGGCTGCAGAGCGGTCTTCCGGCCGGCCGCCGTTCGGCGTCGATCTCAAGCTGACCGACGCTGACGGCGTCACGCTGACCCGGCAGCGCGGCGTCATCGGGCACCTCAAAGTCAAGGGAGCGTCGGTGATCGACCGCTATTTCGGGGCGAGCGAAAGCGTGCTCGACGCCGAGGGGTATTTCGACACGGGCGATCTGGCCACTATCGACGAAAGCGGCGCGCTGACGATCTGCGGGCGCTCCAAGGACCTGATCAAATCCGGCGGGGAATGGATCAATCCTGCGGAGATGGAAGCCATCATCGGCCGCGATCCGCGTGTCGGCCAGGTCGCGGTGATCGGCAGGCCGCACCCCAAATGGGGCGAGCGCCCCGTGCTGGTGGTGGAGCTCAGCCAGGGCGAGTCCGGCGATGCGCGCGCGCTGATCGAGGCGCTGCGCGGCAGGGTCGCCGACTGGTGGCTGCCCGACGAGGTCGTCCACCTGCCCCGCATGCCGCTGGCCGCGACCGGCAAGATCGACAAGGTGCGGCTCCGCGCCGACTATGCCCAAGGAAAGCTCGACCGCCATGTCTCAACCCTTCGCTGAACCGAAAATCGGCGTGGTCGGCGCCGGCCTGATGGGCGCGGAGATCGCGCTCGTCTTCGCGCTGGCGGGCCTGGACGTGCTGCTCACCGACAGCAACCAGGCGGCTCTGGACGCAGCAGTGGCGAGGCTCGGCAGCGTGCTGGGCCGCGGCGTGGCGCGCGGGCACTTCAGCGAAGAGCAGCGCGCCGCCGCTTCCGAGCGCCTCCGCGCGACGCTGGACCTGACCGACTTCGCCGACCGCGATCTCGTCACCGAAGCAGTATTCGAATCGCTCGACGTCAAGAGTCGGGTCCTCGCGTCCCTGAGCGAGGCATGCCCGGCGACATGCGTGATCGCATCGAACACCTCGACTTTCCCCATCTCGACGCTGAGCGCCGCCCTCCCCGCCGAACGTCGTCCGCGGTTCCTGGGCACGCATTACTTCTCGCCGGTATCCCGGATGCCGCTGGTCGAAGTCGTCCCGGGCTTCGACACCGATCCCGAGATCGTCGCCTGGACCCAAGCGCTGCTCGCCCGCGTCGGCAAGCAGCCGATCGCGGTCAGGGACGTCACTGGCTTCGCTGTCAATCGGATGCTGCACGCGATGCTGATCGAGGCAGTGCGGCTGGTCGAGGAAGGCGTCGCCACGCCCGAGGATCTGGATACTGCCTGCCGGCTCGGCCTGGGCCATCCGATCGGCCCGTTCGCGTTGATGGACAACGTCACGTCCAGCCTCTGCGTTCAGGTCCAGCAGATCTTGCAGGATTCCTATGGCGAGCGCTTCCGCTCGCCACCCTTGCTAAAGCAGCGGGTCGCAGCCGGTTATGTCGGGGGCCGGGATAAGCCGGGCTGGCTGGACAGGAACTGAGGAGATGCGCGTGGAAAAGCCGATAGCGGTTCCGTCGAGCCGGGGCGCGACCATCACGCTGGCGATGCTGTGCATCGTCTATGTCCTCAACTTCCTCGACCGCCAGCTTATCTCTATCCTCGCCAAGCCGATCCAGGACGCTCTGGATGTGAGCGATGGCCAGCTCGGCATGATCACCGGCTTCTATTTTGCGTGCTTCTACTGCGTGATCGCCATCCCGATCGGCTGGCTGGCCGACCGCACCAACCGGGTTCGCGTCCTGTCGGTAGCCTGTGCGCTGTGGAGCGCGGCGACCGCGGCGTGCGGACTGGCCGGCAGCTACGGGCAGCTCGTCGCAGCGCGCATGATGGTTGGCGTCGGCGAGGCCGGCGGGGTGCCGCCATCCTATGCGATCATCTCGGATTCTTTTCCGCGCGAGCGGCGAACGACTGCGATGGCGATCTTCAATCTCGGGCCGCCGATCGGATCGGCGCTAGGCGTCGCGTTCGGCGCCTCGCTGGCGGCAGCGTTCGACTGGCGGATACCTTTCTACGTGATCGGCGCGATCGGTGTGGTGACGGCAGCGGCCGTCTATATCCTCGTCCGCGAGCCTGCCCGGGGGCAAAAGGATGGGCCGGCACATGCCGCGCGCGCTGGCGTGGCGCCGATCGGTCTGGCCGCGACGATCGCGCAATTCTTCCGCAATCCGTTGCTGCTGATGGCGTCGCTGGCAAGCGGTGCGGGCAATTTCATCACCTATGGGCTGCTCAACTTCACCACCCTGTTCCTGATGCGTGAGAAGGGGATGACCCTGAGCGACGTTGCGGTCTGGTACGCGCTGGTGATCGCCATCGGCATGGGCGGTGGCATTTATGCCTCGGGGCGGATCGTCGATCGCTTCGCGGCACGCAGCAAGGCGGCCTATGCGACCGTTCCCGCGATCTCTCTGATCCTGGCGCTGCCGTTCTTCCTGGGCTTCGTCTGGGCGCCGACATGGCAGCTCGCGTTGGCCTTCCTGTGCGTGCCGATGTTCCTCAACTCGTTCTTCCTGTCGGCGACCGTCACCTTCGTGCAGGGCGAGGTGCCGTCGGAGCGGCGCGTCATTTCCGGCGCGCTGCTGCTGCTGGTGATGAACTTTGTCGGCCTTGGCCTTGGCCCGACCTATGTCGGGATGGCCAGCGACTTCTTCCGGCCGACGCACGGCGTGCACGCCCTCCAGGCCGCCTATTATGCCCTCGCGCCGATGTATCTGATCGGCGCCGCGCTGTTCCTGCTCCTGGCGCGCCTGATCCGACGGAGCGAGCGCCGCTACCAAGGAGCCCTGTGATGCAAAGCATGAAGCGTCTGCTGATATTCCCCGTCGCCGCCTGCGGGTTGGCGGTCGGACACTTGTCCGCGAACGCCGCGCCCGACCCGGCGCCCGTTGTCAACGCGCCCGCCGGATCGGTGCGCGGGCTCCGCGAGGGAAATGCCGATGTTTTCCGCGCTGTCCCCTACGCTCTGCCGCCGCTGGGCGAGCGTCGCTGGCGCCCCCCCGCGCCGATGCCGCGCTGGCAAGGTGTGCGGCCGGCACAGACCATGGGTGTCGCGTGCATGCAGCCGCCTATGGCAGCCGGCCCCTATGATCGCGGCGCGGTCGCTATGTCGGAAGATTGCCTGACGCTAGACGTCACGGCACCTGCCAACGCGCACAAGGCGCCGGTGATGGTCTGGATCCATGGCGGTACGCTGATCTGGGGTTCAGGCCATTCGACGATGTACGATGGGCGCGAGTTCGCCAAACGTGGCGTCGTGCTGGTGTCGATCAACTATCGCCTCGGCATGCTGGGCTATCTGGCGCATCCCGAACTGAGCAAGGAATCACCGGAAGGCGTCTCCGGAAACTATGGCCTGCTCGACCAGATCGCGGCGCTGCAATGGGTGCGCAGAAATATTGCCGCCTTCGGAGGCGATCCGCGCAACGTGACGATATTCGGAGAATCGGCGGGTGCGCTCAGCACCGAGTATCTGCTCGCCTCGCCGCGCGCCCGGGGAATGTTCGATCGGGCCATCGTGCAAAGCGGCTATCTGTTCACCATGCCGGAGCTGCGCACCAGACGCGGTGAGGAGTTCGCGGCCGAGGACATCGGGGTATGGCTGGCCGGCAAGCTGCAGGCACCCAGCCTCGCCGCGCTGCGGGCGATGGACGCGCGCCAGCTTGCCGAGAAGTCGGCCGCCACCGGCTATGTTCCCTATGGCACGATCGACGGCAAGGTGCTCAGGCGCCAGCTCGTCGACACGTTCGATCGCGGCGAGCAGGCGCCGGTGCCGCTGATCGCGGGCTTCAACAGCGGCGAGATCCGCTCGCTCCGCCATCTGCTCCCGCCGGTGCCGCAGGGCCCGGATGCCTATGCCCAGGAAATCAGGGCGCGCTACGCCGACCTGGCCGACGCCTATCTGCGGCTCTACCCGCCGTCGCGCGATCTCGCGGAGAACGGGCTGGACAGCACGCGCGACGCCGTGTTCGGCTGGGCCTCTGAGCGCCTGGTGCGCAAGCAGGCCGAGGTTGGGCAGCCTTCGTTCCTCTATTATTTCAGCCATAGCTATCCGAGCGCGGAAGCGGCCGGGCTGGCCGGCTTCCACGCCGGGGAAGTGCCCTTTGTCTTCGGGACGATGACTGCGACACCGCCCGCCTGGCCCGCGATCCCCGACACCTCGACCGAGCGCCGCCTGTCGGCCGCAATGCTGGACTATTGGACCAGCTTCGCGCGCAGCGGCAGGCCGTCCTCGGCGAACGGCTCCCTGTGGAGCGCTTTCGGATCGCGAGGCGCCGTCATGCACTTCGCGGAGGCACCGCGAGCGGAGACGGGGTTCATGCCGGGCATGTACGCGCTGCATGAGCAGATACTCTGCCGCAGGCGTGCCGAGGGATCGCAGTCATGGAACTGGCGGACGGGAAGCACCGCGCCGGTACTTCCGCGGGCGACAGCCGAGTGCGCGGCGCCGGGCCGTCGCCTCGAGCAGGGCTCGTGACCATGCGGTACGCTCCGCTCGCCCACCTGCCGCGCCTCGCCCGGGCCGCGGCGGCCCTCGCGTTCGCGCTGCCGTCGGTCGCCGCCGCCCAAGCCCCGGCGCATCTCCGGGACGGCGCCGCCCGATGCGAAGCGCTTACCGGCCTGCGCCTTGGCGATACGACGATCTCCAGCACGAAGATCGTCCCGAAAGGCACGGCTGCGGCTGCGCTGCAGACCCCGATCGCCTCCGATCTGCCAGCTTTCTGCCGGGTGGTCGCCCATATACGCTCCGCCCCCGATTCCGATATCGGCGTCGAAATCTGGCTGCCGCTCGACGGCTGGGCCGGCGTCTTTCACGGCACCGGCAATGGCGGTTTCGCAGGCGTGCTGCAGGCAGGATATGGCGGCATGATCAGCGGACTGCGGCGAGGCTATGCGACCGCCACGACAGATACCGGTACCGCTCCCGCGACCATGCTCGACGGCGACGCGCTGATCGGTCATCCCCGTAAATGGAAGGACTGGGGGAGGCTGTCGACACATGCCATGACCGTCACCGGCAAGGCTGTCGCCGCGGCATTCTATGGCCGCGCGCCGAGGCTATCCTACTACACCGGCTGCTCGACCGGCGGGCAACAGGGACTCATCGAGGCACTGCACTATCCGGCGGACTATGACGGCATCCTCGTCGGCGCGCCGGTCATCAATCGCACCTGGGGCCATGCCACAGTGGCCTGGGACTTCGCCGCCGCGAACCGCTCGTCCGCCAGCCTTTTGTCAGATGCCAAGCTCGGCCTGCTCAATCGCGCCGCGATCGCCGAGTGCAACCGTCGGGGCACTGGCATTGCCGGTGACCCCTTCGTAACCGATCCGCTTCGCTGCACGTTCGATCCGGCAATGCTCGCCTGCCGCGGCGCGAACTCGGACCAGTGCCTCACCCCCATGGAAGTGGCCACCGCACGTGCCTTTTATACGGGCCCGACGACGCGCGACGGCAAGCGCGCCTTCTTCGGCTGGCTACCGGGAAGCGAGGGCCCCGGCGCGTTCGGCTGGTCGTTTCTTCAAAGCCCCAATCGCGGTCAGCCGCAATTCTCCAGCCTGTTCAGATGGGTGTTCGGGAGCGCATGGGACTGGCGGAGCTTCGATCTCGACCGCGACATGCCGCTCGTCGACCGCGCGCTGGGCGACGCCGTCAACGACGCCACGCGCGGAAGCCTGCACGCCTTCGCAGCACGCGGCGGCAAGCTCATCTTGTACCATGGCCTGGCGGACACCCTGGTGCCGCCGGAACAGACGGTGGCGTTCTACGATCACCATGCACGTCAGGCCGGTGGCCTCACCCGGCTGGGCAACAGCGCAAGGCTCTTCCTGGCGCCCGGCATGATGCACTGTGGTGGCGGCGCCGGTCCGGACTCATTCAACTCCGCGTTCGCCGGCCTGCCGCCTCCGCCCGAGGCGAGCCCGCGCGACGACCTGTTCCTCGCCCTGACCGCGTGGCGCGAGCAGGGGAAGGCTCCTGAGCAGGTCATCGCGACGAAATACGAGGCCGCGCCCTCGAAGCGGATCGCATTCCAACGCCCGCTTTGCGCTTACCCGCGTCAGGCGATTCTCGCGGGAGGCGGATCGACAGGGTTGGCCAGGCATTTCGCGTGCCGGGTGAGACAGGTTCCGGTCCGGTAAAGATCGTGATCGGGCTTCAATATCTAGCCCCGCCTTTGCCCATGAGCGAATGTCGCCGCGTTTGCCCCGGAGAGCATCAGACACAGCGCGCTCCCGCCGCGCCCCAGCATCAGCCTATGCGCAGTCTTACAAGGCAGTCTTCAAGCACAGGCATGGCGACGCTCAGCATGGACGACATGGATCGGTAGCGGTTCCTCCTCGAGATCCTGCAGAACTGCCCGAAGCTTGCCCCCGATCTTGCCGAACCTTCCACTTATGGTGTGGGGAGGCGCTAGCAGGGTATGGACAATCGACATTGCTAAACCGGCTCCGCGCGGCCGGCGAGCCGGATCCGTGGAAAGGTCCACCAGAACTGATTCGGCATCGCTACGATGCCCGCGACGGGCCAAGACCCTCGCCTGCCCGATTTGTTACCTGAACCTTCATTTGCCGGTACTTCGGAGGACTCCCGACGGGCATTACCATGAGAGAAAGATAGAAATAACCCACGGAAAACCGCGGGTTATCTGGTCTCAAGCTCTGATTGGAAATGGTGCCCCCGGCGAGATTCGAACACGCGGCCTACGGTTTAGGAAACCGTCGCTCTATCCGGCTGAGCTACGGGGGCGCGCGGCGGTTGGTAGAGGCTGCCTCCCCGCCGGTCAATCGGGTGCAATCACCACGATCAATTGATTGCCTCTGGCGGTACGATCGGGAACGGCAGGGGCGCTATCGGCACGCCCTCCTCCGCCAGCGCCTTGGCCTCTCCGATCGTGGCCTGACCATGGATTGGCGCTGCATCCGCATCCCCGACATGCATGGCACGGGCTCGATCTGCAAAGGCCCGTCCCACCCATTCCGACTTCTCGAGCGCCTTCGCCTGCGCCTCGGCCAGGGCGCGCATCGCTGCCTTCATCGCATCGGGCGTCGGCACATCGGTAGCGGGCGACACCTGCCGGTTGGCCTTGGCGGGGATATTCGGCGCCATCACTGCCTTCGCGATGTCGGTCTCACCACAGAACGGGCAAAGGAGCAGGCCCTGCGCGCGCTGTTCCTCGAAAGCCCCACTGGAGCCGAACCACGCTTCGAACACATGGGCGTTCGGACAGCGCAGATCGAATACGATCACCGTGCCACCTCCACCACAGGGATCGGCCGGCGATGCTGCAACACTGGGATACGCGCACGAACGTCCGCAGTGCGCGCAGGATCGATCTCGACAAAACCGATGCCAGGCTTCTCCTCCATGTCGAGCAGCACCTCGCCCCACGGATCGATCACCAGCGAATGACCATAGGTCGCGCGCCCATCCTCGTGCACGCCGGTTTGGGCGGCCGCGACGACAAAGGCGGCGGCCTCGATCGCGCGCGCCCGCAACAAGACGTGCCAATGCGCCGCGCCGGTCGGTCGGGTAAATGCCGCCGGCACCGCCAATATGGTCGCGCCCGCGTCGCTCAGCGCGCGAAACAGGTCCGGGAAGCGCATGTCGTAACAGATCGCCAGTCCGAGCCGCCCGACGGGTGTGTCGACCACGACCGCACTGGCACCGGGCCGATAGGAGGCAGACTCACGCCAGCTCTCTCCTGTCGGCAGATCCACGTCGAACAGATGGAACTTGTCATAGCGGGCTCGGATGACACCTTCGTCATCGATCACGAATGCCCGGTTGGCGAGCTTCCCGCCCTCCTCGCGCACGGCGAGGGATCCGATATGCACCCAGATGCGGTGCTCCGCCGCTGCACGACGCACCGCCGCGAGCACCGGATCGTCTGCCTCGGCATGGAGCGATCCGGCAGCTCGGGCTCGATTGCTGTCGAGCAGGCCGGACATCTCGGGCGTGAAGAGCATGGCTGCGCCTCCCGCCGCCGCCACGGCGACCGCATCGATGATGGAGTGCGCATTGACGGCGGGGTCGACCCCGCTCGTCATCTGGAGCAGCGCAACCTTCATGCCGCCAGTAAGGCGTCGAGTTTACCCTCGCGTTCGAGCGCTGCCAGTTCGTCCGAGCCGCCGACATGCTGCCCGTCGATGAAAATCTGCGGCACGGTGCTGCGTCCGTTCGCCCGATCAAGCATCTCAGCCCGCTTGGGGCCGCCCATCGTAATGTCGAATTCCTCGACCGCGACGCCCTTGCTATCGAGCAGCCGCATCGCCCGGGAACAATAGGGGCAGAAGGCCTTGGTGTAGATTTCGATCTTTGCCATGCCGCAGAAATGTGGGCGCCCTGGCCGCTTGTCAATCGTCCGCGGACGGATCTAGTACCCGCGCCCAACACAATATCGTCACGCTCGCGGCACCCGCCCGGAGCAAAGCCGCCGTGCACGCGTCGGTGGTCGCACCGCTGGTATGAACATCGTCGACCAGCACCACCGCCTTGCCGCGCACGCGGTAGCTGGCACCCGGCGCCATCGCAAAGGCCCCGGTCACCACCTTGGCCCGGCCGCGCGCGCCGATGGAACGAAGCATAGGGGTGGCACGGATCCTACGTAATGCGAATGGATCACTGGGCACCCGGGTCGCGCGCGTCAGCGCGGCGGAGATGAGCGCCGCCTGGTTGAACCCCCTCGACCATATTCGCCAGCGGTGCAGCGGCACCGGAATCAGCATCTCGGTGCCATCCGGCATCATGCGCGCCATCTGCCGCGCCACGGTCTCGGCGAAGGCCGTGCGCCCGCCATGCTTGAGTCGGAGAACCACGGTGCGAGCGATATCGCCGTAAGCGACCGCCGCGCGCACGCCGGCGTGGCGCGGCGGCTTCTGGTGACATTTTCCGCACAGGGCACCCGGCCCGCGGTCGAACGAAAAGGGCAAGTTGCAGGCCGCACACCAAGGCGGCCCCAGGAAACGCAATTGGGCCCAGCAGGCCGCGCAGAAACGATGGTCGTCCGCTGTTACGGCCCCGCAACCGGGGCATCGCGGCGGCAGCGCGAAATCCGCGATGAAACGCAAGGGTGCGAGTAACCGCGTCACACACCCTTGTCGCGCCACGCATCCGGCGGCACAAGCCCGGCCGTGAGCGTTCCAGACCTTTTTGACCGCAGCGCACGTCGCCGGCGGCGCGATCGCGCCACCGCCGGCTTCGGCGCGCATGATTTTCTGCGCGCCGCGATGTTGGATGGCATCCAGGAACGGCTTCATGCAGTGACGCGCCAGTTCGAGGATGTGCTCGACTTGGGTTGCTTCGACGCCTCCTTCAGCCCGCCCTTGGGTACAAGGGTCGCGCGATGCGATGCCGGAGCGCTCTTCGCCGCAAGGGCCGGTGGGATTCAGGCGGACGAGGATCGTCTTCCTTTTGGCGATGCGTGCTTTGATCTGGTCGTTTCCGCGGGCGTGCTCGACAGCGTCAGCGATCTTCCAGGCGCGTTGACACTGATCCGGCGTGCTTTGCGCCCCGACGGCCTGTTCCTTGCCGCCTTCACCGGCGCAGGCACGCTCTCCACCCTGCGTGCCACGCTGCGCGATGCCGAAGGAGATCGCCCCGCTGCGCGAATCCATCCCCAGATCGATGTTCGTTCGGCCGGGGACCTGCTCGTCCGCGCTGGTTTCGCCCTGCCTGTTGCCGATGTCGAAGGACTGACAGTTCGCTACGGCACGTTCGGCCGATTACTCGGCGACCTGCGCGGCATGGCCGCCACCAATGTTTTGATTGGCCGCACTCCGCTTCGACGCGACACCCTTGCCCGTGCCGCCGCGGCGTTCGCCGCGCGCGCCGATCCGGACGGCCGTACCCCCGAAAGCTTCCAGATCGTCTTCCTGACCGGCTGGGCTCCTGCCCCGTCACAACCCCGCCCCGCCCGCCGCGGCAGTGGTACCGTGTCGCTGAGCGATGCGCTGCGGCGCTTTCCCGATGCTGAGGGTTAACTCCGCGCCGCGAAACCAGGTGTCTCCAGTTGCGTCCTGACACTCGTCGATGTAGCCGATGGTAGCAGTTCCCCGGGGCCCGAGCGTCAATACCCGGCCGAAGCGACTCGGCTGGCCACCTGGCACGCCAGCCTAGGCAATCATTCCGTCCCCGGCGCCACGCGCCAGCATGCGCCCGATCGCATCGAACAGTGAGTCCATTGCGACCGGCTTGAAAAGAACCTCGTCAGCGCCCTGCCTGAGACAGCGTTCGCGCAGGTCGATCGCCGTATCCGCGGTCACCACGATGATCGGCAGATTCGCCTTCGCATCGCCGCGATCGCGGATGCGCCGGATCGCTTCGAAGCCGTCCATGCCGGGCATGCGCAGGTCGACGAGAATCATGTCGAAATCCTGCTCGTCGATAAGCTGCAGGCCGATCTCACCACTTTCCGCACCGACCATCGCTGCGCCGGCGACATCGAGCATATCCTTCACGACACGACGATTCATCGGATCGTCCTCGATAAAGAGGACGTTCACAGCCTGCACGCCAGCGCGCTGACCATATCGGGGCGAAATGGAACCATAATGGAGGTCTCTATCGGGTCATGCCGCGCGCGTTACAAGATGGCTGACACCATCACCGTCGCTTTTGTCCAACTTATAGAGCAAATCGGCGAGAGTCGCCCCCGCGATCGGCTTGGCGATTACCATATCGATACCGGCATCGAGCAGTTCGGCTCGCTCGGGATCCCCCGGCGCTGCCCACAGCAATGCTGTCACGGCACCCTCTTTTCTCGCCGCATCGGCAATCGCCGCGAGTGCATTCGCCACTTCTCCCGTCGCCTTCACCGTTGCCTCATCGATCAGAACCTTGGCGACGCCCCCGGCGCGGAGGGAAGCGACGGCCTCCTCCACCGAACCGGCAAAAACGACGCTGCCGGCACGCGCTTCGAGCACCGCACGCAGCATGCTGCGCGTAATCGGGTTGCGATCGAGGATGAGAAGCGCCTTTGCCTCCACACGCGCCGCTTCACTGGTGTCCACCTGGGCCGCCAGAATCAGCGGCAGTTCCAGCGTGAACGCAGCCCCGCGGCCCGGCTCGCTACGGACGGTAACGTCACCGTCCATCGCACGGGCGAGGTTGCGGCAGATGGCGAGGCCCAATCCGGTCCCGCCAAACTTTCGCGTCGTGCCGGCATCAACCTGTCGAAACGATTCGAAGATCAATTCATATTTGTCGGCGGGAATGCCGATACCGGTATCGGCGATCACGATCGCGAGTCTGGGCCGGCCCGTCCCCTTGACCACGGTAGCCCGGAGCGAAACCGATCCCGCTTCGGTGAATTTTAGGGCATTGGACAACAGGTTGAAGGTGATCTGTCGAATCCGGGCAGCGTCGCCCTCGATCCTCGACGGGCATTCTTCCAGATCGAGGTTGAACGCGATGCCGCGACCTCTGGCTTGCTCCTCCCACATCCGGGACACCTCGGTCAGCGTCGCCTTGAGATCGAACGCGACCTGTTCGATGGTCATGTTGCCGGTTTCCATCTTGGCGACATCGAGAATGTCGTCGACGAGCGCACGCATCGTGACGCCGGCGCCATGGACGAGGTTGATCCGGTCACGCGTCAGCTCATCCATCTTGCTGTCCGCCAGCATCACCTGGGTCATGCCGAGAATCCCGTTCAGCGGCGTGCGGATTTCATGGCTCGTGGTTGCCAGAAACTCAGTCTTCGCCGCCAGCGCCTTGCCAAGCGCGCTGTTGGTCGCGGCCAGATCGATATTGGCGGCACGCACCTCGTTGCGGCTCCGCCGGATCGTGATCAGGCCGATGGCGAGCATCGACACGATGATGATGGTCGCGATACCCAGGCTGATGAAGATGAATTGCTGCGTCTGAGCCCGGGACCGCTCGAAATCGATATTGCGCTGCAACTCGTCAGCGCGCAGTTTTTCGATCTGCGCTTTCTGATTGGCTGAATCGAAGCGCGCCGCAGCGGTTGCCGTATTGATCGAGGCCGCAAGCTTGGACGTCTTGTCATCGAGACGCTTCAGCGCCTCGAAATGGATCAACGCCTGCTTTTCGTCCCCGATCTTCTTGAACAGATCGTACGCAGTCTGGTGTGCCTCACGAAACGGCAAGGTCGTCTTGGTCAGATCGAGTCCCTGGAAGCTTCGCCCGATGAGTTCCTTCGCCCGGCCGTATTGCCCGCGCTGCAGCGCGGCCTGGGCGGCCACGCTCCAATCCTGCTCCGCCACGGCCGACGCCCCCGCGAGGCTCGATATGCGCGATGCCTCCGCGATCGCGTGATCAGCCGCATCCAGCTTTCCCATCGCCAAATCAGCCCGCGCCATGTTGCGCAGCACAAGAACCTGCATGCCCGGGCTGTGCAGGGAGCGCGCGAGCTTGAGAGCCTCGCGGAACTCCTGTTCCGCTTCCGGGAAACGGCCAAGCTCCTTCAAACAGACGCCGCGATTGCTGGCGTTGCTGAAGGCGAGCGACGGATCGCCCTGATAGACCTCGCCCGCCTGCTTGTAATAAGCGAGCGCATTCTCGTAACCGTTCGCTTCCTGATAGAGCAGCGCAATACTCTGAAGTGCGACCGCACGGCTGCGGGTGGCGCCGATATCGCGGAAGATATTGTGGGCCTGTTGATAATCGCTCAGTGCCGCGGCAACATCCGCAGTCATGGTGTGCAGGCCGCCGCGCGACAGGAGGATATCCCCGTTGAGCTTGGTCGGGCGGCCACCGGTCGATACTGCCTGAAGCGCGTCCTCGATCGGCTGCTTCGCATCCTTGGCATCGTTGAGGCGGAGATATGCCTCGCCCTGCAGCCACTTGGCGGTGGCGACGGCGATCGTGCGCTGGCGGCCATCCAGCTTCTGCGCCGCTGCTTCCGCCGCCTTCGCCTTGCCAACCGTCGCTGCGGGATCGATCAACATCGTCGCCTTGGCGTCAGCCACCATCAGGTCGAAGCGGGTACCGGGATCCCCGTCCCCTGCCTGTGCAAACGCGGGAGGGCTGCCGATCGCCGTAACCGCGACCAGCATCGCGGCGAAAAACGCGCGAAGATTGAAGCCCATCATCGCGGACGACTGTGGCGAGAACATCTTAAATCCGCCCTAAGGCGTGCATACGGAATATCGTTCAGGCGCTCTTCCAGAAGCTCGCCGGCCGGCGAAACATGGCGTGGCCCGAATCTTCCGGCGCCCGCGCCTTGTCGTCGCGCAAATACTGCCGGAACGCCTCGATCGAGATGGGGCGGCTGATCAGATAGCCCTGCACCATGTCACATCCCATGACGCTCAACAGAGCCATGGCGGCCTGGGTTTCGACCCCTTCAGCAGTGACTTCCATCTCGAGCGCGTGCGCGAGATCAATGGTCGAGCGCACGATCAGCGGGTCGCGATTGCTGCTCGTCAGCTGCATTACGAACATCTTGTCGATCTTCAACTCCTTGGCGGGGAGCTGTTTCAGATAGGCGAGCGAGGAGAGCCCTGCCCCATAGTCGTCGATCGCGATCGTGATGCC
>Ga0255338_1001558_pt1 | contig 41959 bp, 42 predicted proteins | sample MeOH1_35cm_T4_19_FD_203715 | JGI IMG/M metagenome (GOLD analysis project Ga0255338, IMG submission 203715) | Sandy soil microbial communities from University of British Columbia, Vancouver, Canada - MeOH1_35cm_T4_195 | ecosystem: Engineered > Artificial ecosystem > Sand microcosm > Unclassified ... | reverse complement strand
TCCGCAACGCCCGAACCGTCACCGACGCGGCCCGTGTCTGCTCCGCGCTGTACCGGGTCGCGGCCTGGCCAGCCGCCGTCGCCATGTGCCGGTGTGCGGACACCGTCCGGTTGACCTGTCGCTGCACGGACGCGGACGCCGACCCAGTCTGTGTGGCCGCACGCGCCATCGCCTGGGCCGAGGTGTTCGCGAACTGCGCCAGGAGCGCGTTGCCCTCGCTGAGGGACCGGCGAAGGTCCGAGATGTCGCCAGTGACCCGCACACCCAGCGTGTAGGCGTCCCCGAGGCTCATGCTCCCGATGGTCAGCCGGGTGGTGTCGACCGCCTCAGAACGTGGTTCTGGGTGAGGTCCCAGTCGGCGGTGTCTGCGGCGTCCAAGCCGAGAACGGAAGCCCGCGTCGCAGCCGCAGCCGTGATCGCGTCGGCGGCACGCTGCATCGCATCCCGCGCAGCAACCCTCTCTGCCTCAGCGTCAGGGGCATCCAGACCAAGGACGGGCGGGCGTGCGTCGACCGCGGGAGGGCGCGCATCCAGCACCGGGTACGGACCTAGAGGTGAAACATCGTGTTTCACCTGCGTCGCGCGCACGTCACGGACGGCCTGCATCTGGGAAACGCCGACTGCGGGTGCGATCTGTCGTGTCGACAGCGCCGGCGACCCGTCCACCTCAACCGACAGAGACGCGACCAGCTCACGCCGTACCGCAGCCGTCAACCCAGCCGTGTGAGGCCCGAACTCGGTGCTCGTCCCAATGCCCGGGCAACGGTCAGTTTGCGCCGGCCACCAGCATGTCGAAGCGGGAGGCCACAACGTCGGAGGACACAGAGAACGTCGTATCCGAGTGGCCAGTCGCTGCTACCGCATCGACGAGCATCCCGATGGTCGATACTCCGCGAGCACTGACGTGCTCCGAGCCCTCCGTCGGCGACGGCGAAAGCATGACGAGCTCTAGGTGCTTCTCGCGCCGCGGGTAATGCACAGCCAACAGGACCCGGAGCGCGCCCGAGCCGGAGCCTGCGCTTACGACGCGCCTCATGACGCTCGTCACAGACTCGTCCTCATCGGCGGCGATGATTGGCGTGTCAGACGAGTAGCCGTTTCGCTTGAGGAGCTTGCGACCCCGCTCGGACGCCACGAGCGAGCCGAACGCCCGAACTGCGTCCAACCGGCGCGACGGTACTGACGTCATCGCCCCCACCTCTCCGCATGAACGCTCCACTGATCCTCGCACAGTTGCAGAGCCCTGCCGTACCAGTCATCGACAAACTCCCACGAGTTCTGCAGGGGAATCGTCTCGATCACCTCCCTGACCGGCTCGACGCTTGGAGAGAACCGATGCTCGTGGATCTCCCCGTGCTTGCTGTCTATGCGGTAGGCGACATCCCAGTCTGCGAGGGCATGAACTCGGACCTGGATCTCAACGCTGAAGCGCACGACCTTGCCCCGGTACACCCACTGAGCCCATACGTACCGGACCAGTCCGTCGTCGTCGAGCGGAACCGGATAGTGATACTTCTCGCATGCCTCTTCCGGTGGAGGCTCGTAGAGCGCCACCGGACCTTCGGTGACCGCCATGTCCACGGCCCGCCGGGCGATCTTCTGCATGTTCTGCTTGCCCGGCTTCGGCATCGCTCCCGGTTCCCCCCGACCAAGACGGCGCACCTGTGCGCCGCGAGCCGGGACGCTACCCCTGGCACCCGGGCCCGTCCAGGATATCGCTTACACGCAGTCGCTCGATGCGTCAGGAGCGACCTCCGACGGTCAGCCAGCGCGTCCGGCCGTCCCCGAAGTCCAGGACCGCTGCGTCGTCCGGGTGCTTGCGCAGGAGGTACAGCAGGTCGTCCACGGTCACCCGAGGCTGGCGCGTCGTGGGGCGGTGCGCGGCGTCATCAAGCGTCTGAAGGACACGCCCCAACCGACCCAGTTCGGTCGCGGCCGCGCTCAGGGTGTCGAGGGCAGCTCGGGCCTCGACGAGAAGCTCTTCCTCGCGGATCCTGACGTCCTCGACGATGCCGGCGGCGTTCGCGTCCACGACGCCCTCGAGGCGGATAGTTACCTTGTTCAGGCGTTCCGCGAGCGCGGCACGCTCGTCGAAGTCGATGCCGGGGTTCGGCTCGGGTCCCGGGTCGTACCCGGGCTTCAGGGCGTTCTTGCGACGGTTGGCCGCCCACTTCTGGTGGGCTTCCTTGCGCGCGGCGAGCAGCTTCGCCTGCGCCGCCTGGGCATCCTCGACGGCAGCGGCCGCCTCCTGGACGCCCGGCGCGGCGAGGAGCACGGGGTGGGTGATGTGGGTGTCCGTTGGGATCTTGATCCGTGTCGGATGGTGCTGGTTCATCGGTGTGTCCTCCCCGGACGTTGTGCCGCTTCGTGTGCCTGTCGTTGGGCACGGGCTCGGGTGACCTCTGTGGCGACTTCCGGGTCCGTGCGGTAGCGCTTCTCGAACTCCGCCAAACCGGCGTCACCGAAGCCGTCCACGTGCGGCTGCGGGCTCCCATCAGTGTTTGGTTCGTCCTGGGTGCCGTGCCTCTTGCGGTACTCGGCCACGCCCGCCGCGCCGAAGTCGCTCATCGTCCGAACCTTCCGCGGGAGCGTCGCCCCGGTTCCGGCGGGTTGCCTGGGATGGCGCCACGGCGGATACGCCTGCGCGGCGCTTGGCGCTGCCTATTCGGCTTCGTGGTCATGACTGACTCCCCTCGTGGCGGCCCGCAGAAGGCCACGGACGAACTCCGACAACCCGATAGCGCCCCGGGCCTCGGCGATCTGATCCGCGAGGGTCGGCGTGACGCGCACGTGGAGCGTCACCGTCCGCGCTTCGCTCTCGATCCGTGGGGCTCCCCGCATTCCCGCACTATGGCTTTGGGGGTGTCACGCGAACCGGCGCGTCTGCGTGCACGATCACCCGCCGTTGTCACGCAGACACTCGCTCGTACACTTGTTCGAGTGATGCGCACTGAGGGAGCGGAGTGCCTTCCGGCGCCGCTGAACGCCGTGGCCGCTCCCTTGCGCCGGGAGACCGCCGGACCGTGGGACTCGATCGACATCCCCGTCCTCGCGCGCCTCGAGTGGCCGCGGGACCGTGTCCAGATCGTCCCAGCCCAGGCACTCCGATGGGCCCGCGGCGTGGTCCTGGTCGCCTGGCGGCCGAACCCGCATAACTCACGGACGCGGTCGACGTGGCTCCGAGCTGCCGAAGTGCGGACCTCACTCCGTTGGATCCGGAGGAATGCGGCGCGCTGACGTCGACGCCCGTCGGCTGCCGCGCCCAGGGTCCTCCACGGTCAGATCCCGGCCCTCAGCGGCACGGGCGGCCATCCGACGGCGCTGGTGCTCACCACTGTCGGCGACCTGAACGCCGGCGATGCTCTCGGCATCTTCGAGACTGAGCGCACCGCGGTCCAGCTGACGCCAAGTCTTCACGGGCAGCCGAAGTAGGGCCAGGCGCCGGTCGACGCCCTTCTTCGCCAGCTTCGTCTGCTGCGAGATCCGCGTCGCGGTCCACCCGAACAGCACCATCGCGGCGAAGGCTTCGGCGAGCTCTGTCGCCGGCAGGTCCAACCGGTGCGCGTTCTCACGGACCATCATCGCCACCCGGTCCGGTTCAGAGTTGAGATCGAAGCGCGCGATACACGGCACCGTGGCGAGACTCGCACTCCGCGCAGCCGCGAGCCGCCGCGCTCCCGCAAGAACGATCCACTCGTCGGCTGCCGGCTCGTACGTACCGCCGCAGACGACGCCATCGGCGATGTGGTCCCCGATCACCCCCGACGAGTGCCGCCGCGTGAGCACGCCGCACGACCCGCAGGTGCCGGACCGCTTCCCGAACGTGCCGGGCACGACTATGAGGGGTTCGATCAGGCCGTTGTCGCGGATGTCCGCCGTCAAGGGGCCAAGCGGTCCGAGCTCCCGGCGAGGGTGCATCGGATGGACGACGAGCGACGCCACTGGAACCTCGCGGACCGTCAAGTTCTGCACCGACCGATGTTGACCGGCGATCTGCAACGCGGTGTGCCGGCCGACCCCGCGGCTGTGTCAGTGGGTCTCAACGAGGCTGAGCGCGAGGAGGTATGTCGGTGGGTGGCGGGACGCTGTGCAGGACGCCCGGCACGGGGTCGGGCGAGCGAGGGAGTGAGCAGCGATGGCCAAGGGCTTCGTGCAGGTGAACGGGACGACCTACGAGCTGTGGTCGCCACAGACAGAGTCCCTACTTGGCCAGCTCGCACAGCGGCTGCAGGCGCCGGAGGCGACTGGGGTGCAGCATCTCGGCGTCCGCATCGACAACGTGGAAGTCGACGTCGTCATCCATCTCGAACGGGTCTGGTCGGCCGCTGCATGGCTGAAGAACGATGGGGCAGCCCCCAACATCTGGTGATCGATCAGTGGGGCTAGCGTCACGCGCCCGAAGCATCGGCCGATCGGAAGTAGAGCCCACACGTCACGCACTGGACCCGCTGCTGCGTTGCCGCGGCCCCGACCGCCGCACCAGCCGGGCCGAACGCAACCGCGCCGGCGCCGACCGCGACGCGGCCACCGGGTGTGCGCCGGCGCTTGAACTGCGTCCCGCCGCACTTGGGACAGCTGATCCCGTTCGCCCCTTGGACCAGGCCCGTCTGCTGCAGAGCGTGATCGCGGGCCCTTCCCTCAGCTCGCTCGCGCCCCGCCCGCGACGGCCGCACCACCGAGTGGACGACGGCTCCGAGGCCGAGGCAGATGATCGCAGCGTATGGAGCCCGGGTCAGCACGGACAGGCCGGCAGCAAGGAGCACGACGATCCCCCAGACATAGATCCGGGGGTCCAGTCGCTGCCGTCTGCCGTTGGGCTCATCCGCCGGGCCTGCGAGGTAGATCGGTGCCGAAGCATCGGCGTCGTGGGGAGCGTCGCCGGCGGCGCGCCACCGGCGGATCGCCTCCTCGTCGGCCGTCACGGCTGTCCATCGAGCGCCGCTGGAGTACTGGTACTTCCCACTCGCGAGCGGGTGCCAGCCCCTCGCCCCCGGATAGGGCGAGGCCACGCCGTCCGTACCCATACCGCCCCCATTGCCAAGCTCGGACCCGGTCTACCGCGGCCAGCTTCGCGCGCAGCATCTCGCCTCCGGCGCGGGTTGGCGAGTGACAGATGCCGACGGATTCGGAATCCCCTTCGCGATCCGTTCGGGCCCCCTCACGTGCCGCGACACATACCGCCCGAACGACGCCCTAACACTCAACGCCCCACCACTTCGCCGCCGCCGGGCACAGCGGGCCGCGCGAGCTCGTCAGCCGGCCGTGACGGGAAGGTCGTCACGGGTCACGCTCTGGCTCACCGTGACGTTCCCTTCGACGAGTCGGATGACCTCACCGGTTGGATCCACGAGTTCGAGGTCCCACACGCCAGAGATCCGGGCCGGCTTGTCCCATGCCGGCGTCCTTGTCTCCGCGTGATGCAGGTGGATCCGCACATACCCGTCCGCGTCGAGGGTCAGGGTCGAGCCGGCCTCAGTCGCCCCACCGGTCGCGAAGGTCAACCAGACCTCGCCCCCAACTCGTGTGCGAACCTGCGCCCTCCCGCTCCACGCGGACAGGTCGTGGTACGCGACCGGGCCGCCGTCTGAGTCTCTCGAGCCCCACCGGAACGCGAAGTCCTGGTCCGCGCCCTGACTGATGATCAGATCACCCAGAGGGGACCGCACGAGGGCCGCCTGCTTCGTCATGTTCCTCCTCCGGTGATCGCGCGTGGCCGATCGCTACCGCCCATCGTCTCCCCCGCCGTGTCGCGGGTCGCGGCCCGTCGCTGCGCGTCCCTGCCAGGCGAGTCGACGCGCCTCGGCGCGCTCGTCGTCGGTGGGCTCGAGCTCGAAGTCGAGCGCCGCGAACGCGTTCCAGGGCGCGTGGTCTCGATAGGCATCCGCCAGAGCTCTCACCGCCCCCGGGCGGATCACGCTGCACGCCCCACGCCGGCGACGTGGGCCCGGACCTGCCTCGCGGCGACTTGCCCACGGTCATCCCCGACCGCACCCTGAACGATGAGCGCGACCAAGCCAGCAACGGCGTACTTGGCCTGCAGGGGGCTCAGGCTCTCGATGGCCTTGGCGGCCACCATCGAGAGCCCCAACGCCTGCCCCTCAAGGGCGGACATCACGATCTCATCGACGCCCGGCGGCGGCTCCTGCCAGTACCACGCTTGCTCGCCACCCTCCGGCGCATCACCCGCTAGAGCCTGACCCGGGGCGTCCGCGGTTGAAGCCCTGAAGCCGACCTGCTGGCGGTTCTGCCGCCGATTCGCATCACGCCTTCGCGACATGACCATCCTCCCCCTCGCGTCTCATCCCGGATGAACCGTCCACGCCTGCACCAGCCTTTTCGCTCCGTGTTGCCCCGCGGTTGGCCCCCGGGGTCGGAGGCCCTCACGAGTACTCCGCCCCGACCCGACGGAAGGCGGCGCCCACCGACGCCCTCACCGCCGGATCCGCGGCGTCGATGCCCTGCGCCGTGAGCACCTCCTCGATCACGCGCGCGGCCATCGCGACCTGACGCGCCGAAAGAGACTCAAGCCGCCCCTGAACGTCGAGCTTCGCCACCAGTTCGAGGACCTTCGCTGTGCGCCCGATTGCGCGCTCCAGGAGCGCCACTTCGCCGCGGACCTGCTCGCTGCCGATCACGTTGGTGAACCGGATCTCGCCAAGCGCCGCTACCCGGGCCTCCAGGGCGTCCCGCCATCGCACCGCCAGGGTCGCGGTCTTCAGCAGCTCCGCGTAGACGTCGCTGAGAGACCACGATGCGGCCGGCGGAAGGTCCGCGACTTCCCGGCGCACCTCCTGCTCCGCCCGGATCAGTTCCTGGCGCTGCGCCGCAGCCGCGACCGCCCTCGGCGCCTTGCCGCCGTGCATCGAACACACCCGCGCCCCGGCGGCCACGCGCCGGCGACACCTTTCACCGGACCGCTTGCTCGTCGCCGTACACCGACGACCCTGCTCCGGTTCCACTACAGCCACCCCCCTGCTGCGAGTCCGACCACCCGCATGCGTCCATGAGGTTCCCGCGGGAACCCGCCAACCATGAGGGTCTGAGGCCGTTGGGGAGGCCGTTGGGGGCTCATGCTGCGGCTCCTTGGGGCTGGTGGTGGGGTCGGCAGCGTTGTGTGGCGCCGGGGTCGGTGAGGGGCTCTCCGCAGTCGGGACAGGTGGGCCTCGGTGTTGGGGTAGGTCGGACTTCAGGTACCCCGTCACCTACCCCGTCCCCTATAGGGACGGTCGGGGTAGGTGACAACGTGCCCCCGGGGTGGGTGCGGGGTAGGTCGGGGTAGGTGGGTGCGAGGGTGTAGCACTTTGCGTTCCGAGGTCCCGGGGCGACGTCGAGCGCACCGTCGTTGACGGCCTGCGCGAGCGCCTTGCTGTGGTCGCCCTTCTGGTGGGGGATCTCGGCCTCCCGCAGCGCGGCTTCTATCGCGCGGCCCGTGATGCCGGGGCGCTTGGCGACGATGTCGATGACGGCGGCGATGAGGTCGCCCATCCGGCGCGTGTTCGCGACGGTTGCGCGGCTGCCCGCCCCGCTGAGGCTGAGAGTCCGACTGGGGGCGTCGTAGATCAGCTCGTCTTCGTCGAGCTCGACGTCCCGCCCCTCGGCGCGGAGGTAGCGGGCGGCGCGCAGGTCTTGGGTGCGAGTCAGCGTCATCACGACGTCGGCCCAGTCTTCGAGTGCGGACGATCCGCGGGTGCGTTCGCCGTTCCACCCTGCGTGGGCGGCCAGGACGATGTCACGGGCCCCGACTTCGGCACGGGCGAACGTGTCGAGCTCCGTGAGCCATTCCCCGACTTCGCCGGCGTCGTTCTGCGAGGCGCCGGCGTAGGCGCGGCCGAACGGGTCGACGATCACGGTCTCGGTCTCCTGGGAGCGCAGGAGCCGCGCCAGCGCTTCACGGTCGTCCGGGTGCCCGAAGGGGTTGCGTCGACCGCGCACGTTCACGACGAACAGACGGTCCGCGGGAAGGCCTGCGTCGTAGGCCCAACGGGCGAGCGTTGCGCCGGACACCTCGAAGTTGAGAAGTGCGACCCGGCCGGCGACCGGCTCCACATCGAACCTGCCGAGGAAGGGCTCGCCTGTGATCAGGCACCGGGCGAGGTTCAGGACGAGCGTTGTCTTGCCGGTCTTCCGTTGCGCGACGAGGAGCGTCCCTGCGACCGCGGGAATCAGTCCGTCGACGCGCCATGCGGGCTCAGCCGGTTGCGCGAGAAGTTCGGCGAGGGTTCCAGCGTCGAACGACGCCGGACCGCCGGCCCTCTCGCGCGCCAGCTGCCGGCGAGCGTCTTCCATGACGCGCAGGCGGGCGACTTCGCGGGCGACGCGCTCGTCGTGTGACTCGGCTCGGCCCGGCTCCTGAGGCTCGAATGGCAGGTCGGCGTAGGGGTCGCTCATGCCGCTACCGCCGGTCCGTGCACATCGCACACAGGCGCGACGACGACGAACGCAGGCAGCTGCCACTCGATCCGACCCGCGGCCAGTGCGACCGCCGCACGACCGCACTCGTGGCAGGGCCCGAGTTCAGCGGCGGCCGGGGCCGCGCACTGCGCGCACCTCACGGTTGCCGTCGAAACGTCAGCAAACACGACGTGCGATCGCGTCGGCTCGGTGGCGTGCGGACACGTCCGTGCCACCTCGCGCCACCAGTCCTCCAGAAGGCCCATCCCGGCTACCCGAAACCAGCCCGGAGGAGCGAACCACTCGCGGATGGGGATCACGCTCATGCCGCACCGGCCAGAGCCCCGGCCCAACTGGCCTCGCATCGTGCGACCATCGCTGCGTCGACCCACAGCTTCGCCGGTGATGGCGCATGCGGCGGCGGCACGATCTCAAGCGCCTCGAACAGCGCTCGCAGTCGGCGTGCGTGCTCGTGTTCGCGGCGACGCTCAGCGAGTACGTCCGCCGGAACCCATTGGTCGGCGCGTGCGGCGACCTCCCGGCAGAGGGCGGCTCGCTCGGTATCGTCCTCCGCGGCCCGCTCGAGGATCGCCTCAGCTCGGCCGTCAGCGTGCCCACGGTCGTAGCCGACGACGTGACCGTGGCGATATCCCTCCGCGGCGCCGACGGCACGGCCAGCGTCGAACCCAGCGAGGTACGACTGCGTGCGGATCGTGGTGGCCGTCACGCGGCCTCCTGGGGCTCCGCAGGGACGCCCACCCACAGGCGAACCCGGACGGGCGGACGACGGCCGGCGATCTCTACCGATGCGATACCGCCGCGACGGAGCAGACCAAGACGACGGGCCCGGACGAAGGCAAACCGGACGGCCGCGGGCGTCACCCGTGCGTAGCCGGGAAGCGGCGCTCCACCGAAGGCGCCGAGAATCTCGGCCTCCGAGGTCGCCCCGCCATCGGCCGCGATCTCCATCAGCACGCCAAGGACGAGGTCCACCGCGGGCGTCTCGTCACCGCTCATGCGACGTCGCCGCCGCGGGCCGCGCCGACCCAGACACGTACGACCGACGAGCGACGTCCGGAGCGCCGCGAGCACTCGAAACCGATCGGGCGGATCCGGCGCTGCAGGGACGCGCGCCGGAAGGCGGCACCGACATCCCCGCGGCGAAGGCCGCCAATGCCGAACCGGTCCGCGTGGACACGGTCGGCGGTGAACGGCTCTCCCTCGGCCACGAGGACGTCGATCGCGGCGTCGAGGGCGGCGCTGACCCAACCGTCGGGCTTCGGCGGTTGCGGCGCGATGTCTCGAGAGATCACGCGGCACCACCCCACCAGGCAGGCGGGATGTCCCGCAGCTCGCGTAGCACCTCGATGTATCGCTGACGGAGCAGCCCGGTCGGGGCGGACCGGCCTTCCTCCCAGGCGAAGACGGTGCGGGTGCTGCACGGGATGCGTCGGGCGAGGGCCTCGCGACTCAACCCGCTACTGACGCGATACGCCTTCGCCAGCTCTGGCGGCGGTAGCGCCACGACTGCGTCTTCGGTCATCGACGCCTCCTTTCTCTCCCGGAAGACTTTCCGGGCGGGGGTACCACTCGATTGGCTCCGTGCGCGGGACGGGGTCTCACGGGTCGTCAGAGACGAGCGCGAGGCCGCTTCACTTCGCGCGTCCCCGCAGGTGATCGACGTCAGGCGGCTCTCAGCCGGTTGATGAGGTCAGCGACTCCTAGAAGGGGGCGCCGCCGGGCGAGCCGAAGCCCGTCTGCCACCCAGCTGTCATGCCGCGGTGTCGTCCCGCCTCAGGCCCAGGAGCTCCCGGAGATCGGAGGACCTCACCCGAAACGCCCGCGGCCCAATCGCGAGGACGGGGACGGGGAACGCTCCGCCGGCCGCGAGTGAGTAGGCGGTGCTCCGGCCGATACCCAGGGCTCGGGCGGCGGTCGTGAGGTCAACGAGCGGCGGCAACGAGAGCACTTCAGGCTCCGACATCGGACGTTTGATCACGGGACAAACGTAAGAGAACTTCCATAGACAACCACTAGCTTTTCGAGTATCGTGGCGGTTGTGAGTTCGATGACTCAGAGGTCGCGCGCAAACGCGCTCGTCGGTCAGCGTGTACGCGAGGCACGAGAACGAGGGCGGCTGACTCAGCCCCAGGTCGCGGCGGCCATGTCCGAAGAGGGCTGGAAGTGGCAGCAAGCGACCGTCTGGTCAGTTGAGTCGGGCCAACGCGGCCTGCTCCTCGCTGAAGCCGGGGCGCTCGCCGAGGTCCTCGGGATTCGCATCGACGAACTGCTCTACGACCGCCTCCAAGCAATCGTCGCGACCCTGAGTCGCGAAGAGCGTCGCCAGCATGGGAACGCTGCTCGCGCCGCCGCGAACCACCGGGACACCGAAGAACAGCTCGAGATCTTCTGGCTTCTCGCCGAAACCGTCGCAGGCCACGACCCTCTTCCACCAAGGACGGGAGCGTCGCTGGCGGCGGCAGTCGGCGGCGCGTTCTCTTCGCAGGACTGGCCGGATGTACGTGACGTCCTCGCCATCGTCGGGGCTGACGTCTCCGGACTTGCTGAACTTGAGAAGCTCGATCAAGCCGCCTCCGACGCCGCGATGGATGCCCAAATGGCGCTGCGGCCGCCACGCGGCCCGGCGGTCGAGGCCTACGGCAGAGCGATCATCCACGCACTCCCGAGAGACAAGTTCCGCTGGTGGCATCAGTCGCTTGCAAGAGAGGATGACGAGGGATGAGGGGCTATGTCGCTCAGGTGTGCGACTGCCGCGACCCGGAGACCGGGAGGCGGCTCGGGGCGCGCTGCCCGAAGCTGCCCCGACGGGCGCGGAACGGTGAGCCCGGACGCAAGGGCATCCGGGGGCACGGTTCCTGGGCCTTCGTCGTCGGCGTCGTCGACCCGCTCACGGGGAAGCGGCGCCAGATCCACCGCCAGGGCTTCCCGACCCGTGCCGCAGCGGAGGACGCGCTCGAGAGCATCGTCGGCAAGGCGCGCGATGGCGTCGCGATCGACGACAAGCTGACCGTCGGCGCCTGGCTCGACATGTGGCTCGCCGGCAAGACCAGCACCAGCGGCGTCTCGGGCGTCGGCCGCACGATCCGACTGTCCACCGCACGCTCGTACGGGACACACGTGCGCCTGTACCTGAAGCCCCTGCTCGGCCACTACCCCCTCGCGAAGCTTCGCGCGGAGCAGGTGGCGGCCGCCTACGACGCGATCCTTGCCGCGGCGCAGACGCGTCGAGGCAAGCCGATGTCAGCCACCACCCTGCGCCGTGTCCATGCCACGCTCGCGAGCGCGATGAGCGCAGCGGTGAAGGTCCGGCGGATCGACCGTGACCCCACCGAGCACGTGGAACTCCCTGACGTCACCCGCAAGCAGGTTCAGCCGTGGACGGCCGGCGAGCTCGGCGTGTTCCTCGACTTCGTCGCCGGGACCCGCCTGGGGCCGCTCTTCGAGCTCATGGCCGCAACGGGTCTGCGCCGCGGGGAAGCCCTCGGGCTGCGGTGGAAGGACGTCGACTTGCAGGCCGGCACGCTGACGGTCCGGCAGCAGGCTGTACAGCTGGGGTCGGCGCAGGCGCGGACGTGCGACTTGTGCGGCGACGGCCACCCGCGAGTGGGGTTCGGGCGACCCAAGACCAAGGCTGGCGAGGATCGCGTGGTCTCCCTCGGCCGCCACGCGCTGGGTGTGCTGCTGTCCGTGCAGCTGCGCCAGGCCGATGAGGCTGCGGCGGCCGGGGAGGCGTTCACGGACCACGGGCTGGTCTTCACGTGGCAGGACGGCAAGCCCTACTCCCCCGACCACGTCACGAGCCGCTTCGTCGACCTGGTCAAGGCCTCCGGTCTGCGCCAGGTGCGGCTCCACGACCTTCGCCACGGCGCCGCGTCGCTCATGCTCGCCGCCGGCATCCCGCTCGGCGTCGTCTCCAAGCGGCTCGGTCACTCCCAGCTGTCACTCACCAGCGACCTGTACCAGCACCTCCTGCCCGAGACCGATCGGCAGGCCGCAGAGGCCGTCGAGGAGCTCATTCCGCGGAGCCGGCGTTACGGCAACGTTCGGGCGTCGGGCCCGATGGCTACAGTCACACCGCTGCGCTCGGACGAAAGCGCTGGTCAGACGTGGGGCGGGCGGGGCTTGAACCCGCGACCGACGGATTATGAGTCCGCTGCTCTGACCGGCTGAGCTACCGCCCCGGTGCGGTCAGGGTAGCGGCAGCGGGTAGGTTGGCCGGGATGTCACGCTTCCGGCACCGCCCTACCACGGCCGTCCTCGCGAACCTCGACCTGCCGGCCGGGGACCGCGTTCTCGCCGGCGTCCAGCTCACCGGTGGCGGCTGGGCCGTCGCCTCCACCCGGGGGCTGCACCTGGCGCACGACGACGGCACCTCGCCCGCCACGACCCCGTGGTGCGACGTCGACCGGGGTTCCCTCGACCCCGAGAGCCGCACGTTGACGGTGTGGTGGGTGTCCGGCGCACGACGAGATCTGGTGCTGCCCGACGACGCCGACGGCCAGGCGTTCGCCCGCGTGTTCCGCGATCGGGTGCAGCAATCCGTGGTGCACGCCGTCACCGTGCCCCTGCCCGGCGGCGGGACCGCCCGGGTGGCCCTGCGCCGCGGACCGGACGGCACCCTGTTCACGCAGGCCGTCGGTGACGGCTCGGCCGACCTGTCCAACCCGGAGGTGGCGACCGCGCTCCTCAGGGCCGAGAGCCAGGTGCGCGAAGCGGCCGGGCTCGAGGCCTGACGGCCTCGTCGAGGACGTCGGGAGCGGTCTGGCGCGGCTGCTAGAGTTCCTGCTCGGGCCTTCGGCCCGCCGCAGCGATCCCCCGTAGCTCAATTGGCAGAGCATCCGACTGTTAATCGGAGGGTTACTGGTTCGAGTCCAGTCGGGGGAGCTTCGTTTGTGCACGTCAGCGTGCTGGCACCGACTTCGGGGCTGAGAACGCAGAGCTCGTCGGCGGCGACCTTGAAGCAACGCGCATCGTCTCGCACTGAGGCCCAGCAGTCGCAGATGCCGTCGCCAGCTCGCGCTGCTGAATGGTGAGCCCGGTGACCCGCGCGCCCGTGTGAACCAGGGCATCCAGAGCCTGGTGGGCTGGCAAGGCGGATCGCGCTGGTCTTGCGCGGTGCCAGCCGTCCGCTTGTGCTTGCGTAACGTCACGGATTATGTGACGATCGTTCATATGGAGCGACTGTCAGGGGCGGTGCGGGCACCCGCATCCGCGGACTGGCTGCTGTCTCGCGGCACCAGCGCGATGACAGTGCCGGACCTCGCCGACCTCCTCGACGTTCCCGACGACCAGGTGCGCCGCCGCCTGCACGCACCGGCCAGCCGTGGTGAGTGGGTCCAGCCGGTGCGCGGGCTGTGGGTGCCGGTACCCCCGGAATACCGGACCTGGGGCGCGCCCCCGGGCATCGAGCTCGTCGACGCGATGATGCGGCACCTCGACACTCGCTACTACGTCGGCTGGCTGTCCGCGGCTGCAATCCATGGTGCCGCCCACCAGGCACCCCAGGTGTTCCAGGTCGCGGTCGACCGAATGGTGCGGGATCGAACCGTGGGGCGGACCCGGTTCCGGTTCGTGCAGCGACCGTCCGCGATTGACCTGCCAACGATCGAGCGCCCGACAAGGTCCGGGACTGCACGGGTGTCGACCCCAGAGGTCACGGCACTGGATCTCGCGACGGATGCCGAGCTGGCCGGCGGGGTGGACAACAGTGCAACGGTGATCATCGAGCTGGCCGAGAGCGATGCTTTCGACACCACGACGTTGGCCGCACTGGCGATGCGGTTCCCGGCCGCCTCGGGCCGGCGGGTCGGGTACGTGCTGGAGCACTTCGCCGACGACGATGACCTCGAGCCGCTGCACACGGCCGTGGCGGCGCGCTCGTCGTCGCCGTCCCGACTTGACCCGACGCGGCCGGCTGCGGGCCCGGTCGACGAGCGCTGGCGCGTCTGCGTGAACCGAGAGCTGGAGCCCGAGGCGTGATCCCTGCCGATGTCGTGACCGCCTGGGGCGTCGGCCACCCGTGGTCCACCCGGGCACAGGTGGAGCAGGACCTGCTGCTGTCGAGGGCGATCTGCGCCATCGCCGACGATGACTATCTCGGCGACGAGCTCGTCTTCCGCGGCGGCACCGCCCTTCACAAGCTGCACCTGCCACGCCCGTGGCGGTACAGCGAGGACCTGGACTACGTGCGCTCGTCGGGCACTGGCATCGCCACGCTGACACGGTCGTTGACCACCCTCGGCGAGAGTCTCGGCTTCGCCGTCCGAACCCGCGTCACCGAGCACCCGAAGGTCTACTGGCGAACAACGTCAGTCGATGACACTCCGATCCGGATCAAGATCGAGGTCAACACCCACGAGCGCTCCCCCGCCCTGCCGCTGATCCACACCCAGCACCACGTCGCTTCGGCGTGGTGGACGGGCGTCGCAAGCGTGCAGACATTCCAGCCGGTCGAGCTGGTCGCCACCAAGATCCGGGCGCTCTACCAGCGCTCCAAGGGACGCGACCTGTTCGACCTGTGGCTGGCTCTCGAGCACCTGCACCTGGATCCCGACGAGATGCTCGCCGCGTTCGGGCCGTACCGCCCCGCCGGTCTGACGGCGCAACGCGCGATCGACAACCTCGAGGAGAAGGCTCGCGACCGGTTGTTCCGCAACGACATCGACGCGCTTGTCGCGTCGCTGCCTGACGGCTACACGGTCGACGGAGCCGCGAATCTCGTTGCGTCGCGCCTTCTGAACCGTCTGCCCTGACGGCCTGCGGACGCGGCCGCGGTGAGCGAGCAGCAGCCCCGCGTCGTCGTCGCCCGCGCGTCCGACGAGCATGGCGAGATCGCGCTGGCGACGCGCGGCGACGTCACGGAGCTGATCGTCGATGGCGTCTTCGCCATGGACACCGTCGACACCACCACCGAGCGGGCACTGGCCCGGCTCGCGCTCGACCGGCTGCCAGGCGACGGCCTGCGTGTCCTCGTCGGCGGCCTCGGTCTCGGATTCACCGTCCGGGCGCTGCTGCAGGACCGACGCGTCGCGCACGTCGACGTGGTGGAGCTGCACGCGCCGCTGGTGGCCTGGGCACGGGCCGGCACGGTGCCGCCGCTCGTGGGCCTGCTCGACGACCCGCGCGTCGCGGTGCAGGTCGCCGACGTCCTCGCGGCCGTCCCGGCGCTCCCCCACGCCGGCCTCGACGCGATCCTCCTCGACGTCGACAACGGCCCCGGCTTCCTGGTCCACCCGGCGAACGCCGCCGTCTACCGGCTGCCGTTCCTCGCGGCGGCGGCGCGCGCGCTGGCGCCCGGGGGCGTGCTGGCGATCTGGTCCGCCGACCCGGCGCCCTCCCTGGCCGACGAGCTGGCCCACCTGGGCGCGCTCGAGACGGTCACCCTGGACGTCGCCCGGGACGACCGGACGTTCAGCTACACGCTCTACCTGACGAGGACGGCGCCCGCTCCCCAGGCGCCGCTGTCACATTCGCCCACCCAGCGACCCTCCGGGAGCCTGACCAGGGGCGACGGCTAGCGTCGTCGCACGTCCCGCCCCTCCCGCTGAGGAGATCGCCCCATGCTCGCCCACGCCGCACCGCGCCGCACCGGCGCCGCGTCGTTCGGCCGCTGCATGTGCCTGCGCCTGGCGTGACCTCCTGAGGTTCGTCCAGGCGCGCCCCCCCGGCCCCGGGCGGGCCGCCGCGGACGAACCGCACCGTCACCTCCTGCCCTGGGTCACCCGACACCCATCACGAAGGGCAACCCCATGAAGCGCAGACTGTCCCTGGCCGTGCTCGCCGCCGTCGCCGCCACCACCCTCGTCGCCTGCTCAGGCGCCGCCGCAGGTGAGACGCCGAGCGGTGGCGCGACCTCGTCGGCGGAGGCGGGCGCGAACGGGTCGACCGACCCGGCCACGCCGACCGACCCGGTCACCGTCGTCGTCGGCGTCACCGACGCCTCGAAGGACTACTGGAAGACGTTCGTGCAGCTCGCGGCCGACCAGGGCATCACGGTCCAGCTGCAGAACTTCACCGACTACCAGCAGCTCAACCCCATCCTCAGCCAGGGCGACCTGGACCTCAACCAGTTCCAGCACCTGCTGTTCCTCGCCAACTACGACGTCAACGCCAAGGACGACCTGGTGCCGATCGGCGCGACGGCGATCTACCAGCTGGGCCTGTACACCACCAAGGGGTACGCGGCGCCCGAGGACATCCCGGACGGCGGGCAGATCGCCATCCCGAACGACCCCACCAACCAGGCGCGGGCCCTGCTGGTGCTCCAGTCGGCCGGGCTGATCGCCCTCAAGGACGGCGGCAACGCCTTCTCGACGCCGGCGGACATCCTCGCGGACGGCTCGCGCGTGCAGGTGGTCCCGGTGGACGCCAACCAGACCGCGGTGCAGCTGCGCAGCCTCGACGCGGCGATCATCAACAACAACTTCACCTACGACGCGCACATCGACCCGACCACGGCGATCTACTCCGACCTGGAGGACCCGGACGCCGCCGAGCCGTACATCAACGTGTGGGCCGTGCGGGCGCAGGACGTCGACAACCCCGTCTACGCCAAGCTCGTCGAGCTGTACCACGACCCGGCCGTGACGGACGAGCTGCTCGCGGAGAACACGGGCACCGCGGTGATCGTCGACAAGACGCCCGCCGAGCTCCAGGAGATCCTCACCGGCCTCGAGGACCTGATCCGCGCGAACTCCTGACGACGGGCGGTCCCCGGGATCCCACCGGTCCCGGGGGCCGGCCGCGTCCGGCACGACGAAGGGACGATGCGGTGTCGACGATGGTCGAGCTGCGCGGCGTGACGAAGGACTTCGTCGACGGCGGGCGCACGGTGCGCGCGGTCGACGACGTCTCGCTGGAGATCCGGCGCGGCGAGGTGTTCGGCGTGATCGGCTACTCGGGCGCCGGCAAGAGCACCCTGGTGCGCCTGATCAACGCGCTGGAGCGGCCCACCGCGGGCACGGTGGCCGTCGACGGGACGGCGGTCTCGGACCTGCCCGAGAGGCGGCTTCGCGCCGCACGCGCGGGGATCGGGTTCATCTTCCAGCAGTTCAACCTGCTGTCCTCGCGCACCGTCGCCGGCAACGTCGCCTACCCCCTGACGGTCGCCGGCTGGCCGCGGCAGCGGCGGCGGGAGCGCGTCGCGGAGCTGCTCGACTTCGTCGGGCTCGCACAGAAGGCCGACCAGCGGCCCAGCCAGCTGTCCGGCGGGCAGAAGCAGCGGGTGGGCATCGCCCGCGCGCTCGCCACCTCCCCCGCGCTGCTGCTGGCCGACGAGGCGACGAGCGCCCTGGACCCCGAGACCACCCGCGACGTGCTGGACCTGCTGCGGCGCGTCAACCGCGAGCTCGGCGTCACCATCGTGGTGATCACCCACGAGATGTCGGTGGTCAGCTACCTGTGCGACCGGGTCGCCGTCATGGAGGCCGGCAAGGTGGTGGAGCTGGGCGACGTGTACGACATCTTCGCCCGGCCCCGCGAGGCGATCACACGCCGGTTCATCGGCGCGGCGCTGCACGACCGGCCGCGGCCCGACGCCGTGGAGCGCCTGCGCGCGCGGCACTCCGGTCGGATCGTCACGGTCGCCGTGGCCGACGGGCTGGCCTCCACCACGTTCCTCGCCGACTCCTGGCACGCGCACGGCGTGCGCAGCGAGATCGTGTTCGGCGGCGTCACCGAGGTGGGCTCGCGACCGCTCGGGTCGCTGACGTTCGAGCTGGTGGGCGACCCGGCCGCGGTGGAGGCCGCGCTCGCCGAGGTCCGCGCCCGCACCGAGGTGGTCGACCACGGCACCGCCGCCGACCCGCGCGGGGGCGAGCGCTGATGTCCTGGTCAGAGCTGGCGCCGCTGCTGGGCAAGGCGATCCGCGAGACGCTCTACATGACCAGCGTGGCGCTGGTGGTCGGCGGCCTGCTGGGGCTGGCGGTCGGGGTGGCGCTCTACGTGACGCGGCCGCGCAACCTGCTGCCGAACCGGCCGGTGGCCGCCGTGCTCAACGTGCTGGTCAACACGGTGCGGCCCATCCCGTTCATCATCTTCGTCACGGCGATCCGCCCCGTGGCGATCGCCGTCGCCGGCACGAGCTTCGGGCCCGAGTACGCGATCGTCGCCATCTCGATCATGGCGACGTTCGGCATCTCGCGGATCGTCGAGCAGAACCTGGTGGCGCTGGACCCCGGCGTGGTCGAGGCGGCGCGTGCGATGGGCGCCGGGCGCTGGCGGATCATCACCACGGTGGTGATCCCCGAGGCGCTGGGCCCGCTGATCCTCGGCTACACGTTCGCCTACGTGGCGATCGTCGACATGTCCGCGGTGGTCGGGATGGTGGCGGCCGGCGGCCTCGGCGACCTCGCCCTGGTGTACGGCTACCAGCGGTACGACTACGCCGTCACCTGGATCACGGTCGCCGTCATCGTCGCGCTGGTGCAGCTGGCGCAGCTGCTGGGCAACAGCCTGGCGCGGCGGGCGCTACGACGCTGAGCCGGCGCGGTGGCTACGCGCTCTCGCGCAGCGTCCGGCGCCGTCCCTCGAGGGCCACCAGCTCCGCGAACGTCGCGCCGTAGGCCGGGTCGTCGTCGGGCATGCGCTGCAGGCGTCCCCGCACCTCGGCGATGCGCCGCGTGAAGCCGATCTCGACCAGGCGCCGCACCACGCCGCGCACGTAGTCGCCCATCGCCTCGGGACGGTCCTCCGGCAGCGGCGCCACCGCCAGCTCGGTCACCAGGGCGCGCATCGCCTCGGCCGACTCCTCCAGCACCCGGCCCACCCACGCCGCCGCGGAACCGCCGGCCGCCGCGACCAGGCGCCGAGCCTCCGCGAGCCCCCCGGCCGCGGTGATCGCCTCCATCACCGCGCGGCACGCCGGCACCGCGAAGTCCGCGGGGGCCAGGTCGTCGGCGTCCGCGGGGGCCAGGGCCGGGACCTGCAGCAGCACCTCGAGCGCGGTCCGCTCCAACGTGACCACCGGGTCGCGGCGGTCCAGCGTGGGGCCCCGCCCGGTGGTCCGTGCCGCGTCAGGTCCGCCGTCCGGCCTCGTCGGGCCGGCGGATCCGGCGCGGGCCGCGCCGTTGCCGGTGCCCCGGTTCGACGAGCGCCCGGCCGCCGCGACGGCGTCGCGCACCTGCCGCTCGTCGGGCAGCCCCAACCAGCCGGCGAGCATCCGGCTGTACTCCGGCCGCAGCGCCGCGTCGCGGATGCCGGCGACCACCGGGGCGGCGGCGCGCAGCGCGGCCACCCTGCCCTCTGCGGTCGCCAGGTCGTACGAGCGCAGGGTGGAGCGGATGACGAACTCGAACAGCGGCTGCCGCCCGGCGACGAGGGCGCGTACGGCGTCCGGCCCGGACGCCTGCCGCAGCTCGCACGGGTCCATGCCCGAGTCGGCCACCGCGACGAACGTCTGCGCCGAGAACGACTGGTCCTCGCCGAACGCCCGCAGCGCGGCCTTCTGGCCGGCCGCGTCGCCGTCGAACGTGAAGACCACCTCGCCGCCCACCGACTCGCCGCTGGCCAGCTGGACGCCCCCCGCGCCGCCGGCGTCGCCCATCAGCCGGCGCACGATCCGCGCGTGGTCGGCGCCGAACGCCGTGCCGCACGTCGCCACGGCGGTGCGCACGCCGGACAGGTGCATCGCCATGACGTCCGTGTAGCCCTCGACCACCACCACCCGCCGCTCCCGGGCGATCTCGCGCTTGGCCAGGTCGATCGCGTACAGCACGTGCGACTTGCGGTAGAGCGCGGTCTCCGGGGTGTTGAGGTACTTGGGCCCGGTGTCCTCGTCGAACAGCCGGCGCGCCCCGAACCCGACCGTCTCCCCCGTCACCTCACGGATGGGCCAGACCAGGCGCCCGCGGAACCGGTCGTACACGCCCCGCTGCCCCTGCGACACCAGCCCCGAGGCGACCAGCTCCGCCTCGGTGAACCCGCGGCCGCGCAGGTGCCGGATCAGCGCGTCCCAGCCCTGGGGCGCGTAGCCCACGCCGAAGTCGTCGGCCGCACCCCGGTCGAACCCGCGGGCGGCGAGGAACGCCCGGCCCGCCGCGGCGGGCGCCGTGGCCAGCTGCTCGCGGTAGAACTCCTCGGCCACCTTGTGCGCGTCGAGCAGCCGGCGGCGGCGGCCCGGCTCGTCCCCGGGGCGGGGCGCGCCGCCCTCCTCGTACCGCAGCGTCAGCCCGACGCGACCGGCGAGGTACTCGACGGCCTCGTTGAACGTCAGGCCGTCCACCTTCATGACGAAGTCGATGACGTCGCCGCCCTCGCCGCAGCCGAAGCAGTGGTACCGGCCCACCTGCGGGCGCACGTGGAAGGACGGCGACTTCTCGTCGTGGAACGGGCACAGGCCCTTGAGCGAGCCGACCCCGGCGGGCTTGAGGGCGACGTGCGCCCCGACGACCTCCTCGATCCGGGCACGCTCGCGGACCGCCTCGACGTCCTCCCGCCGGATGCGCCCCGCCACACGCGGAGTGTAGGTGCTGGGGCGCGACGCGGACTCACCCGGGGCGGCCGGGAGCCCGCGACCCGCCCTCAGTCGAGGTGGACGACGACGTAGGGCCCGAGCACCGGGACGGTGACGGAGACCACCCCCGCGGCGTGGCGCGGCTGCAGCTCGGCCGGTGCGGCTCCCGGCGCGTGGAGCACCGCCCGCCGCACCGCACGGTCGGTGCGCAGACCGAGCTCGACGTCGCGCCGCTCCCGCACCGCGTCGAGCGCTTCGTCGTACGCGAAGTTGACCACATGCACGGCCTGCGACCCGTCCGCGAGCGCGTGCACGCTGACCGCAAGGGACTCGTCGAACGCGCCCACGACGTCCTGCGTGGTGTGGCCCGCGACATCCCCCACCGCCTCGACGACGATCGTCCGCTCGTGGCCGAGCACCTCCGCCGCGACCTGCGATGGGAGCTGCGTCGCGTAGGCGCCGTGCACCACCACCCGTCCGCCGCGCTCCAGGAAGTCGGCCATCAGCCGGTGCTGGCCCGCGCTGAGGTTCCAGGCGTCGGGCACGACGAGCACGTCGTAGCGGGCGAGAGAGTCCGCAGTGACGTCGGTCGCCCGCTGCTCCTCGTCCGGCAGCACCACCACGTCGAACGTGCGGCCGCTGCGGCTCAGGTGCTCGATCGTCTGCCAGTAGGACGCGGGGTGGGCGTCCCGGGCCTCGACGTGCTCGAACCACCGGCCGCCGTCGCTGAACTGGTCGGAGTCGGTCGAGTCGCGCAGCATGCTGGCGACGGAGTACACGACGGCGGTGCGGTGGGTGGACACGTCGGAGGTGACGGGGTCCAGGGACTTGACGAACTGCCCCACCTCGACGGCGAGGTCCCGCGGCACCCAGTAGGAGTCCTTGACCTCGGTGCCCAGCCACGAGCCGTACGGCAGCGCCATGTTGCCGCCCATCGCGTTCGCCTCGTAGATCGACAGCCGGAACAGGTCGCGGGCCTTGCCCCGCTGGATGCGCCGCAGCAGGTCCTCGGTCACCCCTCCGTACGGGTTCTCCACGGCCACCAGCGGCCGGCCGCGCGACAGCCCGACGCCGTGCCGGAAGTACCACGGCTGCTGGTAGCGCGTCTCGCGCATCTCCGTGACGAGCACGTCGACGTGCTCGACCATCGCGTCGTAGTACGGCGCGCAGTCGAAGAAGTTGCCGGCGACGCGGACCGTGCGCCCCACCGAGGCGGCGTACTCGCGGACGTACTCCGCGAGCTCCCGGAAGGTGCGTGCGACCTCGAGCACCTGGAAGCGGACGTAGTGCTCGTAGAGCGGCAGCAGCTGCGGGGCCGTGCCCGCCGCGAACCCCTGGGCGAGCAGCCACCGCCGGTAGTCGAACGTCGCCAGGTCCACCCCGGCCAGCTGCTCCGGCGGCTCGGGCAGGGACTGCAGGTGCCGGCGCATCCCCTTCATGCAGTCCTTGCAGAAGCAGCCGCCGTAGCGCAGTGCCATCAGCGGCACGTCGGTCTCGTCGAGCTGGACGCCGGGCACGCCGGCGTCGATCTGGATGCGGATCACCGCCTTGAGGTACTCCCGCCACACGGGGTTGTTGCGCTCGGCCAGGTAGCACGACTGGCCCTTCCCGGACACCTCGACCCAGTGGGCGTGCAGCGCCCGGCCCTCGAGGTCACGGCAGGCCACCTCCTCCCAGAGGTCCTCCACCTGCTCGCCGTCGCTGTTGACCAGCCCCTCGGGGAAGTAGTGCCGGAACGGCTTCCACGACGCCGGCCCGGCGTCCTGGGAGAACTCGCGCAGGCCGAGCGTGGTGCTCGGGGCCGCCCCGCGCGCGATGTTCTGCGCGAGCACCTCGCCGTCGACCACCTCGGCGGGGAACTCCCAGGCCTGGGCCTCGAAGACGATGCCGAACTGGTCGATCCCGCGCTCCCGCGCGTGCCGCGCGAACTCCGAGTCGTTGACGAAGCCGTGCTGGCGGAACCGCTCCGGCACCGGTCCGAACGCCTCCTCCTCGAGGTACGGCAGGCTGATGGAGCCGCCGCCGAGACCTGCCCAGACGAGGATGGTGGCGCCCATGTCCGCGAGGTCGTCGAGCATCGTCAACCGGCGCGGCGGCATGCTCGGGTGGTAGCAGTGCTCGGCGGGGAACCAGCCGTCGAAGTAGATTCCGCGTTCCATCGGGGTCCTCGCTCTCGTCGGGGTGCCGCCGACGAGGCTATCCGGGGCCCCCGCACCGCCAGCGGAACGAAGCCGTCCGGATGCCGAGACGCCGGTCAGCGCCGCCGCGCCGTCAGCCGGGCGTGCCACACGGCCGCGGACACGTCCGTCAGCGAGGCCACCTGGTCGACGACGACGCGCAGTCGCGCCGCGTCGTCGGGCGCCGCCGACCAGTCGGCCGCGAAGGCGGGCTCCAGCGCCAGCGGCGCGCGCTGCGAGAGCACCCGCACCAGGTCGGTCAGCAGCTCCCGCTGCTGCGCGTACAGCGGCTCCATCTCCCGCGGCCCCATCACGTAGGCGACGGCGAGCCCCTTGAGCACCAGGATCTCGCCCGCGGTGTGCGCCGGCACCACCAGCTCGGCGGCGTAGCGGGTCAGGGGGCCGGGGCCGTAGCGCTCCCGCGTCGCGCGCTGGGCCGCCTTGGCGAACCGGCCGATCAGCTCGCTCGTCGCGTTCTTCAGCATCGCCAGCGCGGCCCGCGAGCCGTCGAACGTCGGCTGCCACAGCCGGGCCGCCACCAGCCGGTCCATCGCGGACTCGACCTCGTCGGGCTCGATCTCGTCGCCGTACCAGGCCTGCACCGCCTGCACCACGCGCGCCCGCTCGTCCGGGCGCGTCAGCACGCCGAGGTCGAACCGGCCGCCCACCACCGCGTCCTCGACGTCGTGCACCGAGTAGGAGATGTCGTCCGCGAGGTCCATCACCTGCGCCTCGAGGCACTTGCGGCCGTCCGGCGCGCCCTCGCGCAGCCACGTGAACACGGCGAGGTCGTCGTCGTACACGCCGAACTTGTGGGTGGGGCGCCCGCTGGCCGCGCTGACCGGGCCGTGGCCGAAGCGCCACGGGTACTTCACCGAGGCGTCGAGGCTCGCGCGCGTCAGGTTGAGGCCGGCGGGGGTGCCGTCGGGCGCGAGCACCTTCGGCTCGAGCCGGGTCAGCAGGCGCAGCGTCTGCGCGTTGCCCTCGAAGCCGCCGACGTCCCGCGCCACCTCGGCCAGCGCGCGCTCGCCGTTGTGCCCGAACGGCGGATGGCCCAGGTCGTGCGCCAGGCAGGCCGTGTCCACCACGTCCGGGTCGCAGCCCAGGGCCTTACCGATCTCGCGGCCCACCTGCGCCACCTCGAGCGTGTGCGTGAGGCGCGTGCGGACGAAGTCGTCGGACGCCGGCCCGAGCACCTGGGTCTTCGCGGCCAGGCGGCGCAGGGCGGAGGAGTGAACCAGCCGGGCCCGGTCCCGCTCGAAGGGCGTGCGCTCGCGGTTCTTGGAGCCCTCGGGGACCCAGCGCTCCCGGTCGTGCCGGCCGTACCCCGGCGGGATGCCGGGGCTCGGGCGGTCGGTCTGGGCCACGCCGCCAGCCTAACCAGTGGGGATGTCCTCCCGACCCAGGCGCCGGTGGGACCGACCGGTCGGCGCCGCGAGCCTCACCCGAGGCGGTAGGCGTGCGCGGCCGGGCCGCCTGCAGGCAGGACGAGCGCGTCGCCCTCGACCCTCGGCGCCTCGCCGGCCAACGTCTCGACGCCCGCGGCGCCGGTGACGCCCAGGGCCGCCAGCGGCAGGCGCACCGCGGGGTGCGCGGCGCGCGCGACGTGCACCAGGACCCGCTCGTCGGGGTGCTCGCGCAGGTACGTGACGGAGTCGTCGCCGACGTCCGCCCAGCGCAACCCCCCGCGACGCAAGGCCACGTGGGCCTGACGCAGCCCGATCCACGTCCGGTACGCGTCGTAGGTGGGGCCGTCCCACCGGCCCCGGTGCTCCCACGGGAAGGGCGTGCGGGCGTGCTCCCCGTCCACGGCGGTCAGGCCCAGCTCGTCGCCCGCGAACACCGACGGCACGCCGGGCAGCGTCATCTGCAGGGCCAGGCCGGCCAGGTGGCGCCCGCGACCGGCGCCCTCGCCGTCCACCCCGCCGGACACCCCGCCGCCGGCCACGGTGCGGAACCGGGGCGTGTCGTGGGAGTCCAGGTGCAGCGTCGAGGCGGTCCAGGCGCGCCACGGCGCCCCGGCGTGGATCTCGCGCATGGTCGCGACCATGGCCCCGCCCGGCAGGGTGGGGATCGGGTGGGGCAGGCCGAGGAACGGCAGCCCGTGCGGCGTGCCCGGGCCGCCGGGGCCGCCACCGTTGAGCCAGGTCCACACCGGCCGCGTGAAGCCGGCGTAGTCCATGGTCCCGTGCCAACCGTCCCCCATCAGGTCGAACGCGGCGTCGTGGCCGTGCTCGGCGAGCAGCCACGCGTCCGGGTGGCCCGCCGCCATGGTGCGGCGCACGGTGCGCGCCACCTCGTGCGTCAGGTCCTCCGCGCCCAGGCGGCCGGTCATGTTCGCCACGTCGATGCGCCACGCGTCCAGGCCGGCGTCCAGCCAGCGCGCCACCACCGAGCCCGGCCCCTCGTACAGCGCCTGGCGCAGCCCCGCCGCCCGGTGGTCGAGCTTGGGCAGCGACCGCACCCCCAGCCACGTCGCGTACTCGTCGGGATGGGAGGCGAAGGAGTAGTACGACGCCTCCGGCGCGGCCGGGTCGGCCACCGCCGCGCGGAACCACTCGTGCGACACCCCGGTGTGGTTGAGCGTCAGGTCGCCCAGCACCCGCAGGCCGCGCCCGTGCGCCGCCGCCAGCAGCCGGTCGAACGCCTCGTCCCCGCCGAGCGCCGGGTCGATGCGGTCGAACGTCACCGCGTCGTACCGGTGGTTGGAGCGGCCCTCGAAGACGGGCGTCAGGTAGAGCGTGGTGGCGCCGAGCCCGACGAGGTGGTCGAGGTGGGCGGCGATGCCGTCCAGGTCGCCGCCGAACCACTGGTGCGGCGTGTCCGGACCGCGGTGCACCACGTCGTCGTCCCACTGCGCCGGCACCGCCCACGCCGGGACGGGGCGGTCCTGGCCGGAGCGGGCGAACCGGTCCGGGAACACCTGGTACACCACCTGGTCCGCCACCCAGTCCGGCGGCGCGGCGTACACGGAGATGCGGAAGTCGCCCGCGTCCGACACGTCGCGGTGGAACACCCCGCGCGCGGTCAGCCAGCGGTAGTCGCGCTCGCCGTCCACCAGGAACCGGTAGGAGGTGACGTGGTTGTCCAGGGCCAGGTCGGCGACGAACCACGCCCCGGACTCGTCGGACGCGTCCAGCCGGGCCGTGGAGATCGCCGGCTCGCCGTCGCGCGTGCGGCGCAGCACCACCGACGCGTCCCGCCCCGCGCGTCCGGGCACGGACGGCACCCGCACCCGCACCGGCGCGGTGTCTCCCAGCCGCGCCGCCCCCTGCGGGACGTAGCGGGCCGAGCCGTCGTGGTGGGGCTCGTCGAGCGGGCGCCTCACGACTTCACGGCCCCCTGCGTCAGGCCCGAGACGATGTAGCGCTGGAGGAACTGGAACAGCAGCACCACGGGGACGGCCGCGAGGACCGCCCCGGCGGCGAACACGCCCCAGTACTCGGAGAAGCGCTGGCTGACGAACTGGAACAGGCCCACGGCCAGGGTCTGCCGGTCCGGGTCCACCAGCACGATCGACGCGATGAGGAAGTCGGAGAACGTCGCGACGAACGACAGCAGCCCGACGACGGCGAGGATGGGCGCGACCAGCCGCAGGATGATCGTGAAGAAGATCCGGGCGTGCCCGGCGCCGTCGATCGCGGCGGCCTCGTCCATGTCCTTCGGCACCGTGTTGAAGAACCCGTACATCAGGTAGGTGTTCACCCCGAGCGCCCCGCCGAGGTACACGAGGACCAGGCCGAAGGGCTGGCCCAGGCCGATCGCCGGGAACACCTCCTTGAGCGTCGACAGCAGCAGGAAGATCGCCACGTACGCCAGCAGCTGTGGGAACATCTGGATCAGCAGCAGCGCCAGCAGGCCGCCGCGGCGTCCGCGGAAGCGGAACCGCGAGAAGGCGTAGGCGGCGGCGGCGCCCAGCAGCACCGTGCCGATCGCCGTGGTGGACGCGATCAGCAGCGTGTTGACGAACCACTTGCCGTAGGGGTGCACCGGGTCGCCGAACAGCTTGACGTAGTTGGCCGGCGACACGCGCGAGAACAGCCGGTTGGAGCCGGTCAGCGAACCGCCCGGGTTCAGCGACGAGGAGACGATGTAGAGGATCGGGAAGATCGCGAACGCCAGTGCCACCCAGGCGACGGCGTGGCGCCATCCCAGCTCGCGCCACCAGCGCAGGCCATGCGGGCGGGCGTCGCGGTCGGGCACGGCGGGCCCGGTGGTGCTCGGAGCAAGTGTCGTGGTCATGTCACATCAGGTCCTCGAGCGCGCGGGTCCGGCGGAAGCTGATCGCCGAGACGGAGGCGACGATGACGAAGATCAGCATCGAGATGGCGCACGCCAGCCCGTACTGCCGGTTCACACCCCCGAACGCGATGCGGTAGACGAACGTGATGAGGATGTCCGTCGCCCCCACGTCCACCGGAGCGTTGAGGTCGTCGGGCCCGCCCTCCGTCAGCAGGTAGACGACGTTGAAGTTGTTGAAGTTGAACGCGAACGACGAGATGAGAAGCGGCGCCGTCGACACCAGCAGCAGCGGCAGGGTGATGGCGCGGAACTGCCGCCACCCGTTCGCGCCGTCGATGCGGGCCGCCTCGTAGATGTCGCCGGGGATCGACTGCAACGCCCCGGTGGTGATGAGGAACATGTACGGGAAGCCGAGCCACAGGTTGAGCACGATGATCGCCAGCTTGGCCAACGTCGCGTCCGTCAGCCAGGGCACGGTAGCGCCGCCGAGCAGCGTCTGGTTGATGAACCCGAAGTCCCGGTTGAACATGCCGCGCCAGACGAGCGCCGACAGGAACGCCGGGAACGCGTAGGGCACGATCAGCAGCGACCGGTAGACGCGACGGGCGCGTAGCCGGGGCTCGTCGAGCACGATCGCCATGAACAGGCCGAGCGCGAACGTCAGCGCCACGGACAGGATGGCGAAGGCGAAGGTCCAGATCAGAACCGTGACGAACGGCCCGCGCAGGGCGGCGTCCCCGAGGATCCTGCTGAAGTTCGCGACGCCGACGGGCACCTTCCAGCCGGTCCCCAGCTGCGCGCCGCCCGGCCCGACGAAGGCCCCGACGCTCTCGTCGGCCCGGTAGACCGTGCCGCTCGCGGTGTCCGTGATGGTGCCCGCCGCCTCGTCCCACGTCATCGTCGAGGCGTAGACGTAGCCGTTGGAACCGTCGGGGGTTCGCAGCGAGCCGTCGTTCGGGTCGTCGGAGATGGGTACCCGCAGGCCGAACACCTGGTCCTGGCGCGCCAGCAGGTCGGCGAAGCTCAGCACCTGCCAGCCGGCGACCGCGGTGATGCGCCCGTCGCCGATGGTGGCATCCGCGGGCGCCAACGGCTGGTCGGCCGTGCCGAGGAGCGCTGCTCCCTTCGGGTCCACCACCGCGAAGCCCAGCCGGGTGCCGTCGGTGACCACGCTCAGCGGGTATGTCGCGGAATCGGGGACGCGGGTTTCGCGCTGCACCAGGATCGCCTCGACCGCGTCGGCCCGGGTCGAGTTGTGGCCGTCGCCGTAGTTCGTGAAGGCCGTGTAACCCGTGTACAGCACGACGAACACCTGGTAGACGAGCAGGAACACCAGGCCCGGCACCAGGTACTTCGCCGGGACCAGCCGCCGGGCGAAGTAGACGACGTTCACCGCGACGAGCGTCACGACGAGGAACGCGACGATCCCCCACTGGCGCTGCGCGGCCGCCGCCAGCACCCCGTAGACGCCGAGCGCGTCGACGAGCAGCACCAGCACCAGCTTGACGAGGAACCCTCGCCCGAAGTCCTGGCGGGCGGCCCACGAGGAGCCCGTGCCACGGCCCGGCCGCGCCCGGGGCGGCCCCTCGGGCGGGACGGTGAATGTCACGGGAGACGTCTGCGTCATCGAGTCCGTCCTTCGCGCGGGTGGGTGCGCGGAGGCGGGCCGGTTGTGGTGGCCGGCCCGCCCCCGCTGCGGGCTAGCTCGCGGAGATCTTCGAGGTGATCGCGGCGGTCATCTTGTCCCAGAGCTGGGCGGGGTCGCCCGTCTGATTGATGATCGCGACCTCGGTCGCACCCCAGTCCGACCACACGGTGTCCATCGCGGGGATGGACGGCATCGGGACGCCGTCGGCGCCGACCGCGCCGAAGCCGGCGACGATCGGGTTGTCGGCGATCGAGTCGAACGCCGACTGGAGCGCCGGCGCGCGGCCGCCCGCCTGGTAGAGCGCCAGCTGGACGTCCTCGGTGCCGAGGTAGTTGACGACGAACTCGTTGGCCAGCAGCGCGTTGGTCGACTTGGCCGAGATGAAGAAGCCCTGCACGCCCACGAAGGGCTGCGACGGCTGCCCGCCGGCCGAGGGCACCTTCTCGATGGAGATGTCCATGCCGGCCTTGGCGAAGTCACCGGTGTTCCACGGGCCCGTGATCATGTACGGCGCCTTGCCCTGGAGGAACGCCTCCTTGGCGACGTCACCGGAGACGGAGGTGTTGAGCACGCCCTCCTGGCCCAGCTTGGACAGGTAGGCCGCGAAGGCCCGCCCGCCGTCCGACGCCATCGCGAGCTTCGTCGGGTCGTAGGCGCCGTCGGCAGCCGTGCCGAACACGGGCGCCCCGAACGACGTCTGGAGCGGGTACAGGTGGTACGGGTCGCCCGAGACCTCGTCCTGCTGGATCAGCACCGAGTACTGGGTGCCCACGGCCTTGGCCTGCGCCACCAGCTCGTCGAACGTCGCCGGCGTCGGGTCCTTGACCAGGGCGTTGTTCTTGACCAGCCCGATGTTCTCCACGGAGTACGGCAGGCCGTAGAGGGTGCCGTCGTAGCTCATGGCGGTGATGGCGACGGGCAGGAAGCCGGAGGCCTTGTCGCCCAGCTCGATCGGCGCGACGACCCCGTTCTGGACCAGCTTGCCCAGCCAGTCGTGGGCGCCGACGATGACGTCCGGCCCCTGGCCGGTGGGGACCTGCGAGATGAAGTCGTCCCGGATCTTGCCGAAGTCCTTCTGGACGAACTTGACGGTGACGCCCTTCTCCTGCTCGAACTTCTTCGCGACCTCCTTGACCGGGCCGGACCGGGTGTCGTCCACCCAGACGGTCAGCTCGCCCGCGCTCGCGGGCTCGGAGGGCGAGGCGGACTCCGTCGCCGCCCCGGACGCTTCCGTGGTGGGGGCGGTGGTCGCGGTGCCTCCACCGCCGCTGCTGCATGCGGTCAGCACCAGCGCCAGCCCGGCCATCGCCGCCATGGGGATGCTCCGTCGCATCGAATCGCTCCTCGTTCGCCGATGTGAGCCACCGATCGGCGGGCATCCGCCGACGCTGGCCTGATGCGCAGGACGCTAACTAGTTGTCCATGCCCTTGCAAGCCGTTACGGTAACTTTCAGGCAACGGTTGCGACGACGCGCCCGGCACGTTGCGGCGTTCAACGTCATCGCACCATGGAACGATCGACCCCGCACCCGCGCCCACACGCACGTGCTGCGCACGAGCAGGGCACGAGCGGGGGCGGACGAGGAGGACGCGTGACCACGCTGCCGGCGCGGACCCGCCTGACCGACCTGGCCGTGCAGGCCGGGGTGAGCACGGCGACGGTGTCCCGTGTGCTCAACGGCAAGCCCGGGGTGTCGCCGCAGGCGCGGCAGGCCGTCCTGACCGCTCTCGACATGCTCGGCTACGAGCGGCCGGAGCGGCTGCGGACCCGCCCCGCGGGGCTCGTCGGGCTCGTCGTGCCAGAACTGAGCAACCCGGTGTTCCCCGCGTTCGCCCAGGTGATCGAGACGGCGCTGTCCGACCGCGGCTACACGCCGCTGCTGTGCACCCAGTCCCCCGGGGGAACCACCGAGGACCAGTACGTCGAGATGCTGCTGGAGCACGGCGTCGACGGGATCGTGTTCGTCTCCGGCCTGCACGCCGACACGACGGCGAACCTCGACCGCTACCACCGGCTGCGCAGCCGGGGGATGCCCATGGTGCTGGTCAACGGCTACGCCGAGGGCGTGGACGCCCCCGCGATGTCCACCGACGACGACGCGGCGATGGAGCAGGCGGTGCGCCACCTGGTCTCGCTGGGGCACCGGTCGGTCGGCCTCGCCGTGGGACCCACCCGCTTCGTGCCCGCCCGGCGCAAGCGCGACGCCTTCATCGCCGCACTCGCCCGGCACCTGTCCGCCGACGCCGCCGAGCGGCACGTCGTCTCGACGCTGTTCACCGTCGAGGGCGGGCAGGCCGCCACCAACGAGCTGATCGACACCGGGCACACCGCCGTGGTCTGCGGCTCCGACCTCATGGCGCTCGGCGCCATCCGCGCGGCGCGCTCCCGCGGCCTGTCCGTGCCCGACGACCTGTCCGTGGTGGGGTTCGACGACTCCCCGCTCATCGCGTTCACCGAGCCGCCCCTGACCACCATCCGACAGCCCGTCACCGCGATCGGGCACGCCGCCGTCGACGCGCTCGTCTCCGAGATCCGAGGAACCCCGATGTCCCGCTCCGAGCTGTTGTTCCATCCCGAGCTCGTGGTGCGGGGATCGACGCACACCGCTCCCCCGGCCGCCGGCGTCGCGGCGGTCGTGGCATGACCACCACGGAGCCGCTGACCCGCACCGCCCACGCCGCCGGCACCGCCGGCGGACAGTGGTGGCGGCACGCCGTCATCTACCAGGTGTACCCGCGCTCCTTCGCCGACTCCGACGGCGACGGCGTGGGAGACCTGCCCGGCATCACCGCCCGGCTGGGGCACCTGGCCGAGCTCGGCGTGGACGCGCTGTGGCTGTCGCCGTTCTACCGCTCGCCCCAGGTCGACGCCGGCTACGACGTCGCCGACTACCGCGACGTCGACCCGCTGTTCGGGTCGCTGTCCGACTTCGACGAGCTCGCCGCCCGGGCGCACGGCCTGGGTCTGCGCGTCATCGTCGACCTGGTGCCGAACCACACCTCGGACCAGCACCCCTGGTTCCGGGCGGCCCTTGCGGCCGCGCCGGGCTCGCCCGAGCGGGCGCGGTACATCTTCCGCGACGGCCGAGGGCCGGGCGGCGAGGAGCCGCCGAACGACTGGCGTTCGGTGTTCGGGGGCCCGGCGTGGACCCGCCTGGTGACCGGCGGCGTGCCCGGGCAGTGGTACCTCCACCTGTTCGACACCAGCCAGCCGGACCTCGACTGGTCGCAGCCGGAGGTGCGCGCGGAGTTCGAGGACATCCTGCGGTTCTGGCTGGCGCGCGGCGTCGACGGCTTCCGGGTGGATGTCGCCCATGGCCTGGTCAAGGCCGCCGGGCTGCCCGACCACCACGGCGGGGCCGAGGCCGAGGTCGACACCGAGGACGTCACCGCGCACCGGGGCAGCCCGATGTGGGACCAGGACGGCGTCCACGAGATCTACCGCTCCTGGCGCGGGGTGCTCGACTCCTTCCCCGGCGAGCGCGCCATGGTGGCGGAGGCCTGGGTGGAGCCGGAGGCTCGCCTCGCCCGCTACGTGCGGCCCGACGAGATGAACCAGACCTTCAACTTCCCCTACCTCACGGCGGGGTGGGACCCGAAGGCGCTGCGCCGGGTGATCGACGAGTCCTACGCAGCCAACGACGCCGTCGGGGCACCCACCACCTGGGTGATGTCCAACCACGACGTGATCCGTCCCGCCTCGCGGTTCGGGCTCACCGACCCCACCCGGCGCCCGAACGGGATCGGGGCGGGTGACGAGCAGCCCGACGCGGCCCTCGGCCTGCGTCGCGCCCGCGCGGCATCGCTGCTGACGCTGGCCCTGCCGGGCTCGGCGTACGTGTACCAGGGCGAGGAGCTGGGCCTGCCCGACCACACGAGGCTCGACGACTCCTACCGGCAGGACCCCACGTTCGTCCGGACCCACGGTGAGGAGCTGGGACGCGACGGGTGCCGCGTGCCCATCCCGTGGTCCACCGTCGAGCCCGGTCTCGGGTTCTCACCGACCGGTGCGACGTGGCTCCCGCAGCCGCCCGAGTGGGCGGCGCTCGCGGTCGACGCCCAGCGTGGAGCCCCCGGCTCCACCTACGAGATGTTCCGGGCCGCGGTGCGTCTGCGCCGGGAGCACGGCCTCGGCTCGGGTTCGCTCGCCTGGCTCGCCGGGTACGACGACACCGTGCTGGCCTTTGAGAACGGCGAGATCACCGTGGTCGCCAACCTCGGGACGTCCCCTGCGCCGGCGCCCGACGGCACGCATGTGCTCCTCTCCTCGGCCGAGCCGGCCCCCGGTGACGGGGGCACGGTCCCGCCCGACACGACGGTCTGGTTCGTCCGCTAGCGCGTGCACCGACGGCCGTACGAACCGGCGGTGATCAGCGACGCCGGGCGATGATCATGCCGTCCCAGCCCTTGATCCCGACCGTCTGGACGGCGGTGGCGTCGAGGTCGGGGTTCGCCGCGATGTCGCGGGTCACCGCGCGCACGCCCTCGACGCTCGGATCCCCGCTGCCCGCCTGCGTCACGGCCCCGTGGCGGACGACGTTGTCGATGATGATGACGGCGCCGGGCGAGGTCAGCCTCAGGGCCGCCTCGAGGTAGGCGGGGTTGCTGGGCTTGTCCGCATCGATGAACACCACGTCGAACGGCTCGACCCGGTCCTCGATGAGCCGCTGGGCCGACGCGGCAGCCGCGCCGACCCGCACGTCGACCCACCCGCTGACGCCCGCCCGCTCCAGGTTGTCCCGAGCGATCCGGGCGTTGCGCTCCTCGAGCTCGAACGTCACGACCCGACCCTCCGGCCCGACCGCCCGCGCGAACCAGATCGTGGAGTACCCGGCCAGGGTCCCGAACTCCAGCACACGGCGGGCGCCGGCGACCCGCGTCACGAGCCCGAGGAACGCGCCCTGGTTGGGCGCGACCGCGGCGTTCGGCATCGTCGTCCCCGCCGCCGACTCGCGCGCGGCCACGAGCGGGTCGTCCTCCTGGACGAGCGCGTCCGCGAAGTACTCGTCGACGTCGCGCCACGCGGCCGAGGACTCGTCGTGGTTGACGGAAGGCTTGCCCGCACTCGTATCGGTCATGGCAGGGATGCTCCCATGGCCGACCCACGGCCCGGCCGGTCCGTGCCCCGGCTCTACCCCCCGGAGACCGACAGCTCCGCCTCCGCCAGCTGCCGCCGGAACTCCTCGCTCAGCGAGCGGTCGTCGAGCCACCCGTACGGCACGTGCGGCGTCTTGGGCGACCCCTGCCGCCCGCGCTGCCCCTCGGCCGCCTCACCCGGGTAGGGCTGGTCCTGGTCCAGCTCGGCGAGCAGCCCGTCGAGCTGACCGAGCGACGACACCATCGCCAGCCGCGCCCGCAGGTCCCCACCCACCACGTACCCCTTGAGGTACCAGGCCATGTGCTTGCGCATCTCGCGGCAGGCGCGCCCCTCGTCGCCGACGTAGTACTCGACCATGAGCTCGGCGTGCTGGCGCAGCACGCGCGCCACCTCGCCCAGCGAGGGGCGCACCCGCTCGTCGGACCCGGCGAACGCGGCGGCCAGGTCCGCGAAGAGCCACGGCCTGCCCTGGCAACCCCGGCCGACGACGACGCCGTCGCACCCGGTGCGCGCCACCATCTCCAGGGCGTCCTCCGCGGACCAGATGTCGCCGTTGCCGAGCACCGGGACGTCGAGGGCGTCCTTGAGCGCGGCGATGGCGGACCAGTCGGCGGTGCCGGAGTAGTAGTCGGCGGCGGTGCGCGCGTGCAGGGCGACGGCGGCGACGCCGAGGTCCTGCGCGATGCGCCCCGCCTCCAGGTAGGTCAGGTGCTCGTCGTCCACGCCCTTGCGCATCTTCACCGTCACCGGCACCCCGCCGCGCGACGCCTCCCGCACCGCCGCGGCGACGATCGCGCGGAACAGCTCCGTCTTCCACGGGAGCGCCGCTCCCCCGCCCCGCCGCGTCACCTTGGGCACGGGGCAGCCGAAGTTGAGGTCGACGTGGTCGGCCATGTCCTGCTCGACGAGCATCCGGACGGCGGCGCCCACCGTCGCGGGGTCCACACCGTAGATCTGCACCGAGCGCGGCTGTTCCTCTGGGGTGAACGAGACGATCCGCAGGGACTCGGGGTTGCGCTCGACGAGCGCACGCGACGTCACCATCTCCGCGACGTACAGCCCGGCCCCGGACTCCCGGCACAGCCGGCGGAAGGCGGCGTTGGTCACGCCCGCCATGGGGGCCAGCACCACCGGGGTGTCCACGGTGATGGGCCCCAGGCGCAGCGGGGGCAGCACGCGGGTCGGGACGGTCACCGAAGGATTGTCCCAGGGTCCGACAAACCCTCGCGCCGAGCCGGCTCACCGCGCCCCCTTGCATCACCGCCCCTCCCGCCCTAACATCACCGTCGATACGCATCGACGAAGTTGCGAAGTCGGGGTGACAGACACATGGCGAGCCGCACCAGCCGTGACGTCGCGCGCCTCGCCGGGGTGTCCCAGAGCACCGTTTCCTATGTCATGAGCGGCAAGCGCCCCATCTCCGACGAGACCCGCACCCGCGTGCTCGCCGCGATGGACGAGCTGACCTACGAGCCGAACGCCGGCGCGCGCGCCCTGGCCAGCGCGCGCAGCTCGGTGATCGGACTCGTCGTCCCCTTCGGGGCTGGCGCCGACACCGGCGGCCTGCTCCCCTTCATCGAGACCATCGCCCAGGTGGCCCGTAGCCACGACCACGAGGTGCTGCTGGTCACCGCCGCCGAAGGGTCGGACGGCCTGCGGCGGCTCGCCGGACGCCGCCTGTGCGACGCGATCCTCCTGCTCGACATCCGCTGCGAGGACGACCGGGTCCCGCTCGCCGCCGAGCTGGGCCTGCCCGTGGTGCTCATCGGGGTGCCCGACGAGGCCCACGGACTGCCCTGCGTCGACGTCGACTTCGCGGGCGGGGCCCGCGCCGCGGTCGCCGAGCTCGCCCGCACGGGGCACGACCGGGTGGTGCTCCTGGGCCACCCGGCGGAGGTGATGTCGCTCGGCCTCAACTTCGTCGGTCGGTTCGCCGGCGGCGCGCGCGACGAGGCGGCGCGTCACGGCCTCCGGCTCGATGAGGTCAGCCCCGTAGAGTGGGGCCGGCAGGGAGCACGCGACGCGGTGCGCCGCGTGCTGGACGGGCACCGGCCCGGCGAGCGGCTCGGCGTCGTGGTCTCCGATGCCAACACCACGCAACCGGTGCTCCACGCACTCGCCGCGGCCGGGCTCACCCCCGGGCGCGACGTGTCCGTCATCGCGGTGCTCACCGACGAGCTCGCCGCCGAGGCGGAGCCACCCGTCACCAACGTGTCGCTGCGACCTCAGGACGTGTCGCGGCGGGCGATGGAGACGCTCTTCGAGATGCTCGCCGGAGGCTCCCCTGCCGCCGACGTCAATCTCCTCTCGATGCACATGACCGTGCGCGACACGGTCATGCCACCCAGATAGCACACCCACCGGCACCCGGAGACAACGGGCGGCGGAGCACGACGCGTCGGCGCAGATCGTCATCGATACGCATCGACGACATCAGGACCGCCCACGGCACAGGCGCCGTCGGCGACATCCGGCGGCTCGGTGACGCGCCGCCCGAGGAAGGGAAGGGCCCATGGCACCACGTCCCACCGGTCGAGCCGTCGCACTGACGGCCGTCGCAGCGCTCGGTCTCCCGCTCGCCTTGACGGCGTGCAGCGGGGGGACCGGAGGCGGCGTCAGCACCATCACGGTGCTCGACTACTACAACAACGAGCCCGACAACACGATCTACCAGACCGCGCTCGAGGCCTGCGGCAAGGCCGAGAACGTCACGATCGAACGCACCGCGGTCCCCGGTTCCGACCTCATCGCCAAGGTGCTCCAGATGGCGTCGACGAAGACGCTCCCCGACGTGCTGATGATCGACAACCCCGAGGTCGCGCAGATCGCCGAGAGCGGTGCGCTCACCCCGCTGTCGGACCTCGGCGTCGAGCCGCAGGGCGTGCCCCAGGGCATCCTCGACGCCAGCACGTACGACGGGAAGCTCTACGGCCTCCAGCCCGTGACCAACACGCTGGCGCTGTTCTACAACACCGACCTGCTCAAGGCCGCCGGGGTCACCCCGCCCACCACCTGGGCCGAGCTCAAGGAAACCGCCGCCAAGCTCACCGCGGGCAACCAGTACGGCGTCGCCTTCTCCGCCAAGCCGGACTACGAGGGCACCTGGCAGTTCCTGCCGTTCATGTGGTCCAACGGCGGCGACGAGTCGAACATCGACACCCCGGAGATGGCCCAGGCGCTGCAGCTCTGGGTGGACCTGGTGAAGTCCGGCTCCGCGTCCGAGTCCGTCGTCACCTGGTCGCAGGCCGACGTCAACGACCAGTTCATCGCCGGCAACACCGCGATGATGGTCAACGGCCCGTGGCAGATCCCGGTGCTCAGCGAGCACCCCGACCTCCACTGGGACGTCGTCCCGATCCCCGTGCCGAAGGCCGGCATGACGGCTGTGGCGCCTTTCGGCGGTGAGTCGTGGACCGTCCCGAACACCGGCAAGAAGGCCAACCAGGAGATCGCCGCCAAGATCGTCACCTGCCTCAACAGCGACGACAACGAGATGACGTTCGCCACCGGCCGGCAGACGATCCCCACCCGCACCTCGATCCAGACCGAGTTCGCCAGCAGCAACCCGACCATGGCGACCTTCTCCAAGCTGGTCCAGGACGCCCGTGCTCGCACCGGCAAGCTGGGCTCGAAGTGGCCCGAGGCCGCGACGAAGATCTACACCGCGCTCGGCTCGGCCCTCGTCGGCGGCATGTCGCCGGAAGAGGCGCTGACCCAGGCAGCCAATGGCTGATCAGGCGCTGACGGCCACCGGTCCGGCGGCCCGCCCCTCGCGGGGCGGGTCGTCCGGGCCGGCCGGCCGGGCCCCGGCAGCCGGGCGGGGCCGTGCGAGGCGACACCGCTGGGTGCCCGTGTTGTTCCTGGCGCCCGCGGTGCTCTACCTCCTCGCGTTCTACGGGTTCCCGGTGGTCAAGAACGTCACCATGGGGTTCCAGCAGTACACGACGAGCACGTTCGTCTCGGGCGAAGCGCCCTGGGTCGGCTTCGAGAACTACCGGGCCGTGTTCCGGTCGGCGGTGTTCGACCGCGCCCTGCTCAACACCTTCGTGTTCACCGTCGGGTCGATCTTCGGGCAGTTCACCATCGGCATGGGGCTGGCGCTGTTCTTCCAGCGGCGCTTCCCGCTCTCGTCGTTCCTGCGGTCCCTGATCCTGGTGCCCTGGCTGATCCCGCTCATCGCGTCCTCGGCCGTGTGGCGCTGGATCCTCGACAAGGACTCCGGCGCGCTCAACCGGTTCCTCCAGAACGTCGGCCTGGTGGACACGCGCCCCGGCTGGCTGACCAACACGTCGCTGGCGCTGCTGGCCGTCATCGTCGTCAACATCTGGATCGGCATCCCGTTCAACGCGACCATCCTGTTCGGCGGGCTCCAGGACGTTCCCGAGGAGCTCTACGAGGCCGCCGAGCTGGACGGCGCCACCGGGTTCCGCCGGTTCTGGTCCATCACCTGGCCGCTGCTGCGTCCCGTGGTCAACGTGGTGCTGGTGCTCGGCGTCGTCTACACGATCAAGGTGCTCGACATCATCCTGGGCCTGACGGACGCCGGTCCGGCGAACGCGACCCAGACGCTCGCCACGCAGTCGTACCAGCTGTCGTTCCGGCTGTTCGACTTCGGGCAGGGCGCCGCGGTGAGCAACATCCTCATCGTCATCTCCCTGCTGTTCGCCGTCCTCTACCTGCGCGCGACGCGGCGCGCCGTCGACGAGTGAGGCCCCGATGACAGCCCTGGCAACCCTGCCCGCCCGGCGCCGCACCGTGGCCGCCCCGTCGGGCCGCCGCCTGCGCGGCTCCTGGTTCGACACCGTCGTCGCGCTCGTCGTGATGGCCGTCTTCCTGTTCCCGATCTACTGGATGCTCAACGTCTCGCTCCAGAAGGGCGGCGCCGCGGTCAACACGCCGTGGCTGCCGCTGCACCCGACGCTGGACGGGTACGTCAAGGCGATCAGCACCCAGGGCCGCCCGCTGCTCACCAGCCTCGCGGTGGCCAGCGGTGCGGTGGTGTTCTCGCTGCTGATCGCGTCACCGGGCGCCTACGCGCTGGCCCGGTACAAGATCCCCGGCGCCCGCGCCGTGCTGCTGGCCCTGCTCATCAGCCAGATGATCCCGGGCATCGTCGTGGCCAACGCGCTGTACAGCACCTACACGTCGATCGGCCTGATCAACTCGATCCCCGGGCTGATCCTCGCCGACTCCGCGCTCGGCATCCCGTTCGCCATGCTGATCCTCCACACGTTCATGCGGTCCATCCCGGACTCGATCGTGGAGGCCAGCTGGATCGACGGCGCCGGGCCGGTGCGGACGTTCACCGCCGTGGTGCTGCCGATGTCGCGCAACGCCGTCGTCACGTCCGCGCTGTTCACGTTCCTGTTCGCGTGGGGCGACTTCCTGTTCGCCCTCACCCTCACCGCCACCGCTGACAAGCGGCCGATCACCCTGAGCCTCTACACGTTCATCGGCGCCTTCGTCGCCGACTGGAGCTCGGTGATGGCCACCGCGGTCCTGGCGTCGCTGCCGGCGATCGTCCTGCTGGTCATCGCGCAGCGGTACGTCGCGGCCGGCGTCAGCGCTGGCGCAGTCAAGTAGTCCCCGGGCACGCCCGGCCCCTCCCCGGCACGACGAAGGAGCACACCCTGCATGACCACGTTCAGGATCGACGGCCACGCCATCGAGGTCCGGCACCAGCACGAGGTGCTGCGCATCGAGCCGTGGGGCCCGGACTCCGTCCGGGTCCGGGCAGGGTATGACACCCTGCCGACGCTCGACGTCGGCGCGCTCGGCGAGCCGCCCGTCGCACCCGAGCCCACGGTGACCGTCACCCAGCGCCACGGGACGCTGGTCCAGGGTGCGCTGACCGTCGACGTCGACCACGAGCAGCCCGAGTCGGGCGGGTTCACCTACCCGCTGGTGCGTTTCACCCGCACGGACAGCGGCGAGGAGCTCCTCGCCGAGGAGCCGGAGCACTTCTGGTGGCCGTCGGCCCGCGTGCGGTACGGCAACCGCGCCGGTTCCGGCCAGGTGCACCAGCAGTTCCGCGCGTATCCCGGCGAGCGGCTCTTCGGCATGGGCCAGCGCACGCACGGCCGCCTGGACCACAAGGGCCTGTCGCTCGACCTGGTGCACCGCAACGCCGAGGTGTCCATCCCGTTCGTCCTGTCCAACCGCGGCTACGGGTTGCTCTGGAACAACCCCGCGATCGGGCACGTCGAGTTCGCCGACAACTACACGCGGTGGACCGCCGAGCAGTCCCAGGGCCTCGACTACTGGATCACCGCGGGCTCGCCCGCGCAGGTGCTGGCGCGGTACGCGGACGCCACCGGCCACGCCCCCGCGATGCCCCGGTGGGCCACTGGCCTATGGCAGTCCAAGCTGCGCTACCTCGACCAGGAGGAGCTGCTCGGCGTGGTCCGGGAGTACCAGCGCCGCGAGGTGCCGCTCTCCGTGATCGTCACCGACTTCTTCCATTGGACGGCCATGGGCGACTACAAGCTCGACCCGGCCGAGTACCCGGACCCGCAGGCGATGATGACCGAGCTCGACGAGGCCGGCGTCAAGCTGATGGTGTCGATCTGGCCCACCGTCTCCCCGCTCTCGGAGAACTTCGAGCACCTGCGCGACGAGGGCATGCTGGTGGGCAGCGACCAGGGCGTCGAGTTCCACGGCGGCATCCAGGACAAGGGCATGACCACGCGGATGCCGGTCGCGTTCTACGACCCGACCAACCCGAGCACCCGCGAGTTCATCTGGTCGGTGGCGAAGAAGAACTACTACGACCTGGGTGTCCGGGTCTGGTGGCTCGACGCGTGCGAGCCCGAGATCAACCCTGGGCACCACGCCAACCTCACCTACCACGCCGGCCCCGGCGCCCAGGTGGCGGGCATCTACCCCCGCGAGAACGCCCGCGCGTTCGCCGAGGGCATGGCGCGGGCCGCCGCCGAGTCCGGCCGGCCCGAGGACGGCGAGACGGTGCTCCTGTGCCGGTCCGCGTGGGCGGGTCACCAGAAGTACCCGGCCGCCGTGTGGTCCGGCGACATCCGGCCCACCTGGCAGTCGCTCAACGAGCAGGTGCGCGCCGGGCTGTCCATCGCCGTCGCCGGCATCCCGTGGTGGACCACCGACATCGGCGGCTTCCACGGCGGCGACCCGAGCGACCCGGACTACCGCGAGCTCGTCGTGCGTTGGTTCCAGTACGGCGCCTTCTGCCCGCTGTTCCGCCTGCACGGCTACCGCGAACCCCGCCCCCAGCTGACCGACCTGGCCTCCGGCGGTCCCAACGAGATCTGGTCGTACGGCGAGGAGGCGTTCGGGCTGATCAAGGACGTGATCCTCATGCGGGAGCGGCTGCGCCCGTACCTTCACGCCCAGCTCGACCGCGCGTCGGAGGAGGGCCTTCCGCCAATGCGGCCGCTGTTCGTGGACTTCGCCGACGACGAGGCCGCGTGGACGGTGGACGACGAGTTCCTGTTCGGCTCCGACGTCCTGGTGGCCCCTGTGCTGCACTTCGGTGCCCGTACCCGCTCGGTGTACCTGCCGGCGGGCGCCTCCTGGACCGACGCGTGGACCGGAGAGGTCCACGCGGGCAGCACGACGATCGAGGCGGACGCGCCGCTCGACCGCATCCCGGTGTTCCTCAAGGACGGTGCGGCGGTGCCCGTCGCCGGCTGACGCCCGGGCCGCGAGCGCGGGGGCTGCCTGCCGTCAGGCGGGCAGCCCCCGCAGCAGCGCGCGGTGGAACACCACGCCGCGACCCAGGGCGTCGACCGACACGTGCTCGTCGGCGCCGTGCAGGACGTCGCGCTGCGCGCGGCCAGGCCTACGCGCCGACGAGCCGCGCGCCCAGGTACGCCGAGACCTTGTCCAGCGCCACGCGCTCCTGCGTCATGTCGTCGCGGTGCCGGACGGTCACCGCCTGGTCCTCGAGCGTGTCGAAGTCC
>Ga0255338_1001557_pt1 | contig 42004 bp, 32 predicted proteins | sample MeOH1_35cm_T4_19_FD_203715 | JGI IMG/M metagenome (GOLD analysis project Ga0255338, IMG submission 203715) | Sandy soil microbial communities from University of British Columbia, Vancouver, Canada - MeOH1_35cm_T4_195 | ecosystem: Engineered > Artificial ecosystem > Sand microcosm > Unclassified ... | reverse complement strand
GGCGGAAATCCGGGACTGGGACTTGGCACCAGAGGTCTACCTAAACCCGGAGCGAGCTGGGTTGGAGCCTAGGCAGTACCGGGAAGCTGCATAACGGCGGACGCGACAACTACCTTGACACACGCCGTCAGTACTTTATTGAAATCTTGGCGGCCTCGAGGGCGCGGGCTACCCAAGCCGAAGATTGGCGGCTCATGCAGAAAGATATGCAAATCTTGTTTTTATCTATATTTTATGAAATAGTATAGCCACCAGGAATGGTGGGATGATCTCCGCAAGACAAGCCGCGGAGACCGGCCAGCCACCGCGTATTGCCCACATGGTGCTGCACAGAACAGCGGGAGAATGATGGTTACAAACGGAACGCAGTCGGCCGAGGACGCAAGCACTGCGGCACCCGGGCCCCAATATGCCGTGCATTCGATCGACCACTATGCACTTGAAGTGCCGGACCTTGGGATCGCCGAGCACTTTCTCGATGCGTTCGGACTGATTGTGCGGCGCAACAATGATTGTCTCGAAGTGTTTGCCGGGGATGGGCACTGCTGGGCCAGGTTCCATGAGGGAGACCGGAAGCGTCTCGCTTATCTGAGCTTCAACTGTTTTTCGGGCGATTTCGAGGGAATCCGCCGCCAGCTTGCGGACGCCGGTGCGGCCTTTGCAGAGGATGTACCGTTCGACGGTCGCGCCGAAGGCGTCTGGTTCTTCGATGTCGACGGCAACCTGATCCAGGTCAGGGTCGGCCCGAAAACATCACCAGGTGCGAAGCCCGCCGCGAGACTCGAAAGCGCCCCGGCAGGCAAGCGCGGCGCCACGGTCAGGAGTCTGGTGCGGAAGATCCGCCCGCGCCGTCTTTCCCATGTTCTGATGTTCTCGCCAAACGTGGCGCATGCACTTGACTTCTATCGGCGCGCCCTGGGGCTGCGTCTTTCGGATCGCTCGGGTGATGTCATTGCATTCACCCATGCGCCCCATGGCAGCGATCATCATCTGCTGGCGCTGGTGCAGAGTTCCGCAAAGGGGTGGCATCACGCGGCATGGGATGTCCAGAATGTGAACGAGGTGGGGCAGGGCGCCACCCAGATGGCAAACGCTGGCTATACGCGTGGCTGGGGCACCGGACGGCACGTATTGGGTTCGAACTATTTCTTCTATGTGCTCGATCCCTGGGGCTCGTTCTGCGAATACTCGGCGGACATGGACTACATCCCGTCCGGCCAGGTGTGGCCGGCGGGCGATTTCCCCCCAGAGGATTCGCTGTATCAGTGGGGGCCTGACGTGCCGGACTACTTTATCCGCAATACCGAAGTGTGAGCCGGGCGCGCGCGTCGGCGGCGGTTGGCAACTGTCCCTGAATTCGCCTCCATCATCCTCCTCGCCGCATCGCGGCAGGACGGTGGCAGGAAGGTGTTTAGTCTCATTTCATACAGATACTTTTCCTTAACAATCCATATCGACTGGCCATATGCGATTGGCCGCGATTCCATTGGGATACTAAAGATGAATCTCGCGACGTTCTTGCTGGATGGCCGCCCACGTGTGGGCGTGGTGTCTGGCGATGGTGTGCTTGCCCTGCCCGAATCGGTTGGCAATGACGTGGGGACGCTGGCGGCGGCCGGCCTGAGCGCGGAGCAATTGCGTAATCTGTATGCACAGGCTGCGCCGGTGGCGGACGCCAGCGCGCTGACTTATTTGCCACCGGTTATCCATCCGCCCAAGATTCTCTGTGTGGGACTGAACTATGCGGACCACACCAAGGAATCGCCTTATGAACAGCCGGACTATCCGACGCTGTTCCTGCGTGTATCCACCAGCCTGGTGGGGCATGCAAGTGCCATCGTGCGGCCATTGGCGAGCGACTCCCTGGACTTTGAAGGCGAGTTGGCTGTCGTCATAGGGCGCGGCGGCAAGCATATTGCGAAAGAAGCGGCGCTCTCGCATGTATTCGGCTATTCGATCTTCAATGACGGCTCAGTGCGGGAGTATCAATTCCTATCCCCGCAATGGACCGTCGGCAAGAACTTCGACGCGACTGGCGCATTCGGACCGGTGCTCGTCACGGCAGACTCGCTGCCGCCCGGCGCTGCCGGCCTTAGGCTGGAAACGCGGCTTAATGGTCAGATTGTCCAGTCCGCCAATACCTCCGACATGCTGTACGACGTGGCTTCGCTGATTTCGATAATCAGTGAAGCGATTACCCTTGAGCCAGGCGACGTCATCGTCGCGGGCACGCCCTCCGGCATTGGCTGGGCACGCAATCCGAAGCTGATGATGCGTCATGGCGACGTGTGCGAGGTAACGATTGAAGGTATTGGCACGCTATCGAACCCGATTGTCGACGAGCAGACACACCAGACCGTTGTCCTTGCCTTCTGAGAGGCAAGGCACGAAGACGATGAAGGTACGTGCCGCCTGGCGCGGTCCGGGGGAAGCAGGAAAATATATATAATGATTGGTACTATCAATCATCTTGCGAGACCATTCCGTGCCGAGAACCAAGTCAGCCAAGACCGGAGCCGGGAAGATCGAGGCCATTCCGCCGGAAACACCTGACCTGGGCGGGCGCACCTGGGCGTCCGTTCTCGAGCAGGCTGTCCGTGAAGACATCATCAATGGCAGGCTGCCGGCAGGCAGCAAACTGCGGTTGAAGGAATTGGCCGAGCGCTATCAGGCTGGCGTTATTCCACTACGCGAAGCGCTGTCGCGACTGTGTACGACGGGATTCGTACTGGCGGTTGACCAGAAGGGCTTTTCGGTAGCAGCGCTGTCTCCGGAAGAGCTGTTGGATATCACGCGGGTCAGGCAGCAGATTGAAACCAGCGCGATTCGCGATGCGATCGAGGCTGGAGATATCGCCTGGGAGAGTGAGGTCGTCGCCGCACATCATCGTCTGACCCGTATCGCCATGCAGCGCGGCGGAAAGGACGGCGCCCTGAACCCGGATTGGGAGGAGGCGCATGCCGCCTTTCATAAAGTCCTTATCGACGGATGCCGGTCGCCCTGGATGCGCCGGTTCTCGACGGTGCTCCGGGACCAAACGGCCCGTTATCGCTTTCTTTCGCTTGCCGTGCCCAAGGCCGGGCGAATGCGGGATGTTGCGGCGGAGCACGAGGCCATCGTAAATGCCATCGTCGACCGGAACGCGACTGAAGCGTGCAGGCTTCTTTCTGCTCACTTCCAGGCGACCATGGATCTGGTGCTGAAGTATTTGCAACAGCAAAAGACCAAATCCACGCCAGCGCGCAAGTCGATCGCTGCGAAGGACCTGGTTACCTGAGGCGGTAACCAGGGTTCGCCCGCGCAAGTCCGCCGAAGTCCCCCATCCCTGCGGCTTCCGGCATGTCGCACGGCAGGCTGCTGCCCGCGCCATGCCGGCGGTATGACGCCTGTCAATTCCAGTTGTGCGTACTCGATGGCGCTGTGCAGCGCCCCCCGCCAGCAACGCATGCGCTGCCACTGCATATCTTCTAGGGTTAACCTGCAAAGACTAAATCGTATATTTTTAATATCGTTGTATATTCTTTAGCGGGGCACGGTGATGGTCGCGCATTTGCCGTCACATCACGCGAAGAGGTGCCGTCCTGCAGGAGTCAACGATTGTCGAGTTGGGCAAACCATCGCCCCGTTTGGCTGACATATACGAGGAACCCAAGACATGTATTCGCCGACCTGGACCACATCTCAGCGCGAGTTCGACGTCGTCGTCGAGCGTAGCGTCAAGATTCGGATGTCCGACGGAGTGCAGATTAGCGCCGATATCTTCCGACCCAACACTGCGCGGCGGTGTCCGGCGATCCTGGGCGTTCACGCCTATGACAATGCGATGCAAAGCGTCCCTTCGATGCCGAAGGCAATGCAGGGGCGCAACGCCCAGGCAGAGGCAGGCGATCCCTATTTCTACGCCCGACGCGGCTATGCGCATGCCATCGTGAACGCCCGGGGCACCGGGGAGTCGGAAGGACGCTACAGCCACTATGGCCCGCAGGATATCCAGGATATTCGCGAGGTCATTGCGTGGCTGGCGGAGCAAGAGTGGTGTGATGGCGGCGTGGGAATGTTCGGCGTGTCGTACTTCTCCGTGGCTGCCAAGCAAGTGGCTGCCACGAATCCGCCAGCGTTGAAGGCCGTCTGGGCGCAATTCGGCTACACCGACTTCTATCGCGACAAGTTCTATCACGGGGGCATTCTTGCTCACACTTTCCTGACTTCTTGGTCCAGGCATCTGGCTGGCGTAAGGATCGACCCGTGGTCGAAACAAAACCTGGGAGAGGAGGCGTTTGCCGAACGGCTCGCAAAGCTGTCCCAGGACCGGGATCTGATGGCCGTGCCGGAGCTCGCCGCCGCGGTCAGAGCGCCCGAGCAGGGCGCCCATCCGATTATCCTTGACGTCCTGATGAATGCCTGTGACGGCCCATACTGGAAAGAACGGGCCCCGGACCTTTCCGCCATCAAGGTGCCGATCGTCCTGGGTGCTTGCTGGGGTATGTACGGTCTTCACCTGCCCGGGGAATTCCGGGCGTGGGAGGCGATCTCCGCGCCGAAGAAGCTGATCGTTGGTCCTCCAATCTATCTGGACCGGCCAGTCTATCAATATGCCTACGAGTCGCTGCGCTGGTTTGATCACTGGCTGAAAGGGATCGACACCGGGTACATGGACGAGTCACCGGTACAACTCTTCCTGCCTGGTGAGGATGGCCGCTGGGTGGAGTCCACCGATTGGCCATTGCCACAGACAAAATGGCATCCGTTCTACCTGCATCGAGATGGACTGCTGAGCGAGCATGAATTCTGGCCCAACGAGGGCAGCACCAGCTACGAGGACAACGTCTTCAATGCCCGTGGCGGAGTCACGTTCAGCACGCCGCCATTGGTCGAGAGGACCGAGGTCATCGGTCCGGCGAAGCTGACACTCTATGCGAGCAGCTCCGACGAAGAACTCCTGATGTTCGTGACGCTGTGGGATGTCGCTCCCGATGGCTCATCGCGCCTGCTGACGCGGGGTTGGCTCAAGGGCTCGATGAGCCAGGTCGATCAGGAGCGCTCGCGTCCGTGGCTGGCATTCCATCCGATGAACGGCCCGCAGCCGCTTGTCCCAGGCGAGCCGCAGCGTTTCGAGATCAACCTCTCGCCTACGGCCAATGTCTTCAAGGTGGGTCATCGCATTGCCGTTCGAGTCAGCTCGGCCGATGAGGACACGCCAGGCACCTTTCTTGACCTAGTCGCGCAGGGGCATCTCCTGAGGCAGCGCCCATCGTGGGTCACCATCCATCACGATAGCGACCACCCCTCAGTGCTGGACCTCCCGATCACCAGTGGCAATCGGATTGGGACATACATGTCCGGCGGACGATCGTCCCGATCCGGCGGGACAGAGGGAGCGCCCAAAGGCAGCAACTGGGATAAGTGGTAACTGCATTGGCAATACTGTCGAAGCGCTAACCCCCCCGGCAAGACCGCCGCGGCGGATGCCTGCGCGCGAATCCGCCGGCATCCGCATCGCATTTGTCCAGCAGTCAGTACCAAACCTGGCATGCCGTTAGGTACAAACACTATATTGTCGCGTAGAAAATATATTATACAATCAATGATAAATTTTCAATGCAATACAGGAGCGCATTCATGACCCAACAGATCGACTTTCCTTCGCGCGCAGTCACCCTCGCCGCAGCCCACCGTGTCATCAACGCCGGTATCAAGGCATCCGAGTCGCTGGGTATTCCAATGTCCATCGTGGTTGTAGATGCTGCAGGTCATCTCACCGCCGCGGCAAGGATGGACGGTGCAAGCATGCTGACTCAGGAGGTTGCCTTCAAGAAGGCGTGGACCTCGGCCATGACTGGCGCCCCGACCGCAGGCGTTCATCAATTCGTGACCAGCGATGCGGGTGCGGTGCTGTCGATGCCGCACGTGAGCCACTTCTCCCTCGTTGCAGGCGGCCTTCCGATTGCGCGTCAGGACAGGTGCATTGGCGCAGTGGGTGTCAGCGGGGCCACGGTCGAGCTCGACCTCAAGGTTGCCGAAGCGGCAGTCGCAGCCTTGGCGGATTGACGTACCTGGCGGTGCCACCGGGCGCTCCCAGGGGCGCCACCTCCTTTTACGGCTCAACACGGGGCCCGCGAAACACGCATTCCCGGAGCCGTACCCCTATGTTCTCCTCCCCAAACCGGAGCAATTTTCCATGATCACAGCACAGTTGGACGAAACGCCAGGCACCACAACAATCTCAAGGTCATCGAGTACCGATTTCGTGGCGCGAGCGAAGACGCTTCGCGCTCTGATCGAAAGTGAAGCCGCGAAGGCGGAGAATTCCAACACGCTGTCCTTGAAGGTTGTCGAGGCGATGCGCGAGCAGGAACTCTTCTGGCTGCTGGTGCCTAAGTCGCTTGGCGGGACCGAAGGCAGCGTGATCACCTTCATCAAGATGCTCGAGGAGATTGCGCGTTCGGATGGTTCGTCCGGCTGGTCCTTGATGGCGAACTCGGCGGCCACCGTCGTCGCTTCGCATTTTTGCTCAGACGCACATGTCGCTCGCATGTTCGGCGGCAAGCGGATGCCCATCATGGCCGCCACCTATATGCCGACAGGCAAGGCCGTGCTGAATCGCGATACCTACCGCGGCGGCGGCCGGTACAGCTTTGGCAGCGGCATTGCTCATGCGGATTGGGTGGCAGGCGCATTGGTCGTGCACGAGAATGGCAGCCCGCAGAAGCAGGCCGACGGCAAGCCGCGCGTCGTGGGCGCGTTCCTCTCAAAAGAACAGATTCGCCTGCACGGCAACTGGGATGTGGTTGGCCTCCAGTCGACGGGCAGTTTCGACTATGAGATTCCCGAGCAGGACATCCCGGTCGACTGGACGTTCAACCAATACTGGACCGAGCCGCGGCGGGGCTCAAACGTGGCGGGCATGGGAGCGCTCGCGACGGTCTACTCGGGACATACCGGCGTGATCCTGGGCATGGCCAACCGTGCCCTCGAGGAGGTTGCCCGTATTGCAACCCAGCGCAAACGGCTTGGATCGACAGAAACCATCGCATCCACTCAAATCTTCAGGATTGAATTTGCGAAGCACGAAGCGCTGTATCGCGCCGCACGAGCATTGGTGCTTCAGGTGTTCGCGGATGCGGAAGCTACCGCGAACACAGGCAAGGCCATCTCGAACATGCAACTCCAGCGCATCCGGCAGACGTGCACCTGGGCGCACCAGGCCGCCAGAGATGTGGTGCGCTTCTCATACGATGCCGTGTCGGCGTCCCTGCGCAAACCAAGCGTGTTGGGGAAATATCTGGTCGACGTCTCGGTGGGCGCTCAGCACATCGTGGTGGACCCGATGACTCTCGTCGATGCCGCACCATTGCTGATCGAGAGTTGGGCCGACGCGGGCGCTTCAGCATGAAGCTCAGCGCGCGCTGATTGACCAGAGAGGGCGGCAGGCCCTCATTGGTGAACTGACCGCTAGGTGGAAGCCAGGCGTGGCATTACCCACGAACGACTTCACCTTGCGGCGTTATCGCAGCGCATGTCGGACAGCTCCTGTCCTGGCTTCTTCGAGCCTGCCCATGCACTGAAGGCGACCCCGCGGAGAATCGTCTGCCGCCGGTCGTCATTCCACCCTGTCGCAACTTTCACTTGAAGCCCATATGGGGCTTGCTCGCCGAAGAGCAGGTCGCGTCGATGTTTTCCCTAATGCAAATTATATATTTTTGTTAGCACAATATATGAACGACGTTGACTGGCACCCAAGCCTTTTCATCACGGCACATGAGCAGAGTGCTCAGCAATCCAGTTCGGAACCCGAAGCAACAGATCTGTGAAAGTGAGATGGATATGGACGCCAACGCAAGAGCCCCGCTGATTGTCGGCATCGGCGGTACAACGAGACCCGGATCGCAAACCGAGCAGGCACTGAGCATCGCGCTGCGGGCGGCTGAGCGCCGAGGCGCCACGGTGAAGCTGTTCGGCGGCAATGAGTTGGCCGCGCTGCCGCACTATCAGACGCCGGAATCCCACACCTCATCCATTGGCAGTTCGATGATCGAAGCCGTGCGCAGCGCGGACGGAATCATTCTGGCGAGTCCTGGGTACCACGGTTCGGTATCCGGCGTCGTCAAGAATGCGCTCGATTACTTCGAGGAGCTCGCCAAGGACCAGCGCGTCTATCTGGATGGCGTTGCGGTTGGCCTGATCGTCACCGCCTACGGCTGGCAGGCGACGGGAAGCACCATGGCCGCGCTGCGCTCCATCGTCCATGCGTTGCGAGGCTGGCCAACCCCGCTGGGCGTGGCGTTGAACGTGTCGGGTGGCGTTTTCCAGTCCGGTGAATGCAAGGACGAGGCCGCCGCCGCCCAACTGGATCTGGTTGGCAAGCAGGTTTTCGAATTCGCCGGTAGTTCGAGAGTCCGCGTCGCCCGCGCGGTGCCCGACGTCGCGGCCGAAGTGCCGTGGTGGTTGGTGAATCCGCCCACCGACGGAGCCGATGGCCCGCGATAGGCGGATGTCGATGTCAAACAACCATAAAGGAGCGACGAATCATGAGAAATGAGGTGCTGACCACAACGCGGGGCGCGCGGCGTATGGCCTTACGACCTAACGTGGCTTACGCGGTCATGCTCTGCGCAGCAGCACTGAGTGTGGACGATGCCAACGCTGTTGAAGTACCCACTGGCAACGCCGATCTCAAGCTCCGATGGGACACGACGGTGAAGTACAGCAATGCATTCCGCCTCAAGCCGGTTGACGGAGCGCTTGTGGGCCCCGCCCAGGCAAACCTGGACGACGGTGATCGCAACTTCAGCAAGCGGGGGTTGATATCCAATCGACTTGACCTGTTCTCCGAGGCAGACGTTGTGTACCAGGAAAAAATCGGTGCCCGTGTGAGCGCGGCCGCCTGGTATGACTCCATCTACAACCGTGGGAATCATAACGACTCGCCCGCCACGGTCAATAGCCTGTCTGTGCCGGCCGGCGAGTTTACGCACGCGACGCGCGACTTGATGGGACGCAAGGCCGAGCTGCTCGATGCATTCGTCTTTGGCCGCGCCGACTTCGGTGACATGAGCGGATCGTTGCGGCTGGGCAGGCATGCGCAGTTATGGGGCGAGACCTTGTTCTTTGGCGGTAACGGCATCGCCGGGGGCATGGCACCCATCGATATGATCAAGCTCCTTTCCGTCCCGAGTTCGCAATTCAAGGAGATCATCCGGCCAGTCAATCAAGTCTCGGGGCAACTGCAGGTCCGTCCGGACTTGTCTATCGGCGCGTACTACCAGCTTGAATGGGAATCGAACCGCATTCCGGCCTCCGGCAGCTATGGCTCGTTCTCTGACGTATTCGGCGATGGTTCGGAGCGGCTGTTCTGGGCCACCGGCTCTCAGTTTGCTCATGGTCCCGACATTAAGGCTCGCAATAGCGGGCAGTACGGGGCGCAATTGCGCTATCGCCCCAACGTTGTCGACGCTGAGTTCGGCCTCTATGCCATCCGTTACCACCAGAAGGATTTCTCCCTCTACATGCGTCCGTATGCGGGGCCTGCGTTCTTCGGCAGCCAAGGGTCATATGGGGACCAGGTTGGCAGCTACGCGCTGGCGTACCACGAGGGAATCCGCGCATACGGCGCCAGTGTGAGCACGGCTGTTGGCGATGCCAATGTGGCAGTCGAAGGATCCATGCGCGATAACACACCGTTGGTGAACGCTGGCGTGTTTGCCCTCGCGCCCAACGCGGACAACCGGTCCAATCCGGCGTATCCGGTTGGCCGCTCAGCTCACCTGAATGCCTCGATGGTGTTGCTGCTGTCGCCATCGGCACTGTGGCAGGGCGGCAGCGTGTTGGCCGAAGTCGGCTGGAACCGCTTGCTATCGGTCACCAGCAATCCTCAAGCCGTCGATCCGAACGCCACGCGGGACGCCTGGGGATTCCGCCTTCTCATGGCGCCGACCTACTTTCAGGTGCTGCCTGGGCTGGACCTGTCGGTTCCCATCGGCCTGGGCTTCAATCCAAAGGGCCGGTCCTCGGTCGTTACGCTGTTCAACGGCGGGGTCGACAAGGGTGGGGACTACAGCATTGGCATCAGCGGCGAGTATCTGAAGAAGTACAAGTTCGCGATCACGTACACCGGCTACATCGGTGCCCGCGGCGCCGTCCTGGCCAACACCAACGATCGTTACTCATTCCGCCAGTACTACAAGGATCGCGACTTCCTGTCGGCGAGCATCCAGGCGTCATTCTGATATCAAGGATCTTCAGCAATGCTACAACGTATGTCGTACTCGATGACCGCGGCTGCCGCGCTGCTCTGCTTCGCTGGCCCAGCCAACGCAGCCGTGTCCGCGGAGGAGGCGCAGAAACTCAAGACCACCCTGACTCCTGTGGGTGCCGAGCGTGCCGGCAACGCCGATGGGAGCATTCCGGCCTGGACAGGCACTTCGATCAAGGTTCCGGCAGGATACAAGTCGGGTGATCAACGTCCCGATCCATTTGCGGGCGAGAAGCCGGTGCTGAAGATCACCGCAAGCAACGCCGACGCTCACAACGACAAGCTCTCCGATGGTGTAAAGGCCCTGCTCAAGAAGTATCCGGACACCTATCGCGTGGATGTGTATCCGACGCACCGGACGGCAGTGCTGCCGCAGTGGATCTACGACAACACCTTCCGCAACGCGACCAGCGCCAAGACCAAGAACGGGGGCAACGCCATCACGGGTGCCTACGGCGGTATTCCGTTCCCAATCCCGGCCGATGGCGCCGAGGCGATGTGGAACCACCGGCTGGCCTACACCGGATCGACGACCAACACCTACTACGTCAACTACACCGGAACCACCGACGGCAAAATCGTCCTCGCGTCGAAGGGCTACAACAAGGTCCAGGTTCCATACTACGACCGGAAGACTGCCTGGACGCCGGACTACACCGGCGCCTACCAGCAGATTCGCCTGTGGCAGACCGATCCGGCGTTCAAGGCCGGCGAAGCGCTGCTTATCGTCGATACGCTTGACCGTGGCCGGCAGGCCTGGCAGTACTTCCCGGGCCAGCGACGCGTTCGCAAGGCGCCGACGGTTGGCTACGACACGCCCAATGACGTCAACTCCGGCCAGGAGTACTTCGACGAGGCATACCTCTTCTTTGGCGATCTCGACCGCTACGACTGGAAGCTGGTTGGCAAGCGGGAGATGATCATCCCTTACAACAACAACCGATGGATGACGCTGCCGACCGAAAAACAGTATTCGACACACCATCTGAATCCCGATGCCGTGCGGTGGGAAACGCACCGCGTCTGGGTGGTCGAGGCGACGCTGGCCGCCGGCAAACGCCACGTGGTTCCCAAGCGGCGCTTCTACCTGGATGAGGACACGTGGTCGGTAGTGCTGCACGAAGGCTGGGATGCGGAGGGCAAGCTCTGGCGCATGGGCATGGGCATGCCGCATGTGGTGTGGGAGGGCCCATACGTCGCTGCCAATGCGCCGTGGACCACCTATAACCTGCAGGCGGGTTCCTGGGTGGCAGGCTCGCCGCCGGACTTCGCCGCCGGGCCGTACTTCCGGCAGCTCGACAAACTGCCTGAGACAACGTTCACGCCTGAGGCACTTGCCGGAGAGGGGGTGCGATGAAACGTGCTGGCGCACAATTCACACGGCCTATCGTTCTGAATTCGGCGAGGCTCGCAACCGCCTGCGCGCTGCTGTGGGGGACCACCGCCGCAGTGGCACAGGTGACGGGGCAACCCTCCACGGTCAAGGCGATCTCCGCAATCGACCGTCGCCTCGACACCGCCGCCTCCAAGAGCAGCCGCGCGCCGCAGAGCATGATGCTGGCCGTCGCAACGGCTGGGGAGAGGCTGGTGGCGGTTGGCGAGCGCGGTATGGTGGTCTATTCGGACAACTGCGGAGCGCAATGGAAACAGGCAGAGGTTCCGGTCAGTGTCACGCTGACAGCGCTGCAGTTCGTGGACGCCAAACTCGGTTGGGCGGTAGGGCATGGCGGCGTGGTGCTGGTTACGCGCGATGCTGGTGCGACATGGAAAAAGCAGCTGGATGGCCTTGAGATCGCGCAACTGGCAGTCGCCGCGGCAAACGACGGCAGCGGCGGCGCGGAGGCTCAGCGGCAGCTCCGCAACGCCGAACGGATGGTTTCGGATGGCCCCGACAAGCCATTGTTCGCCCTGCACTTCTGGTCGCCGCAACGCGGCATCGTGATCGGTTCATATGGCATCGCCTTGCTCACCGAGGACGGCGGAAATCGGTGGCAATGGATCGCGGACCGAATCCCGAATCCGAAGGACCTGCATCTGTACGGTTTGTGGGTACACGGCGATCGGATGGTCCTGGCCGGCGAACAAGGTTTCATCGCGCGCTCGGCGGACGCTGCCCACAGCTTCGAGCCGGTCACCGGCAGCTATACCGGCAGCTATTTCGGCGTTGTGGCCGCTAACCAGCCAGGTACTGAGTTGCTGCTTTACGGGTTGCGCGGCAATGCATATCGCATGTCGCCCGATGGGCGGCCAGAACAGGTCCGGAATCTCAGTGTGAAGTCGTCGCTGCTTAGCGCGTTGGCGCTGAACGACGGCAGTACATGGCTGTTCGACGCTGACGGCCTGGCCCACCATCTTGGGGGGCCGGCGAGCGCGAGCAAGCCGTCCGGCGACGCGGTGGCTTCACCGGTGGGGCAGGTGCTCGGCGTGACCCATGCCTGCGGCGACAAGCTGGCCTTGGCTGGACCGCGCGGTGTCGCCATAGTGAATGCCGCAACCCTGGTTGCACCCACCGGAACAGGAGCCGTACGATGAGTCCCCACAAGAATGCCGGCACAGACGAATGGCCGGTGGTTGCCAAGCTTTCCGACTTCGATACCAAATCGGGGTCGATTGTCGAGCGGGCACTGTTCAACCATCGCGCGTGGGTGATCCTGTTCTGCGTGATCGTGACCGCCTTGCTCGGTGCAAATGCTCTCCATCTGCGTTTGAACGCCAGCTTCGAGCGCATGATTCCCACGGGTCACGAGTTCGTACGCAATTACCTGGAACACCAGGACGAACTGGTGGGCGTGGGCAATACGCTGCGCATTGCGGTTCACAACAAGCAGGGCACCATATACGACGCCGCTTACCAGGACACGCTGCGTAAGCTCAATGACGAGCTGTTCCTGTTGCCAGGTGTCGAGCGTCCCTTCATGAAATCGTTGTGGACGTCCAACACGCGCTGGCTGGGTGTTACGGAGGAAGGGCTCGACGGCGGGCCGGTGATTCCAGACAACTTCGATGGTTCGCCGAAGAGTCTCGCGGCGCTGCGGGAAAACGTGGAGCGTTCAGGCGAGATCGGGCGCCTGGTTGCGCCAGATCTGCAATCCAGCGTCATCCTCCTGCCGCTGATGGCCGCCAGCCCCAATGGAGAACCGCTGGACTACCAGGCCCTTTCGCACCGCCTGGAGCAACTGCGGGAAAAGTACACCACCAACGGCATCTCCATCCACGTCACCGGCTTCGCGAAAGTCGCCGGCGACCTGATCGATGGCGTGGGCGCAATGGCTGGCTACTTCGCTCTTGCGCTGGCAATGTGTGGCGCGGCGTTGCTTGCCTATAGCCGTTGCGTCCGCAGCACGGTCGTGGTGGTGACCTGCTCGCTGATCGCCGTACTTTGGACGCTCGGCGCGTTGCGGCTCATGGGATACGTGCTGGACCCCTACACCGTGCTGGTTCCCTTCCTGGTCTTTGCGATCGGCGCAAGCCACGGCGCACAGAAGATGAATGGCATCGCCAACGACGTGGTAAGCGGGACGCACAAGGTCGTGGCCGCGCGCTACACCTTCCGGCGGCTGTTCGTTGCCGGACTGACCGCGCTGCTGGCGGATGCGCTGGGTTTCGCAGTGCTGACGGTGATCGACATCGGGATCATCCGCGACCTGGCATTGACCGCCGGCATCGGCATGGCCGCGCTGATCCTCACCAATCTCGTGCTTCTGCCGATCATGCTTTCCTACATCGGTGTCAACGCACGTAGTCGCGAGGATGGCCCCCGGACCCAGGCGTTGTGGCGAGGGCTGATCCGGTTCACCGAGCCGAGGCGCGCGCGCAACACTGTCATGGTTGCCGTGGCGCTCGGTGCCGTGGGACTTGCCGGGAGCATGCGCCTGACGGTGGGTGACGTCGATCCCGGTGCCCCGGAATTGCGATCCGATTCACGCTACAACCGCGACAGTGCCTTCATGGTCGCCAACTTTCCGTCGAGCAGCGATTTGCTCGTCGTGATGGTGAAGACGCCCAAGTTCCTATGCACGCGTTATGACACGCTGGCGGTCGTGGATGCGCTCGAGTGGCGACTTCAGCAACTTCCCGGCGTCGAGTCGACGGCGTCCTTTGCCAGTCTGGCGAAGCGTGCCGCGGTGGGCATGACGGAGGGCAATCCGCGCTGGTACGACCTGCCGCCAAATCAGGAGACGCTCAACTCCATCACGACTCGCGCGCCGCGTGAGTTGTTCAATCAGGGCTGTGACCTGCTTGCGGTATACGTCTACCTTGGAGACCACAAGGCGCAAACGCTTGAGAGGGTGGTTCGGGAGGTGCAGTCCTTTGGCGCGACCCTGGGCCCTGCCTCGGACACCCGCATCCTGCTGGCAGGCGGAAACGCCGGCATGGAAGCGGCAACCAACATCGTGGTCAAGCGATCGAATTGGGTAATGACGTTGCTGGTCTACCTGAGTGTGATGACGCTCGCGCTCGTTACCTTCCGCTCCTGGCGCGCCACGCTGGCTGCCATGCTGCCATTAATGCTGACCACCGTGTTGCTTGAAGCCCTGATGGCGATGCTGGGCATCGGGCTGAAGGTCGCCACATTGCCGGTTGTGGCGCTGGGCGTAGGGATCGGTGTGGATTATTCGCTTTACGTGCTGAGCGTGACGCTTTCGGGGATGCGCAATGGCTTAAGCCTGGCGGAGGCCTATGGACGCGCACTGCGCTTCACAGGTCGCGTGGTGATACTGACCGGCTTCACGCTCGCCGCAGCCGTGTTCACCTGGATCCTGTCACCTATCCGGTTTCAGGCAGACATGGGGCTTCTCCTGGGCTTCATGTTCCTATGGAACATGCTGGGCGCGCTCGTGCTGCTCCCCGCATTGTCGTACTTCCTCCTGAAGCCTGGCGAGAAGGCAGCCGTGACAGAGCAGACCTTCGCGACAGCAAGATGACGGCATTCATTCGTTGACCGGAGCAGGCTCGCACGCGGGCCGTATCCCATCAAAGGCATCCTGCAGCAGGGCACGCAAGGCGTCTGGCGAAATCGGGCGGGGATTCCAGTATGGGTTGGCGCTGGCAATCTCGACTGCCCGGTCCAGATCTCCTTGCGTCATGCCGAGCTCGCGCAGCGATGTCGGTCCGCCGTGATGGCGTGCAAGGTCATAGACGCCACCCGCAGCGTCGCGGGTGCCGAGGGCCCGCGCAATCCTATGCATCGCCTCGGGGGCAAAGCTCGCGTTGAACGCCAGCGCGTGCGGCAGCACCACCGTATGGGTCTGGGCGTGCGGGAGGTTGAAGCTGCCACCGAGCGTATGGCAAAGTTTGTGGTGGAGCGCCATGCCAACGCTGCCGAGCACCATGCCGCATAGCCATGCGCCGTAGAGTGCCTGGCTCCGCGCCACGATGTTGGCGGCATCTGCATGGATGCCGGGGATTCCCTGTGCCAGTGCGCGAATGCCCTCCTCGGCGATCAGATGCGTGATCGGATTGGCACCGTTCGCATAGAGCCCTTCGGCGGCATGCGCGATGGCATTGATGCCACTCGTGACGGAGAGCCCGACGGGCAAGGCAAGGGTCAGCTCCGGATCGTAGATCACCGATTTGGGCAGCACCCGTATATCGCTGCCCGTTCGTTTCACGCCCGCATCGGTCACGCCGTAGATGGGCGTCATCTCGCTGCCCGCATAGGTCGTGGGAATGGCAAGAATGGGAATGCTGGCTTCCAGCGCGATGGCCTTGCCGAGCCCGATTGTCGAGCCGCCGCCGAATGCTATGGCGCAGTCCGCGTTGCGTGCCTGGGCAAACTCGCGGGCTTCCCGGGCCGTTGCGATGGGGACATGCATGACCGCGCGGTCAAACAGGCCAGCGGCGCGATGGCCAAGGCGCGTCATGATTGCCTCCGCGCCGCCGCGCTGCCCGGTCGTACACAAAACCAGCGCTCGTTTCGCGCCAAGCAGGCTTATCTCGCGTTCCAGGTACTGCAGGCTGCCAGCGCCAAATACGACCCTGGCTGGCGCGGCCTGATAGACGAAGTCCAGTGTCGTATCCATGCTGTGTCCTTAATCAGTGATGTAGTCAACCTGGTGCCGGGCGATGCGAAGCCCGGCAAGCTGCGCCCGAATGCGCAGGTGCTCCGGGTGAGTGGCGTAAGCCTCAAGCGCTTCGCGGGATTCGAAGTCCGCCAGGAGCACGACGTCGCAAGCGTAGTCCACACGGCTGAAGTCCAGCCCGACCTCTATATGGCTCAGGCCCGGAATGAGGCCGCGCAGTCCTTCGAAGGCCTCCCTGATGCGGCGCTGGGCCTCGGCACGTTCCTGGGCCGTATCGCCTTTCACCTTCCACATGACGACATGCCTGATCATTCGGATTCTCGCAAGGGGCTCATGACAAAGTCGAAATCGAGGGTATAGAAGGGCACCTCGCTGCGCGAACCGTCGGGTGCGAGACCGGGCACGTTCGGTATCCAATCTGCTATCAGGGTCGAGCGCACACCGAACACCGCATCGGAATCGAGGTAGCGGTCATCATTGCGGAAGACATGGGTGATCAGCGTTTCGTAACCGGGTGCACTGATCATGAAGTGCAGGTGGGCAGGCCGCCAGGGATGGCGGCCAAGCGCTTCGAGAAGTGCGCCAACCGGGCCGTCATGGGGGATGGGGTAGGGCTCGGCGAGGATCGAACGAAAGGAGAATCTGCCTGCAGCATCGGAACGCAGGCAGCCGCGAGCGCGATGGGCGTGCTCGCCTGTCTCGGACGGCGCTTGCACGTCGTAGAGCCCGTGCTTGTCTGCCTGCCAGACTTCAATTTTGGCATTTGGGATCGGGCTACCCTCAAGATCCCGGACCTGCCCCTTTACGAAGCATGGCTCGCCTTGCGCGCCGTTCGAGATATCCGCGCCGTTGCTGAACTCGGGGCTGCCCTGTACATAGAAGGGGCCGAATACGGTCGATTCGGTACAGCCAGCCGGTTTGACATGATTCTGCGCAGTCACCAGCGTCGAGAGTCCCAGCACGTCAGAAAGCAGGATGAACTCCTGGCGCTTGTCATCGGTAATGTGACCGGCCGAGGTAAGAAAGCGAATGGCGGCAAACCACTCCTCCTCGGATAGTTTCACGTCGCGGGCGAAAGCGTGCAGGTGTTGTACAAGGCTGGTCATTACCGTGCGAAGACGCGCGTCGGGGCAGCCGGACATCGACGCAAGCACCGCTTGCGTGATGGTGTCTTCATTGAGGTTGCGCATGTTGTCTCCCCATGTGCGTGGATGTTGTGTTAGGCATGCTGCTAACATTAACTTCTTCTTCCATGGGCGGAAAGACGTGGAAGCGAAGTTGTGTTCTCCTCCAGGTGGAAGAATCGCATTGATGGACAAGTGGACGCAGATTGAGTTTTTCGTGCAGGTGGCGGAACTGGGGAGCCTGACGAAGGCGGCGGAGCGCCTCGGGATGTCCAGCGCGGCGGCAACCCGGTGTCTCAATGCACTGGAAGAGCGGTTGGCGGCGCGCCTGGTCGAGCGTACGACGCGCCGGCTTTCGCTGACGGACGCCGGCCGCGAGTATCACCGGCGCTGTGCGGCGATGCTCTCGGAAATGGCCGAAGCGGAAGCACTCATCAACGAGGCCACGATTAATCCGAATGGTGTCCTTCGCGTGACCGCATCGGTGTCCTTCTCGATGATCCATATTGCCCCCGCTTTGCCGGAGTTTCGAGAGCGTTATCCGAACGTGGCGGTGCAGATCATCGCCGCCAACCGGTATCCGGACTTCATCGAGGCCGGCATTGACCTGGCGATCCGCACGCGCGAGCATGAGGGGGATTCGCGCATCACGGTACGAAAGCTGGCCGAGACGCAGCGCGTGCTGGCGGCCTCGCCGGGCTATCTTGCCAAGCATGGCGCGCCGGAGACGCCGGATGTCTTACGACAGCACCAAATGCTCGTCTACAACCTTGCCAACGATCCCCATGTGCTTCGCTTTCGGCGGGGTGCCAAAGTGGAATCCGTGCCCATTACCAGCGTGCTCGATGCAAATGAAGGCCAGGTGATTCGCGCGGCGGCCTTGTCCGGGCACGGAATTCTGATTCAGCCGCTTTACATCGTTCACGAAGACATCGTAGCCGGCAGGTTGGTGCCGGTCTTGACGGACTGGCAGCTTCCCAAGCTGACGATCAATATGGCGTACCAGAGCCGACGTCATCAGCCGGCAAAGATCCGCGTCTTCATTGACTTTCTCTTTGAGAGGTTCGAACGGCTTGGGCTGGCGCGGAAATGGAAATGAGCGGGAAACAGAATGCCCCAGTCAACGATCGGGAAATCCTTCCACGCTGACAGCCGCCATGCATAGCGTCGCCACCTGATACATGCGAATTGCGCACATGCGACGCCGCGCGGGATTGCGGCGTGCGGCCCATCCTCTACATACGGACTAACCCGCATTACGCTGTCTTGAGCTACCGTCCCAGGCTGATGCGGTAGTAAAATCGCGGCTCTGCGATTGACATGAAGCAACTCTCATGCATGCGCCTCCTGCCAAATTTTCTCCGCCACTGCCGGTACGCACCCACATTCCGCGCATTCGGCTGGCTGCCCCAATCGCGCAATCCAGAGGCGTCCGGCTCGTTTCCGTGCAGGCGCCCGCAGGTTTTGGCAAGACGGGGGCCCTGCTGGACATGCGCCTTGCATACAAGGATGAGGGCGTGCGGACGGCGTGGATACAGCTGGGTGCGGCCGACAATGACTTCTCCATTTTCCTGGCGTCGCTAGATTTCGCCGTCGATCTGCTCGAGCAATCCGATCAGCCTGATGAACAGGCTGGCCAATTACACAGCGACTTGCTGACCGATTCTCTGGTTGAGCGGCTCGCAAGATTCCCGATTCCGTTCGCCATCTTTCTTGATGATCTCGAGGCCTTGCACAATCCGGCGGCGTTGGAGTTCCTGCGCCAACTGATTGGGCAACTGCCTGATCACGGGCGCTTCGTGGCCGGATCGCGCGGCCTGCCTGACCTTGGGCTCGGTCGGCTTCGCGCACATGGTCGGCTGGCAGAAATCACCATCGAACAATTGCGGTTCACGCTCGAGGAGACCGGAGACTACCTGCGGCAGAATGCAAACCATGTTGTCTCTACGGCGGACTTGCACAAGCTGCATCGGCGGACCGAGGGATGGGTAGTGGCAATCTGGCTTGCGGTACTCGCCATGCAACGCTGCGATGACGTCTCGCTGTTCATCGATTCCTTCTCGGGATCGAACATCTCCGTCGCGGACTACTTGGCCGAAGACGTACTTTCGCGCCAGGCGCCGGAAGTCCAGGAGTTCCTGTTGCAGACGGCGCTGTTGAGCCCGTTCTGTGTCGCGCTGTGCAACGCCGTGCGTGAATCCACCGATAGTGCGCTGATGCTCGAGAGGCTCGGGCACGAGAACCTCTTCCTGATCAGCATCGACCAGGCGGGACAATGGCACCGCTATCACAGCCTATTCAGCGATTTCCTGAAGGCACGACTCGCCCAGCAGCGATCAACGGCGGAAATTGCGGGCCTGCATCGGCGGGCGAGCACGTGGTTCGTCTCGCAGGATCGGCCGGTTCCCGCGATCGAGCATGCGCTCAAGGCTGGCGACATCGGGGGGGCGCTCGATCTACTCCAGCAGCATGCGGATCCGCTGCTATGGCAAGGCCGCGTGCGTTTGTTGGCGCGATGGTTTGATGCGCTGCCCGCAGGGAGCCTGGCGGACCGGCCTCGATTGCGATTGGTGCATGCCTGGGCGCTCACTTTCCTGCACCGCAGCGACATGGCGCTGGCGCTACTCGATGGCATTCGAGAGGCGGGTCAGCGCGACGCCGAAATGTCGGCGCATATCCTCGCCCTGCACGCCTTCATCCTGGCGCTGACAGACAAGCTTGACTGGGCGTATGCCGCCTGGGTCGACTGCGCGCGCAAGCTGTCGCCCGCCCATGTCTTTCCGTATGGTGTGCAACTCAATTCGCTGGCTTCCTGCCACATTTATCTCGGGAACTTCGACGAGGCACGCCGGCTGCTCGACGTCAGCCGGCAAGCTTATGCCGAGATCGGCGGAAGCGCGAACATACGGATCGCGCAATGCCTCGAGGGCTCGATCGATCTCACTCAAGGCAGATTACGCCAGGCGCTGGTCCGGTATCGTGGCGCTCATGATCCCGACGCGCAGCGGCGCGAGCTTCGTGTGGACGGGCAGGAGATTGCCGGCGCGTTCCTTGCGGAAGCACTGTACGAAGCAGGAAGAATCAAGGAGGCCCAGCGGTTGCTGAGTGCGTATCAACCCTTGATCCGCGAGGCTGCTTACATCGACCCTATCATCGTCACGTTCGTGCTCCTTTGCCGCATGGCGCGTGCCGAAGGTTGCGACGAAGACGCCATGCTCTGGCTCCACGATTGCGAGCAGATGGGGTATAGGACGGGACTGTTGCGTATGGTGGCCAGCGCACGGCTGGAGCGCGCGAGAATTCTGCTCCTACGCGGCGACTGTGAGGGCGCCCGCGCCGAGATTTCCGCTGCCGAATCGCTCAATGCGTGGTCATTCGGCCCGGCGTTCGCGCCTCATGCGAATGATCTGGAGACAATCGACCTGGCACATGCCCGGCTGGACGTCGTTTCCGGAAACGCCGCACAGGCCATACCGACACTCAGGACGGCGCTAGGGGTTGCGCTTCAGAGCCAGCGCGGTCGCCGCGCGCTGAAGCTGCGGATACTGCTGGCGCTTGCTCTACGAGCGGATGGCGCTGACGAGGAGGCTGCAATCGAAATTGCAGCCGCGCTCGAATATGCCGCCGGTGAAGGCTTCGTGATGACGTTCGTCGACGAGGGCGCAGCGGTAGCCGGATTGCTGGATTTGACGCAACGGCATTCGTTCCCTGCGCTGTCGGCCAGTGCTCAGCGGCTTGCCGGGCAGATACTGGAACTGCTACCGCAGGAAGCCAGCGCCGCTTCGAGCCCTGAAAGACTTGCCGATGCCCCGCCCGCTTTAGCGGCGGATGGGGGCCCCCACGGGCTGACCAGCCGTGAACGCAACGTGCTCTGCCTCCTTGCCGAGGGGCTTTCCAACAAGAAGATGGCGGACATACTCTTCGTGTCCGAAACGACTGTCAAAACCCACTTGCGGAATATCAATAGCAAGCTCGACGCCTCGTCACGCACTCATGCGGTAGCAGTGGCACGCAAGCTCGGGTTGATCGCCTGACCGCCGGCTGCGCTCCAGACTTCGGGATTCAAGCACGCACTCGCCCTGCGGGTCACGCAACACGTCGTGCCCCGCTGGTGCGAGGGCTTTCAGGTTGCCTGCTTCACATACTTGCAGGTCGACTGCGAGAGTGGCCGGAAGGCTTTGTCGGCGGGAATGGTTGCCTTCAGGGCGTAGTAATCCCACGGATATTTCGACGCGTCCGGCTTCTTTACCTCGAACAGGTACATGTCGTGGACCATGCGGCCATCCTCACGAACGCGGCCGTTCTTGGCAAACACGTCGTTCACCGGAATCTTCCTCATCGCAGCGACGGTGGCATTGGCCTCGTCACCGCCGGCCGCGCTGACACCCTTCAGATAGTGGAGTACTGCGGAATAGGTGCCCACCTGCACCATGGTCGGCATCTTCTTCTGCTTATCGAAGAAGCGCTTTGACCAGGCGCGCGTTTCGTCGTTGCGATCCCAGTAGAAGCCATCAGTCAGGTACATGCCCTGGGTCGCCTTCAGTCCCAAGCCGTTGATGTCAGTGATGTGCATGAGCGATGCCGCAAGAATCTGCTTCTGTGCGACACCGAACTCCGCCGCCTGCTTGACCAGATTGGCCGAGTCGCCTGCCGCATTCGCCATGCCGATCACGGCTGCCTTCGAGGCCTGGGCCTGGACGATCTGCGAGGAGAAGTCGGAGGCACCAAGGGGGTGTTTGGCAGAACCTACCACTTGGCCTCCTGCCGCCTTCACAGCATCCTCGAAGCCAGCACGCAGCGCCCGCCCGCCGGCATAGTCGGCCTCGATGAAGAACCATGTCTTGTGACCGGCCTCGGTAATTGCGCGGGCGGTGCCCTGGCCCTGCGAGTATTCGTCGTACGCCCAGTGCAGCGCCGTGGGCATGCAGTCATCATTGGTGATGCGCAACGAAGCTGGACCCGTGGCGATCACCACACGGTTCTTCTCGGCGGCCAAGTTCATGACCGAAAGCGTGACGGCTGACGAAGGCAGGTCGACGATCATGTCCACGCCATCGCGGTCGAACCATGTGCGGGCAATATTTGCACCGACATCGGGCTTGAGTTGCATATCTCCCGACAGCAGCTTGATCTTGAACGCGGGCTTCGTTTGGGCGTTGAAGTCGTCGATCGCCATCTGCGCAGCGAGTACGGAGCCGCGCCCGCTTGCATCAGCATAGACGCCAGACAAATCTGTCAGCACGCCGATGCGGACCTCGCCGTCGGAAAGCCCGGCGGGTGGTGCGGCCGCGTGGGTCGACCCCGAAATCAGCATAAGAAGTGAAGCCGCCGCGGCGGCCGCTGCGAAGATAGTGTGTTCTGCGGCACGCGCGCGTGTGATCGGTTGATACATGAGTGTCTCCTCGTGATGACGACCGTTATCGGTCTGTTGTGTGTGGACTAACAAGGTTGAGATGGACGCAAGGATGTCGGAGGTGCGTGCCTGCATATTCGGCGCAGAGGCCCGGAAGCTAAGTCATCTTCTCCGACAGGCCGAGCGATCGGCCGATGATCTCCAGCATGATCTCCGACGCACCCGCATAGATGCGCGAAACGCGCGCGTCCCGGTACATGCGGCTTATCCGGTACTCGTTCATATAGCCCGCGCCGCCGTGCAGTTGCAGGCAATCGTCGATCAGGCGGTTCTCCAACTCCGACGTCAGCAGCTTGGCCGACGCCGCACTGGTGGCCGTGAGACGCCCTGCGTTGTGTTCGAGTACCAATGTGTCGACCCACGTCTGCATGGCATCAAGTTCCGCGTGGCGGCGGGCCAGCGTGAAGCGGGTGTTCTGGAACGCGCCGAGAGGACGGCCGAAGGCGCGCCGCTCCTGGACATAGTCCAGGGTCAGCTCGAGCGCCACCTGGGCATGGGCCAGCGACTGGCAAGCAGCCAGCAGGCGCTCCTCGGCCAACCCTTGTGCGAGATAGGTCAAGGCTTGCGTCGGGTCGCCAAGCACGTTGGCATCCGGAATGAAGGTGCTCTCAAAGAACAGTTCGGCGGTGTCCTGAGCATCCAGGCCGAGCTTGGCCAGCTTGCGGCCGCGTTCAAAGCCGGCCATGCCGCGTTCCACCACGAACAGGCCGAACGAGCGGGGCTCCGGGCCGGTGCGTGCGGCGACGATGACTGCATCGGCGTTGAGCCCGTTCGAGATATACGTCTTTGTGCCGCTAAGCAGCCAGCCACCTTCCGCCCGCTCAGCCCGGGCCTGCATGCCCGCCAGATCGGAGCCTGCGCCCGGCTCGGTCATCGCCACGGCAAGAATCCGTGTGCCACGCACGGCGTCGGGCAGCAGACGCGCCTTCTGTGCCTCGGTGCCGAGCCGGCCGATATAGGGCGCCACGAGGCGAGAATGCAGGGTGAGGAACAGGCCTATGTCGCCGTGACGGATGGTCTCCTCGTACAGGATTTGCTCGTAACGGAAGTCCGCCACGCCCGCACCACCGTAGGCTTCGTCCGCCCACATCAGCAACAGGCCTTGCTCGCCGGCCTTCGCGAAAATCGTGCGGTCGCAGCAGCCCGCCTCGCGCCAGCGGTCTACATGGGGCGCCACTTCATTGCGAACGAAGCGAGCCACTGTTCCACGAAACTGCTCATGCTCGCTCTCAAAGATCAATCGCTGCGTGCTCATGCCGCTTCTCCGCGGTAGAAGGAATCGCCGCTGCGCGCGCGGGCGCGCAGCGCATCTGATGGCAGGAAGCGCGGGCCATGCGTAGAGGCAAGCGTATCGCAGGCCGTGACAAAGACGGCTGCATTTACCGTTTCGATCAGCGACAAGGGCCCGCCAGTCCACGCCGGAAAGCCAAGGCCAAGGACGGCGCCGATATCGGCGTCCTCGGGCGCGGTGATCACACCTTCCTCGAGGCACCGTGCGCTCTCCAGCGCCTGGATATACAGCAGCCTGCGCTTCACGGTTTCCACGTCAGGCTGTTGGGCGCACAGGGGATACGCGTCAGCCAGACCGGCCCAGAGACGCTTGCGGCCGTCTGCCGGATAGTCGTAGAATCCGCCGCCGCTCTTGCGGCCGAGCCGCCCGAGGGCGTTCATACGCGCGATCACGGCTTGCGCATGCGGCCGCAGGAACTGGTCAGGCAGTCCGTCGTTGCGTGCCTGGTCGACCACGCGCTGCTGAAGGTCGAGCGAGACTTCGTCGAGAACGGCGAGCGGGCCGACGGCAAAGCCGGCCATGCGCGCGGCGTTCTCGATTAAAGCTGGCTTGATGCCATCGGCCAGCATCGCCATGCCCTCGTCCACATATGTACAGAAGACACGGCTGGTGAAGAAGCCAGGGCTGTCGTTGACGACGATCGGTGTCTTGCGCAACTGGCGAGCCAGGTCCATCGCACGGGCCAGCGTCGCGGGCGAAGTCCTTGCGCCTCTGATGATCTCCAGCAGCGGCATGCGCTCGACGGGGGAGAAGAAGTGCATGCCGATGAACTGCTCGGGGCGACCTGTATACCCGGACAGGCCGGTGATTGGCAGCGTCGACGTGTTCGATGCGATGATCGCCGAATCTCCCAGCACCTCGGCGATACGGCTTAGTACGTGGGACTTGATTGCACGGTCCTCGAACACGGCCTCGATCACGAAGTCGCAGCCGCGCAGATCTTCATAGCGGTCTGTCGGCGTGATGGCGGCGCCGATTGCGGCGGCCGTCTCTTCGCCACGCGAACGGGCGCCGATGGCAACGGCGCGCGCCTTGCCTGCGGCCGCTTTTTCGTGCGTCGCGTCCAACAGCACCACTGGAATGCCGGCTTGCGCGGCCGAGAGGGCGATGCCACCCCCCATCATGCCGGCCCCAAGAATGCCGAGCTTGCTCACGCGCGAGACTGGCACATCGGCTGGCCGATGGGTCAGCCGTTCAAGCCGCTTGCGATTGACGAAGGTGGTGCGGATCAGGTTGCGCGCGACCGGGTCGGCCGCCAGTTGCGCAAAGTACTTGGCCTCGATGGCCATGCCACGGTCGAATGGCAGTTGCGTGCCCTCATAGACGGCGGAGAGGATGGCGAGTGGGGCGGGATAGTTGTCCTGGGTGCGGCTTCTGACCTGCGCGATACCTGCGTAGAACGTGCGTACTGCATGTTCTGCCGAGGCCCCGGCGCCGCCCGGAATGCGCCAGCCCTTTCGGTCCCACGGCTGGCTGGCATTGCGGTTGCCCAGTACCCATTGGAACGCGCGCTCGACGATATCCGCGCGCGGTGCCAGTTCGTCGACGATGCCGAGTTCCAACGCCCGGGCGGCCGGTACGGTGATGCCGTCCAGAAGAAGCGGCAGGGCGACCTCGATACCTAGCATGCGTGGCAGCCGTTGGGTGCCGCCGCCGGCAGGCAGCAATCCTACCTTGACCTCGGGCAAGCCGACGCAGCTTGCGCTGTCGTCCGCAAGCACACGGTAGTGGCAGGCCAGGCATAACTCGAGTCCACCGCCCAGCGCCGCGCCGTGTATCGCTGCCGCGAACGGCTTGCCGCCTGTCTCCATACGGCGCATGAACCGGTTCTCGGCACTGAAGTCGGGGGCGGCGGCCGGACCAGACGCGAGCGCCGCATCGATGCTGGCACGTACGGCCTTAAGATCGGCACCCGCCATGAAGCCTTCCTTCGCCGAGGCAATCACCGCGCCGACGATGTCCGGATCGGCCAGCACCTTCTCGACTGCGGCGCTCATTTCCCTCGTGAAGTCGGGGGTGTATATATTGACCGGAGACTCCGGACAATCAATTGTGATCAGGGCGACGCCGCGTGCGTCCACTGCAAGAGAGAGGGTCGGCATGGTGGTCCGTATCGATAGGTGGATGCCGGGCGCGTCAGACGCGCTCGATCAGGGTGGCGGTGGCCTGCCCTGCGGCGGCGCACAGCGTGACCAGGCCGCGTTGCAGGTCACGCCGTTCCAGTTCGTCTAGCAGCGTGCCCAGCAACATGGCACCTGTCGCCCCAAGCGGATGGCCAAGTGCGATGGCGCCGCCGTTGGCATTGACGCGGTCCGGGTCAATGCCGAACGTGCGTTGATAGACCAGGGGAACGACTGAGAAGGCTTCATTGACCTCGAACAAGTCGATGTCGGAAGCGGCCAGCCCGCAGCGCGCCAGCAGCTTGCGCGTGACGGGCACCGGGCCACCGAGGTTCATATTGGGCTCGCTGCCGATGGAGGCGAACTGGCTGAGGCGGGCGCGCGGCTTCAGCCCGGTGCGTTCGCCGAAAGCCTTGCTGCCGACCAGCACCGCGGCGGCACCGTCGACGATGGCGCTCGAGTTGCCACTCGTATGCAGGTGGGAGATCTCTTCCAGCTCCGGATAGTGCCGCAACGCGATGGCGTCAAAGCCTTGCTTGCCGACCGCGATGAAGGCTGGTGCGAGCTTGCCGAGGTCCACCATGGTGGTGCCGGGACGGATGGCCTCGTCCTCGGCCAGCGCGATCTCGCCCAGCACGTCGCGCACGGGGACCAGCGATCGCTTGAAATAGCCCTCGGCGCGCGCATGGGCCGCACGCCTCTGGCTTTCCATTGCGTACGCATCGACGTCCTCGCGCGTAAACCCTTCCAGGGTGGCGATCAGGTCTGCCGCCACGCCATTCGGCATGTACGCATGGCGGCGCGTAACGGCAGGGTCGGTATAGATGGCGCCGCCATCGGAGCCGAGCGGTACGCGCGACATCGACTCGACTCCCCCTCCGATGGCCACATCGATCTGCCCCGCCATGACTGCGGCGGCTGCCTGGTTAACCGTGTCCAGCCCCGACACGCAGAAACGATTGATCTGGTAGCCCGGCACCGTGTCGCCGAAACCAGCGGCGAGCAGTGCAGTGCGCGGCAAGTCCGCGCCCTGTTCCCCGAGCGGCATCACTACGCCCATCCCGACATCTTCGATATCGCGCGGGTCGAAGCCATTGCGAGCCCGTAGTGCTTGCAGGACCTGGGCGGCGAGAGAGACAGCGGTGATGTCGTGGAGCGCACCTGTGTTGCGCCCCTTGCCGCGCGGCGTGCGCACGGCGTCGTACAGATAAGCGTCGTTCATCCTGGATTCCGGTGATGGCGCGTGGCGGACTGGCCGGCGCGCGCCTGATGCGGCGTTTCAGATTGCTTGTTCCCTGCACGCGGCCGTCAGGGCCGGGTCATCAGGTAGTTGCCGTAAAGCTCTCGCAGCTTGAGCTTGAACAGTTTGCCCGTGGCGGTCATGGGTATGCTGTCCACGAAGATCACTGCGTCGGGCCGCCACCAGGTGGCAATCTTGCCGTCGAGGCAGGCGAGCACCTCGTCCTCGGTGATCGTGCTGCCCTGTTTGCGTTCGATTATCAGCACGGGGCGTTCACCCCATTTGGGATGGGCCGCTGCGATGCACGCTGCGAGGTGCACACCCGGCACACTGACCGCGATGTTCTCGATATCGACTGACGAGATCCACTCGCCACCGGACTTGATCACGTCCTTGCTGCGGTCGGTGAGGCGCATGAAGCCATCGGCATCGATCTCGGCAATATCGCCGGTCGGTAGCCATCCGTCCTGCAGCGCGCTTTCGGTCGCGTTGTAGTAGCGCGAGATTGCCCACGGCGCCCGCACCTGCAGGTAACCGGCAGCGCCGCTGCCCCAAGGCAATGGCTGCCCCTCGATATCGACGATTCGCATGTCGGCTCCGGCGACGATGCGGCCGGCCGTGGCGAAGATCGCTTTGCGTCGTTCAGCGGGGGGCAACGTTGCCTGGTGATGGAGCGGCCGCGCGCACGTGGTCAGCGCGGCCGTCTCGGTCATGCCCCACCCCTGGTAAAGCTCCACGCCGAGTTCGGCGTATGCCTCGATCATCGATGGCGGCGTGGCTGCGCCGCCCAGCAACAGGCGGCTCAGCGTGGTGAAGCGCAGTCCGCGCTCCTGCATGTACTGCAACAGCGCGAACCAGACCGTCGGCACGCCGATCGAGAACGTGACGCCTTCTGCCTCAATAAGGCGATATAGCGATTCGCCGTCGAGTTTCGCGCCGGGCAGGACCAGGCGGGCGCCGGCCAGCGTAGCCGCGAACGGCGCCTCCCACGCGTTGGCATGGAACATTGGCACCACGGGCAGCACCACATCGCGTGCCGAGATGTTGTGTGAATCGGGGAGTGCGCAGGCATAGGCATGCAGCACCGTGGCCCGATGCGAGTAGATGACGCCCTTGGGGTTGCCAGTGGTTCCTGATGTGTAGCAGAGAAACGCGGCGCTGCGCTCGTCGAGCGCTGGCCAGGCATAAGCGCCGTCGTGCATCGCGAGCAGGGTTTCATAGCCGAGCGGGCGAGTGCCCCCGATTCGGATCGACGGATCCGGATCGCCGAGCATGATCCACTGGCTCACGCTTGGGCACTGGTCGGCCACGCGCAGGACCAAAGGCAGGAAGTCGGGCGAGAAGACGATGAAGCGGTCCTGCGCATCGTTGATGATATGGACGATCTGTTCCGCGAAGAGCCGCGGATTGACGGTATGACAGATGGCACCCATGCCGCTGATGCCGAAGTACAGCTCGATGTGGCGATGATCGTTCCAGGCCAGGGTACCGATCCGGTCACCAGGCTGGGCGCCCAGCGCCGTGAACATCTGTGCCACCTGGCGGGCCCGCTGGGCGCACTCGGCGTAGCTGTGCCGGTGCGTCACGCCATCGATCACGGAAACGACGCCCGACTGGCGATGGTGGCGTGCTGCGCTCTCCAGAAGATTGGGGAGCAACAGGGGAATATCCATCGAATAGTGAAGCGGTGCGGCACTCATCGTCTTGTCTCCGTCTGGCGTGGCCTTATGGTGACCATCGTCCTTGTCACTGCCGTTTGGGGTATACCCGGCTGTTCCGTGTGGCCCCCCGGTCCGTGCGGGTGGTCCGTAGCCACATCGGAATCCTCGCCTATCCGGCAGATGATCGGATTATGGGAGCCACACAGATCCGGCGCCTCGTCCGATCGAACGATTCTGTGCGGACAGCGGCGTGCGCCGTGCTCGGCCCCTCCACCGCCACCAAATCGTCCAATCGAACGAGGCACATGGCGGCACGGCTACCCATAATGACCTCGGACCACCCGCTGACAGGCGCAGTGTCAGCGGTCGATGGTGGTCATCTGGTTTCTTCACTCTGACTCACCGGACGCTACGCGCCATGCTATCCCCCCAAGACACTTCCGTCGCCATGCAAGCCTTGCCTCATGCGTCCGAGGGCAACATCGGACCGTGCGGCATCGATCTCGTACGCCTGGCTGGCTGGATCCGCAGTACGGGCCTGGACGCGAGCGGCCTGCAAGTACGTGTACTGGCCGGCGGGCAGTCGAATCCCACCTTCCTTCTGGACATGACCGGTGGCATGCTGGTGCTGCGCAAGCAGCCGCCGGGCGAGTTGCTGCCATCCGCACATGCCATCGACCGCGAGTACCGCGTGATGAATGCACTCGCCGGCAGTGGCGTGCCGGTGCCCCGCATGCAGGCCTACTGCGAAGACGCCACGGTCATCGGCACGCCGTTCTTCCTGATGGAGTTTGTGCGCGGGCGGAACTTCGTCGACCCGACTCTCCCTGACCTGGGGGCGGCCGAGCGGCAGACGATCTATGCCGAGATGAACCGGGTTCTGGTGGCCCTGCATGACTTGGACTATCACGCTGCCGGACTGGACACGTTCGGGCGACCGGGAAACTACTTCGCCCGGCAGATCGCACGCTGGAGCCGCCAGTACCGCAGCGCCAAAACCGAGCGGATCGAGGCCATGGAGGCGCTGATGGCCTGGCTGCCTTCCCATATTCCCGAGGGCGACGAGACGTGCCTTGTCCACGGTGACCTCCGCATGGACAACATGATCTTCCATCCGACCGAGCCGAAAATATTGGCTGTACTCGACTGGGAGTTGTCGACACTGGGGCATCCGCTCGCGGATCTCTCCTACTACTGTATGTCGTGGCGGGTGCCGCCGGACCTCTGGCGCGGCGTGGCGGGGGTCGATCTGACGGCGTTGGGTATTCCCCAGGAGCACGCATTTGTCGAGGACTATTGCCGTGCGCGCGGCATTGAACGGATTCGGCATTGGGACTTCTATCTTGCCTACAACCTATTTCGCATGGCCGCGATCCTGCAGGGAATCGCGGCACGGGCAGCCGGTGGCAACGCCGCCGCAGAGGATGCCAGCGACATGGGGGCAAAGGTGAGGCCACTCGCCGACCTCGGCTGGCGTTGCGCCCGGCGCGATGGTGCGTAGTAAAGAGGCCATGGCACCATCAGCACGAACATGACTTCCCTTGGGACGGCCAGGAGCCGCATCAACGATCGGGAAATCCTTCCACGCTGTCTTGCTGGGAGCGGATCTGCTCCGGGCTGAGGACGATGTAGCCCAACGACCTCAGCAATTGAACCGCCTCCAGTTCCGCATCCAGGTAAGCCGGGCGTCCAAGGCGCGCAACGCCTTGCGCAGGTATCGGGCTTCCCACGCCGGCGGCTCGCCGGGAGGCGTCGCTGCGATCGGGCGCTTCGGCGGTCAGGATGCGGCAGTGCTCCGGATTTGGCTTCCACTTGACATCCACCGCGGCATTGAACCTGCCCCCGCAAAGCCGCAATCGCTTGAGTGCCTTCAACCAATTGACGAAAGATCCGCGCTCCGCTGGGGCGTACCCGTTGAGCAAGGTATTGAGGCACTCATGGGTAGCCGCAACGTCGCAGTCGTGGGCGTCGTCCAGCAAGGAAATCTCCAGTGCCACGTGCTGGCGGCCGTCCTGATCGTATATCTCACATTCGCTGTCGAGCACCCCTTCGCCCAGCAATTCGCACAGCAGCGCCCACGCTCTCGGGTTCTTCTCCAGCTTGCCGTCAAGGGTCGGATCGATCTGGCCGAGGATGGCCGGCAGTGACTGCGGCCCGGCCTGCAGGGCCGCCATGGCAAACGTCATCGCGTTCGCGGACGGCCTGCCGCGCCGCGCGAGCATTTGCAGGGACTCCTCCTTAAGCTCGTTGACTTCCGCGAGGGTGTCGGCTGCATGTGCCCATGCATACCCTTCGAGGCTGGCGGACAGCTTGCGCGCCGGCCTGACCATCTGGCGCGCGAGCGTCTCGACAAAGCGTGTGCAGACGGCGCAACGGCATTCCAGACGTCCCAAATGAAGGAATCCGGCGTACAGGCGCTCCTGGTGTCCACAGTGATCGCATTCGAGCGAAAAGCCGCCTTGCCGCGCGGGCCGCTGGCTGGCGACCAGACCATCGACCTGGTAGCGCGCCAGTTGCTGGCAGCATGGGCAATTCCATTGCAGCTTGTGTGCACCATCGAGTCGCGTGGGACTCCGGTCAAACTGGCGTTCGAGCGCGCTGCGTGGAATGCCCCGCGCCCGGCCAACCACGTCGGATGCGTATCGCCAGTAACAGTATGAGTGCCCGGCAGCCAACGCTTCCGCATCCAGCTGACGCAGTTCTGGCAGCAAACGGGGACTACGCCGGATTTCGGTGACCAGCGAATCGATCAGTTCCACCCCGCCCGGCAACAATGTCTCAAGCGCGACGCGGCTCTGTTCGAGGAACGCCGGTACGTGCTCGCGGCGGATGGTGTCCTCGTTGTCGAGCCAATGCAAATGGCCGGGGAGGGTATCCAGAGCCTCGATGCCCTCCCTGACCTCCGCCATGCCGGCGCAGGCGAGAAAGGTGAATGGCTTGCTGAACAGAAATGGGTCTGTCATATGGCGATCCACGGCGTATCCGGCGCCCGTGCCGATGCTCGACGCGGGCGCGATCGTTGTACCCCGTGACTCTGTCAGGCCGAACGTGCAAAGCACGCAATTTCTATGGCGGAACTCCGATAGGGAAGCTCCTCCTTTTGTTTCTTTTGAGTCGGACTGCGCTCCACGCAGATTTGCGTTGCAGCAAAGCCAAGGATAGGCGACGCAGCCGCATAGTACAAATGATCCATCGGTCATATCTCCGGCTGCCGCTCACTCTGTCCATGAACGTTGGATAAACTAGCTCCGAGGCACTGCTGCGTCCGGAAGCCAAGCCTCAAGTGTTTGCCGCATCGTGAGTGATCATGCGTCCCCTATTGGAAGCCCGCCTTGTCAACGATGTCTTTGGCGACCCAGGGCTGTTTGTCGACTTCCTGGACGAACGGCGCGCGCTGCTGTTCGATTTGGGCGACATCACCGGCCTGATGCCGCGCGAGTTGATGCGACTGTCGCATGTGTTTGTCACGCATGCGCACATGGATCATTTCTCTGGCTTCGACCATCTGCTGCGGGTGCTGCTTGGGCGAAAGCCGTGCATCGTGCTGTATGGTGGGCCAGGATTCCTGGCGCAGGTCGAGCACAAGCTGCTTGCCTACACATGGAACGTGGTGCATCGCTATGCGATACCGTTGGTCATCGAAGCGATCGAAATTGGACTGGACGGGTTGATGCGGCGCGCATGCTTTTCCAGCCGTCACGGCTTCGCCAGGGAGGCCGAGCCGCCTGTCGGCAGGACCGGCGATATCGTGCACGACGAGGCTACGTTTCGGGTGCGCGCCTGCTTTGTCGATCACGGGATTCCATGCCTGGCCTACCTCGTGGAGGAAAAGGCCCGGCTTGGTGTCATCAAGGCGCGCCTGGCCGAGTCTGGCTTGACGACCGGCGCCTGGCTGCGCGAACTGACGCATGCGGTCCTGACCGGCGTCGCCGACGATGCGCCAATTCTCGTGCAGTGGCGGGACAGAAGCGGTGACCATGCCGTGACGCGGACGGTTGGCGAGCTAAGTCGGCTGATCCTGGAGATTCATCCAGGCCAGCGTATCGGCTACGCGACCGACCTGCGTTACACGAGCGAGAACGTGCAAGCGCTGTCGCACCTGATGCAAGGGGTGGACCAGCTCTTCATCGAGAGTGTGTTCCTGGATATCGACAGCGCACACGGCCTGCGCAAGAACCACCTGACCGCTGCCCAGGCGGGCCTGATCGCGCGCGGCGCAGGTGCCCGCGCAGTGACGCCATTCCATTTCTCGCCACGCTACGAGGGCCGCGCCGCGGAACTGGCCACGGAGGTACGGGATGCTTGGGCCGGTGTCATCCGCCTTCGGTGATGCGCATCCGTTGGCAATTTTTCCCACCTTGGCCGCGTGTCGAAAGCTCAGCCCGCAGGGTTATCCAGCGCCGCGTCGTATTGCCCCAGGCAGGCCATGCCATTCAGCCGTGAGCGCTGCAGCAGTGCCCGTTGGGCTTGCGCCGCGTTAGCGGCATCGCCGCGCCAGGCCAACAGGGCCGGCTCCTGCAGGGCGCGTCCGTAGGAGAAGGTCAGTCGCCAGGGTAGCGGAGCGAGCCGGTTCATGGCATTGAGATTGGCCGTGGCCTCGGTGGGCGTTTGGCCGCCGGACAGGAAGAAGACGCCGGGCATTGCCGCCGGCACCGTGCGCTTGAGCACCTGCACGGTCTGCATGGCAACTTCGGCCGGCGTGGCGTGCCCGGTCTCCTTGCCTGGCAGCACCATGCTGGGTTTCAACAGCATATGTTCGAGCACCACCGCATGCCGGTGCAAGGCGTGAAAGACCGCGTGCAGCACGGCCTCGGTGACCTCGGCGCAACGCGCCATGGCGTGCGCGCCATCCATCAGCACCTCGGGCTCGACGATGGGCACCAAGCCTGCCTCCTGGCAGATCGCGGCATAGCGCGCCAGCGCTTCCGCATTGGCCTGGATGGCAGTCTGGCCGGGCAAGGTGTCGGACATGTTGTACACCGCGCGCCACTTGGCAAAGCGCGCGCCCTGCTGGCGATAGCCGGCAAGCCGCTTGGCCAGCCCGTCGAGGCCCTCGGTGATCTCGTCGCCCGGCGCGTGGGCGAGCGCGAGCTTGCCCTTGTCCACCTTGATGCCGGGGACGATACCTTGGCGCGCAGCCAGTTCCGGCAGCGGCGTGCCGTCGTCGGCGCGCTGGCCCAGCGTTTCCTCGTACAGGATCACGCCGCTGATGAATTCGCCAAGACCTGGTGTGGACAAGAGCAGGTTGCGCCACGCCCGGCGGCTTTCCTCGCTCGATACGACGCCAATGCGCTCGAACCGCTTGGTGATCGTCGGCCCGCTCTCATCCGCGGCCAGCAGGCCTTTGCCGGCTTGAACCAGGGCGTCCACGGTGGCTTGCAGTTCGCTTGGTGTGTCCATGATGCGCGCTCCGCGAAGGTGACATGGAAACAACATTAGTTCGTAAACGCAATCGCGCAAGCGCGCCGGGGAGGCGCGTGGCCGATGCCTATGCTGGCCGGCCGAACGCTTTGCGCAGCTGACCCTTGGCCTGCTCGAGCGTGGCGCGGCGCGCCTTGGGCAGGTTACGACCGGCGCGATTGATATAGAAGTTGAGCATCGACATTGCCGACTGGAAAGCCGTGCCCTTGCGGCGCCGGCTGCTCAGGGCGGAACGCTTGAGCGAAGCGGCGATCTCCTCGGGGTTGTCCGAGGCGAAGAGATGGGGTTCGAGGTCCAGCGCGTCGCTATGCTCGGTCACATCCCGCGACCAGCGCCGCACGGTCCTGGCGCCTGCACGGGCGCGGCCCTTTGCCGGTTGGCGAACAGATTTCGTGGCGGCCATCTCCGGTCCTCCCACAGCTTCATTGTCATCATCAAGCCTAGGCAATTTTTCACCCGGGGGTGGTTCGCCGCGGCGCATCGTTGTTGTCCTCGATTCGGAGCCGCGGCAGGAATTGCGGGTATTCGCGCTGCATGAAGTCGATCAGCCCCTCGCGCACCGCGCAGCGCAAATCCCACGCCAGGCCAGATGACGCCGCGGTGCACAGTACGCGGATCTGCATCGTTCGCTCCATGGCGTCGGTGACCACCAGGTTGAAGAACCGCTGGTCCCACTCGGGCGCAGCGCGCACGATGCGCTCAAGCTCCTGGCGTAGCGGAGCCAGCGGCATGCCGTAGTCCACGTACAAGAACACGGAACCCGTGAGATGGGCATTGCTGCGAGTCCAGTTCTGAAACGGCTTCTCGATGAAATACTGCAACGGGATGATGAGACGGCGCTCGTCCCATATCCGGAGCACGACGTACGCGCCGGTGATCTCCTCCACCCGGCCCCACTCGCCTTCGACGATGAGCACGTCATCGAGCCGGATGGGCTGGGTCAGGGCGAGTTGCAGCCCGGCAATGATGTTGCTGAACACCGGCTTGGCCGCAAAGCCCGCAATCAGGCCGACCACGCCCGCCGAGGCCAACAGGCTGGCGCCGACCTGCCGGGCGCCTGGAAAGGTCATGAGCAGCATTGCCGCGCCCATCACCACGGCAAGCGTTATCGCTATGCGGGAGAGAACGCGCGTTTGCGTGTGGATGCGCCGCGCACCCATGTTGTCCTCGACATCCACCGGGTGTTGGTCCAGTACGCCTTGCGCAAAACCGGCGATGATCCGCGCCACGAGCCAGGTGGTTGCGGCAATCAGTAATACACCGTTGAGATGCTGCACGGTGTCAATCCAGTGCAAATCGCCTGGCGCGGCTTGCCAGACTGCTTGCAGCGCCAGCAGTAGCAAGACGGCTTTCGATGGGGCCCGAGCCTTCTTCACGATGGCATTCGGCACTGGGGCAGAGCGGGTAATACGCAACAGCAGCACGCCACCGAGACGATGCGCCAGCAACGCCACGAGGACAACGATAACGGCTGCCGTCCAAGTGCCGAACCAGGGGTGGGCGAGGAGCATTGCGAGGTTCATCGGTCGTCCCTTGTCATGGTGGGTTACGTGGGTATGCATGTAACGACACGGGGATCGGACAAAGGTTCTCAGTCGATCTGCAAGGCGGAATTCGCGTCCATATACCGTCGTAAACGGCAGTTTGAATACATGGCTTTCACCGCATTGCAAAAAAACGACGCCGCAGTCCAGCGATGACGCCATGTTGGCTATGATTGGCTCAGGCCGAGACTGAGGTCCAGGATCTCGCGCACTCGCGCTTGGCCGCCGCCGCTCAAGTGAACAACGACCGTTGTTTTTTCCGCACGAGGGCAGAATGAAGACCGAGCAGCCCAAGCGCTATATCAAGTGGCTTGTTGCCGCGTACGTGCCGGCCGGACTCATATATATGGGCTGGCGCCTTGGCACGATCAACACCGCGGTGCCACTCATTTCCATTCCACTCTACCTGGCGGAGTTATATGGCTTCGTGAGTGGCCTGCTGTTCGTACTGATGACTTACCGGCTGTCGGTCCGGATTCCACCGCCACCGATGCCGGATGTCAGGGTCGACGTCTACGTGCCCACGTATAACGAGTCGGTGGACCTGATACGCCGCACGCTGCTGGCGGCCAAGCGGATGGACTATCCGCACGTGACATGGCTGCTGGACGACGGCCATCGCGATGCCATGCGCACGCTGGCCGAGGAACTGGGCTGCCGCTACATCGGCCGCGACGACAATGCGCATGCCAAGGCGGGGAACCTGAACAACGCCCTCCGGCACAGCAACGGCGAATTCATCGCCATCTTCGACGCCGACCACGCGCCACGCGCGGATTTCCTGATGAAGACGCTCGGATATTTTCGGGACGACCGTGTTGCGTTCGTGCAGACGCCGCAGGACTTCTTCAACATCGACTCGTTCAACCACCGGCTCGGCAAGCAGCGGGTCTGGGACGAACAGGCGATGTTCTTCAAGGTTATCCAGCGTGGCAAGGACGCACTCAATGCCGCCTTCTTCTGTGGCAGTTGTGCGGTCATTCGCCGGTCCGCCATCGAGCAAGTCGGCGGATTCGCCACCGGAACCGTTACCGAGGACGTGCACACCGCGATCCGGCTGCACAAGCTTGGCTACAAGTCCGTGTACCACGCGGAATCGCTGGCATTCGGACTCGCGCCTCACAGCATCGATACCTACCTGAAGCAGCGCATGCGCTGGGGCATGGGCTCCATGCAGGTGTTTCGCAAGGAGAACATCCTGTTCTGCCGTGGACTGACGCTGGGCCAGCGGCTCAACTATTTCGCTTCGGCACTGTTTTTCTTCGAGGGCTGGCAGAAGCTGGTGTTCTTCCTGACACCCCCCGCGGTGTTCCTGTTTGGCGTGCTGCCAATCGTGTCGCAGCTAAGCACGTTCCTGTACTTGTTCTGCCTGTATTACCTGCTGTCGATCCTCGTGCACCTGGAACTGGGGCGCGGTTATAACTCGCGGTTCCTCAGCGAGCAGTACGCGATGGTGCGGTTCTTTGCCTTCATGTCGACCAGTATCGGGCTGTTCCGAAAGGACATTCCGTTTGCCGTGACCGACAAGCAGCTCTCGCAGACGGGAACGATGTGGTTGTGGTTGTCGCCGCTGCTGGTGATTGCCGCGCTGGCCGCAGCAAGCTTGCCCGTCGGGATCTACCGCATGTACACCGGCACCCTGCCGCTCGGCGCCGGCATTGTGACGATGCTATGGACACTGCCGATACTGGTATCGGCCATTGTCGTGGCCATGTACGCGCACAGGCACGCGCGGAATCGGCGCACCGAGTATCGCTTTCCGCTTCGCGTGCCCGTGACGCTGACCATGCACGACAAGGCCTACCTGGGCCTGACCTCCGACCTGTCGCCGAACGGGGCGCTGTATGTCGGCGAGGCGGTGCCGGCACTGGCGCTCGGCGGCGTCGTCGATGTTGCCATTCACTTGCCGAACCTGATCGTGCGCGACACCGCCGTCGCGACGTTCGTCAAGCCGCCCAATGCTCGACCGGCCGATGGCGCCTCCGTTGGCCTGCGTTTCAACTGGGACGCCCGGGGGAATACCGGCGCACTGGAGACCTTCCTGTTCGGCAGCCGGCTCCAGCTGGAAATGGGCAACCTGCGTGAAACCGAGACCCCGCCGCTTACCCGGTTGGCCGAGATACTGCTGCGGGACGGCGAGGGCCCGTCAATCGCCCAGGAATGGGCCGCGGGGCTGTTGATGCAGCCATTGCGCGCCGGCGTGCTGCCGGTGGCCATCGCAACCATTGAAGGCGCGGCGCCATTGCTTTTCAGCAGCGTCGAACTGGACCTGACGGCGAACGCCACGCTGCGCCAGACCGTTGCGGGCCCTACGCCGGATGCAGCCGAAGCCGTCGTTCGGCTGACGCCAACGGGGCGGCTCGCCACGCCAACCGGCGACTTCCATCTCTACAACATTGCCCCGCTCGATGCGGCCTGACAAAGGAAAGCAGCATGACGCAGTACAGGCGATTTCGTACGTCCAGCGAAACCCTCATCATGGCGCTGCTTGGCATTGCAGCCGCCTTCTGCGCAATGCCGGCCAACGCCGGCCCGTTGCTGTTCGGGGGCGCAACCTTTGCCGGCGGCGGCGAGCGCAACGAGTACGTTGGCGTCACTGGCAACTGGCTTCCGGCGTCATTCCTCAGCCAGAAGCTTGTCGTCAGCGACTACCACTACAAGTACGGCTCCAACGGCACCACGGTGTCGGTGAATGGCCAGGCCGCCGAGGCGGCCCTGGGACTGCAGAAAGGCTGGGATACCGGCTGGGCCGAGGCAACGGCCGGCGCGCGCTATCGCTACAACCGCGTGTCACCCGCAGGTGCCGACGACCGCAACGATGGCGGCGAGTGGGGGCTGGCCGTGACGATGCTGGGTCAGCAGGAATTCGCCAAGTCCTGGGCCGTGAACGGCATTGCCAGCTACAACTTCGGGCCGAAGGCTTACTGGGCGCGCGGCAGGCTGCTTTACAAGGTCTTCGGCAATGCCTGGGCCGGCGCCGAGCTCATCAAGCACGGTGATCCCTTCTATCACTCCACACAGGGCGGTCTCGTGCTGACGGGCATTCCGCTCGGCGAATCCGTGAAGCTCGGATTCTATGCCGGCGCGAAAAAGACGTCGGGCCAGTCGCGCGCTTTCTATGGCGGCCTGGAAATCACCAAGGCGTTCTGACGCTTGATTCCGTGCCATCGCGCCTTTCCGGTCAGGCGATGCCGCCGTTGGCCCGCAGGATCTGGCCGTTCACCCAGCCCGCATCGGGGCCCGCGAGGAACGACACGACACAGGCAATGTCATCGGGCTCGCCCAGGCGTTGCAGCGGCGGCATCTTCGCGAAGGTCTGGATCTGCGCTTCGGTCTTGCCTTCGAAGAAGAGCGCCGTTGCGATCGGGCCGGGCGCCACCGCGTTCACGGTGATGTTGCGCCCGCGCAGTTCCTTGGCGAACACGTGGGTGAAGGTCTCCACCGCAGCCTTGGTCGCGCTGTAGATCGCGTAGCCGGGCAAGTTCAGGGCCACTGTCGTGCTGGAGAAGTTGACGATGCGTCCGCCGTCGTTCAGCCGCGTGGCGGCCTCGCGCAGCGTGTTGAACGTGCCGCGCACGTTGATGCTGAAGGCCTGGTCGAAGACCGCGTCGCTGGTGTCGGCAAGCGGCACCACCTTGAGGACGCCGGCGTTGTTCACCAGCACGTCGACCTTGCCGAGTTCGCGCTCAACCGTTTCGAACATGCGCCGTACCTCGCCGGCGTCCGAGACGTCAGCCTTCACCGCGATGGCCCGGGTGCCGCCTGCCTGCAGTTCCGCAACCAGTGCTTCCGCCTGCTGCGGGCTGGTCGCGTAGTTGACGGCAACGGCAAAGCCGTCCCGGGCCAGCCGTTGCGCAACGGCGGCGCCGATGCCTCGCGACGCGCCGGTCACAATCGCGACCCTGGGGTTTCCTGATGCATTCATGATCCGCTTCCTTGGGGTTGATGAGACGAATCATGGATCATTCCTTGGAAAAGATAATTGCCGTCAATTTGATATCATTTTTCCGTTTTCTTTAACAATCAAGCTCAGAAAAAGTGTTCTATGGATCGCTTTCAGGAAATGCAGGCATTTGTACGTATCGCCGAGCGGCAAAGCTTCACGCAAGCGTCCGAAGACTTGCAGATCCCTCGCGCGACGGTGACCAATCTGATCAAGCGCATGGAACAGCGGCTCGGCACACGGCTGCTGGAGCGCACCACCCGCACGGTGCGCCTGACGCATGATGGCGAGGCGTACTACCGCCGGTGTGTGCGGCTGATTGCCGATCTGGAGGAAGCGGAGGGATCGTTCCGGAACACGGCGCCCAAAGGGCTGCTGCGTGTGAATCTGCAAGGAACGCTGGCCCGCTATTTCGTGGTGCCGGCGCTGCCGGACTTCCTGGCACAGTACCCCCAGATCGAACTGCAGATCGGCGAGGATGACCGCCTGGTGGATCTGGTGCGCGAAGGCGTCGACTGCGTATTGCGCGCCGGGAATCTGCAGGATTCCTCGATGATCGGCAGGCAAATCGCATTGCTGGAGCAAGTCACGGTTGCCAGCCCCGGCTATCTCGAAAAACATGGCGAGCCGGCCGATCTGGAAGCCCTGGCGGCACATCGGGCGGTGAACTACGTCTCGAGCGCCACCGGCAAGGCCATTCCGCTGGAATTCACCCGCGATGGACGCGTGACCGCTATCCAGCTTCCGGCGATCGTGTCCGTTACCGGCGCCGATCTCTATACCGGGGCGGCCATAGCGGGACTGGGGCTGGCGCAGGTGCCCCGCTACCGGGTTGCCACGGAACTCGCGGCGGGCCGCCTGAAGGGGGTGCTGGCGGACTGCCCGCCCCCGCCGATGCCGGTTTCCGTCCTGTATTCACAGAACCGCCAGCTCTCGTCGCGGGTTCGGGTCTTTGCTCACTGGCTGCGCGAGATCTTCGCCGCAAGAGACGCCTGAGCCATCGGAAGCCGAAAGGCTAGGTGATGGCCGACAAGGCCGACAGCGCCGTGGCGACCGCCTGCCAGGCGGCATCGGCCTCCGCTTCGGTGCATTCGCCATGCTGGCGCTTGGTGGCGCCCAGGCGGTTGAGCACCAGGTGCTGGTCGGGCGCAACGCCCGCGCTGGCCAGGCAGGCCTTCACGCAGGCAAGCGGGCAGCCGTCCAGCGCCAGGATCGGGCGGCCCGAACGGGCCACCCTGGTGAGCGCGGGAACACCGCCGCCAACGCCGCTGATGCAGGACATTTCGGCCAAGCCGCTGCGGTCCAGCCGTACGGCGAAGGCGTTGGCGAGCTGCGCCACGCTGGAGCAGCCGGAGCAGGCGTAGACGAGGGGTAACGGCGTGGGGTCGGTCTTGGGCATTGAGATACCTCCGGACCCGTCGCCCGGATTCAGGAGACGAGATCCGCGCCAGCGTAGCGCGCGCCAGCGCCATTGACCATTCGCCGGACGCACATCCGCCAGGCCGGTAGGACTAGTTCGATTGGGGAGCGGCGCCCGACGCCATGCGGCCCGGCCTGTCGTCCTGCTTGACCCCGAGCCGGCGTGCGAGCTTGTGCAGATTGCTCGCGTCCACACCCAGTTGACGGGCCGCCTGCGCCCAGTTGCCGCCTTGCGCGGCCAGCGCCTGCTCGATGCAGTGCCGCTGGCACTGGTCCACCGCCTCGCGCAGCGAGGCCGCCGAGGGCACGAACGCGCCCGGCTCCGTGCGCTGCGGCGGGGCAGCCGCGCCGGCCGGCGCCGGCTCCTGCCCGTCGAGATCAAGGAGTTCCGCCTCCAGCGTGACGATGTCGTTGCGGTTCGCGCCACGGCTGACGGTCTTGAGCGCCGCCCGGCTGATCACATGCTCCAGCTCGCGCACATTGCCCGGCCAGGGGTAGCGGCGCAGCGCGGCCTCGGCGGCGGTAGACAGGCGCAGGCTGCGCAGGCCAAGCC
>Ga0255338_1001556_pt1 | contig 42005 bp, 33 predicted proteins | sample MeOH1_35cm_T4_19_FD_203715 | JGI IMG/M metagenome (GOLD analysis project Ga0255338, IMG submission 203715) | Sandy soil microbial communities from University of British Columbia, Vancouver, Canada - MeOH1_35cm_T4_195 | ecosystem: Engineered > Artificial ecosystem > Sand microcosm > Unclassified ... | reverse complement strand
CCCGCCTGCTCGCCGCGCTCGGGGAAGGAGGAGAGCGGCAGCCCCCGGTGCTCCAGCTCCTGGCGCACCGCGGGCATGGTGCCCAGCGTCTGCGAAAGCTGCTTCTGTGTGGCCAGCAGCGAGAGCAACTGGCCCAGCTCGTCATCGCAGGAGGAGTGGAGGATGAAGAGGGCGAACACCTGCGCGAAGGCGCCGTAGTCCTCGGAGGCGGTGAGCAGGAAGGAGGCCCTCTTGTGGGTGAGCACCTCGGCGGCGTGGCTGTCTCGCAGCGGCCCCAGCGCCCCCAGGCGCACCGCGCTCCAGTCCCCCAGCCGCTGAAGCACCCGGGCCATGTCCACCTGGCGCTGCAACTCGAGGAAGCCTGCCGCGGAGCCACAGGCCAGCAGGGGCGCCAGCAACTCCTCGTCACTGCCAGCCTGTGCGGGCCACCCATCGGGCACGGTGGGGCAGTCCCACGGGCGCGGTGCTTCAGCCTGCGCGGGGCGGCGGAGCTTGCGGCCCCTGGGCCTGAACTGGACGTCGAAGGCAGTGATGCTGGGGTTGAAGAACAGCGCGGGCGCCGAGCTGTGCACCGGGGCGCAGGCGTTGGCCAGCAGCACCGTGCTCAGCAACAGCGGCCCATAGCTTCGCCTCAGCCCGTGCCATGCCAGGCCCAGCGCTGCACTCATGGGAACCCCCCAGCTCCGAGAGGCCTTCACGCTAGGGCACCGCTCCACCCTGCGGCGACGACGCCTCACGTCCTGAGCAGCTCACCTCACCTGTGAGGACTCTGCGGCGCGCGGCCCGCTCCCACTCGCCGCGGTGCCTTCGGAAGATGCGCTGGGCAAGGACTCACCTGATCAATCCTGCTGAGGAGGGTTGATCAGAACACGCCGTGAGCCAGATCAGCCGATGTAAAGACGGGCACTTGGCCAGAAGGTGGACTGTCGCAGGCAATTCCGACCAACCCTCCTGAGTGAGGAGTGACGAGCAGGCCCCTCCCTGCTGGTAGGTCAGTGGTTCCAGTCCTCCAAGAGGAGCGTTGGCTCAATTTAAGCGGGCCCCTATGAGGAGCGTGGCGCTCCGCGCGCGCACTGCGGCAAGAATCTACCGGTGCGGGTGTCCGCCTCGGGCGAGAGGCGGACGGCGCAGTGCCGAGCGCTACTTCTTCGCCTCGGGCTGCTGAAGCTCCGCGGGCACCGAGTCCAGCGCGGTGAGCTCGAGCTTGAGCGTGCCCGGGGGCACCTGCGCGAGGGACTTGCCCGGCGCCGGCGTGTAGCCCTCTGTCTTCGAGGTCAGCGTGCCCTGCCAGGAGCGCCAGCGGCCCGCCTTCACCAGGAACTGGCCGCTGCCCTTGAACGTCACCTCGGAGGTGACCACGGTGGGCGCCTTCGGCTCGTCATGGTGATCCGCCACCGCCGCGGGCTTCTTGCCCTTGCCCTTGCCCTTATCCGGGGCGGCCGTGATGGGAGCCGTCTCCGTGGCGGCAATCCCTGGGGGCGGGTGCGCGCCGGGCGGGAAGGAGCCGGTCACGGTCTCGAGGAGATCGTACTGGATCGTGGCCACCCGATCGTCGCCCTCGGGGGTGAGCGACTCGAGCTTCACGGTGTTGCGCCGCTCCGACTTCTTCGCGGAGAAGCCCAGGCCGAGCGCCTCGGGGTTCACCAGGTCGGCGCCCAGCGCCCACGTGTCACCCACGCCCACGGGATCCTTGGGCAGCTCCAGCAGCAGCGTGGCGAGGTTCCGGTCCACGTCGCCCAGCCCATCCAGGATGAAGCCGCGCTCGCTGATGGAGCCCTGCTCCGGGGCCTGCTTCGGAAGCTGCCGGGCGATGCGGAGCACGTTGTCCCCGGCCTCGGGGTGCTGGAGGACGTAGATGGCCTTCAGGGCGCTCGCCCCCGCTTCTGGCGTGCCCTCCAACTGGAAGGCCACGGGCGAGCCCGTGGCGAGCTTCCAGCGCAGCACCACCTTGTTGGGATCCGGAGCGGGTGCCACCGCCTTGGGCGCCTCGACCTTGGGCGGATCCGTATAGCCAGGAGGGCGGGGGATGGGCTCGAGCTGGCCGGGCGGCTTGTCGCCGCACGCGGCCAGGGCACCGAGGAGGAGGAGGAGGCTCAGCAGACTTCGCTTCAAGGTGGCACGCTCCTGACGAGGCAGCTGAGGCTGGGATATCGGAGAGTGCGTGGCGCTTCAAGAGTCCCCGGGCCGGGGAGCGGCGGCACGCGAGAGCCTGTCCCGCACCGCCAGTCCCAGGCCCTGAGCGGGCGGCAGGCACGCGAGGAGCACATCCAGGCCCGCCACGTCCGCCTCGCGCAGGCGCAGATAGAGGAGGCGGGCGGCGCCGGCCGGGTCCTCGGGGATGTCGAAGCGCTGGAGATCCCTGGGCAAGGCCAGGCTCCGCGGGCCGAGGACCCCCACCTGAAGTCCTTGGAGGCGCAAGCTTTCGGCGCGAGCGACGGCCTGGGCGGGCTCCACGAGCTCCACGCCCACGCGAGGGGCATAGTGGGATTCCAGCGAGCCGGACACCCTCACGGTTGACGCGGTGCGTACAGGCACCGGGCGCCCGAGGACACGCTCCAGCTCCTCGGTCGCCAGGCCTCCGGGGCGGAGGATGGCGGGCTCGCCCGAGCTGAGGTCCACGATGGTGGACTCGATGCCCACGGTGCAGGGGCCCCCATCGAGGATGAGGTCCACGTCCTCCCCGAGGTCCTGGCGCACGTGCTCGGCGGTGGTGGGGCTGACCCGGCCGAAGCGGTTGGCGCTGGGGGCTGCCAGCCCCCCTCCGAGCCCCCGGAGCACGGCGAGGGCGACGGGGTGGTTGGGCACGCGCACGGCGACGGTGTCCTGGCCCCCGGTGATGGCATCGGTGGCGCGAGGGGTGCGTCGCAGCACCAGGGTGAGGGGACCGGGCCAGAAGGCGGCGGCCAGGCGCCGGGCCTCCTCCGGGATGTCGCGCGCCCAATATGGGAGGGCGTCGGCGTCTGGCAGGTGGACGATGAGCGGGTGGGTAGAGGGCCGGCCCTTGATGGCGAAGATGCGGCGCACGGCCAGCTCATCCTCGGCGTTGGCGGCCAGGCCGTACACGGTCTCCGTGGGCAGGGCGATGACACCGCCTCGCCGCAGGATTTCCACTGCGCGATCGATGAGCTCCGGAGTAAGCATGCGCGGCGTCACTGTCGCGGCTGGGAGGGGTCATGGGCAAGTCCAGGATGTTCGATGCTCGCAGCCGGATGCCCGTGCCAGCCACGGAGGTGTTCGCCTGGCATGCCCGTGACGGGGCCTTCGAGCGGCTGACACCCCCCTGGGATGCCGTGGAGGTGGTGGAGCGCAGCGGTGAGGGCATCCGCGAGGGTTCCCGGGTGGTGATGCGGCTGCGGATCGGGCCAGTGCCGCGGAAGTGGGTGGCGCGGCACACGAAATACATCGAGGGCTCGCTCTTCCAGGACGAACAGGAGTCCGGCCCCTTCTCGCGCTGGGTGCACACCCACCGGATGTGGCCCGAGCCACCCTCCTCCTCGGTGCTGGAGGACGAGGTGGTCTACGCGCTGCCGCTGGGGGCCGCGGGGCGGCTGGTGGGGGGCGGCATGGTGCGGCGCCGGCTGGAGCGGATGTTCGCGTACCGGCATGCGCTGACGCGCGAGGATCTGCGGCGGCACGCGGCCTTCGCGGGGCAGGGGCCGCTCACGGTGGCGGTGACGGGGGCCACCGGGCTGGTGGGGAGCGCGCTGGTGCCCTTCCTCACCACGGGCGGCCACCCGGTGCGGCGGCTGGTGCGAGGGCGCGCGGACAAGGCGCGCGGGGACGTGGCCTGGAACCCGGACAAGGGAGAGATCGACACGGCGGGGCTGGAGGGGGTGGACGCGGTGGTGCACCTGGCGGGCGCGAACGTGGCCCAGCGGTGGACGCCCCAGGCCAAGGAGCTCATCCTCCGCAGCCGGACCGAGGGCACGCGCGTGCTGTGCGAGGCGCTCGCCCGCCTCCAGAAGAAGCCGAAGGTGCTGGTGTGCGCCGCGGCCATCGGCTTCTACGGGGACCGGGGGGACGAGGTGGTGACGGAGGTGAGCCCCCCGGGCGGCGGCTTCCTGGCCGACGTGTGCCGGCAGTGGGAGGCGTCCACGGTGGCCGCGGAGGAGGCGGGCATCCGCGTGGTGCACCTGCGCATCGGCGTGGTGCTGGACCCGCGGGGCGGGGCGCTGGCGAAGCTGCTCCCTCCCACCCTCATGGGCGGCGGAGGGCCGGTGGGCGGCGGCCAGCAGTGGCTGAGCTGGGTGTCGCTCGAGGACGTGCTGGGGCTGACCCACCTGGCCCTCTTCAACCCGGAGCTGCGCGGGCCCGTGAATGCCGTGGCCCCTCAGGCGGTGCGCCAGGAGGAGCTGGCCCGCACGCTCGGCCGGGTGCTCTCACGGCCGGCGGTGTTGCCCATGCCGGCGGTGGCGATCCGCACGCTCTTTGGTGAGATGGGGAAGGAGACTGTGCTCTCGAGCGCCCAGGTGCGCCCCACGGTGGCAGAGCGTCTCGGCTTCTCGTTCATGCACCCACAGCTGGAGGGGGCCCTGCGGTTCACGCTCGGTCGCACCACCGCTGGACCCGAGTTCACCCACGCTGTGTCACCTGATCAACCTTGACAAAGTTCTATCCTGCGCGAATTAAGACGCGCTTTTCGCAAGTACAGAGGGTCCCGGATGATCCAGGTCGAAGGGCTCACGAAGTACTACGGCGAGCATGCGGCGATTCGAGATCTGGCCTTCACCATCAACAAGGGTGAGGTCATCGGCTTCTTGGGCCTGAACGGCGCTGGGAAGTCGACGACGTTGAAGATCCTCGGCTGTGTGCTCTTACCCACCTCGGGGCGCGTCGTCATCGACGGCTACGACGCGGTGCGTGATCCGCACGAGGTACGCAAGCGCATCGGGTTCCTCCCGGATACGCCGCCGCTCTATGACGAGATGACGGTGGGGGAGTACCTCGCCTATGTGGCGCAGCTGCGCGGGGTGCCCGCGCACGAGGCCCGCGCCCGCGTCACCGAGGCGGAGGAGAAGACGGCGCTGCGCGAGATGGACGGGGCGCTCATCTCCACGCTCAGCCACGGCTACCGGCAGCGCGTGGGCGTGGCGCAAGCGCTGGTGCACCGCCCGGCCTTCCTCATCCTGGACGAGCCCACCAGCGGCCTGGATCCGGCACAGATCCGCGGCATGCGCGAGCTCATCCGCGGCCTCAAGGGCGCGCACACGGTGCTCGTCTCCAGCCACATCCTGCCGGAGATCAGCGAGACGTGTGACCGGCTGCTCATCATCAGCGGCGGTCAGCTGGTGGCGCAGGGGACGGAGGAGGAGCTGGCGCGCAAGATGGGCGGCGGCTCCGTGGAGGTGGAGGTGCGCGGAGACCGGACCAAGGCCCTGGAGGCCCTGGCAGGGCTGGGGCCGGTGACGGTGGCGCAGGAGGACGGCGCGGTGCTCTCCCTGCGCGTGGAGGTGTCTCCGGACCTGCGGCCGAAGGTGGCGCAGGCGCTGGTGGGAGCGGGGCTGGAGCTGCTCCGGCTGGATCGCGGGACACAGCGGCTCGAGTCCATCTTCCTGAGCCTGACCCGGAACGGCGGGGCGTCGCCCCGGGAGGTGACATCATGAAGGCGCTGCTGATTGCACGCCGCGAGCTGGCGGGGTACCTGCGCTCGCTCAGTGGCTACATCATCATCGCGGCGATCCTCGCGTTGAACGGGCTGTTCTTCAACGCGTTCGCCCTGAGCAAGGCGGCGGAGCGCTCCGCCACGGTGCTCTCCAACTTCTTCTACTACTCGAGCGGCTTCACCATCGTCGCCTCGGTGTTCATCTCCATGCGGCTGCTGGCCGAGGAGCGGCAGGCGGGCACGCTGCCGCTGCTGTACTCGTCGCCGCTGAGGGATCGGGACATCGTCCTGGGCAAGTACCTGGCGGGGCTGCTCTTCCTGGCGCTCTACCTCGCGTGCACCCTCTACATGCCGCTGCTGGTCGCGGTGCATGGGAAGGTGTCCGCGGGCCACATCTTCGCGGGCTACCTGGGGCTGCTGCTGCTGGGCAGCGCGTCTCTGGCCGTCGGGACGTTTGGCTCGGCGCTGGCACGCAACCAGGTCATGGCCGCCATCCTCACCGCGGTGATGCTGGTGGGGCTCATCCTGTGCTGGCTGCTGGCGCGCATCGCCGAGCAGCCGCTGGCGGGCGTGTTCAGCGCGATGTCGCTGTGGAACCAGCACTTCCCGCCGTTCCAGGGGGGCCTGGTGCACGTGCGGGACGTGGCCTACTACCTGCTGCTCACCTACGTGGCGCTCTTCGGGGCCACGCGGGTACTCGAAGCGCGGAGGTGGCGATGAACTCCCGGGGAAGCAGTCTCGTCCTGAGCATCGCCTTCGCGGCGGTGCTGGTGCTCGGCCTCATCGCCGAGCGCATTGCCGGCGCGGGCACGGCGCTCACCGCCACCGTGGTGGTGCGCACCGTCCTGCTGCTGGGCATCATCGCCATGGGCGCCCTGCGCATGGCCCAGGCCACGGGCGAGCGCAAGGTGCTGTGGCGCTGGGCCCTCCTCCTCTACGTCGTGGGCTTCGTGGGGCTGCTGCTCTTCACCGCCCAGTCGGAGCTGGGGGCGCGGATGCTGGGCACGCCGCTGTCCCAGTCCTCGCCGAAGCTGGCGGTGATGTTCCAGGCGCTCTTCCCGGCGCTGCTGGTGCTGTCGCTGCTGCCGCTGGCGCTGCTGGAGTCCTCCGCCGCGGCCATGGTGCGCGCGCCGGTGATGGAGACGGATCGGACGCGCGGGGCGCTCTTCTCCGGCGTGGGGACGGCCTTCGTGCTCGTCTTCGCCTTCGCGGCCATGTTCGTGGCCACGCAGCGGGACGTGACGTGGGATCTGTCCTACTTCCGGACTGCCCGGCCGGGTGAGTCCAGCCAGAAGATTGTCCGCGGCCTCACCGATCCGCTGCAGGTGACGCTCTTCTTCCCACCGGCCAATGACGTGGGCGAGGCGGTGAGCCAGTACTTCCGCGAGCTGGGGGAGGACGCTCCGCAGCTCCAGGTAGAGCGGCTGGACCAGGCGGTGGAGCCGGTGCGGGCCCGCTCGCTGGGCGTCACCACCAACGGCGTCGTCGTCCTCTCGCGCGGGGAGCAGCGGGAGATCTACACCGTAGGCCTGGAGATCGAACGGGCGCGCGGGCAGCTGCAGCGGCTGGACCAGGAGGTGCAGAAGCGGCTGCTCACGGTGGCGCGGCCACGCCGAGTGGTCTACCTCACCGAGGGCCACGGAGAGCGCAGCGACGGGCGGGCCCTGCCGGGGGAGACGGAGCGCCCCGGCATCTCCCAGCTCAAGGAGCTGCTGCGCGGACAGAACGTGGAGGTGCAGACGGCGAGCGCCGCCGAGGGCCTGGGCTCGGAGGTGCCGCGCGACGCGGCGGCGGTCTTCATCCTCGGCCCCACCAAGCCCTTCCTCCCGGAGGAGGTGGCGGCCCTGCGCGAGTACTTCAACAAGGGCGGGCGGTTGTTCATCGCCCTGGATCCGGAGGGCTCCCCGGAGGACGAGCTGCTGAAGATGCTCGGGGTGAAGTACCTGAAGACGAAGCTCGCGAATGATCAGGTGTACTTCCGGGCCACGCGCCAGCCGAGCGATCGCAACAACCTGGGCACCTCGAACTACTCCTCGCACCCGTCCGTCTCCACGCTCGCGCAGCTGGGCGGGCAGGGGCCGGTGGCGCTGCTGGGCGCGGGCGCGCTCGATCCGATCATTCCTCCGCCCGAGGGGATCAACCTGGACGTGACGGTGCGCGCGCACGAGGCCACGTTCCCGGACGCCAACAACAGCTTTACCGAGGACCCGGGCGAGGAGCGCCGCAACTGGCCGCTGGTGGTGGCGGTGCAGAAGCAGGGCAGCGGCAAGGAGCCCGCGCGGGCGGTGGTGATGGGAGACTCGGACGCGCTGGTGGATGGCGTGCTGCCGAACCTGGGCAACGTCTACCTGGCGCTGGACGCGCTGCGCTGGCTCACGGGCGAGGAGGCCATCTCCGGCAAGGTGACCAGTGAGGAGGATGTGCCCATCCAGCACACGCGCGAGCAGGACGTGCTCTGGTTCTGGGCGACCGTGCTCCTGGCGCCGGCCATGGTGCTGGGTGTGGGCTTCTTCGTGACGCGGCGGCGAGGCCGTCGCGTGCCGGCCGTGCCGGCAGGAGGTGCGTCATGAACGCGCGAGGGGTGGCGCTGCAGGGAGGGCTGGCGGCAGTCGGACTGGTGGCGGCCTTCCTCACGTGGCAGCGCGAGCCGGAGGGCCAGCCCGGCGAGATCACCGTGCTGGACATCTCCAAGCGGGCGCTCCAGCGGGTGCGCTACGAGGACGCGACGCGCTTCGCGGAGCTGTTCCGCAACCCGGAGGACGAGGACAAGCTCTGGGTGAGGATCGGCGACAAGCCCAAGCCTCCGCCGCCGGCCTCGGCCTCGGGGATGGACGGGGGCGTGCCCGGTGGCGCGTCGGATGCCGGGACGGCGCTGGCCTCCACGGCGGGAGCGTCGGATGCCGGGACACCGCCCACGCCGCCCACGCCTCCACCCCCGCCCCGTGAGCTGCACGCCAACCAGAACGCGGAGACGCTGTTCGGCCGCCTGGCGCCCGTGAAGGGCACCCGGGCGCTCGGCGAGCTGGACGCGAAGAAGCTCGAGGAGCTGGGGCTGGTGAACAGCCCGCGCAAGCTGACGTTCACGGTGGATGGCCGGGAGCAGGTGCTCACGCTGGCGGCGCCCACGGGGGGCGTCTGGGGTGTTCCCTACGCGCTGCGCGAGGATGGCAAGGTCTTCCTGCTGGTGACGACGATCATCCCGGACTTCGAGAGCGCGATGAACCGGCTCGTGGATCGCCGGCTGCACACCTTCGAGGAGGGGGACTACGACACCCTCACCGTCACTCAGGGGGAGAACTCGCGGACCTTCATCTCGACGGGCAAGCCTCCGACGCCCGTGTCGATCGCGCCGCAGAACGCACCGGACAAGCCGGATGAGTTCGTTCGCAACTGGCACGATCGCGTCTGGCGGATGATGGCAATGGACGTGCTGGGCCGGGGTGAGGAGCCGGAGGGCGGACCGCTGGCGGACCTGGTCCGCGTGGAGTACCGGAAGGGCGGCAAGCAGCTGGGCTTCCTCACGATCGCGAAGAGCAAGAAGGGCGAGTACTTCGCGCGGAGCGAGCACAGCGCGGGCTGGGTCCGGCTCCATGCCGGGTTCGACACGCTGGTGAACGAGGCCATCAAGATCGCCTCGGGGAGCTGAGCGCTCGCTGCCAGGGGTGGGCGCCTGAGTTCGACGCGGGCGCCCGCTCGGCGTGCAGAGGGGCTGGAAAGGCCGGCCCTGCGCGACGGTGGCGCACGAACGTGTTACCCCCAGGCCATGCACCGTCCTCGCCGACCCGCCGCCGCCCAGCAGGGGCCGTCGCCCGCCGCCACGTCCTCCGAGTTTCCGCCCGGGGCCGCGTTCACCTGGCACTCGGAGAGTGACGAGCCCGCGCCCCCGCGCCTGTCGCCCGTGGACGACCGGCTCAGCGCCGACACCGCGCTCCGACGCGTCCGCCGCGGCGAGTTCCTGCTCTACACGGGCGACTTCCACAACGCGAAGCAGCTCCTCGATGCGCTGCGCCGGCGGCTCTCCCGCCCCTCGCAGGCCCGCTCGCCGCTGGAGGCGTTCCGGGCCGAGCGCCGGGCACGGCAGGTGGAACACGAGACGCTGTCGCGCATCGTCGTCGCGCTCGACCGGGACTACCGGCTGGGGCTCGCGCGCGCACCGGACGTGGCGCAGGCGTGCCGTCAGGTGTGGGGCGAGCCTCCGGCGGGCTTCACCGTCGTCCCGCTCAAGCAATTGCTCGGCATGCTCGGGGCCGCGGAGTGGCGGCGCAAGGGCTTGGCCGTCCCTGGCCTCCAGGGCCTGCTCCATCCGCACTACGGCGTCTACCTGCCGACCCGCACCGACTATGTGGAGCTGCTGGCCGCCGTCCCGCACGTGAAGGGCAAGCGCGTGTTCGACGTGGGCACCGGCACCGGCGTGCTCTCCTTCCTCCTCCTGCAGCGCGGCGCGGCGTTCGCGCATGCCACGGACTGCGACGCCCGCGCGGTGGCGTGCGCGCGAGAGAACGCGGAGCGGCTGGGCCTCTCACAGCGCTTCCAGGTGGAGGAGGCCGACTTGTTTCCGGAAGGCAGGGCGGACCTCGTCGTCTGCAACCCGCCATGGATTCCCGAGCCGCCCAAGAACCGGGTGGACCGCGCCGTGTTCGACGAGGACAGCCAGTTCCTGCGGCGCTTCCTCGAAGGACTTCCCGCCGCGCTCACGCCGGGCGGCGAGGGGCTGCTGATTCTGTCGGACCTCGCGGTGCTGCTGGGCCTGCGCCCGCCCGGGTGGCTCGAGGAGCAACTGGCGCGCTGCGGCCTGGCGGTGGCGTGGCGAAGGTCCACCCCGGCGCGGCATTCCAAGGCGAAGGACGCGGCGGATCCGCTGCACGCCGCGCGCTCCCGCGAGGTCACCACCCTCTACGGCCTGGCAGTGGCCCCCAGGTAGGCCCCTTGGCGCGCCGCGACCGGGCCTCGCGTTGAGGGAGCTCCGGCTCACCGCATGCCGGGAAGCGCGCTCCAGGTGCTTGCGGCGAGCGGCCAGGAATGGACGGCAGAGGACCGCGAGGGCAGTGGCCTCCACACCAACAGCAGGGCGATGAGCAGCAGCAGGAGCTCCAGCGGAAACCTCCAGACCTGGGCGGTGACAGGGACCCCGTCCAGCAACACGGGGTTGCCCAGGAGGTTGCGCAGCCCCACCGTGAGGAGGGCCACCGTCATGGCCACCGTGAGCGGGAAGGCGCACAGGCGCGTGAGGATGGCGGGGGCGGGGAGGAACGGGCTGAGCACCAGTCCCACGCCGCAGAGCATCTCCACCAGGCACACCACATAGGCATTGAGGAGCGGAAAGGGGACTCCCACGGCCTCCAGGTACAGGGCGAAGCCGGCGGGCCCCGGCGGCAGGGACACCGCCGCCGTGCCGAGCAGGATGCTGTCGAAGAACTTCATGTACCCGAACGTGAAGAAGAAGAACCCCGCCACTGCCCGGAGCGCCATCCGGGTGGTGGTATCCGCGGGCCTCGGCAGGCGCAGCGCGCCAGGGGCTGGCGAATCCTTCAGGAGGTGCGAAGGCAGCGCGGGGAACTCATCTCGGCTCTGAGACATCATGAGACACCTCCCTGGAGTAGGAATGCATGCGAATGATTGCCATCCACCTCCCGAGTCCTGTGCAACGCTGAAGCCAGCAGGCCTTCACCCGTAACCCTTGGAATCTGTGGAAGGCAGCCGTGGAACTTGCGCCAACACGGCAGGCGCTGAGACGCGCGCGCGCACTCCACATGTCCTGGAAAGAGACAGCCCAAGGCGGCGCACGATGTGCGCCCACACAGCACAGCACCGTGCAGGCCTCCATCGCACCCGGCGGCCCGGATGGGGCGCGCGCGGTGACACTTGCGGCTGAGCCCCCTGCCCGAGCGCGGATCAGTCCGTGACGTTCCAAGGCAGGCCCGTACAGGCCGCATAGAGAGGGGACTTGGAGGACGAGCCAGGGCCTGTCTACGTTCCGGCCATGCCTCTACCATGCCCCGTCATCGATGCCTGGATACAACATCCCACGCCAGGCTTCCTGTCGCACCCGATGTTCGAGTCCCTGCGCCGGTGGATGGGCGGGACCATCCCCGACAGCGTGCCCGTGGAGATGACGATCGCGGCGCTCGATGCGGCCCCGATCGAGCGCGCGCTCGTCTCGGCGTGGTGGGGGCCGCAGGGGCCGATCATCTCCAATGACGAGGTGGCGGCGATCGTTCGCACTCACCCCGATCGCCTGGTGGGGATCGGCGCGGTGGATCTCGCGAGGCCGATGGACGCGGTTCGCGAGCTTCGGCGGTGTGTTCGAACGCTCGGCTTTCGTGGCATCCGGGTGCTGCCCTGGCTCTGGCGCCTCCCGCCGAACGACCGGCATTACTACCCCGTGTACGCGGAGTGCGTGGAGCTGGGGGTGCCCTTCTGTCTTCAGGTCGGCCACACCGGACCGCTCGCTCCCTCGGAGCCGGGACGGCCCATCCCGTACCTGGACGAGGTGGCGCTCGACTTCCCGGAGCTGACGATCGTGGGCGGGCACATTGGCTTCCCGTGGACCGCCGAGATGATCTCGCTCGCGCGGAAGTACCCGAACGTCTACATCGACACGTCGGCGTACAAGCCGAGCCGATATCCCCCGGAGCTCGTCGACTATCTCCGTGGAGGGGGGCGGAAGAAGGTCCTCTTCGGGAGCAACTATCCGATGCTGCTCCCGGCGGTGTGCGTGACGGAGCTCGAGTCCTTGCAGTTGGATGACGAGGCCGCGCGGCTGTTCCTGCACGACAACGCCATCCAGGTCTTCAAACTCCCGTAGCGATGCCTTTCGCCTGCCCCACACGGGCAGCTGGCGATGACGGGCGCCGCGGGTCAGTCCGCGGGCAACGTGGCGAGCAGGCTCGTCTCCGTCGGCAGCGCGTGCGTCTTCCACCAGAACGTGGCCGCGTGCTTGTTGCTGCTGTCGTGCTTCTGCGTCCACTTGAACGCGCCCGTGCACTGGGCCCCGTCTGTCAGGGTGAGCTCGCCCGCGGCGATGGCGTGGTCATCCCCGTCGAAGTACCCCGGGTGCTTGCACACGCCCACCACCTGGAGCCCCTCGTCTCCCTTCCCCACCGGGCAGGAGGTGCCGATGCTGTAGGTAGGCGTCGACGTGTTGTACGCGATGGACGTGGAGGTGGTGATGCTGCCGCTGGAGGCCACGGAAGGCGCGCTCGAGAACACCCAGTTCAGGATGCGGTCCCTGGCCGCCGCCACGGCTTGGGTGTGGCCGCTGAGGCCGGGGTCCACGATGGCGCTGTGACAGAAGGAGCCGTACTTGATGCCGTGCGAGGGCCGCCACGTCTGCCCCGGCGCCGGCGTCATGCTGGTGCCCAGCGCCTGACCGCTCCCCTGCGCGTCGAATGGCAGGGGGCCGTCGCTGTTGCCCGTCCACAACGAGGGCGAGCAGCTGGCCCACGAGGTGAGCATGAGTGCCGCCTTGTTGCGCGCCACCCAGTCCGCCGCCGGGAAGCCGCCCACGTTGCCTGCGTACTCGCACCAGCCGTTGCCCAGCGCGCACGAGTCCCCGAAGCCGATAATGGGATCGCCGTTCTTGCACGTGGTGACGAAGCTGGCCGTGCCCACCACGTTGTACTTGCTGGTCCCCAGCGAGTCGACCATGCCTTGGATGGAGACCACCCCGGCGATCCGATCCTGCACGCCCCAGCTCTGCGTGTTCACCCCGTTGGGCCCCACGTTGGCCGCCACCTCATAGGCCACTCGCGCGCCCGTGCTGTGCCCCACCAGCAGGATGTTCTTCGCGCCAGCGGGGAACTTGCGCTCGATCTCCCGCGCCAGCCGGTAGCGCCACTCGTAGGCGGTGGTGCACGGCTCGCCCTGCTTCGTGGTGGTGCAGCCTGGATCCCCCACCTCCCAGTCATCCATGTTCAGCGGATCCGTCGAGTCCGACGGGTGGTAACCCGAGGCAGGCGCCGTATAGAGGTTGGCGTGCGCCCGGCTCACCACCACTGTCACCCCAGGGTGGCTCGCCTCGTAGTCCGCGATGCGCTGCGGGAGCGCGGCCGCCAGCGCGTCATCCAGCTCGTTGAGCGAGTTCGCCGCGTTCAGCCGGTGGTCCTGGCAGCCCTTCACTCCGTGCACGTAGAGAATGTTGAGCTGCACCGTCCCCTGCTGAGCCACCGCAGCCTCGGTGGCTCCGGGCACTCCCGCGGGCTCCCTCGGCTCCGGCTCCACGGGACCACATCCCACCGCCGCCACCACGCCCGCCAGCATCATCCAGTGACGCAGCTCCATGTGCCGCCTCCGTGAGACAGGAGGCGACACCCTAGCCGAAGGCTCCTCTCCAGGTGAATGGCTCAGACTCTGCGTACGGCGAGGAGCGGGGGAGCAGGTGGGCTCACTCCACCGAAGAGTCGCGGATCGTGTCGGACGCCGCTCGCTCACGGCGGGCCAGCCACACGAACGGAATGGCGAGGGACTGAATGGCTGCGCTGAACACGAAGGAGAGCGGATAGCTCCATGCGTCGGCGGCTCTTCCAAGGAGGGGCTGAATACCGACCGCGCCGCTCGAGCCGAGCAGCGAGTCGAACGACAGCACCGTGGCGCGCTCCTTGGACGCGATGAGGCCATTCAGATACGCCTGCCGCATGGGAGCCAGAGCGGCGAACATCAACGCCCACAACACCAGGAGGGCGATGGCGATCCAAAAGTGCGGCAAGAGCCCGATCATCGCCAGAATGAGGGCGCTCAGCAGCGTCCCCGCGAGCAGTACCGAAGTGCGCCGGTGGAAGATGCGCCCGATATGCGGAACGAGGAGGCCGCCGGCAATCTGCGCTCCAGCGACGATCGCAGCCGCAAGTCCAGCAATCGAGTAGGCGCGTTCGTTGCCGTACAGCTTCAGCAGGTAGGGCTGCATTGCATAGAACGCATAGATGGTGACCCCGCTCGTGAAGAGCCCCGCCAGCATGAGCCATCGTACTGGCGGGTTGGCGAACCCGTGCTCGATGGAGCCCCGCAAGACACTCTTGATCTCGCTCATGGGATGTTTGCCGCGGCTCGGGGAGAACCCCTGGTCTCGCATCAACGTGAAGGCGAGTGAGAAGCTGAGGGCAAGGACGAGTGCGCGCAGGAGGTACGGTACTCCCAGATGGGTCGCCTGCGCGATGACGCCTCCGGCGACGGACCCGCAGAGCATGGCGATGCCTTCGACGATCTTCCCTCTGGCCAGGACCGACTCGAGCTTCTCTCCTTCTCGAAAATATCCGCTGAACGTCAGCGCATCCACCAACCACGCCTCGACCGCTCCGGAGAAGAACGTAAAGCCGAGCCCGAGAAACGCGGACGTGAGTGCCCAGGCCCAGAAGGGCGCGGAGAGGTGCCACATCCAGAGATAGAGCAGCGTGGAGAGGGTGAGCGTGAGCGTGCCAAGCAGATACGACGTTCTTCGGCCGCGCGTGTCGGCGACGACGCCGGTCGGCACCTCGAAGATCACCATGCCGGCGGTAAAGAATGCGTTTGCCGCGAACGCCTCGGTATTGCTCAGGCCTGCATCGAGCAAGAAGAGCGTGTTGATGCCCCAGATGAAGGACGCCGCCAAGGTATGGAGCAGCAGCAAGAGCAGGTAGACATTCTGAATCTTACGAGACGATGCGTTCACCGCGTGCGCTCCATGGGGCCCTGCCCGTACTGCCCTCAAGCCCAAGCCCCCTGCCACGCCCCACATGGCAAGGCAGTCGGGCCAGGTATCTGCCCCAAGCGGGTTGCACGGCCTCTACACCGTCGCCTCGGTGACCCAGAGTATAGGACGGATGGGGGCCCTGTTGAGGGTGGCGTGCTGGTGCAGAGAGGGAGGGGAGAGCCGCTGGCAACGCACAGGAGGGACGCATCGAGGGACAGGGGCCCCTGAGTGGGGCGCAGCAACCCGGCCCAAGTAAGCCGTAGCGTCCGTTGCTTCTTTTCCGCACAGCAGAGCGCACGCCCGTGAGTACACGTCGGTCGCACCTGGCTTACCGCAGCGCGACCGACGGCGTTCGTCAGCGTGAAAGCAGCGCGTGGTTCAGTGGCCCTGCCCGATCGCACGGATGATGTAGATGACGGCGGCGTTCGTTGGCCGCGTCTCGTGCCCGTGGCGTGCAGGTCCGGCGCTGGTCTCCGTTGGCTCGCCGATGCCAGTCCTGCTGATCTGGATGTTCGCATGCGCGGTGAGGACGTTTGCGTGCGCTGTCGTCAGGTCGGCCCGGCTGGGCTGGATCGCCGCCTGTGCTGGCTGGATGTTGGCGTGACCCGCTTGAATCTGTGCCTGAGCGGGCGCGAGGTCCGCCTTTCCCGCAGAGATCTGCGCCTGGCCGGTCTGGAGCTGGGCGTAGCCGGTGCCGACGGTGACCGACGCCTGCCCGGTGATCAGCCCAACGGCCCGGTCGTCGGTTTCGTCGGATTCGACGTTCATGCCCGTTGCAGCGTTCGTCCAGGCGGGATGCGCATGGCCACGATCGAGGTGGGTGTGCCCTGTGTCGGTATGTCCGTGGCCGCGGTCTACGTGGGTGTGGCCGCTGTCGACGTGGGCATGTCCGCTGTCCTGGTGCACGTGTCCGGAGTCGACGTGCGAGTGGCCGAGGTCCTGGTGGGTGTGCCCGGCGTCATCATGCTGGTGCCCGGAGTCGACGTGCGAGTGTCCAGGGTCAGCATGCGAGTGGCTCTGCAGGGAGTCGCCTTGCACCGTGCCGACGTCGTCACCCTCGAAGCCGCCATAGGCGGACGCGGCGCGCGTGCTCGCATCCGGATCCCGGCCCGCGCCGAGGTCCGCACCTCGGAGGAACCTGCCGCGCAGGTCCGGAAGATTGAAGGTTGTCCTGCCGTTGCCGGCACCCCATGCCGTTCCCACGGTGTCGTACAGCTCGGGGTATTCGGCGATCTTGATCTCTCGCCCGTCACAGAGCAACCACCCGTGCGGGATGCGGTCCGTCGGACCGGCGAACGCGACGACGGTGCCCACCATGTTGTCGAGCACAGGTCCGGGGCGCGATGGCGGCTGCTGTATCGGCCGACCTGCCGCTATGGCGGAAGCACCCCAGATGACGCAGACCAAGGCAATTCCGATGGCCGATAGGCCATCGAGTGACTTTCTTCGCTGCATACGTACCCCCTCAAAGCTCACTTGGAATTGAGCGCCTCATACGAGCTTGAGGAGCACCACGCTAAAGAAGGAGCGGGAGTAGGGCGATGCCACCAAAGCAGTACGCCTCGGGGTGCCATGGCAAGTCGTCCAGCGGGCGCCCAGCCCGAGCCCGCCGGCTGCCATGTCCCCCAGTGCCCAGGGCCCAGCTGCCCATCCCTACTTCGCGGGAGGACTGCGCGGCAGTCGCACCGTGAACGTAGTTCCCTCCGTGGCGGTGGAGTGGATGTCCACGGCCCCAGCATGAGCGAGCACGAGGTGGCGCACGATATAGAGCCCAAGGCCGATGCTTCGCCCCGCGTTATCCACCAGCTCGGTGCCACGCTCCATCGGCTCGAAAATACGGGGTAACAGGTCTTGGGGAAGGGGGGTTCCGGTGTTGTGGACCTCCAGCACCACGGTGTCCCCTTCACCGCGGGTCTCCACCCGCACCGGCGTATCGGAGGGGCTGTATTGAAGCGCATTGGCCAGCAGGTTGGAGAGCACCTGCGCCAGCCGATCCGGATCCCACTCGCCAGCTCCATCCCCGCTTTGCACTACCGCGATGGACCGATCCGGGTGGGAGGCCTGCGCCTCGTCCACGACCGTGCGCACCAGCTCATGCAGGTTCGCAGCCTTCCGCGCGATGGGGATGCTGCCCCCGTGGCGGGCCCGGGTGAAGTCCAGCAGATCGCGGATCAACCGGGTGGCGCGCTCGGCAGACAGGAGGATCCGCAGGAGGCCTCGCCGGGACTGCTCGTCGGTCACCTGGCGGTTCAAGTTCGAGGCTGTCAGGGTGATGGCGCTCAGCGGGTTGCGCAGGTCATGGCTGACAATTCCGATAAGCTGGCGCTCGAACTCGGCGCTCTGGCGGGTTGCGGCTTCGAGTGCCTCCACCTCTCGCCGGGCCTGTCGCTCGCGCTCGAGAAGTTGGGTGCGTTCAGCCTCCGCGCGCCTTGCCCGTTCCTCGGCAGCCTGCACTTTGACGAGCGCATTCTCCGCCAGCACGCGACGCGCATGCTCATCCACGAGCGCCTGCTTTCGCAGCATGTCCCACCGCGCCAGCGCATGCACTCGCGCCACGAGCTCCATGGGGCGGAACGGCTTGAAGACGTAATCGTTGGCTCCCGCCTCCAACCCCTTCACCACGTCCTCCGTCCCCTGGTGCACTGTCAGGAGCAGGACGGGCAGCGCCGCGGTGGGCCGGTTGCTGCGAAGGTACTCACACACCTCGATGCCTGAGAGGCCCGGCATCTCCCAATCCAGCACCATCACATCAGGCGGGCGGTGATGGCCGAGTGCTTCAATCAGCGCGGGACCGTCCGTGAAAGTGGAGACAAGGCAGCTGGAGGCCAGTGCAGCGCGGATGACCTCCGTCTCCGACTTGCTGTCGTCGAGGAGCCAGACGGTGGGACGGAGAGGGGAGGGAGGGTGAGGCACGAGGGGGCGGGTCTAGCAATCCTCGCTTGGCCCCGTCAACGCGGGTCCACGGTGGGCGCCGCCGCCTCGGGCTCCAGCCGCAGGAGGATGTCCGCGAAGTGGTAGGGCGCCCACGGGCCCGTGTAGTGGAGCGTGAGCAGCTCGAAGCGCGCCGCCAGGGAGCGCAGCTTCGCGTCGAAGGCCGCCTCCTGCTCGCGCGCCACCAGGAAGGCCGCGTTCAGGATCATCCGCTCGCCAATGGGGCGCACCACCCGCACCGCCGTGGCCAGGGGCCTCAGCGCCTCCAGCAGGGTCTGCGCGTCATGCCCGGCGGCCTCGCGGGCGAGGACATCCTGGTCACAGAGCACCTTCAGGCCCAGCTCGACGTGCCCCTCCAGCCGGGCCAGCACGCCCGCGAACGCGTCATGGCCCGAGCGCAGCAGCTCCACTACCTCCTCGCGGCCTCGGAAGGTGAGCCCGAAGGCTGCCGGCAGCAGCGTGTGCTCGCGCATCACGGCCTCCTGCACGCGGTGGTGGGCCAGCAGGTGGTCTCGCGTCGGATCCGGCACGCCCGCGGGGCCCTCGGACACCACCGCCGCCAGCTCGCCGTGGCGCACCGTCGCCACCTCCGTCGGGGGCGTGCCCAGGCCGATGGCCCCGAAGCTCAGCTCCTCCTTCGCGCGCAGCACCCCGTACAGGTACAGGGATGAGGTCCGGGCCATGGCCATACGTCACCGCACGCGGGCCGCGAGCACCTTCTTCACCTCCGCTACCAGGGTGTCTGGCAGGCAGGGCTTGACGACGAAGGAGTCGCACTGCACCTGCTGCCCGGAGCCGGGCTCGTTGGCCAGGGCGTGTCCGGTCAGCGCCACCACGGGGATGTGCTTCGTGCGCTCGTCGGCCTTGAGGCGGCGCGTGGCCTCCCACCCGTCGATGATGGGCAGGGACAGATCCATGAGGATGACGTCCGGCAGCAGCGCGAAGGCCTTGTCCAGCGCCTCGGCGCCGTTCGTCGCCTCGGCCACCCGGAAGCCGGAGAACTCCAGGTACTCCGCGTACATCTCCCGCGCGTCCTGGTAGTCGTCGACGACCAGCACGAGGGGCTTGGAGGTGTCCGGAGCATTCGTCATGAACGCCTCATACGCCACGGCACGTGCAGCGTGAAGGTGGAACCCTGGTCAATTGCACTCTGCACGGTGACCCGCCCTCCCATCATCGCCGCCAGACGTCGGCAGATGGACAGACCCAGGCCGGTGCCGCCGTAGACACGCGTGGGAGAGCTGTCCACCTGCTGGAAGTCCTCGAAGACCTTCTCGTGGTGCTCCGGGGCGATGCCGATGCCGGTGTCCTTCACGGAGATGCTCACCGTGGAGGTGCCAAAGTCATACGCGGCGGAGAGCTGCACGGAGCCCTCGTGCGTGAACTTCAGCGCGTTGGACAGCAGGTTGAGGACGATCTGCTTCACCTTCTGCCGGTCACCGTGCAGCTCCGGCACCTCGGGGGCCACGTGGCTGGTCACCGTCAGCTTCGTGCGGGCGATGATGGGGTCCATCTCCGCCATCACCTCCTGGAGCAGATCCTGGAGCAGGAAGCTGGAGAGGTTGAGCGGCATCCGCCCCGCCTCGATGCGGGTGATGTCGAGGATCTCGTTGATGACCTGGAGCAGGTGCCGGCCGTTGGAGTCGATGCGCTGCAGGTTGCGCCGCTGCTGGGGCGTCATCTCTCCGTTCACGCCCTGCAGCAGCATGCTCGTGTAGCCGAGGATGGCGTTGAGCGGCGTGCGGAACTCGTGGGACATGTTGGCCAGGAACTGGGACTTGGCCGCGCTGGCCTGCTCGAGCTGGAGCGCCTGCCGGCGCAGCTTCTCGTTCTGCTCGGCCAGCTCCGCGGTGGCCGCGTGCACCTTGGCCTCCAGCTCGCTGGAGGCGGACCGGACCTGCTCCAGCAGCCGGGCCTTCTCCAGCGCCTCCGTGCGATCATGGAGCAGGGTGACGATGGAGGTGGGCTCGCCCTGATCGGAGAGGACCTGGCTGGCCATGGCCTCCATGGGCAGGGGGGCACCCGTGGCGGGCTCCACCAGGTGCAGCTCCCCGCGCCAGCGCCGCGCGCCGCTGGGGGCCAGCAGGTGGGAGAGGAACGAGGCGAAGTTCGCGTTGTTGGTGTGCGCGCGCCGCCGGGGGGCCTCGCCGCTGTCGGGGGGCGCGTAGAAGAGGCGCTCGGCCGGATCGTTCATCAGCACCGTGCCGCCGGACGGATCCGTGACGATGATGGGGTCAGCCACCGAGTCGAGGATCAGATCCAGGCGCAGCCGCTCCGAGCGCGCCTCCTGCTCCGAGGCCCGCAGCCGCCGGTAGCTCTCGCCGAGCGCCTGCGTGGCGCGGCCCAGGGCCGTCACGTTGCGCAGCACGCACACGTGGCCAGGAGGGTTGCCCGGCTCCTTCGCGGGGGTGCAGACGAGCTCGAAGAGCAGATCCGTGCCCTCCACCGGGTCCACCAGGGACAAGTCCCTGCGGCGCACCGGGGATGCGCCTCCCGTGGCGCTGCTGAGGAGCGCGGTGTGAAAGACGCGCTGGTTGAGCTCCACGGCGCGGCGGTGGCCCTCGCTGGCGCCCTCGTCCGCGACGAAGAGCTGGCGCGCGCGGGCGTTGGCGATGAGGACCCGGCCCTCCAGGTTGGTGAAGAGGATGGGATCCGTCACCGCGTCCACGAGCTGGCGCAGCAGCCCCCGCTCCTGGTCGGCGGCCGCGGGGCTCGACTCGGCTCGCGCCTCGCTCCCAGGCGCGGTGGGGGGCTTCAGAGGGGCGGTGGAGGACGGCACGGCCCTAGGCTCCGGTTCCCGTCTTCCCTGGAGGCACGCCGGGCTGCTCCTGGTGCGTCTCCACGGACTCGACGACGATGCGGCCCCCCTGGGCCGGTGCAGGAGGCCTCGCCAGCGCCGTGCCAGACTCCGGCGCGAAGCGGATGCCCTGATCCAGGACCCGGTCCAGGATATCGACCAGGCTGGTGCTTCCGGGATTTCGTGCGACCGGCATCCTGCGCTCCTGGCAGTGGGGGCCAATCCCTCGACTTCCTTACATAGCGCGCCCCACCCGCGAGACCCCACGGTTTCGGCAGAAGCCCGCGATTTGCCAACTCCCTTGGGAACACTCTGTTGCCTCGGACACACCCTGTCCACCTTCTGGAAGCAGGGCAGCCGGGCATACGAGCCGTGGCTGCTGGCTTACCAGCCTCCAGGGGCATCCCTAGCCTTGGTCCATGAATGATGACCGGATCCACAAGTCGCTCTGGACGACGACGGCGCCCGGGCGGCGCTTCCCCGTGCTCTCCGGGGACCTGTCGGTGGACGTGGCGGTGGTGGGGGGCGGTGTCGCCGGCCTCACCACGGCCTGGCTGCTAAGGCGGGCAGGCAAGAGGGTGGTGGTGCTGGAGATGAACCGGCTGCTCACCGGGCAGACCGGGCAGACGACGGCACACCTCACCGAGCTGCTGGACACGCCCTATTCCAAGCTGCGCTCGGACTTCGGGGAGAAGGGGGCCCAGCTGGCCGCCGCCTCCAGCCGCGCCTCCATCGAGCAGCTCGCCGCGCTGGTGGAGGAGCTGGGCGTGGACTGCGGCTTCCAGCGCGTGCCCATGTTCCGCTACGCGGAGACGGACTCGCAGCTGCGCGAGCTGGAGAAGGAGGTGGCCGCGGCGCGCGAGGTGGGACTGGCGGCCAGCCTCACGCGGGAAGTGCCGCTGCCGTACCCGGTGAAGGGGGCGCTCCGGCTGGAGAACCAGGCGCTGTTCCACCCCCGCGCGTACCTGCTGGCCATGGCCGAGCGCCTCGAGAAGGAAGGCTGCCTCATCTTCGAGGAGACGCGCGTGGTGGACGTCCAGGACGGGCTGCCCTGCCGGGTCGTCACCGATCGCGGCACCATCCTCGCGACGGACGTGGTGGAGGCCACGACGACGCCGCTCAACAAGGTGTTCCTCCACACCAAGGTCTACCCGTACCGCACCTATGCCGTCGCCGGTCCGCTGGAGGCGCCGCTGGAGGCGGGCCTCTATTACGACAGCCAGGATCCGTACCACTACATCCGCCCGCAGCGGATTGACGGCGTGGACTACCTGATTGTCGGCGGCGAGGACCACAAGGTCGGCACGGAGGAGGACACGGAGAAGCACTTCGCGGCGCTGGAGGCGTATACGCGGCGAAACTTCCCCGTCACCCGCCTCACCCACCGCTGGTCCGGCCAGATCATCGAGCCGGCGGACGGCCTGGCGTACATCGGCCGCAACAGCGCCTCTCGGCACACGTACGTGGCGACGGGCTTCTCCGGCACGGGCATCACCTGGGGGACGCTGTCGGGGATGCTCCTCTCGGATCTCATCCTGGGACGGGAGAACCCGTATGCCGCGCTCTATGACGCGACGCGCGTGAAGGTGAAGGCGGGCGCCAAGGACTTCATCCAGGAGAACGCGGAGGTGGCCTTCCACTTCGTCGCGGATCGGCTCTCGCGGCCGGACGGGCACCGGCTGTCCGAGGTGGCCCCCGGCGAGGGGAAGATCCTCGAGGTGGAGGGCAAGAAGGTGGCCGTCTACCGCGAGGAGAGCGGCGCCTGCCATGCCGTCTCCCCGGTGTGCACGCACCTGGGGTGCCACGTGCACTGGAACCGTGCGGAGCGCTCCTGGGACTGCCCCTGCCACGGCGCCCGCTACAGCCCCACCGGCAAGGTGCTCAACGGCCCGGCCGTGAAGGATCTCACCTCCCAGAAGCTCCCAGCGGAGGCCTCGGCTGCTTCACCCACCACCACCCACGGAGATGAACAACTATGAACGCGTTGGATCTGCTCAAGGAACAGCACGAAGAGGTGAGCAAGCTCTTCAAGAAGTTCGAGAAGCTGGAGGACGGTGCCGACGGGGAGCGCCGCGAGCTCTTCATCAGAATCGCGGACCGGCTCTCGGCCCACGCCACCATCGAGGAGCAGTACTTCTACCCGTCCATCAAGACGGACAAGACGGAGGACCTCGTCCGCGAGGCGGTGGAGGAGCACCTGGGCGTCAAGCGCATCATCGCGGACCTGCTCGAGCTGGAGCCCTCCGACGAGCAGTTCGACGCGAAGATGAAGGTGCTGATGGAGAACGTCGAGCACCACGTCGAGGAGGAGGAGGACGAGCTCTTCAAGCTGGTGCGCAAGGTGCTCAACGCGGACCAGCTCCTGGCGCTCGGCGTCCAGATGAAGGCGGAGTTCGACGAGATGATGGAGGCCGAGCCTCGCAACGAGGTGCCCCTGCAGACGGACGAGGCGGCGCCCATCTGAAGCTGAACTGACGTGCAGTCCAGGCGCGAGGGTGGCACCATGGTCCGGCCATGCCTGCTACCTCTCGCTCCCGTGCTGCTGTTCCGCTGCTCCCCGAGGGTTTCACCCCTGCCGCTCGCAGGGCCCTGGCCCGTGCCGATCCCTCGCTGGCCGCGTTGATGCGGCGGGTGGGGCCCTTCCAGCTCCAGATGAAGCCCCTGCACAGCCCGTTCGCGGCGCTGGCCGAGTCCATCGTCTACCAGCAGCTCCACGGCCGCGCGGCGGCCACCATCTTCGGCCGGCTCTGTGAGCGGGTGGGGAAGGGGCCGGACTTCACCCCCGAGGCGCTGCTGGCCACTCCGGATCCGGCGCTGCGCGAGGCAGGCCTGTCCGGCGCGAAGACGGCGGCGCTGAAGGACCTGGCGCAGAAGACGCGGGAGGGCGCGGTGCCCACGCTGGCCGAGGTGCGGCGGTTGGAGGACGCGGAGCTGATCGAGCGCTTCACGCACGTGCGTGGCATTGGCCAATGGACGGTGGAGATGCTGCTCATCTTCCGGCTCGGGCGGCCGGACGTGCTGCCGGTGGATGACTACGCCATCCGCAAGGGCTTCATGCTGCTGCAGGGGCTGAAGGAGTCCCCGCGCCCGCGCGAGGTGCTGGCCTACGGGGAGCGCTGGCGGCCGTGGCGCTCGGTGGCGAGCTGGTACCTCTGGCGCTCCCTGGACCTGCCCGCGGCTCAGGAGGCGCCGGAGCCCTCGAGATCGGCGCGGCCCCAGTCTCCCCAGGCCCGCAGCAGCAAGGTGCGGACCTCATCCTCCGTCACGGGGCGGAAGTCGGCGTAGAAGGAAGCGACCGTGTCGAAGGGCACGGGCTGCCAGGGGCAGACGACCTCATCGAACTCCTCGTCGAGCAGCTGCAGGCCCTCGCGCGAGCCCACGGGCACCGCGCCCACCAGCGTCCGGGCCCCGGTGCGGCGCACCAGCCCCGCCGCGTCCCGGAGCAGGAGCCCCTGGGCCAAGCCCTCGTCCACGATGATCACCGTGCGCCCGTGGAGGGTGGGTGGGGGCGCTGGGGGGCGGAGGCTGTGGATGCGCTGGCGGAGGCGGCGCCACGCGAAGGCGGTCGCCTGGCGGAGCGGCTCGTCATTCATTCCCAGCGCGTTGATGATGGGCTCGTGGAGCTGCTGCGAGGGCGGCCAGCCGAGCAGCCCCAGGGTGATGTCGCCACGTGCAGAGGTGATGGGCTCCAGGAAGCACAGCTCCAGGGGTACGGCGAGGTGCCGGGCCACCTCGAAGGCGATGGGCACGCCCCCGTTGGGGACTCCGAGCACGGTGACATCGTGCCGTCCCGCATAGCGTGACAGGGAACGGGCAAGCACCTCGCCCGCATGGGAGCGGTGAGAGAAGGGCGTGATCATCTGGACGGAACGTGAGGAGCAAGCCCGGGCACTGCAAACAGGGGACGCCCGCCCGCCTGCCCCAGCACCCAGGGGCTTTCCCGGGACGCTGCCTTGCTTCGTGCTCCGGGCGTCCTCACCCCTACTGCAAAGGAGCAATGGCCTATGCGCGCACTGACGTACCAGGGCCCCTATCGGGTCCGCGTGGAGAACAAGCCTGACCCGATCATCGAGCACCCGCAGGATGTGGTCCTGAAGGTGACGCGGACGGCGATCTGTGGCTCGGATCTGCACCTGCTGCACGGCCTGATCGCGGACACCCGGGTGGGGTGCACCTTCGGGCACGAGTTCATGGGCGTGGTGGAGGAGGCGGGGCGCGAGGTGAAGAACCTGCGCAAGGGGGACCGGGTGGTGGTGCCCTTCAACATCTCCTGCGGCACGTGCTTCTACTGCCAGCGGTCGCTCACGGCCCTCTGTGAGAACTCCAACCCGAGCAGCGATCTGGCCTCGGGCGTATTTGGCTACTCGCACACCACGGGCGGCTTCGAGGGCGGCCAGGCCGAGTACGTGCGCGTGCCCTATGCGGACGTGGGCCCCATGCGGGCCCCGGACGACATGGAGGACGAGGAGGTGCTGTTCCTCAGCGACATCCTGCCCACGGGCTACCAGGGCGCGGAGATGGGGGAGATCCAGCCGGGTGAGACGGTGGTGGTGTTCGGCTGCGGTCCGGTGGGCCTGTTCGCGATGAAGTCGGCGTGGCTGATGGGCGCCGGGCGGGTGATCGCGGTGGATCATCTCCCCTACCGGCTCGCCTTCGCGGAGCAGTACGCGAAGGTGGAGACGGTGAACTTCAAGGAGGTGGGGGACGTGGTGATGCACCTCCGGGAGCTGTGCGGCGGCCGCGGGGCGGACGTGTGCATCGACGCGGTGGGCATGGAGGCCGAGGGCTCGACGATGCACAAGATGCTCGGCCTGGCGAAGCTGGAGGCGGGGGCGCCCACGGCGATCAACTGGAGCATCGACACCGTGCGCAAGGGGGGCAACGTCTCGATCATCGGCGTGTACGGCCCGCCGTGGAACCTGATCAACATCGGCACGGCGATGAACAAGGGGCTGACGCTGCGGATGAACCAGTGCAACGTGCGCCGGTACATGCCGCGGCTGCTGGAGCACATCCGCGAGGGGCGCATCGATGCCAAGGGCATCATCACCCACCGCTTCCCGCTGGAGGATGCGGCGCACGCCTACCACCTGTTCGCCCAGAAGCGGGACAACTGCATCAAGTGCGTCCTCGTCCCCCACGGGCACGCCTGACGAGAGGAGACAGCCATGCAGATTCAACAGATCGAGGGCAGGGGCGCAGACGCGGATCCACGCAACCGGCCCGGGGTGCCCATGGAGACGGTGCCGGCTCCTCTGTCAGGGGCGCAGATGCCCATCGAGCAGCAGAAGTCGGACTACGCGGTCTTGATGCACGGGGGGAAGCAGAAGCTGCCGCCGGTGTTCGGGACGGCGGCTCCCCTGAAGGGGCTGAGCGGCGTCATCCGGAAGGTGGCCTACAAGTACCCGGACCACTGGGCGCGGCACTGGATGATGCTGATGATGGCGGACCGGGTGGACTCGTGGGAGCACAACCTGCGGAGGACGCTTCCACTGGCCGCGGTTCTCGTCCTCGGAGGCCTGACGTTCAAGCTGATCCGCCGCTGAGCTCGCGGGAGGGAGCGTCGTCAGGAGCTGGGCTGCGGGGCGGGAGTGTCCTTCCGCTCCCGCAGCGGCAGGATCAGGAAGAGGAAGGCCACGGAGAGCCCCACGCTCAGCAGGAGCACCTGGGCGTAGCTCCAGTGCGCCCGGCCCACGAGCAGCCCTCCAATGGGGCCCCCCGGGGACTTGCCCGCAACTTCGACGCTGGCGAGCAACGTGTAGTGAGTTGCGCCGATGCGCCGATCCACCCGGGACATCATGAAGGCGAACATCACCGTCGTCAGCGCCCCGCCGAAGAACTCCTCGGCGACCGTGACGCCAATGACGCCCGCGTCGGTCACTCCCGTCTTCGCGAGCCACCAGCGCCCCATGAGCGGGAACAGCCGCAACGTCGCCGTCACCGCGAGCGCCCGGAACAGTGGCACCCGGGTCGCGAGCAGGCCTCCCACCACTGAACCGAGGATCGAGGCGCCCTTCCCCCACGTGCCCACCCAGAGACCGATCTGCTCGGGCCGGACGCCGGCATCGACGAGGAAGATCTTGTAGAGCACGTCCGACATCGTCTCGCCGAGCTTGTAGGTGCCGATGAACAGCAGCATCCACTTCATCCCCGGCAGCAGCAGCGCCTCCTTGAGCTGGACGAACACCTCGTGCCAGCTCTTGCGCTGCGAGCCTGTCTCCCGGGGAGTGGGCTCGCGCGCGAAGGCCATGATCGCGAACACCCCCAGGCAGAGCGCCGCCATGGAGAGGAACAGCCCCTGCCAGCCGATGTACTGGCTCGCCCAGACGAGCAGCCCTCCGCCCGTGAGCATTCCCAGCTTGTAGCCCACCACCTGTGCCGCGTTGCCGAAGCCCAGCTCCGCGGGCTGCAGTGAGTCCACCGCGAAGCCGTCCACCGCGATGTCCTGGGTGGCGGCGAAGAGGTTCATCAGGAAGATGAGCCCGAGCAGCCCGAGCAGCCCACCTTCCACGGGAACAAAGGCCGCGAGAGCACAGGTCGCAGCCAGCGCCGCCTGGAGCGGGAGGATCCACGACTTGCGCCGCCCGATGCGCGCGGACCCGTAGCGATCCACCAGCGGGGCCCACACCACCTTGAACATCCACGGCAGGGACAGCAACCCAATGAACCCGATGGCCTCCACCGAGACGCCCTGCGTGCGCAGATAGACGGGGAGCGCCGTGGCCTGGAAGCCGAAGGGCATCCCCTGGACGAAGTAGAGCGCGCTCAGCAGACCCAGCTTGCGGGGAGAGAGCTTCTTCACGGTTCAGGGCTGCGCGGGCGACTGCATGTGGCGCAGGATCAAGGCCTCCAGCCGCTCGAGCGCCTTGTCCAGCACCTCCATGGAGGGGCCGAAGGACAGCCGCACGTACTGCCGGAAGCGCGAGGAGCGGGCGCGCCGCTTGCCTGGGTTCACGTCGAAGAACTCGCCGGGCACGCAGATGATCTTCTGCTCCAGCGCGGCCCGGAAGAACGCCATCCCGTCATTGAGCGGAGGCGGCAGCCCGGCCAGGTTGCCCCACACATAGAAGGTGCCATCCGGCGGACGATCCGAGCGGATGCCCAGCCGCTCCAGCCGCGAGTGGAACCGATCCCGCTTCTCGCGGAACGCGGTGTTGATGGCCAGCGTCTCGGCCACCACGCTCTGCTCCTCCAGCAGCGGGAGCGCCGCGCGCTGCAGGGGCCGGCTGCCTCCACCGTCCAGGAAGCTGCCGGCGCTGGAGACGGCCTCGATGACCTGCTTCGGCCCCACCGTCCACGTCATCCGCCAGCCCGGGTAGCGCCAGTTCTTCGTGAGGCCGTCGAAGACGACCACCGGATCCTTGTTCACGTCCTCCACGTACCGCGTGGCGCTCTCCACCGGGAGCTGCCCGGGGCGCCCCGTCCAGACGTAGTGCGAGTAGAACTCGTCGATGAGCAGCACGCACTCCTGCTCGCGCGCCACACCCACCCAGCGCGCCAGCTCGTCGCCCTGCACCAGCTTGCCCGTGGGGTTGCATGGGTTGGAGAAGAGCAGGGCGGACAGCCCGCGCCCCTGCACCTCGCGCCGCAGATCCTCGTGCGTGAAGGCGTAGCCGCGCTCTCCCTCCAGCAGGATGGGGATGGCGGTGAACGCCTTGAAGACGTCCAGCAGCTCCTCATAGGCCGTGTAGTCCGGCAGGAAGTGGCCCAGGTTCACCGAGCCGAGGCTCGCCGCCGCCCGGGTGAGCGAGGTGCGCCCACCGCCCGACAGGCTCACGTTCTCCGCGCTGTACTGGCTCGGCATCCCCTTGCGGTAGAGCCGGTTGTAGAGGCTGGCGATGGCCTCGCGCACCTCCCACAGCCCCGCCACGGGCGCGTACTCCAGGTCCGCCACATCCACCGCCACCTTGCCCACGCGGGGGGGGGCGCCCGGCAGCTCGCCCGTCTCCGGCTGGCCCTGGCCCAGGTTGCACCACTCCGGGTCTCCCGGCTTGTAGCCCCGGCGGCCCGCCTCGGCGGTGACATAGATGACGCCCGTGCGTGGCACGGAGCGGAACGCTGGAATCGGGGTTTCGTCGCTCACGGCGCGCACCCTACCGGAGCTTGGGCCCGCGCGCCTCTCCCGGATTTCACCGGACGACAGGCACCGTCACCGGCTCCCGGTCGTCGATGGTCAGCTCCATCTTCCCGAGCCGCCAGAGCGTCGTCTTGAACGAGGCCTTCACCGTGTGGCCGTCCGCCGTCTCCAGCAGCCCCTCGCCCTCCTTGGGGGCGTACTCGCCGAGCTCGTACTCGAGCTCGGTGAAGGTGAGCCGGCTGGTGCCCTCGGGGCCCGTGAGCTCGCCCGGGCCGTTGAACACCAGCGAGGTGCCGCCGATCACCGGCAGCCCATCGCGCTTGCCCACCCGGCCATCCACGCGGAACGTGTACTCGGGGTTCTTGGGCAGCGGGCCCTCCGCCAGCGTGTAGTAGCGCGACTCGTCCGCGCAGGTGCCGTAGCCCACCTCCGCCTGCAGCGAGTAGCCGTCCACCTTCAGCTGACGCAGATCGGCCTTCAGGTCCATCCGGTCCTCGCCGCCCGAGTACTTGAAGGCGGTCTGCCCGGAGACGGTGTGCTTGCGGACCTCACAGCTCCCCTCGGGGAAGGAGAGGATCACCGCGTCCGTGGCGGCATCCAGGCTCTCGGTGCTGGCGGTAACGCACCCCACGTCGGCCTGGACCGACTCGGCGGCCTTGCCCACGAAGGTCCTCCGGGGCTCGCCGCACGTATAGACGGGGAGGAGGCCGAGCAGCTCCAGCGCCGCCCGGGCCTGGGAGGCCGCGACCAGCGCGACCCCGACCTTGTCCCGCGCGTCATCGATCTGCTCCTGGGTGGGGGCGCTCCCTCCGCAAGCAGTGGCGAGGGCAGTGAGGGAGGCAAGGCAGATCGTTCGGCGCAGCATGTGGGGGCTCCTGGGCGTGTCTCCGACGCGGGGGCGGCGGACGGCAAGCGTTCAGCAACCCTCGTGCCTCGGCCAACCCCGCGAGAGAAGGAGCAGCGCGTGAAGCAGGGCTGTGCATCGCCGTGCACCGGGCTTCACAGCTTGACTCCCCGTGCCCCGCCTTCCCTCGTGCGCACTTACACCGGCACGCCATGTGGTTGCCGTTAAGTGCCACCTAAAGATTCGCTATTGAGGCTTTTCCTGGTTTCTATTTACGGTATTATTGCATCTTTACCGCCGCTGCTGTTGTCCGGTTCATAGCGTGGAAGTCGTCGTTTGAAGGAAACGAACCGACACGTGGGGTCTGCTGGGGAGCTGCTTCCGGAGGGGGGAACAGATGAGCTTTTCCATCCATCTCGAGACAACGGGGGTGAGCACGCCGCTGGGGGCGAGGACGCAGTACCCCTGCCTCATCGTCGAGGCCTCGCCTCATGCGGATGAGCTGAGCCTCCAGTTCATCCTGCTCTCGGACAACGTGAGCATTGGGCGCAGCACCGACTGCACGCTCGCGCTGAAGGACCCCGGTATCTCGCGGCGCCATACCACGCTGAGCATCGAGCCGGGCCCGAGCGGCAGGGATCCCGTGGTGAGGATCTCGAACCTCAGCCACCAGGGAGACGCGACGCGGATTGGGGACAAGACGCTGGGCTCGAACTCGGCGGGCGTGCTCCGGCTGGGCGAGGTGCTGCGGCTGGGGAGCACCTGCCTGCGCTACGGCCTGCTCGAGCTGGAGCCGCAGATCATCCAGGTGCTGAAGACGGTGGCCGAGCTGATGCGCAAGGCGCACTACGACAAGGCCCTCGGCGGGCTGGCCGCGCTCAAGCGGTACCGGCCCCTGGGGGGCTCGCGCCGCACGTCGCTCGAGCAGCTGCTGCTGTCCGCGCAGTTCCTCGAGGCGCGCATCCACTGTGTCCTCGGCAAGTGGGGCATGGCGATCGATCTGCTCGAGGAGCTCATCGGCCCGGAGAACCCGGATGAGGAGCTGCGCCTGAAGGCCACCTTCCAGCTCGCCTTCCTCTCCGTCCAGCAGAACGATCTGGAGCGGGCGCTGACGCTGGTGGAGCGGATGTGGGAGCTCGCCGAGGGCCGGGATGGGTACTTCCTGGCGCTCGCGCTGTGCCTGCGCGGCATGACGGCTGCCCGGCTCCGGGACTTCGCGCTGGCGCGCCGGGCGTTCCGGGACGCCTCGGCGAGGCTGCAGCACAGCACCCGGCCCACGCAGAACCTGTCGGCCCGGATCCTGCTCGAGCTGGGCATCTCCCACTTCCTGGCCGAGCAGCATGATCTGGCGCTGGAGCTGTTCGGGCGGCTGAAGAAGGAGGACGGGCACGGAGAGCCGTACCAGGTGATCTGCGCCGAGGCGCTGCGCTACCGCGCGGTGATCCACTCGCTGCGCCGGGACTTCGAGAAGGCGGATGCCCTCCTGCGCGAGGCGCTGAAGACGTTCCAGGAGGCGAAGTGGCACTTCCTGGAGTGCAAGGCCCAGAAGAGCCGGGCGCTCAACTACCTGAGCTGGGGCCGGATCGAGGAGGCCAGCGTCCACCTGCAGCTCTGCCACGAACTGCTGACGCACGACGTGGAGAACGAGTACGAGCGCGCCGTGTGCGCGGGGCAGCTGGGCAAGGTGTACCTGACGCGCGGAGACGCCCACGAGGCGCTCCGGTGGTTCGAGCAGGAGCGCCAGCTGCAGGCCGGCATCCCCGGGGTGGCGCACTCGCAGGCATACACGCACCGCAACTTCGCGCGCGCCCACCGCAACCTGGGGAACGCCGGGGAGGCGGCGCTCTACTACGTGCGCGCGGTGGAGACGTTCCACGAGTTCTCCAACTGGGTGCAGAAGGGGCTCACGTTGGTGGAGCTGTGCCGGCACCGCATGGACGCGGGGGAGGTGGAGCAGGCCGCGGCCGCGCTCGTGGACGCCGAGGCCAGCTTCCTGGCGGCGGGGCGGGGCCCTGGCTTCGAGGCCACGCTCAACGTGCTGCGGGCGCAGCTGGCCTGGGCGCGGGGAGAGGTGGCGCGGGCCCAGGAGCTCTTCGCCCAGAGCCTCCGGGCGATGGAGTCCTCGCCGCCCAGCTACCTGCTGGCGGAGGTGTACCTGTTCAGCGGGCGCCTGCACGTGGAGCTCCACCGCCGGGCCACCCAGGCCCAGGACACGGCCGCGGCGGCAGCGCACTACCGGCAGGCCATGCTCCTCATCGAGCGGGGCAGCGAGTGCGCCACGAGCCAGGGCCTGGGCTGGCTCCTGGAGCAGTTCCGCAAGGAGAGCGAGAAGCTGGACCACAAGGAGTTCACCAAGCTGTTCATGCGGCCCTTCGTCCCACGGGAGCTGCTGGAGCACCTGGAGCACAGCAGCCTGGGCGAGCTGAACAAGTTCCAGCTCGACGAGCGCACGGTCATCTTCGTGGACCTGAGCGGCTACACGGCGCTGGTGGAGCGGGAGGATCTCGCCGGGGTCCGCGACATCCTCAACGAGTTCTACGGCTTCGCCACGCGCACCATCCAGCACTACGGCGGCGCGGTGGACAAGTTCATCGGCGACTGCGTGATGGCCATCTTCAGGGGCGACATCACGGGGCTGGGGCTCCAGAACCAGGCCGTCGCGGCCGTCAGCGCGGCGGTGGACATCATCCGGGAGGTGGAGGTGCTGTCGGAGCGCCGGTTCGGGGACACGCGCAGGCTGGCGGCCTCCGCGGGCGTCTGCACGGGCAAGCTGCTCACGGGGCTGGTGGGCTCGCTCCAGCAGATGAACTTCACCTGCATTGGAGACGTGGTCAACGTGGCCTCCCGGCTCCAGGGGCTGGCCCGGCCGGGCGAGGTGCTGATCGCCCACGAGACGTACCAGGCCTGCATGCAGGGAGGCACGGTGCTCTGGGTGGACGGCGACCTTCGGGAGGCCCGCGTCAAGAACCGGGTGCAGCCCGTGCGCTACTGGAGTCTGGATCGGGTGACGCGGGCCACCGGTCTCACGGTGGCGCCCCAGCGCGAGCGGTAGCCGCCGCTCGCGCCGGGCTGGGCGCTACTCGCCGAGGGTGGCGCGCAGGAACCAGGTGTGCTTCTCGAACTCGGTGATGACGTCGGTCAGCAGCCCCTCCGTGTCCGAGTCCTGGTGCTCCTGGGCCAGCTTGCGGCTCGCGCCCAGCCCCGCCAGGTACGTGTCGAAGCGCTCCGCCAGCAGCTTCACGTGGTCCAGATCCTTCACCGTCTCCTGGGGATACTCCGGGAGCCGGCTGGACTTGGCCACGTGCCGCGCCGTGCCGTACGCCCGGCCACCCAGCGTCACCGCGCGCTCGGCGATGGAGTCGTTGTGCACGGCCAGGCCCACCGCGAAGGTCTCGAAGAGCGGGTGCAGCGCGGCGAACTGAGGGCCCTTGATGTTCCAGTGGGCCACCTTGATCTGGCTGTGAAGGTCCAGGCCGTCGACCAGGCGCTCGTTGAGCGTGGCGGCGAGCGAGGAGCGGACTTTCTCGGAGAGGGGACTCGGGCTGCGGTACATGGGCTCTTCCTTTCGTGCGGCTTCGTGCTGTTTGAAAGTTGGATGCGCGAGCCCGAAAAGCAGAGCGCCCCCCGGTGAAGTCACCGGAGGGCGCTCGTTACTGCATTGCTTCAGTGTGGCTTACGACTCCAGGCCCACCGCCGCCGCATGGATGACAGCAGCGATGCGCACCGCGTCGTGCACCTGGTCCTCCGAGAGGCCGCCTTCGAGGACGACCTTCTCGTGGGACTTCACGCATGTCTCGCAGCCGTTGATGGCGCTGATGGCGAGGCAGACCAGCTCGAAGTCCACCTTGTTCGTCAGCACCTGCGCCAGCCGGTTCATCCTCAGCCCCGGCCGCTTGGTCGAGTAGGACTCCTTCCCGACCATGTGGCGGAACCGGTAGTAGACGTTGTTCATCGCCATCAGCGAGGCCGCGGCGCGCGCGTCCTCGAGGACAGGCTCGGCGGTGGCCAGGGCCTTCTTCGCCTCGTTGATCATGGCCTCCTTCAGCCGCTCGTTGCGCGCGGCGTAGGCGCTCCCAACGGCCACGCCCCAGCGCTGCTCTGGGGTGAGGCTGCCACCCTCCAGCACGGACTGGAGGTTGAGGCGGGTGTCCTTGTGGGCGTCCGCCAGCTCACTGCGGACGACTTCGAGCGAGGCCATGACTCACTACCCCGCCTTCGCCAGCTTCTTGGTGAGCGTCTCCTCACCCTTCTGCCAGTTGCACGGGCACAGCTCGTCCGTCTGGAACGCGTCCAGCGTGCGAACCACCTCGGCCACGTTGCGGCCCACGGACAGATCGTTCACCGACACGTGCCGGATGATGCCGGTGGGGTCGATGATGAAGGTGGCGCGCAGCGCCACGCCCTCCTGCTTGTGGAGGATGCCCAGCGCGTTGCACAGCTCGTGCTTCATGTCCGCCAGCATGGGGAAGGGCAGGTTCTTCAGGTCCGGGTGGTGCGTGCGCCACGCGTGGTGCACGAACTCGCTGTCGGTGCTCAGGCCCAGCACCACCGCGTCCCGGTCACCGAAGTCCTTGTTCTTCTTCCCGAACTCGGCAATCTCGGTCGGGCAGATGAAGGTGAAGTCCTTGGGCCACGCAAACAGGATGATCCACTTCCCCTTGTACGTGTCCTGGGTGATGGTCGTGAACTCCTTGCCCTTCTCCAGGCTCACGGTCGCCTTCACGGAGAAATTGGGAAGCTTGTCGCCGACGGTCAGCATGCTTGACTCCTTGCGGGGTTGGGGGCCTGCCTCAGAGACAGGCCCGAAAGGGGGTTGCCAGCTACCACTTAAGCAGGCGCCGTGCCAGGAAAACGGTCCCAGTCTTTTCAAGAGGTTATAAATCCAACCCTCAGAAAGCGCGCCGCTCGGCAGGTGAATAACGAAATGTCGGTGCACTTCGCCACTGCAATCTCGGTGGACACTGACTATTCGTTAGGCATGGCGCAAGACAGTGTCACGGCAGGCCCGGTGCTGACCCAGGAGGCGAGGGATCTCGTCGAGCTGGCGAGCACGGAGGAGTCCGTGGCGGAGCTCCTCCGTCGCGGGTTGGACTGGCTGACGCGGATCACCCGGTTCGACCTGGCGACGTTGTTCCTGTTGAGGGACGAGCGGCTGGTGGCGGTGGCGGCGCGCGGCCCACTGGCCAACGCGAAGGTGCGCGGGCACGTGCTGGAGCTGGCGGAGTTTCCCATGGTGCGTCAGGCCCTGGAGACGCGGCGGGCGCGCGCCTTCACCGAGGAGGACCACAGCGGCGAGGGCGATCCGTTCGACGGGGTGCTGGATCTGCCGCCCGGGCACTCGTGCATGGTGGTGCCGCTGTGCTCGGGCGAGCGCCGCTACGGGGTGCTCACGCTGGATCGCTCCGAGTGCGAGACGTATCCGCAGGCCGTGGTGGATCTGGTGGAGGTGTACGGACAGCTGCTGGCCACGGCGCTGCAGAACGCGGAGCAGAAGGCCGCCTTCGAGCGGCTGCACCGGCAGGACCATGAGCACGCCAAGCTCCTGGAGTCGCAGCTGGGCGGGGACTCGGAGGGAATCCTCGAGACGAGCCTGAGCCCGGCGATGCGCGATCTGGCACGGCGGGCGCGGCAGGTGGCGGAGACGGACACGCCGGTGCTGCTGCTGGGCGAGACGGGCACCGGCAAGGAGCGGCTGGCGCGGGCCATCCACCGCTGGAGCACGCGGGGGGACGAGCCCTTCGTCACCATCAACTGCGCGGCCATCCCCGCGGGGCTGCTGGAGAGCGAGCTGTTCGGCCACGTGAAGGGCGCCTTCACCGGCGCCACGCGAGACAGGGCCGGGCGCTTCCAGATGGCCAACGGAGGCACGCTGCTGCTCGACGAGGTGGGCGAGCTGCCGGTGGAGCTGCAGGCCAAGCTGCTGCGCGCGCTGCAGGAGAAGACCTTCGAGCCGGTGGGCAGCGATCGCACGGTGCGCGCGGACGTGCGGCTGCTGGCGGCCACGCACGTGGATCTGCAGCAGGCCATCTCCCAGCGGCGCTTCCGCGAGGATCTCTACTACCGGCTCAGCGTCTTCCCTCTGCGCCTGCCACCGCTGCGCGAGCGGCTCGAGGATCTGCCGCAGCTGTGCACGTTCCTGCTGGAGGAGCAGTCGCGCCGCACGGGGCGGCGAGGCATGCGCGTCACCGCCGAGGGGCTGGAGCGCCTGGCCGCCTACGACTGGCCGGGCAACCTGCGCGAGCTGGCCAACGTGCTCGAGCGCGCCACCATCCTCTCGCGCGTCCCGGAGCTGGGGCCGGATGCGTTCGATCTGCCCACGCGCGAGAAGGCCTCGCCACAGCCCGCGCCCGCTGCTGCCGCGAAGAGCGAGAAGGTGCCCACGCTCGCGGCGGTGCAGCGCGAGCACATCCTCCGCGTGCTCTCGCTCACCAAGGGACGCATCTACGGTCCCGGTGGCGCCGCGCAGCTGTTGGGCCTCAAGCCCTCCACGCTGCAGAGCCGCATGAAGAAGCTCGGCATCGCTCGACAGGACCAGTTCATCATCGAAGGTCCGAGCTGACCCGGGGTGGGTGGTGATGGCCCTACGGCACGAGTAGCGAACCGCGCCGGAAAAATCCTGTCGCGGTAGTGATTCGGTGAGAGCACGACACCGTTCTTCACACAGCGGAGCGTGTAACGAGCGTCTGCCTTTGCGCGAAACACCTCGCTACAATTCGTCTCGCTCCACGTGCGACGGAGCGACGGCGGATCGCGCGTCGCCGGGGGGGGCAGCCAACGCAGTCTCCACCCTGAGGGCACGCTGTATGAGAACTCGTGCAGCTTCGTATGCCGTACTGAGCAGCCTGCTCTGGGCCTGGCCAGGACTCTCCCTGGCGCAAGAATCGACGGGCCCCGCGCAGAGAACCTTCACCCTGGACGCCGACTTCCAGCTCGGCAGCTTCAATGCAACCCGGGCCGGAGCGCCGGACGTTGATCAGCTCCGCATCGACACCGGCGCGAGCGTGCCGCCCTTCCTCTGGGTCGCCAACGCCAGCGCGGGCATGGTCACCAAGGTGGACACGCGCACGGGCCGGCAGGTGGCGCGCTATGACTCCGTGCTCACGGTCAACTGGGATGGCTCGGTGCCGGCGGTGCGGCCACCGCGTGACTCCTGCAACCTGCCTGCGCTCATTGCGGTGGACGCTCAGGGCAACGGCTTCGTCCTCAACCGCGGCAACTGCTCGGGCAGCTCGGCCGCCATTACCCGCTATGCGGGCTCGCTGGCCGCGTGCGTGGACCGCAACGGCAACGGGCGGATCGACACGTCCTCGGACGTGAGCGGCAACGGTGTCATCGACCTGAACAACACGTCCGAGTTCTTCGGTCAGTCGGACGAGTGCATCCTCTGGACGAAGAACTTCGCTGCCGCGGGGGATCAGGGACGCTCACTGGTGGTGGACGCCGACCAGCACCTCTGGGCCGCTGGCTTCGGCTCGTCGAAGCTCTACCGGCTGGATGGGCGGACCGGCGCGGAGCTGCAGGTCATCGACCTACGGGCCGAGACGGGTGTCGCCTCCAGCATCCAGAGCCTGGCCGTTGGGCCGGGCGGCTACCTCTATACGTCGGACAACAGCACGCAGCGGCTCCTCCGGAAGATCTCTCCGAGCGCGCCCGAGGGCAGCCACGTGGTGGACACGCTCACGTCCCCGGTGCCTACCTTCGGCCTCGTGGTGGATCGCCTTGGGAGGGTGTGGCTCGGCGCGGACTCGGACTCCGCCAGCGGCGTGGTGCGGGCAGACTTCACGGCGCATACGGCTCAGCTGGTGGGGAGCGGCGGCGGGTGCACGGGCCGCACGCACGGCGTCGCGGTGGATGCCACGGGAGATGTCTGGGCCGCGTGCTGGAGCAGCAGCCGCCTGCTGCGCGTGGGTGGCGACGGCACGTTCAAGAACACCTGGTTCGTGGGCACGCGGCCGGAGGGGGTGTCGGTGGCGGCGGACGGGAGGATCTGGACTGTCATCTCAGGCTCGGACTCGGTGGCCGTCGTCAACCCCGCCGTCACGAGCACGGTGCAGACGTACAGCCCGGGCGGGATGTCGCTCAGCTACGGGGACATGACGGGCTACCACCACCAGCGCTTCATCGCGCGCCAGGGCACCTGGAGCGCGGTCCATGACAGCGGGACGACCGGAGCGAGCTGGGGCGCGATCTCCTGGAACCAGGAGCCGCAGGGGGGGACCCCCACGGGCACCCGCATCTCCGTGGGCGTGAGGGCCGCCGACACGAGCGCGGCCCTGGCCTCCCAGCCCTTCGCGCAGGTGGTGAACGGCCAGGCCTTCGCCGGCATCCAGGGCCGCTTCCTCGAGGTGCTCGCCACGCTGCGCTCGGTGAACTACAGCGGCGATCCGGTGCTCAGCGATCTGACGATCTTCTCGGGCAACCATGCGCCGGTGGCGCGGTGCCTGGACCAGAGCGTCTGCGCCGGCCCGGCGTGCACTGCCCAGGTGAGCGTGAACAACGGCTCCTATGATCCGGATGGGGACGCCATCTCCCTGGCCCAGTCGCCCGCGGGTGCGTACGCCATTGGCCAGCGGCCGGTGAGCCTCACGGTCTCCGATGGCTTCGCGACCGACAGCTGCTCCGCGAGCGTGAGCGTGCGGGACTGCGAGGCTCCTTCCATCACCTGCGGGCCGCCGCTGCAGGCCGAGTGCACAGGCAACGAGTCGGCCTTCGTGTCGGCGGGCGGGGCGGATGCGACGGACGCGTGCTCCACCGTGAGCGTGAGCGGACCGGGCCTGGCGCCCTATCCGCTGGGCTCTACGTCCGTCGCGTATACGGCCACCGACGCGGCGGGGAACACGGCGGCCTGCACCACCCAGGTGCAGGTGAGCGACACGCTGCCCCCGTCCATCACGTGCCCAGCGCCCACTACCGCGGAGTGCGTGGGCGGTGGCGCCTCCAACAGTGGGTTGGGCACGGCGAGCGCTGTGGACGTGTGCTCCCCGGTGGCGGTGCAGGGCCCCGGGCTGGCCAGCTTCCCGCTGGGCACCGCGACGCTGATCTGGTCCGCCGCGGACACCTCTGGCAACACGGCGAGCTGCTCCTCGCCCTTCACCGTGGCGGACACTCAGCCCCCGGACCTCATGATCCTCGGGCCCTCCGACCAGACGCTGGAGTGCGGCACCTCCTTCTCGGATCCGGCCGCGGTGGCGAGCGACGCGTGCGCGGGAGACGTGAGCAGCCGCGTGGTGGCCTCTGGCACCGTGGATCCCGGCACGCCGGGCCTCTACACGCGCACCTATCTCGTGAGCGATCCTTCGGGCAACAGCGCGCCGGCGGTGACGAGCACGGTGACGGTGGCGGACACGCTGGCCCCCAGGCTGGTGCTCAATGGCGAGGCGCAGGCGTCGCTGGAGTGTGGCGCGTCCTATGTGGAGCCTGGCGCCACCGCGACCGACCTCTGCGCCGGCAACCTGAGCAGCGCGGTGGTGGTCTCTGGCGCCGTCAACGCGGGCCAGCCCGGCAGCTACACCACCACCTACAGCGTGAGTGATTCCGCGGGCAACAGCGCCTCGCCGCTGACGCGCACGGTGTCCGTGGTGGACACGCAGGCGCCTACGCTCGTGCTCAACGGCGCCGCCAGCGCGACGCTGGAGTGTGGCTCGGCCTTCGTGGAGGAGGGCGCCACCGCGAGCGACGTGTGCGCGGGGAGCCTCACCAGCGCCGTGGTGATCTCGGGCGCTGTCGACACGGCGCGGCCGGGCAGCTACACGCGGAGCTACAGCGTGGCGGACCCGTCCGGCAATGCCGCGACGGTGATGCGCACGGTGGCGGTGACGGACACGCAGCCGCCGAGCCTCGCGCTCAACGGTTCAGCGGCCATGGCACTCGACTGCGGCTCTTCCTTCGTGGATCCCGGCGCCACCGCGATCGACGCGTGCCAGGGGAACGTGAACTCCCGGGTGACGGTCTCCGGCGCGGTGGACCTCGGCCAGGCGGGCTCCTACGTGCTCACCTACGGCGTCACGGACTCCGCGGGGAATGCCGCGGCAGCGGTGGTGCGCACGGTGACGGTGGCGGACACCGAGGGCCCGGTGCTCTCGCTCAACGGCCTCAACCCCATGCCGCTCGAGTGCATGCGGGATTGGTACGCCGAGCCCGGCGCCACGGCGATGGACGCCTGCTCCGGGGATCTCTCCGGCGCCATCTCCATCGAGCACGGCTACATCGACTCGGCCTGGCTCGGCACGTACCCCGTCACGTACCGCGCGGCGGACAGTGGTGGCAACGTGGCCACCGCCGTGCGCGAGGTCCGCGTCCAGGACACCCTGGCTCCCGAGCTCTACCTGAACGGCGCCACGAGCGTGACGCTGGAGTGCAAGGTGAGCACCTTCTCCGATCCGGGGGCCGTGGCCCAGGATGTGTGCTCCGGCAACCTGACGAGCGCCATCACCGTCTCGGGCACGGTGAACACGAACGCAACAGGCGCCTACCCGCTGAGCTACCGCGTGCAGGACGGCCTCGGCCTGGTGACCGAGAAGGTGCGGGAGGTGCGCGTGGTGGACACGCGCCCGCCGACGATCACCCTCGAGGGCTCCTCCACGCCGGTCATGGAGTGCTCGCGGGAGGGCTTCATCGCCCTGGGGGCCTCGGCCGCGGATCTGTGCGCCGGAGACATCACCCACCGCATCACCATCTCGGGCACGGAGCACATCGTCGCGCCGGGCACCTACCCCATCACCTACAACGTCACGGATCCCTCCGGGAACGCGGCCGAGAGCGTCACCCGCAGTGTCACCGTGAGGGACACGCAGGCCCCCGTGGTGACAATCCTCGGTGAGGCGAACATGACGCTGGAGTGCGGCGTGGACACGTACACCGAGCTCGGCGCCACCGCGTATGACGCGTGCCAGGGCGACATGACGGCCCAGCTGAACACCTACGGCAATGGCGCGAACGCCGGCGCCGTGGGCACGTACAGCATCCAGTACGGCGTGTGGGACTCGTCCGGCAATACCACCATGGCGCTGCGCACGGTGAAGGTGGTGGATCGCCTGCCGCCCTCGCTCTCCCTGGTGGGCTCGTCCACCGTGCAGCACGAGTGCGCCAGTGGCCCCTACGTCGATCCGGGCGCCACCGGGTCGGATGCGTGCTACGGCGACCTGACCCGATCCGTGACCACCACGGGCTTCGTGAATGCCTGGACGCGGGGTACCTACACCCTCACCTACAACGTGCAGGACAGCACGCTCCTCAAGGCCACGCCCCTCACCCGCACGGTGCAGGTGGTGGACACCCAGGCGCCCACGCTCGAGTACCGGGGAGTCGCTGTCTCCCCGGCTGACCACACCCTGCGCAGCTTCTCGCTGGCGGACTGCGTGACTGCCAGCGACACGTGCGACGGCTATGCCCTGGCCAACAACGGCACCATCCTCTCCATCTACAGCGACGAGCCCGAGGATGTGCCGGGCGGCAGCGACGGCAACACCCTGGAGGACATCGTCATCACCGGAAGGAACTCCTTCAAGCTGCGCGCCGAGCGCCAGCGCGATGGCGACGGCCGCGTGTATGGCGTGGCTTTCGAGCTGAAGGACCAGAGGGGCAACGTGCGGTCCGGCCTGTGCCAGATCCGCGTGCCGGCCAACGAGGTCGGGACGGCCAACGACAGCGGCTCGGGCTCGGGCTACACGGTGGCCGCGCCGCCTCTCGCGCCGCTGGCCAGCCTCACCGCGCCGTAGCAGCGGGGGCGGAGCTTCGGACGACGGCCGGTGCCCTGGGGTGGGCACCGGCCGGCACCCGCACTGCTCGCGGAGGAGGAACCCCTCGAGCGCCTCGCCGCGCTCAAGGGGCTCCTGGCCGCGTCACTGCGTGATCAGTCGCAGTTCACGTCGTTGTAGACGTTGAACGGCTCGCCGCCGGCAACGCGGATGCCGTTGGCCAGGGGGCACACGGAGTCGAGGATCGCGTCGTAGGAGCCGATGGACCAGGTGTCAGCCTTGTCCGGGTCCTGGGTGTTGTCCACGTCGCCAGCGCCATAGGCGAGGAAGCCCCAGTTGGCGTCGTCGCCGTAGATGCCGGCGTCGGTCTTGCCGGACATGTCGGCGTGAGCCT